>JAEHJW020001357.1_pt1 | contig 16212 bp, 36 predicted proteins | sample 9271431 | NCBI WGS metagenome assembly JAEHJW02 | reverse complement strand
GGCATTATAAGGGAGGCTATATGAATGACAAAATAAGGGAATCGTTAGATGCAATTTAGATGTTTCTGCTGAATATGATGAACTGGAATAGCAAAAATACAATATAAGAAATATTTAATTAATTTTAAATTTAAGGAGGTTTAAAATGGGACAAGATTATGTTTACGATTTAAAAGTCTTAAATGAAAAAATTGCAAATTATAAAGATGCGAATGTCAAAGAAAGTCTTTATGAATTATTGAGACAAAAGTCTTTACTTTTAAAGAAAATAAAAAATAATTTTTATAAAATTTAATTTAATATTAAGGAGGCTACAAATGGAACAATTAAATTCGTATGAAATAATGGAATATTTAAGAAACGGACAAACAATTTATAATGACACATTTCATTACGTAAAAAGGGATAGTAACGGCGTATATCTAAATATTATGAATGAGCCTATCGAAGTGCCTATCTTGCTACACGATAATAATATTTATCAATATACTTGGTACAAGCCGAGCAGTACAGACTTAACGCAAGTTGTAGAAATGATAGCAATAGTAAATGACCGCTTGGTGAAACTTCATGACTTCATGAAAAAGTTAATTTTCTAATGAAACATTTTACAAAAATATAAAATTTAAAGGAGGCTATCATGAACGATAAAGACTATAGAAATTTATTTAATGAGATAGGCTGGGAGGAACAAAGGAATAAACGGATAATTAGTTTAATTGGGAGTAATATAAATATGTTAAAAACGATGAAAAATTATGACAAACAGGTGCTCGACGCAATTAGACTTTCATTGATAAAAGTCATTAAGGATATTTGGGACGAATGGGAGGCCGGTAATGTATCTAACGGAGAGTGAAATTATAGACCTGTTAGGGGCCGGCGATTGTAAATATTTAGAGGAACATCCAGTCGATAATTATATGCATCCTATCTTTCATTGCAAAAAAAGAAAAAAGATTTTATATGATTATAATAATATAGCACATTGGCACATTTGTAAAAACTGCGATAAAAGGAGATAAGATGGGCATAATATCATATGGAGGCGGTAAATTTTATTTAGCTCCTAAACTAATCGAATTAATACCGCCGCATCATTTATATGTCGAAGTATTTGCCGGAGGCGCCAATCTTTTATTTACTAAAGAAAGGTCTGGCCTTGAAATATTAAACGATTTAAATAGGAACTTATATGCATTGTATAAAGTTTTAAGTGAGCCATTATCATATAAAAAATGGTCTCGTAAAGTTAGACGTTTTTTAATCTCAAGGGATATCTTTAACGAATGTAAATTGCAATTACAAAAAGATGATATTGACATAATCGACAGAGCGGCCATTTATTATTATTTAAACAGATGTTCTATGTTTGGGATGTGCACATCGTTTGGCATAAGCAGAGAAAAAAAGAGAGCCACTTTATATAAGGATTTGAAAGATGCCCATAAAAGATTAGAAGGCGTAATCGTAGAAAATAAATCATTCGAAAAAATTATAAAAATATATGACTCCCCTGAAACATTTTTTTATTTGGACCCGCCTTATGTGATGGAAACGAGGACTGGCGGCAAGATGTATGACCACGAGATGACAAACGAACAGCACGAATTATTACTCGATTTATTGCTTAATATAAAAGGAAAGGCGCTTTTATCTGGATATGATAATCAGTTATATAATGATAAATTATCCGGATGGAATAAGAAAAAATATGAGCAATTACTACAACTTGGAAGGAATACAATGACTGGTGTAAATATACAAACAAGGACAGAAGTAGTCTGGTATAATTACAATTTAATCGATTTATTTAATCAGGAGGGTTTATGAGATTTTTTCTAAATATGTTTATAGATTTCACGAAAGAAAATGTGGTATTAATCGTTTTTGTAGTATTTTTAATTGGAATCGAAGCAGGACATTTAATTACAATTTATCAGTTAAAGCAAATAGAAAACAAGAAACTGTCAACTTTGGTGCAAAGAGAAATGTATCTTAAAACGGTTATAAACAGCAATAAGAAGCTAAATGGCTATTTAGTTATAAAGAAACATTATGCGATTAAAATAATGCAGTTAAATACTAAATTTGCAAAGGCATTGGCAAGTAAAGAACTTGCAGAAATTAAATATTATAAGGAGGCTACAAAATGAGAGTAACAACTTTTTCAGGCTCGATATTAGACAGAGCCGCATTATTAATTAAAGATGCCGAAGGTTTCTCGGCCACATGGTATGTTGACTCAACCGGCAATCAAACGATAGGCTATGGATTTAAATATGATGGCATAGCTAATCAGTTTCTTAACGTTAATAGTCTGACTACAGACGAAGCCACAGCTATCCTAAACGATGTTTTAATGGATTTGTATCCTGAACTATTAAAAACGTTTAAATTTATTCAAAAGCAGGAAATTTCCGGCAATATCGTAGCCGTTTTAATCGATATGGCTTATAATCTTGGCATAGCACAACTGCAGCAATTTTTGACTTTTCTCGGCGATTTAAGGGCGGGAATGATAGAGGAAGCCGTAGCAGATATGCTTAATACGGAATGGGCGGGACAGGTAGGCAATAGGGCTATTAGGGACGCCTTAAATTTGCTGGCCGCTTCTAATACTTTATATTTAATTAATTAAGGAGGATAACAAACAATGGATAAAAAATTAATGCAGCTACATTTAAGCACGGCGCAATATAATTTATTAAGGGATTATATCGACTTCAGGAAAAAGAGCTCGCCTTACACAATGAAATCAGGTATTTTATGGGAGCTTATCTATGAAACGATGAAAAATGATAATGCCTTCAACGATTATCTAATCAAGAAGGATAATAAAGAAGTTTAAAGGAGAAGCGATGTGGTTAATATATTCAGAGCAATGTGATTATTGTATGTTCTATAAGGAGGGTCTATATCTTATGCGTATTCCTGATGAATGCAAGAATCCCAAAATATTATCTAAAAGAAATAATAATGGGATTTATGACGATGATGGAAACCATGGGGAATATGCAAGAAATTATGATAAGACTGATGATTGTAATTTGAATTGCAAATATTTTATCAATAAGGAGGCAACAAAATGAATGAAATCCAGACAATCGATTATTGGACAGAAGTGGCTATGAAAAGCGGCCTCTTCCCTGACCGCACGAATCCGTTTCAAGTTAAGGCAATAATAGAGATAGGCCGTCAAATCGGTTTATCGCCATTTCAGGCATTAAAGCATATACAATTTATCAAAGGCAAAATAAATATGGAAGTCGCCGCCAAGCTGGCCTTATTCAAAAAGCACGGCGGAAAGGTAGGAAAAATAGAATCCTCAAAAGAAAGGGCATACGTAGAATTAGAATGGGAAGGAACTGTTTATCCCGCAGAATTTACCATACAGGACGCAGACAATATGGGACTAACTAATCCGAAAACAAAGGAAGGCAAGCCATATCGAGGCGCCTATGAAAAGTATCCGGCAAAAATGCTGATGTGGCGGGCAATCGGCAATATGCTTGATTTTCTTATTCCCGACCTTTTGGCCGGCTTTTATAGCACGGACGAGCTGGCCTCTTTTATGCCAGAGATAAAGGTAGAAAATGAGATAGACGAAAAGGCCGACGAGCAAATTTTAAAAGAGATGAAGGATAACGAGGAAGTCGCAAATAAGCTCCGGACCCTTGGATATACCAGAAAGGACGTTACCAAAATTTATAAAGATTTTAACGGCAATATGGAAAAAATATCACTCGGCCTTGATTATGAAATAAAGCATATGAAAAAACCTATCGAACCTGATATCCCTGAAGTTTCTGTTTCTAATAGACCGAACGATGATGATGAGCCGGATTGGGTAACGGGATAAAAATAAATTTGACAAAGCAGTTATTAGGTTATAAAATCTTAATAACTGCTTTTTTAATCCGGGGCGATAATGGCTAAAAAATTATATTCAATAGAAAAAGGCAAAAAAACAGTATCCGCAGTCAAACAAATCATTTACAATATGAAAGCAGAACGAGAGCAAAAATTCTTACCTTCAGAGACTTCACGAGCAATAAACTATGCAATAAATAAAACTTACAAAGACATGGGACCGCAGAAAAATAAAGCGGATAGTTATTACATCAGAGTCGAAACTTCTAACGGCGGCCATATAATTTTAGATTATCTTGAAGCGCAATCGCTCGGCAAATCAAAAGAGGATATAGATAAATTTTTATTCAAAGAAGTTTATCCTGACATTGTTAATAATGAAAGGACGCATAAGAATACGCCGACAGTTTTTGCATCGGATGACAATCCTATTTTTATTGACAATATAACTGTCGTTTATAATTTCAATTCTTTATAATGCTAAAACCTTTAAAGAGATATACGTCAGACAGATATGCCGTCATAGAGAACGGCTGGCTTTATACAAAAGAAACGAAAGAGCCGTATAAGCTCGACGTTCTGTTTTCGCAACGCTTCAAGGGTTATTTTATATACACGTTTGAAAAGGCCGTATTTGAAGCTATAAAACAGCGGGATTTACATCTTAAGTTATTTCAAAGAAGCGGCCATATTCTCGGACTAAAAGCTGAGCTCGGAAACAAGCACGGGTCTATAACATTTTGCGATGCCGCAAATTTCTTTGACGATGACGACCATCCGGAGTCGCTCCACGAAGCAATAGACTATTTACATTCATTATGCGCAAAAAGCGCAATCACTCCCGCCGGATTTGCATTAAATCTTTTCAGAATTAAATATCAGAAAAAGCCTTTACATTCCACTTCTATTTATGCCGAGAAAGCTATTAGAGAAGCATATGCCGGAGGACGCACGGAGATATTACAATCGGAGCTTAAAGAAGGCTTTTACTTCGATGTAAATTCAATGTATCCGTCAGTTATGACGGAGCAAATGCCCTGCGGCTTTTGTATCTTTACGACCGATAGAAACAAAAACCGCATAGGATTTTATAAGGTTTCAGTTAATCAAAAGCATTTGAAATTACCGCCTCTCTGGAAAAAAATAAATGGCGCCTTATGCTTTCCTGCGGATGAATTTACCGGATGGTTCTCAAGCGCAGAGATAGATAATGCGATAGAAGCCGGAGCAAAGATTAAAATTGAATACGGTTACGAATTTTCAGAGAAGCGCAGAATATTTAAAAAGATGATGATAGACCTTTACAAAGAACGTTTGAAAGGCGGTTATAAAAAGGGACTGACAAAAAAAATATTAAATTCATTTTACGGAAAATTCGGAGCAAAAAGAGAAATAAACTATATCGAAAGGGCAAGGACGGACGCAGAATATGCGGACATCGTCAATAATAAGAAAGCTAAAATATTTAACGAAAATAATTTACTTTATTTTAAAACAAAATTTTTAAAGCAAAAGTATATCTTACCTTATCTCTCGGCCTATATAGTTTCGCTCGGCCGAGTCAAACTTTATAAACAAGCGGCGCAAATAATTAATAAAGGCGGTAAAGTAGCTTATATGGCTACCGATTCTTTATTTACAGACACTATGATTAAAACATCTGATAAGCTCGGCGGATGGGGATTCGAGGGAGTCGTTAAGGATGCAAAATTTAAGGCTTTAAATACTTACGAATGTATTTTAAACGAAAAAGAAATAATAAAGGCCGGAGGCATAAATGCGGAGCAATCAGAACTTAAAAAATATATGAAAGGCCAGACCATAGCAATAAAAAAGAAAGCGGCGCATACCGAGACTTTAATAAATCAAAATGTAAAATTATCGAATGAATTTTTTAAACGGAACGTAAAAAAGCATTTTTCAGAACCATTGACTATAGGCGCCATTTTAAGTAAAATGAAATTAACCGGATAACTTGACAATTAATTAAATTTGTAATATTATTAAAGAAAATAAATTAATAATTTATTATGATAAACATAAATTTAGAAAACTCGTTTACAACTGCGGGAAGTAGCTCCGCAATAGCAATCGACTCCGGCGATAACGTCTGGGTAATCAATGCTTACTTATCCACTAACGCTTTACAAAAATTCGATAACAACGGTAATTTATTAGGTTCGTTTACAACTGCGGGAAGTAGCTCCGCAATAGCAATCGATTCCGCCGATAATATCTGGATAACAAATGGAACTTCAACAAACGATTTACAAAAATTCGATAACAACGGTAATTTGTTAGGTTCGTTTACAACGGAAGCACGGGGCGATTCTTTAGGTTTAGCAATCGATTCCGGCGATAATGTTTGGATAGTTTTTCAAATTGGATTACAACAATTTAATAATGCCGGAAATTCGATAAATGTTTATAGTATATTGTCTTTTGCGCCTATATCGGGTTATCAATTTCAAGTCGGCACAACATATCTTAAAGGTTTAGCAATCGACTCTGACGATAATTTATATCCCTGCGCTACGGCAAAATTATACGGTTCGTCTGATTATTTTTTATTAAAATTTAATAAAAATGGACAAATTATAAACACTTTAAACGTTACCGCTTTAAACTTGCAAGCTTCAAAACATTCATCAATAAAAATCAATAATAATAACTTATGGTATTATACTGATATCACTTCCGGCAATAATTTTTATTTATTTAATACTGAATTAATTTTACAAAATTCGTATTTTTTGCAACAGACATTCGACGCAGGAGGCATGGCTATCGATTCAAACGATGATGTAATTGTAGCCGCTCCAACTACTAATAATAATTTATTTGCCGCTATAAATGAAAATGGTTATTTTTTAGGAACTTATTTTAATAGTCAAAACGGAAGTTATACAACATATGATATAGCAATCGACTCAAATAATAGTCTTTTTTCAACTGATTTTATAGGTAATCTTTATAAATTTAATATTCAAGATACTAAAAATTTAACATCAACCTTCCATTTAAACGCAGTAAATTATTGCGAATGTGAAGTATAATTTAATCTATAAAAAAAGGAGTGAAATATGTCATTAGCTTCTAATACAATAACAATCGGGACAAAGTCAAGAACTCCGATGGCTTATACTGTAAAAATTGCAGCCGGACAAAATATCACTGAAATTGATTTCAGGTCATCTTTTCAAGATTTATCAGTTAAAGAAATACAATCCGTTTATATTGATAATTCTTTGAATACATCGGGAATATCTCTAAATGTAAACGGTTCTGGACAAACTATAAATATACAGGGTTCGCTTCAGGGATTTTATCCTCTGATTATGCCGAGCAACGGCGATGTAGTTACAATAAATACTAATTCGTCAACCGGCACTGTAACTATAATTTTTACAAATATATATATTGCAAGCGGCTTTACATATAATTCAAACTCAGGTTTAAATGTAAAGACCGATTCAAATGATTATTTGTATGTTAATTTAGCTACAAGCTCGTTAACATCGTCTTTGCCGGTTTCAGTAAATAATCAACCTAACTCGGCAACTAATCCGATATTTGCTGATATAACAAATGCTGTGCTGGCTATATCCGCCACGACAGCCGCCAACTCGGCAACTAATCCGATATATACGGAGGAGATAAACTCAACCGGCTTCCATGTAGGAACGGCCACGCAATCTACCATAACCGCTTCGACGCTCATTCCTGCCCGCTCCGGAATAACCGGATTTATAGATAAAATAACGATTATTGAAACATCTAACGCAACTTTAACGACAGCCGGTATTGTTAATTTGGAGATTATCGACGGCGCAACTACTATCGCCTCAATTCCTGTTTATGTTCCGGCAACGGCTTTGTCCGGCTCATATGCTCCGATAACGTTAGATTTAAAATATAATCAGCTGGCGGCAGACAGCGCATTAACGGTTAATTTATCGGCCGCTTTGGCAACCGGCGAATTTTATTTAATCGCAAATTATAAATAATAATTAAAGGAGGCAACAAATGGGTTTATCATTAAAGGATTTAATGCCTAAAGAAATTCTGGCGGATTTTCAGAACGCCGGAAAACTTATGGAAACGCTGGCGCAGAAAATCTTAAGCATCGAATCGGACGTAAAAGAAATCAAAGAACATTTAAAAGGAGGCCAAAATGGCAGAACCGACACAAACAGAACCGCAATCGGAACAGACGGAGCAGAAAACAAATCCGCCGGAGATGGCGACGAAAAAGGAGGAGAATAACGAATGGATAACGAATTACCAAAAGATACAGAAGGAAGTGGAGGAACTGAAGGAGAGGTTCGCTCCGCTGATGGTTTTTCAAGAAGAGTGGTCAAAAAGCCGTCAAAGAGAAACAATAAAAGCGCAAGCGGCACAGAGGAAGGCGCAGAAATCACAGGCACAGACGCCGAATCAGCAATCACAGGAACAGAAACCGGACCCACAGAAACAAGCTCCGGCACAACAAAACGAACCGCAAAAAGAACCAACAAAACCGCCGCAAAGACTACGGAAAATGTTATAAATTTTCACGTTACAATTATAAACGGCATAAATTTAGGCCTTTCAATCCTCACTAAAATAGAGGAATTCAGGGACACGAATCCGGAGCAGGTTAACGAATTAGCAAAAGCACTCGTTGACTTCGAGAATGAATTCGGTATAAAAACCGAAATGAGCGGAAAGGCCGCAGCTATTATAAACCTTGTTTACGCAGCAATAGGGGTTTACGCTCCGGTAGTTATTAAACATAATATATCTAAAGCATTAAAAGGTGACGGCAATGCTGCTTCCTGATAATACTCAGCGCATTTTAATTTTAGGCAGAACAGGGTCCGGCAAAACACACGCTGGACTCTGGCATCTGTCTTTAAGAAATTTTGATATTCCTTTTTGTATAATCGACACAAAACTTGACCATTCGGCTTGGGCAGGTATTAAAAATGCTAAACATATTAACGTAGCCGACAGAAAACCTTTAACAAGCGGCTTATATATAATAACCGCAGAAACTCAGCAATTCGATAATGACCTGCCGCAATTTTTAGAGAAAATATGGTATCAAGGCAACTGCGGCATTATGTTCGATGAAGTCTCTGACTACGGCAAGATGACGGAATTTATACGGATATTAAAGCAGGGACGAGCTAAAAATATCCCCTGTATTATTTTATCGCAAAGGCCAGTAATGATAGATTTGTCCTGCTATACGGAGGCCGAATATTTTCAGATTTATCAGCTTACGCACGATAAAGATAAAGAAAAAGTAGAGGCCTTTATGCCGATGTCTCCGGCCGAATGGAACTTTACGCAGAATAAAAAATCAATATATTATGATGTTTTGAATTCAGAAAAAACTTACCTTGAACCGCTTCCCTCAAGAGATTTTATAATAAACCGCCTTAATTCTAAACTTAAATTAAAATTAAATTTTATTTAAAAAAAGACTTGACAAACTAAAAATATATAATATAATAAAATCAAACGTCAAATTATTGACATTAAGAAAGGAGCTAATTATGGCAAGCGAAAACGTAATTGATTTTACAGTAATTAATTGGGTTACCGTTATTATAATGGTAGTAGGCGCTTTTGCAGTTTTCGGAGTCGGAGTTTTGATTTGGAATAAATACATAAAGAAAGGCTCGTCCGGAAGCAACAACTCAACGGCTTCGGCCACAGCAACGGGGGCATAAAATGGATATTAAATCTTATGTGCCGGTAAATTGGAATATGATGGCCAGATGGGAAAACTGGTTTATAGTTTTCTTAATGGTCTTTTTGGCCGCATTATTCGGAGAAATAATTTTAAAAGCAGGTTCTGGTAATTTAAAAATATTATAATTTATAACAGAGGAGTAAAAAAGATGGCTAATACCGCAGCAGCACCATCAATGGCGCAACAGAATGCGCTCGCAAGAAGCATAGTTTTACAGAATAGCATTAAAGTTATTCAGGACATAAAAGACGGCGTAGGAACTTACAATCCTGCCTCGCAACCGGTAATCGTCGTCAAGCCTAAAATGACAGGGCTTGTTTTAGGGACTTATTATCAGTTTACGTTCGTCATCGAAAACACATCGACAACGGCAAATCTAAATTTAAACAATCCGCTCGGAATTTCAAACCTTATATCCTCAATAGATTTTGAGGACATAAACGGGACCCACAGAATTACAACCGACCTGCTCCATATGCTGATTTTAAACGCAATCAGGAATAAAAAACCGTTAGGAAGCAAAAAAACATTGACGAATCCGGTCATTGAATTCGGAAATAATTTTGCAACCGTAGCAATTCCGACAACTATTGCTTACAACGCAACTGGAAACGCAACCGGAACGGTCAGCTTCTACGTTTATATTCCTTTTGCTTATTCGGATACGGATTTAAGAGGAGCTATATACGCAAACGTTATAAACGCAAGTATGCAGACCTCTTTTACAATCAATCCTAACGCAATAAGCAGCGTAACTTCGAACCCGCCTTTGGGGCCGGCAGCGGCTGGCGGATGCGCATATTATGGCGCCCCCGGAAATATACAATCGGTAACCGTAGCTGCTAAACAGGTTTATTTAACCGACCTTCCTGCTTTCAATAAATCATACGGTTTATCGGAGCAGTTTAATCAGGGCGGTTATGTTATGCCTTACACCGACCTTAATACGATGTATCAGCTAACAAAAATATCTTATGGCGGAACGTTATCGGCCGGAGCAAAGTCGCAGATAGCTTATGCGGCATTAAGAACTTATTTAAGCTCGCTTCTGTTATTTAACAACGGAAATGAACTTAACGCCGGAACTGATATAACCGAGATAAACATAAAAGGAGCAAACGAATTTGAATGGCTTAAATCGAATCCGATATTCCAGAGCCTTTTATTCGAGGATATTTACGAATACGATTTACCGGCCGGTATGTATTTAGTGAGCCGTAGAAGCTCGCCTATCAACACTGCACAGTTTGGTAATATGTATATCGATTTTGAACCGTCAACCGTAAACACCGGAGCGACCCTCACGAAATACGATGAATACTTCGGCTATACCAATTTAACGAATACCGCCACTGCGGTAGGAGCTTAATAGGAGCTTAAAATGGCTAATACTGTAAGCATAAATCAAAGCGGCTGGTTATCAAATGTAGAAGCATGGATTAATCAGCCGTTTAATCCTAAAATGAGTCTTTGGGACTGGATATTATTCATTGTAGTTATAGGCTCGGTAGCGGGCTTATGGTATATGTTAATGGAAAGTTTCAGAAGGTCATCTTAAATCTAAAGGAGATATAAAAATGAAAGGAATTTGGCTTGTTATAGTTTTAGTATTGGTATTTGCCGCCGGAGCATTCGTAGAAACGAAATTTGACCTTTTACAGAAAGTGGGGCTTTAATATGAGCTGGAGTCGAGTGATATTTGATATTCTAATTTTCGGATTTTTTGTTTATATTGTCAGCACAGGCAACTTAAACAAATTCATTAAACTATTAGGATTTTCAAATAGCTCGACGCCATCTACTACTACAACGCCTTAGGGGGGTCACATATGCCGCTTATATTAATTCTTTTTGGCATAATCTTTATCGACCTCGCATGGCAGGGAAACGAGGCAAAGTTTTTCGAACTGGTAAAAACAAGCCTTTTTTCAGGACAGAAAGTAGGATATTTTGAATGGGCAACGGCAATATTTATTGTCAGCTTGCTCGGATATTCAAAACAATTAAGGCCAATCGCCATCGGTTTAATAGTTTTAGTCTTTATTGTTATGCTCGACAGTAATGGCAATTTAAAAAGTTTAATTAACCAAGTTAAAAATTTATAAAGGAGTATATTATGGATGAGGCACTAAAAGGCGTAATAACTATCGCAACCGCCATTATCGGAGTAGCCATCCTTGCCGTTTTGGTATCAAGAAACGCAAACACTCAAGGAGTCATAAGCTCGGCCGGGCAGGCTTTTAGCAATGCTTTATCGGTAGCCGAATCGCCGGTAAGCGGAAATTCACTCGGCGGAATGACCGGAATGAACGGATATTAATATTAGGAGGCATTTATGAACTCTATTATTCAATACAAGAATGGCAAAATTTATGACCTCGAAGCCACAATGGAGAGGGCAGTATATCAGCCGGTAGGACAATCCTCTCCGGATGGAACGAGCAGAGGAAATGCGCTTCAGCTCGTTTGCGGATGCGCAAGTATGAATAATAATATAGCCTATCAAACGCCGGAAACTGCGATAAATATTGCAAGCGTAATTCGACAGGCTACAACGCCTGAACTTACTTATCCTTATCAATATTCATTTGAACCGGCCATAAACGGAGAATAAAATGGCTTTCTTTGATTATATTAAAGAGCATAAAGGCATAGCAATAGCCGTAGGCGTAATCGTAGTCGGCGGAGTAATATATATAATTTATAGCAATTCAGGCTCAGGCGCCGCAAATTCATCGGCAGGAACTTCAGCAACTATGTCTCCCGCAGAAGCGCAGCTTCTGGCTGAGCAATCCACTAACGCCGCAACCGTAGCAAATAATCAAATAGCCGCAACAGCGGCCACACAGGCGCAGCAATCACAATTACAAGCCGCAGCAATCATAAATGGACAGAATACCACAGCGGCCACACAGGCGCAGCAATCACAATTACAAGCCGCAACAATTATAAACGGACAAAATGTAGCCGGAGGCGAATATGCAAACGCAGCACAGCTGGCAGCTACTCAATCAACTAATATTGCAGCACAAAATATTAATTTACAGAATACTCAGGCAGCACAAAATATTAATACAACTAATGCACAGGCCGCAGTAAATATGAATACAACTAATGCACAGGCAGCGCAAAATATGAATACAACTAATGCACAGGCGCAGACTAATCAGGCTTATTATAATGCACAGGCGCAGACTAATCAGGCTTATTATAATGCACAGGCGCAGACTAATCAGGCTTATTATAATGCACAGGGAATGACAAATACGGCAGAAGCACAAGCAGCTGGTCAAATAGGAGCTGCAACGGCAGAATATGCCGCACCTGCTATGTATAACGAGGAAGCAGCTTTAATGGGACATTATTAAAAAAATGACGGATAAAACTAAAAATATATTGATATGGGGTTCGGCTGGCGTAATCGTAGTAGGCGGCCTTATTTACGTTTTCTATTTTAAAAATCAAGGGACGTCCTCATCGTCAACTAATACAACGGCAACATCAAGCAGCGCAATACCGCAAACAGCTCCTGTCGAAACTTATCCGGTAATGAGCAGTAGCGGAGCTATATCGTCATCAGTGGCAAGCAACGGAGCTATACCGTCAAATCCGGCAAATGTTATAAATATTTCAACTCCGTCGAGCTCAGCGAATACAAGCGCAGTAACTAATTCTATACCAATTCCTGCGATAACTGCTGCCCCCGATTTAACTCCTGTGCTCTCGGATTTAGCTAATAATCAAAATACAATAACAAATGCATCTACTAATCAGCAAGAACAGCAATCTTTAACAAATGCACCGTCTCCTTTGACTGCTCCGGTTTCAATCACTACTAATTCAATAAAAACTCCGGGCATAAATACGCAAAGTTTAAGTGGAGGCGGCGGAGTGTTCGCTTTAACATTATGAAAAAAAAATATATATATATAATTATTGCAATTATTGTTTTAGTAATAATTTTTATATTTTTATATAAGAAAAAAAACAATAATCAACCATCATCGAATATGAATATGCCGGGTCCCGTTCCGGCAGAAAATTTTAATCTTGGCGGAATTAATCTTGGAAACTTCGGCATCGGAGGATTTAATTTTAATCCGTTTGAACCTATTCAAATTAATGCACAAACGGCAAAACCGACCGGAAGCTGCGGATGTGTTAATGCTGACGGTCAATCGCAGTTTGCTTTATCTTATCAAGATATGATGAGTCAAATACAGGGAGCTTAAAGATGGCAGCGCCTATTTCAGATTTATTAAGCGGTAATTGGAGTAAATTTTGGCAAGATTTTAATAATACCGCCGGCGAGGAATTAGTAAATCCGGGCGGACAATCCGGCTCGCAAAGCACCGGAAATACGGTTTATGATGCCGTAACAGGAACGAACGCACAACCTATAACTGCATCGTCGGCATCGGCACAGAATAATAATATTACAAATTCTTGGATAGGTGAATGGGCATTAAGGATTTTCGTATTTATTATAGGGATTGTCTTGATTATCTTAGGAATTTCAGATATAATTAAAAATAATAAAACCGTCCAGACCGCTGTTAAAGCGGCGGCATTATAAGGGAGGCTATATGAATGACAAAATAAGGGAATCGTTAGATGCAATGTGGATTGAACTTTCAAGAATATCAGAAATCACCGAAGGAAAAGTAAAAGAACATATAAATTATATGCTCGACGAGCTTTCAGAAGTTTTATCGGAGGAATAAAATGCCGTCAACTTTCTATGTTTATATAATAATGTTTGCCGGATTTGCTTTAAATGGTCTCGGAACATTCCTTGCAATTTTAAGGCTTGCTACTATGATAGAACATAGACTTACAAGGCTTGAAACGCATATGGACGCTTTAATAGGCCGCAGAAGCAGCGATAATAAATGACAAAATTTATCGGCAATATTATCGGATTTTTTGACAATTTTTGCGATAATGTGATATACTTATATATAAAGTATTTTGATAGAATAGAATATAAAAAATTTATAGGTAAAACAAATGAAAAAATATACGAAGTCAGGAAAGAGGACAAAGGCATTTGAAAAGAAAGTATCTGACGCTTGGGCAAACTTCGATTGGGGAAAGGCTTTTAAAAAAAGCTCGGAATACGTATCAAAGAAAAATAAAATAAAATTTATATAGGAGGCTACAAATGAAGGTTTATTTTAAAATTCAGGAAAACGACCAGATTTATCCGGTAGATTTAGTATCTATGGATATATTTGACAGAGAAGCGGTAGTATCTATCGATGAAATAAAAAGCCTGTTTCAGGCCGTATTAAAGCAGAATCCGGACTTACCTTTTAGACCTTTAGTAAATCCGAATAATTAATTAAATAATTCCGGCGGCGGCTTCCTCGTTGTCCTCCTAAGCCAATGCCGGATAAAATAAGGAGACACAATATGTCAGAATTAACCGTATTAGAACAGGACGCTCAGAACTTTTTAAATGAAGTTAGGCAGGGAATTGAAACCATTTTCAAGGATATCATAACCGGTTCGTCCTACGCCGAAGTAATTTTAACCGATATTATTAAAAATGTAATCCCTCTCGGAGAGACGGCCATATCCATTCTGGCGCCGAACGATTTGATTTATGCGCAGATAATATCGACCATCTCCGGAGACCTCGAAGCCGTATTCGAAAAATTAAACGGAACAGGTCAGGCTTTATCAAATGCCGCCGCCACAGGCTCGTTTAACGCTGCCGAAGTAGCAACGCTGGCTACGAGTATTCAAAAAACTTATCAGGCCGGAAAAGCGAGCATAGAGGGCATAAAAGGCCAAGTCCAAAATATACTTAGTAAGGCTATTATTACCACGCCAACGGCATAAGGAGATAATATGGATAAGGACAAAATAACCGGTTTATACTATTTTCTCATAGGCGTATGCGTAGGCGAGATTATATATTTAGGTTATGAATATATGAAAAATGCCAGAAAACAAAAAGACCTTGAGAAAGAAATTGAAAAAATCGAATCTATACAGGCATTAAAGAATGCAGTAGGCAGTATGCAGGTTTACGTTTACGAACCTAAACATTGGCAGGACGAAGTTTCTGAAATTAAACAAGATAAGGTTTATACACAAAATGCCGAAAAAGTTTGATAAGCTGGAAAGGAAAGTCGAAAAAGAATATATTAAAAAAGGTTATAGCCGGAAAAGAGCGAGGAGCATAGGCTTCGCCACTGCCTACAAGATAGCCAGAAAAAAGAAAGGTAAATAAAATGTCAGTATGGCGGAAATGGTAGACGCAGGAGACTTAAAATCTCCCGGACATATGTTCTTGAGGGTTCAATTCCTTCTACTGACACCAATTTATAAATATCCCGTTCCCCTCGCATTCTCGGTATGACTCGCCACCATATCGGGAATGCCCCCTTAATAATATCAATAATTACTATTTTAACATAACATAAGTCGCCTACCTATCCATTAACTATTTTAATATAATATATCTATCGTTATAACATAATATTTTACCATATAATTGTATAATACTTTTTCGGCACTCAACCCTTACTCTCAACCGGTTCTACAAAAAGAATTAAACAATTGGCATCAATCCGGCGTATTTACTA
>JAEHJW020002989.1_pt1 | contig 16217 bp, 11 predicted proteins | sample 9271431 | NCBI WGS metagenome assembly JAEHJW02 | reverse complement strand
CGCCCTGGCTGCCCTCCAGCACAAACAACGCCGACCACTCCGGAAAGAAACTTCCGCCCTCGCGATCCACAAATCCCACCATCGCCTGCGCCTTCATCCCCGCTCCGGGAGCGCCCGCAATCAGCGGTTCGGCCAGCGTCAGCCCCGCTGTCGTCACTGCGGCCACGCGAGCCACGTTGTAGGTCACGCGGCGAATGTAATTCACATCCGTCAGCGCCGTCTTCACATACGAGCCGCTCACGCCCGTGCCCACAAACCCCGTCTGCCCCGTGTAATCCACATCCACCGCCACCATCTGCCCGGCAGCAAAGCTCGCCGCATCCGCCTGCGCCATTGGCAGAAACGTCGCCGTCCCGCCCGTCTGCACCGTCACAGCGGGAATCGCCGTTCCGCCATCCGGCGAAGCCGCCGCATTCGACATCGGAGCCAGCAGGTTCATATGCTGGCTGCCTGCCGCCAGCGCCATCGTCAGCTTCGTCCAGCTCAGAAAGTGAAACGAAACCTGCGTATCCAGCAGCTCCCAGCTCTGCTCCAGCACCGTCGGCGGCATCCCCGTCACCACCGGCACCAGCTTGCCCATCGGCTTCCTCACAAAATCCCGCACCCACCCCAGTGAAATCCACGGCGCCGGCGGGGAGTCCAGATTGAACTCCCCCTCCTCCGACGCGTCGAACAGCATCGGTGTCCCTGCCGTTCGATTCACTGGCGCAAAATACGCACGTACCCTCCGCACCACCGGCGCTGCCGCCCAGTATGTACTCGCTGTTCCCATCTCACTCACCCGCTTCCTGGTAGCTGTACACCATCACCCGCGCCGACCGCGTCAGCCTGTCCCGCTGCACCACCATCGGCGTGTACACCGGCTCATCCCAGAAGACCTGCGTCAGCATCTGCACCGGCGGCGAGACCGCATAGTTCAGCTTCGGCGTCTGAAACGGCGTCATCATCTCCATCAACTCCAGGTCCATCTCCGTCATCGACCGCCCGCGATCCAACCCGCCAAAGGCCTGCGTTCCCAGCGTCGAATAGATCACCTCACACTCGGCCGCCACCAGCGGCAGCGCCTGATCCATATCCACCGCCAGCCCCAGCCATCGCAACACAAACACATCCGTCGGAATCAGCGGAAACGCCGTCCCACCAGCCGCCTGCGCAAACGGCGCTTCCGCTTCTTCCACCAAAATCCCAGGCCGCACCGCCGAACGCAGCAGAATCGTCCGCTGCGGATTGATCCCCTGCAGCCGCGTCCGCAGCGCCATATAAAACGAATCCTTCGCATTCTGCATCTCGTCGCCCCCAACCCCTTGCCTTCGCTAGTGTCCTTCGCTTTTGCTCTTGCCCTTGCTTCTGCCCTTGCTTCTGCCTTTGCTTCTGCCTTTGCTTCTGCCTTTGCCTTTACCTTTGCCCTTGCCCTTGCTTTTCTTGTTGTCATTCCCGCAGGGAATCTGCTTCTGCTTTTCGCATCACCGTCCACCCCAGCAAGCCCGCGACCCAAGGGAGCGGCCACCGCGCGAACGCGCATCCGCTCCACGCAGTGGCGCATCCGCTCCATGCAATGCCATGCAATGGTCAGAGCGCTTCAGTCCCCGCTTCGCGCACCAGCAGCCGATACACATACACCGTGCCCATCGCCTCATTCGAGGCCACCGACTCAATCAGGTAGCTTTGCCCAGCCATCGTCACCGACATCGTCATCGAGAACAGGCTTTGCGCCGAAGCAAGATTCATCGACGCCACCTGCGCCTCGACGCTGGTCGCCGACATCAGCATCTCCCACCTCGGCATATCGCCCTCGCGCCACGTCGGCGGCAGCTTTCTCATCAGAACAGGCGAAATCGCCACCTGTTGAAAGTTGTTCGCCACCAGTCCCACTTCGCTTTGTTCGGTATCGGGATTCGCGCCCGTCACCTGCAAATACGCCGTCGTCCCCGCCACCGTCCGTAAGATCGCGTCCGCCAGCATCTGCGGCGCCGCCGTACCGCTTCGAGAAGCCGTATCGCTCATTGTCGTCACCCCAGCCTGTTCGCGATGTAGGGCCTCAGCAGCGCCTGCACCGTCTGGTCAATCAGTGTCGTGCCAAAGTACTGCAACCACATCGTGTCCACCCTCGACCGCTGCACATTCAGCGAAGGCTGCGCCTGCGCATTCTTCACAATCTGCGCGCACGCCGTCTTGATGTCGTCGCCAATCGTCGCCAGCCCCGCCGTATACGTCACCTCGACCTCGTTGTACGGCAACCCCATCAGGTTCCACGGCAGCGTCAGAATCCCCGTATTCGGGTCATAATCGACCGTCGTCGGGTCCAGCGCCGACCACTCCCCCGGCAGCGAAAACGCCAGCGCCGCATCGAGCAGCGGGACGACGGGAAGATCCCCGCGCCGCGGCCACGCATACTTGCCCTGCATCGCAATCAGCGGCGTCGTCGCCGGCGCCAGCGGCGCCAGCGGCAGATAGCTCATCATCACCGTCTGCGAGCCGCTCACAATCCGCGACCGCTCCGTGTACTGCGTAATGTTGATGTCCGGCCTGCGGCAATAGGAGTTGATCAGCGCCGTCGCCGATGTCACCCAGTCCGCGCTCGTCCCCGCCGGCAATCCGTAATTCGTATAGTCCTGTGGCAACAGATACGCCATCGCTCATCCCCCTCCGCTCACTCGCCTTGCGTTGCTTGTGCTTCAACCTTCGTTGTTGTCGCTCTTGCCCTTGTTGTCGCTCTTGCCCTTGCCCTTGCTCTTGCCCTTGCTTTTCTTGTTGTCATTCCCGCAGGGAATCTGCTTCTTCTCTCGTTCCCGTCAACCGCCAGCCCGCGACCAACGGGAGCGCCACAAACGTCCGTGGCGACCGAAGGTCGCGGCTGCTGCATGCAATGCCTGCTGCATGCAATGCTTTAGCGGTCGACCAGCACCTGGTAGTGGGCGTAGTTGGCGCCCTTCACCACCACGCCGCCGAACTTCACCGCGACGTACTGGAGGGTGAGCGAGTTCGGCAGACCGAGTTCGAAGATGCGCGGAGCCGGATCGCCCAGCCAGTGATACTCGATCAGGTCTTCGGTCACGATGTAGGCCGGCAGCACCGCCGTGCCCGATCCTGGTGTGCCCGTGTAACCGAGGCTCCAGTCCGGAATCAGCGGCAGATCACCAGCCTGCGTCGAAAGCATCTTCACCGTCACGCCGCCGGTAATGTTATCGGTGCGCAACACCACGTTGAACTCCGTCTTCATCTCCTGGTCGATCAGGTCCAGCAGCACCGGATTGGCATAGATCGCCGTCGGCCTCACACGATAGCCATTGCTGGCCACCATCTGCGCCACCGTCGTCTTCAGCCCATTCACAATCGACGAAGTCGTCGAGACCGTCGTCGTATTGCCACCCGCCACAATCTGCGCCGTCGCGCCCATATACTGGGTCGTTGTCGGAGCCGTCAGGCTGGTGTCGTTGCCGTTCCACAGCGCCACATCGTGCGCCACCATCAACCCGCTCACCGTGTCGGCCAGGTCCTTGGCCTGCAAGTAGGCGAACTGCTGCTGCTGGTTGCCCAGCTCCACATCGAAGAGGTTGTAGTTCATCTGCGCCACCAGCGCCTTCAGCGGCACCGCCCGCTCCACACGCGTCGGACTCACCACCGTCGGCGTAATCGCGCGCGGGTTGACAAAGGCCGCCGTGCCCGCATTCGGAATCGCCGTCTCCTCGAAGTACCGCGACGGATGACCCGTTGCCGGAACCTGCTTGATCCTCTGCCCAAACGGACTCGATCGACGACAGATGTCGAAGATCTCCGTCTGGTACATGGGAACTTCAATCGCTCCAGGTCCGATGTAATCGGCCGCCGCATGAATGTCTGCAAAACTGATGTTCATATCGCTCTTTCCGCCCGCTTCCGGGCCTGGTGAGTAGAAACCCACTGGTTATCGCAACCGCAAGCGCCCTTGCACTTGCATTTGCATTTGCATTTGCACTTGCAGTTGCACTTGCATTTGCATTTGCATTTGCACTTGCCCTTGCACTTGCCCTTGCCCTTCTGGTTGTCATTCCCGAAGGGAATCTGCTTTTGCCCTTGCAAACTTCCCCCGCAGCAACCTCCGCAGCCCCCCGCGACCCACGGGAGCGCCACCGCGCGAACGCGCAGCCGCTGCATGCAATGCGCAATGCTTCAGAGTGAGCCTGCGCGTCGCAGTTGATTCTTCACCGCGATGCGTTGCTCCAGGCTCAGCCCTTTCAGCGCCGCGTCCAGCTTGGACATATCCACAGCGCTCTCGTTCAGTGCGTGTTTGGCCAGCATCTCCGCACTGGAGTTGGGCAGTGTCTGGCGCAGGCTCTTCAGCGGCTGCGGGGTGCGAATCCCCTCGAACCCTGCCTCCATTCTGCTCACCTCGCCGCGTAGCCGCTCGATCTCCTGTTCGGCTGCCGCCAGTCGATCCGCCAGGCCATCCTCGCCCTGCGTCTCCACCGTCGCCGAGATCCGTTCCAGCTCGCCGGTCAGCGCGCGCTGTCGAGCCTCAATGCGGTCCAACGCTGTCTCCAGCGTCGCTGCGGCTGTTTCCAGCCGTTCCATCACTTCCATCGTTTCGGTTTTCATCCTTGCTCCTTTCATTTCTGTTCAACTCACTCCGCCCGGCCTTGCGGAAAAACTAACTTGCCAGCCGGAAGCTCGTTTCCATATACGCCGCCTTGTCGCGCAGCAGAATCGCCGCGCCGGTAAAGGTCGCCCGCGTCAGTCGCCACACCTCGGCGCGCATATCGGCCACCTGCGCCTCGGCCAGCTCATAGCTCATCCCCATCGTGCCGCTCTTGGCGCGCCGCATCGACTCCACAGCCTCCGGAAAATCCCGCGCATACAGGTAGCCCTTCACCACCAGCTTGCGCCCGCTGAAATCAGCATCCGTAATCACGCCGATCTTCCGTTTCGCGTCATGCCCATCCCAACCCGGCCTGTAATCGACAGCCATCCCCATCAGGCTCGGCAACGCCGCCTCCGCCGCCACGCGCGTCAACACCACACGATGCCCACGCGCACCCGCCGGAGCCTTGTCGCTCGGCACATCCACCATCGTCAACACACCCTCAAACGGCAGCCGATTCGGATGCCCTTTCACCGGTGGAATCTTCACTGACATCGCATCCAGTCGCATTTACCCTCCCCCATTCCTTTCCTGCTTCCCTTCACCCACCCCAGCCTTCGTCCTTGCCGATGCCCCTGCCCTTGCCCTTGCTTTTGCTTTTGCTTTTCTGGTTGTCATTCCCGCAGGGAATCTGCTTTTGTCCTTCCCACAACCTCCACCCATCCGCGTCCCATCCAGGCCGCGCCCTTTGCGGCAAGGGTGGAAACCACAAACACCGGCAACCTCCACACCCCCGCGACCAACGGGAGCGCAAACGCGCAGTGGCTGCATGCAATGCCCCGCGACCCACGGGAGCGCCGCCAATGCCGCGTGGCGACCGAAGGTCGCGGCTGCCCCACGCAGTGGCCGCACGCGCCGCCTACTCCGCCTGCACCGCTGCCGCCGCCGCCAGCGGAGCTTTCCCGCCCGCCTCCAGCGGACTTAGTCCGCGCATCGCTCTCACCTCGTTCACCGTCAGCACGCCGGACTGCAAAAGCTGCACCTGCATCGCCAGCTCCGTCTGCGCATCGGCCGCGCTCAGGTCGTTGAAGACAAACTCAAACTCCCGCCACCCAATGCACTTGGCAAAGAGGTCGCGCGTCAGGTGTTCCTCGATCCGCCGCGCCAGCGGCGCAATCGCCGACCGGAAGGCCTCATCGGTCAGCTCCGCCGCCGTCGAGCGATTCACATCCGCCTCCAGGCCCAGCAGCAGCGGCGGAAGCCCAAAGGCATCGGCAATCAGACGGATCAGAAACGTCTGCCACTCCAGCCGCATATCCGCGTCCGTGCCCTGGGCAAACCGCAGCACCTCCGGCTTCTGCTCGCAGGAGAGCAGCGGCACGCGCCCGGTGCCTTCAATCTCGTCCTGCCACCAGCGAATGATCCGCTCATGCTGCGCCGGCGAAGACTCATTCAGCCACAGCGCATACTGCACCACCGTATTGGCCGCCAGCTTGCCCGCAAACCGATGCGCGCTCAGCAGCTCGTTGACCGTCTCAAAGGCCACCTCCAGCGGTCCCAGCCCAAACGGCGAAAAGCTCCGCGGATTCATCCGCAGATAGATCAGTTGATCGTCGCGCAGCGGAATTCCCTCCTGCGCCGAGCGTCCCATCGGCACCTGCTCATAGCGCGGCTGCTCGCGGCTGCCATCCCACCGCGCGTTCACGCGAATCGTCGAGCCATCCACCGCCCACAACATCGCCGGGCGCATCGGATCCGTCGTCCGCTCCATCTCAATCGCTCCATAGCCGCCCGTCAGCGCATCCTCAACCACCTGCTCCAGCAGCGTGCGAAAGCTGTCCGACTCATTCGGCTCCTCCAGCATCCGCCGCAGCGCCTTCACCTTCCGCCGCGCATAGCCAATCTCGTCCTCGCTCGCCCCGCGCCGCACGCGAATCTGCCAGTCCATCGCCACAATGCGGTCCTTGATCACATTGATCGCCCGCCGCACCACCGGCGTCTCGGCAAAGCGACGCAGATTCATCTGCGTCGGCTTGGGCATCGCCGAGGTCGTCCCCGCGCCATACCCATACGGCGAAATGATCGTCGGCATGGCGATCGTCCGCCGCTCGGCCAACTCGCCGTTGCCGGTCTCGCCATTTCGGCCTGCACCGCGCCCATTCTCGCCGCGCCCAGCCTCGCCGCGCCCAGCCTCAGCCCGCCGGCCCTCGCGATTCAATCCCTCCCACATCGCACGCACCCAGCTCATCCGCTCTTCGTTTTCTGCCTTCACGTTTGTCCATCCCTTCCCGCGCCGTGCGCGCTCTTCTTGTATTCCCGCCACCCGGTCTTCACCCACACCCAACATCCAGTCCCAAAGTTCCAGTTCCCAAAAATGCGGCCCAAAACAAAACAGGCACGGCCACCATGGCCATGCCTGTCGTCTCTACTCTTGCCCTTGCTGTTGCCCTGGCTGTTGCTTTTCTTGTTGGCCTTCCCGCAGAGAATCTGCTTCTTACTCCGTCCTCAGCGCCACCACTCACCCGCGACCAGCGGGAGCGCCACGGCGCGAACGCGCGTCTGCTCCATGCAATGGTTAGACGTGCAGCTCGACCCGCGCCGTCTCGGCCATCGCGGCCAGCTCGGTCGTCGTGCGCACCACGATCGCGTGCTCCTCCATCGTCTCCACGGCAAAGCGATACGCGCCCTCGCGATCCTCATCCTCGGCCTGTTGCGCGGCCTGCCGCGCGGCAAACTTCGTCCACGGCTCAATGACCGCCGTCAGTTCCAGCGCGGCCTTTTCGATGCGCTCCACGCCGACCCGCAAGCCGGCGGCGGAAAACGCCAGCACCTTGGCCATCTCCACGCCCATCCCGCCGCCCACGCCGCCCACATGCTCCAGGCTCACGGCGTGAAACATGCGAATCAAACCCTGTTCGCGCTCGGCCCGATATCCGACGTCGATGCGCAGCGGATCGCCCGGCCTCGTATACTGCGAGGCTGGAATCCGCTTCCGCAGCAGCTCCCATACGCCCACCCGTTCAAACTCCGTGCGCATGGCGCCCTGGATCGCGGCCCGTCCGCTCACCCGGCTCACGCGCTCCCGCCGTTGCGGCTCCACATACAGCCGCATCAGCTCTTCCATCCCCGCCTCCACGCTCTCGGCCAGATACGCGCGCGACTCGCTCATCTGCACGCAGTTCGAGAACGAATCCTCCAGCACGTGCATCAGATTGCCCTCCGGCTCGCTGGCAAACCGTCGCCGCAGCTCGGCTTCGAGCGCCTCCAGCATCTCCGTGTCGGCATCCGGATCCAGACAGCGCACCCGCCGCCAGTCCGCCGTAAACTTCAAGCCCAGCACGCGCCGGGCCGCATTCTCCGCCGCATTGCCCGCCGAATTCGCTCTCTCGCCCGCGCGCAGCAGCACCCCGATATGCACAAACTCGTTGCGCACCGGGTCCGGCACATACCGCAGCAGCGAAAACTCGCACTCCATCCGGCCATTCATCGCATTCACTCAGTTCACAAAGATCCAGCTACCCGCTATCTTACCCCCGCCGCCATCCGCCTTCGCTCACATTTTCCAACCCCCAAACGGCCTTCGTTCCGTTTTTCCAAACCCTTCCACCAGTTCCCGAATCCTTCCCTGCCTGCGCGCCAGCGTCTCCACCAGCCGTTCCATCTCGCCCACGTCGCCACCGTACCACTCCGGCGGAATCGCCTCCGCCGCCAGCCATATCTGTTCCAGCGGCATCGCCTCCAGCCGGCTCAGCCACGGTTCAAAGCTCTCCCAGCCCGTCACCCCCGCGTAGACTCCGTTCCGCGGATAGACCCCGCGCAGCGGCGCATCTTCAAACTTCCACTCCCCGGCGTGAAAACAGAATCCCTGGTCGATAAAGACCGCTGTATACCGCCGCTCCCGCGCCGAACGCGTAAAGACCGCCTGCCGACCATTGGCATTGCCCGTCCACTTGTCCAGCGCCAGCATCCCGGCAAACTCCGCCAGATTCCGCACCTCGCCCAACTGCTCCTCCGGCAGATAATCCATCACCTGCCCCGGCATCAGCCCGCCCACATACCGCGCGCCAAAGTTCAGCCCCGCAGCACACGGCTCGCGCCGCCGACCCAGGTCCACCTGCAACTCCGGCGTATGCTCCACCAACCACGAGGAAACCTCCACCACCTCGGTCTCCGGCACCGTCAACCCCACCGCCGCCGCCAGCCGCGTCGCCAGCATCTCGTTCGCCAACACCCGCTCATGCTGCGGATTGTTGCGAAACTTCACCACATAGAGCCGCCCATCGGAGCCAAGCATCAACTGCCCCTGCGCCCCGCCGCGCATCCTCCGAATCTGCTGCACCGCCTGCACCGCCAAGCTCGTTCATCCCCCGCCGCGCCGCGCTCATCGCCCACCCACGCGCTAATCCGGATTCTACCCGCTCCAACCTTCACCCAAACGCCCCACCCAAGCCACGCCCCCGCGATGTCCCGTGCCGTACCCTAGCCGTTGCCCTTGCCCTTGCCCGTTTTGGTTGTCATTCCCGCAGGGAATCTGCTTTTTGCCTTTGCCCTTGCCCTTGCTGTTGCCCTTGCCGTTGCCCTTGATTTTCTTGTTGTCATTCCCGCAGGGAATCTGCTTTTTGCCCTTGCCGTTGCTTTTCTGGTTGCCCTTCCCGGCAGGGAATCCGCTTCTGCTTTTCCCCGCAACCTCCACGACCGCACCCCCGCGACCCAAGGGAGCGCCACCCAAGCCACGTGGCGACCGAAGGTCGCGGCTGCCCCATGCAATGGCCAGGCAGTGGTCAGCCGGCCCGCCGATAGTTCCCCGCGCGAAGCGGAATATTGCGTTGCATCGTCCTTCCGCCCAGCATCTGTTCCCGCGCCGCCAGTCCGATGGCCATGGCCATCACGCGATCGTCGTGGGTTCCGCTGCGTGCGCCCGCGCTGCCGTTGGCCAGCCGCACAAAGCTGCGACACTCCATCAGCAGCCCGCGGCTATTCAGCGCCTGCGGATGTTCCTGCACCACCGCCGCCAGCCGCGCCAGCACCATCGGACGCGTCAGCGTCGTCGTCAGCCATCCCGGCTGTCCATCGCCCGCCACCCATATCTCGTGATAACCCACCGTCTCGCCCAATCCCAGCAGCACCGCCGCCCCATGATTGTTCCGCTCCACCACCACCGGAGCCTCATTGAACCGTCGCGCCAGCCCCGCCACCTCACGCGCCAGATCGCTCCCGCCCAGGTGCGCCGCAAACTCCGCGCACTGCATTCCGCTTTCCAGGTCCAGCACCTCGGCCACGGAATAGTCGCCCTCCGAGCCGCCACCCGCCGGGTCCACCGACACCAGATAGCGCCGCCCGCACACCGGCGGCAGATACACCTCCAGCCTTCCGTTATGCATCCGTTCCGTCGGCTCGCCCAGCTCGGCCAGCCGCCGCTCCACCGCCTCCTGGTCAAAGTACATCTCGCCGGAAACCAGAAAGCATCGCTCCGCATCTTCGGCAAACTCCTGCCGCGCCATCGGTCCCTGCGTAGCCATCATCCTCCGCCGATACGCAATCTGTTCCAGGTCCAGACCGCGCTCCACAAACATCTCCAGCTCCTCGTCCGACAAGCTCGCTTCATCCACCGCCGGCAGCCGATAGCTCTTCTCCATCCACCACGGGAAAAAGTGCTTCACCATCCCCGTCTCGTCGGCCCGCATCCACTCGTCATAGAAGCAGCCGCTCGCCCCGTTCGGCGTCGACTCCAGCACCAGTTCCGTCTCCGCTCCCGCGCTGCCCGGCGCCAGCGACGCCCGCAATCCCGCCAGCGTCTCCTTCCCATCGCCCGGCCAGCGCGAAACCTCCGAGCAGTGCAGATTCTGCACCGTCATCCCTCGCCCCGCATTCCTGTCCGCCGCGCTCACCACGCGAAACTCCGAATCGATCTTCGGAAATCCGATCTGCCGCACATTCAGCCGATTCGTCACCAGCACGCCATCCTTCAACCCCTGCGGCAAATGCTCCACATACCGATGCACAATCCGCAAAATCTCCTCCGCAGCATCCTGCGTATGCGCCACCAGCAGCGTCAGCGTCCCCGGCCGGGTCACCGTCTTCAGCAGAAACCGTCCCGCCACCCACGTCGTCATCCCCATCTGCCGCGCCTTCAGCACAATATTCGCCGCCCCGCGCTGCCGCTCAAACGCACGCTGCGCCGCATTCGGCTTCAGCGGATGCAACCGGCCATCCTTGCCCCTCACCTTCAGCAGATGGCTCGCCAGAAAAACCAGCGGAGTCTTCCCCTTCAACTTCAACGATGGCACATCCAGAATTTCGCCCAGCTTCACCAGCTCTTCCCGATCCCGCATCTCCCGCAACGCCATCATCTGAGCCTGACGTTGCTGCCGCATCTGCTCCAGTTGCTTCAGCTTTCCTCGCGCCAACTCCCACTCCTCTCTGTTCGGCGGCCAACCGTTCCCACCCCACCCGTGCGCAACACGACCACCCCATCGACCCCGCAACGTCCCGCCACGTCAGGAGCCGCCCGCCTGCCCGGGCCGCCTCGCGCATCCCCTGTGAACCTGCCCCAATCCCCGTCACTCCGCTTGTTGCCTCTTCTGTGCTCATTCCCGCAAGGAATCTGCTTTTACTTCTGCCCCTTTGGTTGTCATTCCCGCAGGGAATCTGCTTCTGCCCCTGCCAGGCGCCCCACCCTTGCCGCAACATGCGCGGCAAGGGTAAGGCGCCACGAAGGCCGCAGTGGCTCCATGCAATGGGGCTTAGTTCCCGCCGCACCAGTAGCGCACGCTGTAGCCGGTCCCGGCTGTCAGCGCCACATCCGCTGTCAGCGTCATCCCCGTCGCCGACTCCGACCACTCCACCGCATTCACCGCCCCGCTTCCTGCCAGCGTCGTATTCACCACGCAGTTGGCGTTGTTCGTGTGCGCAAACGGAAACGTCAGCGTCGCCACCGTTCCGGTCGTTGTTGCCGTTCCCGTCGTCAGCGTCAGCGTGCCGCTCACGCCGTCGCAGACGTGCCCGCTGGCGCAGCCGATCGTCGCGCCCGACCCTGCCGCCGTGCCCGCCGCCAGCGTCATTCCGCCGCTGCCGGCAAAGCGCTGCGCCGTCGTCGCTCCAGCCACCGCCACCGTAAACGCCCCCGTCGATCCGCTATGCGTAAAATTCAGCGTCTCGGCTCCGTTCGTGCCCGGCACGCAGCTTGGCTGCATATTTATCATGTCCTGCGTGCTCGCGCTCCCGTTCCAATAGAAGCCTTGAATCGACACATAGCCGCCATCGATGCACTGGGTGGCTGTCGCCGGCGCTGTACCATTGATCAGCACCACCGGCATGCCCGCATTCACGCGAATCCCGCCATAGTTCGTCTGCACCAGATTCGCCGTCATCGTTCCCGGCACCGACAGGTTGCCCGCGTTCGTCACCGTCATCGCCGCCGTATTCGCGTTCGACCCTCCCTCATACACGATCAGACCGCCCGTCCCGCTTCCGCTTCCGTTGTTGATCACCACCGCATTCGCGCCCGCGCCCGCGTTGATCGCCGTCTGCCCATTCTGATACGCGACGATCCGGTCCATCGCATTCGCAGCATCCGTCATTCGCAGCGTATTGCCCGAGTCCTTCTTCCACGTCCACTCCGCCGCGCCGGTGTAGCTGTTCCACTCCACCGTCCCGTTCTGCTCCGCCGTCGCGCCCGGCTGAATCGCCAGCGTCCCGGCGGCGTTCGTCCCGTTCGTCAGGTTCACGTTCCCCGTCGCCGTCGCCGTACCCGTCACCGTCGGTGTCGCAATCGTCGGACTCGTCGCCAGCACCGCGCTGCCCGTGCCCGTCGTCGCCAGCCCGCTCACCGTCGTGCCCGTCGTCGCGTAATACGCCAACTGGCCCGCCGTTCCGCTCGCCACCGTGCCCGTGCCGCCGCTCGTCGCCCCGCAGCCCGTGCAGCTTGCCACCGTCAGATTGCCGCTTCCGTCAATCTTCGCCACCGTCGTCGGCGTCGCGCCGCCAGAGTAGAAAACCACTCCGCCCGTGCCCGCATTCGCCTCCACATTGAAGCGCACCGCGCCCGTGCCGCCCGCGTCCAGATACTCATCGCCGCTCTGATACGCCTTGATGTGGTCCAGCCCGTCAATCGCCGAGTTCAGCGCCCAGTTGTTCGACCCGTCCTTCACCATGTACCACTGGCTCGCGCCCGTGTAGTCCTTGTAAAGGAAGCTCTCCTTCTGCGTCGCCGTCGCGCCCGCTTGCAGCGTCTGGTCAATCTCCGCATTCGCCGCGTTCTTCACCGTCGTCGATCCGGTGAACGTCGTCGTTCCGCCCACCGCCAGCGTGCCCAGGAAATCCGCGTTCCCGCTCCCGTCCACTGTGGCCACCGTCGCCGGCGTCGCGCCGCCGCTGGCAAACGCCACCCCGCCCGTGCCCGCGTTGCCGCTACACTGGAAGCAGACATTGCCCGCGCCCGTTCCGTTGATCGCCGTCGAATTGTTCCCCGCTGCGTTATGCTCCTCCATCTGCAACCGGATCGTCCCGTTGATCAGGTCCTGAAAGATCCAGTTCGACTCGCCGCTCGCGCCGTCCGTCAAGCCCCACAGCCAGTTGTACTGCGTCGCCGACGTGCCATTGTCCACCTGACTCTCCCACTCCAGTCCGCGCACATTCCCCGCGCCCGTCCCCAGCCGATAGTGGTTCGTCACCGTCGCGTCCTTCTGGCTCGCATACCAGTCCCCGTTCACCCCGTTGAAGGTCCGGTGAAACGCATCCCAGAAGCTGTTCCGGCTTCCGTTGTCCACCAGCGCGCCGCTGAACATCGTCCCGCCCGTCATCCAGCTATTGAACTGGCTGCCCGCATCCGCCTCCACCTGCGTCGTCGAGCCTTCGTTCCTCACGCCCACCAGCGTATTGTTCTGCGCATTCAGCCCCAGATGCACCGCCGTCGCGCAGCCCTCCACATCGCCGCCCGTGAACGTATTCCCGTCGCCCTGCAACAGATTCACGCCAATCGTGCCCGCAATCGCGCTCCCGCTCGCCGTCGGGCAGTCGATATGCAGCCGCACAAACGTGCTCGCATTCACCCAGTCCGTCGTCGCCGCATTCGCCACCTGATGCCCCACCGCATTCACCGCAATCTGGAATCCGTTGAAGTCCTGATCCATCAGCGTGCCGCCCGTGTAGTTGCCCGTTCCGTCCAGTTCCATCGCCGTCTGGTTCGCGTTCCCCAGGTAGTAGTCGCTCTCCAGGTCCAGTTCCTGTGTTCTCCACGCCGCCAGGGCTTCCGTCCCCGCGCTCGTCGATCCCGTCGTATTCACCAGCACGTTGTCCATCGCAAAGCCCATCGTGTCCGTCGCATAGGTCGCGTCGCCCACCTGGATCGCGGCTCCCGCGCCCGAGTACGCCAGCACCGTGCCGCCCGATGTACCGCTCGCCGTCGTGCCCCCGCGCAGCGCGCAGCCATGCAGCTTCACTCCGCGCACCCCCGCCGGAATCACAATCGGAGCCGTCATCGCAATCGTCGCGCACGGCAGGTCCACACGCGTATTCGCCACCCCGATCGTCACCGCCGCGTTGATCGCCTGCGACCCCGTGTAATTCCTCGCATCGCACGTCCCGCCCGTCGCCGGCAGCGCCGCCACGCACGCCGCGATCTGCGCTCCGATATTCGCTCCGCTTTGCTGGTCCACCTCCGTCAATCCACCCACCGACTTCGCCGTCAACACGCCGCTGAAGGCCGTCGTAGCCGCCGTCAGATTCGCGCCGCCCAGGTTGGCCAGCGCCTGCGCCGGAGTTCCCGCGCCCGTGCCGCCAAAGTTCAGCGCCAGCGTGCCCGTCGTCACGTTGCTCGCGTTCAGACCCGTCAGGTTGCCGCCCGCCAGTTGCGGAGCCGTCTCCCACGTCGGCACAAACGCGCCCGTCCCGTTGCCCACATCCACCAGCAGCGCCGCTGTCGTCGAGCTGTTGCCCGCCAGCCGCGTCGGATTCCCATTCGCGTCGCCCACCACCAGGTCGCCCTCGCTCTGGGTCAGCGCTGCCGTCGCCGTCGGCGTGTTTCCGCTCGCCGCCGGTGTCGCCGGTGCCGATGCGCCCGACAGCAAAAACGCCTGATACGTTCCCGCCGGATAACTCGCCGGTGCCGTCGTCGGATTGCAGGCCGTCATCGCCATCGTTCCCGCCGCCGTCACCGCGCCGCTCAGTTGCAGCCCGCCCGCGCTCGACGGCGCAGACACAAACAGAATCCCGTCCGTCGCCGCCGCATTCGGCAGCGTGATCCCCGCCACCGTCGCGCAGCTTCCCGGCCTCACCGTCCCGCCCGCAATCGCAAACGCCTGCTCGGCAAAGTCCGTCACCGGCAGAGTCCCGTCCGTCGCGCTGATCGCGCCCGCACGCACCCGCAGCCCCGGCATCTGCACCGCCGTCTGCCCCTGCATGCCCACATACCCGTCGTTCTCCAGCACCAGGTAGCGCGGCGGCTGATTCTCACTTGCGTTCAATCCATCCGCAGCTCGCAGACACCACGCATCTCCATATCCACCCACCACTCCATGCAGGCAAAACTCGCCCGAATCGAAGTTCACCTGTCCCGGCAACGTCGTACCCGTCGATACGCCCACGTTGTATCGCGTCGTCGTCACCGGCGCCGTTCGTGGCACGATCACCGAGGCGGCAATGCTGTCCGTATTCGTCAGAAAGGCACGGAAGTCGTCCAACTGCTGCGTCTGACTCACCTGCGGCGGCTCGGCCACCGTGTCGGCAATCGGCGATCCCGACACGTTGATATTGCGCGCCGTCATATTCTGGAAGTCATAGAGCAGCACCGCGCCCATCAGTTGGTTGTCCACGCTGTCATAGGGACTCGGACAACTCGCCGAACCAAATGCACCATACGCCGAATTTCCGTCGCACCAGCCCACCTGTTCCGTCCCAATCGAGTCAATCGTCCACCCCGTCGCCGCCGTCGCAATAATCGGATAGTTCTGCGTGAACTTGATATTCGCATTGCGCAGATTCACCCCGATCACCGGCCGGTAGTAGCGCGAATACGTGGCAAACATCACGTGATAGACCCCGCGCCACAGCGAATCCGTCACCCCGCCCGCCGGAGCCTTGTTCTGGTCCGTCAGCCGTGTCTGGTTGTCCTGCTCGTGAAAGAAGTAGGTGTTGAACCAGGTATCCAAAGCATTTTGCGCCGTCTGTGACTGCGCCTGCGTTGACCAGTTGGATCCGTAGAAGATGATTCCATCCACTGATGTGCCATCGCCCAGGTTGTAATCATTCAACACCGCGTTCCCCTCGATGCTGGTAGCCGGTGCGCGTGACTTCCACCAGCCGCCGATGATCAGCCCCGACATCATCCCCTGCAAGTTCAGGTTGTGAAACTGATCGAACTGTGAAGACCCCAGCAGCAGCGCAATGCCCACGCCATTCATCGTCACCCGGTCCCACTGCCAGTAAGCAGCCGAGACCGTGGTCGCCGCAATGAACGCCTGCGAAATATTCAGGTCATACAGATTCCAGGAATTAATCAACGTATCCGACCCGAAGATCGCAAAGTACGGCGCGGCCATCGTGTACTGCGAAGCCGAAACGGCGTTGCCCGTGAAGCTCGACGTGATCGTCGCCCCGTTGCCATAGATCGTCAGCGGCGTCGATTGTCCGCTGGGGATGCGAATCGCATAGCCCAGATACC
>JAEHJW020007774.1_pt1 | contig 16228 bp, 34 predicted proteins | sample 9271431 | NCBI WGS metagenome assembly JAEHJW02 | reverse complement strand
TAGGTGCGGCGGACATGAGAAACCCGCCAGCGGGGTTCTGGCGGGCGGGGGCGGGGTGAGTGGACTGGGTCAGGCTATGCGACGGACGATATTGCCGATTTTTATGCTCGCCCCGGTCAGGTCTTCAATATCGCGTTCTGTTCCGTCTTTGAATTTGACAAGCATGATATTTCTCCTTTTGACAAATTCACAATATCACATTTTGCAAAATTTACAAATCACAAAAACAAAATGCGCCCGCCGATTGCCTTCACTCAATCGACGGGCGCGACGCGAGCGCTTGTCAGTTCCCGCATCAAGTCGGGTAAAAGGAGAACAAAAACCCGACTATCCTTTATTGCCTCCTGTCACTGGCGAAACCGCCGCGCCGATGCCCTGCGACGCCGCGCCGCCAAGCGCCGAAATAATCCCTGCCGTCTGGGCCTGTTTCGAAACAAGCAAAGCGACGATGGCGACCGTAAAAAGCGCCGTGAAGATAGCGACGATTTCGCCTGAACCTTGAGCCATAACGCGCCTCAATAAAACATGATCGGAAGCTGCTCTTCTTCGTAAAGCACAATTTGTGAGCCCGCCAAAAAATTCGCGCCGGATTGAACGATAGCTTGAAACCGATCTCGAAAGCTCAAAACGGGCACGTTGCCAATGACGTAATCAACCCCGCTGCCGTTGTTCGCGGCCAAGAGGCAAGGACCGTTTACCGCGTCCGTAAACCAAACCTGCTGGTTGGCCGCGAGCGTGCCGCGAAAACCGATCGAGCGGACACCCGGACTGATCCCGAGAGGCCCATACTCGAAGGAAATCGTCTGCGATGCCGCCGCGCTGGAAAGCACGACAGGCACAACCCATGCATGGCCTCCATGACGCGCCAGGACGCGCAAGGGCGCGTAAGTCGCCAGCGCGTTGGATGACGGCGTAAAGGTTCCCGGCGCAGAGTGATTGATACCCGCCAGGTCCGCAGGCGCAAGACCGCCCCAGGACGGCGGAACGTTCGGCTGTGCCTGCGGCTGAGGATAGAAGTCAGACGGTTGCGTCATTTACATCATCCACTTGGCAGGGATTTGATTGATGCCCGAAACAGGCGGCGCATAGCCGCCCGTCGAGAGCGATACGGCGTTGCGCGGATTAGCGGACGCGTCAGCGGACAGAGGAGCGAAGAAAACCGGCACTTCCGGTGAAACCGGCGTCGGCGTCGCGACCGTGCGCCCTCCGAGGATAGCCGATTTGAGCGTTTCGCCCTGATAATAATCATGCGCCAGGATGACGCCGACCCCAAACGCCATGATGAGGGCAATAGCGATCCATTCACGCTGCGTCATGATTTTGACCTTCCCGTCAATTGTGTGAACAATCCCGCCGACCATGATAGCGCCGATCCGAACATTTGCACAATGACCTTTCCGCCATTGCCGCCGACAATAACCGCGATAATCGCGAGCGTAATCAGGCCGATTGCCAATTTGTTGGCGTTCTCGATCATTTCCCCGCGCTCCCGCCAAACAAGGTCATAACCGCGTTGAACCCATTGACGAGAGGGGTTGGCAAGCCGCCAAGGAAAAATTCTTTGGGCGAAGAGGGCAGACCCGCCAAGGGATTAAGCGCAAGCCCCGGCTGTCCCGGCGTCGCGCCAACGGTCGGCGCGGTTCCAGCCTGGGGCGGCGGCGCAGCCTTGAAGGTCAGGAGCGCAAACCATTTGGGCAGGTCGCCGTTGGTCGTGACATAAACGACAAAGACCAGGACCATGATCGAGACGACATAATTCCAATAGCTCTGCCCCGGCGCGCGTGTAATCATTGGCCACCTATTGACGGGAACGTGATGCCGGAAAGCGATCCTGCCCAAGGCGCGATGCCCGAGGCCGCGCCGCTCGCCGCGCGCAGGCCTGTCCCGACGCCGACATTGCCGCCCGACGATGCAGGCGCGCCCGAACCGCCAGAACCGATCGAAGCCGCCGCCTCCTCGAATTTCGAAAGGAAGGTTGGCGCTTCAAAGGTCATAAAGACGATGACCAGCAAAACAAGAAAAGCCTCGCCTGCGCGCGGCAATTCCACGGCGCGAAAGAGCGCGGCGACAAGGATAATTCCCGCAAACGCCTCCAGGAGCGAAACCGACCCGCCCGGTGCTTTTTTCGCCGTATTGGCGAGCAAATCCAGGGCTTGCGGATATTTGCCGTTGATGGCAAGCAAGCCGAGGAAAGAGCCAATGAGCAGGAGCGCAAGCGGCATTTTAGACCCTATTCGTTAACTGCGCCGGGATAGATCGGAACAACCTGCGCCATGTTGAAGTCAGCGCCAGGAGGCGGCGAATTGGCCGACGCCGCGTTGACGAAATCGACGGTTTCCGATTTGGCCTTGCGAGCGTTGGCGATGCCGTTGGCGCGACGCCAGAACAGGAAAACCGCCAAGGCGACTGCGCCAGCGACCAGGAGCAACAGCATATGCTCGCGGTCGAGATTGGGGAGGTTGAATTTCACGCGATAATCTCCTGTTGCCGCCCAAATTGCCAAAGCGCCAGGCCGATCAGGATCAGCGCCAGAAGCCCCAAGCCGCCGCGGATGAAGAAATCCGAGACAGCGTTGAATGTCGATTGCGTCAGGCTCGTCGCAGTTGCGCCAAGCTGTGCGCCGGTTTTCACCACGTCGCCACCCGCCGTGACCAGACCGGATTGAACCTTGCCCGCACCAATTGTTCCCGCGCTGGCAATATCCGTGATGACGACAGGCGCGCCGGTTCCGGTGTTGAACGGCGTTGAACCGCCTCCTGCCGTTGCAGGGCTGTTGCCGCCCGAGGTCGCGGGCGTCGTTGCGGAAGAGGTTCCTGGCGTCGCAGGCGAGCCGCCTGCCGCCGTGATGACCGCGCCCGCCGCGCCGGGGAGCGAGCCGCCGCCCGGCGCGGAGGTCGGAATGGTTTCGCCATAGCGCGAGGTCATTTGCCCAAGCGTTTCGCCTGGCATAGGAGTGTAGCCGGCTGCCGCCAAAGCGGCCTGGGTTGTCGGACCCCATCGCGCGACAGGGATATTCCCAGCGACTTGCGCCTGAACTGCGAACGGTGCTTGAATAGCGCTGGAATAGCCGGTCGCTGCGCCGCCGAAATCATTCCATGTCGGATCAGTGATTTGCAAATAGCCCTGCGCGGGCGTCCCGCGCAGGTTGTTGATGTCGCCAATGTTTCCCTGCGGAATATTTCGCCCGCCGCTTTCATTCCCGATGATGATGGAATAAATGGACATTGGCGTTTTTCAGATCAGAGCGCCTGCGCCAGATCGTCGCAGATCGTCTTGAGCGCCGCGCCGAGGCCAGGGTTAGAGGCTTCGAGGTCTTTGACCAGCGACGCAAGGATTTTTCCAAGAACCGGGGCCAGAAGCGGGAGGACGTCGGCAAGCAGAATGGCAGGCATGGTCAAAGGCTCCTTTTGAGCGGGGACAGACGCCGCGACGGGCGGCGCAGGGACTTCCGGCGACGCCACGGGGACGCTCGGAATTTCATTCGCCAGAGCATTATACACCGCCTCGGCGTATTTGATACGAATTTCGGGAACACGCCCTGCAGCTGCGGGCCGCTCGAATTGGTCGCAAAAATCCATTGTCAGCGTCGCAACGCTGCGGTCGGTCGAGCGCAAGGCCCAAAGGCCAGGAAAGCTGTTCGCGCACTCGTAAAGCGCGAAGGCGCATTGCGTGGACATATAACGCCAATCGTGCCGGTAATGCGCGGCGAAATTCTTCAAGGCCGTCAAGCGCGAAATATCGGCAGCGTCGCGCCATTGCCAAAGGCCGTCAGATCCGTCCTTGCTTGGCGCGATTGTTCGCGCGCCGCTTTCGAGCATGGCGTTGCCCGCCATGCCGCAGGCGAATTCGAGCGGCGTCCCTTGTGAGATCAATTCGCGCGCAACGTCAACGCCGCGCGAGAGAAATTCAGCGTCCATGTCAATGCCAAGTCCCAAGATGAAAAATTTCAAAGACTGCGGCGATCATTGTCGAGGCGGCAACCGAAATAGAGGCGATGCCTTTCCAGGTTACCGCCCCGTTTTTCACGTCAAAAACACGTTCGGTCAAAAGATCAAGCTTTTCCTCAATCCGATTAAGGCGGGCCGAAAGCGCATCTTCCGTCATTCCCTTGTCCTCACGTAGGCGGCGCAATCGTCTGAGCGCCAGTCGTCACCGAAGGCTTGTAATTGGCGACCGTCTGCGCCAGCGTCGCGAATTGCGACGCGAGAGCGTTCGGGTTGAAGGCATTGGCGTTGACGCCGGACGCGGCCATACCACCCGAACTGTTACTCCAATTCGTTGAATTGCTTGAATATTGAGACGACGAATTTGCGGTATTGTCGGTTCCGAAGACCGCGCCGCCGCCATTGCCAAAGCCCACGCTAAGCGTGTGTGCGTAGGAATTTGACGAGGATTGGCCAGAACCGGACGCTCCGCTCGACGACGCGGAATTATTCCAAAAATTCGAAAAGCCCGACAGAAGCGCGGCCAGCCCGGTATTGCCTGCCTTGGTCGCGGTATTGATCTGGCTCGTTTGATTGGACGACGCCGTTTGTCCGAACGACGCGAGCGACGCGCCAAGCGATGTGATCGCGCCCGCGACCGCACTCTGCTGCTGCGCCGCCGCGCTGGCGTTGGCGACGTTCGACGCGCCAAGCGCATTGGCATAGGCCGAGTAAGACGCGGCTTGCGCCGCAGCCTGCGTCGCCGCAAGCTGTGCATTAGTCTGAGCAATAGCCGTGTTGCTGGCAATCGACGCCTGTTGCACGGCGGCAGAATTATTGCTTTGCGTCTGCGCCAGTTGCTCCTGGGCAGCGAATTGCGACGATGCGACCTGGGCGGCGGCGGCAATCGCGGCGGCGGTGTTGGGATTGCCAGCGGACGATGACGCGGGCGTCGAGGAAGGCCACAAAAAATAGACCAGGACCAGCCCGACGACGCCGACGACGACATAGGGATGTTCGTGCCAGAATTTCGTCAAGCTTTCCATGTCTCAGACCTTCTTTTTACGCGGCGGGCGTCGGCATGGTCGGCTCCTGCCCCGCGACATTCGGCGCGCCGCCGATCTGGGCGCGTAGCCAGGTATCATAGGACGAAAAGCCATAATTGAAAGCCGGGCTTCCGACCTGCCAACCGGAATAATTCTGGGCGAAAACGGAAACTTGTTGCGGAACCGGCGTTTGATCGCGCGCGATGACCTGGGGTGTGGAACCCGCGCTGCTTTCGACCGCCAGCGCGGGCTTCATCGAGATGTCGCGGACCATGTGAATATAGTCCGTCGATTGCAGCGCGGGGCGGATCGAAAGAACCGTCCCAGGCGGTTGATAAAGAAATGGATCACCGCCTTTCGAATTGAGCCGCTGGATAAATCCGGCGATAGCCTCAAACGCGTATGGGACGACGCCCTTGACGCGCTCGCCGTCAAGCTGCGCCTGGGCCTGCGTCACATTGGGCAGGCTATACGAATAGCTGTCGCGCGGACGGATCGGACGCTGCCAGGACATTTTCAAGCGCCTTTCGGAAGATGGTGCGTCAGGCCAAGGGCGGGCGTGGCGTAGACGCTCGCGCCGCTCCAAAGGTGGCCGCGCGGATGCGCGACAGGCGAAAGCGCGACCGGCGCGCCCGCCTGCGCCGCCGTCAGGGGAGGCTTGACGGCGATGAAATGCTGATATTGTTCAGCAAACGCCTGAACGAGCGTGTGATGCGGGACTTGCGCGGGCGTGGCTTTCATGGCGTTAAGATCCTTCGCTCTGGCATACGCCAACCGCTCAGGCCAGCGCAACCCTCACTGATACATTCCGAAACCCTGTCCCGGGTAGGACAGGTCGATTTGGTAGGTCGCGCCGGTCACCGGGCTTTCCGCGACGCCGAGATTATTGCCAAGAGCTGACCCCATCGACTGGATGACCTGGGGCGTCTGAGCGTTGCGCGAAACGAGCAGCGCGACGATTGCGACCGCGACGATGAGCGACACGATGCCGATGAGCGTATGAGCGACTTCGTTCATGACAACGCCTCGTCAGTACTGCGGGAGGAAAGTCAGATAGGACCGGATCGTCCCGGCGAAAACGACGCCTACGAGAATGAACAGGACCGCCCAAACGAGAAAACCGACATGCATCTTTTTACCCTTTCGCTCTGGCATACGCCAACCGCTCAAGCGATCAGACCGCTCTCCGAATTTCCGAGACGACAAGCCCCCAAGCCAGTAGAGATACCGAAAAGAGGCCGAAAAACAAGAACCAATCCAGGGCGGACATGTGAAGTCCCGCCAAAGGATCGGCCCACCAATTCTTGACGCTCGCCATCATGGCATTTGCCTTTCAAGCGAGGCGCGCGAGTCGCGCGCCCCGGGGTTGTGGTCAGCCCATGAACGACGCGACAGCCATCGTGGACGCCGTGATTTCGTCCCAGGCATAGCCGATGTTGAGATTGGCGGAGGCCTGAACCGTGTTCGGGTTGAAATACAGGCTGATATTGCCGCCGCTCGCGACGTTGATCGGATGACGACGCGATCCCCAGTAATAGACCGAATAATCCGTGTTCGCGCCGCCCGAGGCCGAACCGACCGGCATGTCCATGCCGACCTCGTCGCGAACCCGCGTCGCCAACAGGTTCGGCGTGTAAATGCCGACCTGAACGCTGTTTGCGATTTTCAACTCGAGGTTGGTCACATCCGTTCCAGCCGCGCCCGCATAGCCGAAATTGTCCCAGAACAAGGTCTGCCCGAGCACACTGCGCTGGGTCGCCAGCGGCAATTCGTTGCGGGTGTTGGCCTTGATCGAAAGCGCCGGGACCAGCGAAAGGCGATAGGCGTGAGCCAGGGCCATGTTCGGCAGGACAAGCGGCTGATTGACGCCCGGCGGGGGCTGCCAGACGAGCATGTCCTGATACAGCACCACGGAAAGATTGGTCAGAGTCGGAAGCGCGGTTCCGATCGCCACGTCAGTCGCATAAGCCGAGCCGGAAATGTCGTTTGCGCCAGCGTTGCCGAAACCGAAGAAATTCGGGTTGAGCGTCAGGGCGAACAAGTTTTTGCTATCGTTCGTGTTCGCCCAGACTGCGCCGTTCAGGGTTCCAGGCGACGAAATAAGGTTGATTTCATAGACGATATGAAAATTCTGCGCCGTGCCGCCCGTCACACTGGACGGCGAAAACTGCGCATTGAAATTCTGGCCCATGCCGAACGGATCGTTCGTCGGCGCGAGCGCCTCGCGCACCGGGCGGCGACCGCGCTGTACGGCGTCGAGGATGACGTGCAGGCCGGACGTATTGATCCGCTGCAACGTGTTCGGATCGGTATACTGAATATTCGAAAACAGGTTGGCGATGCCGCCGGTTTTCATGCGCGTCAGCGTGTGCGTCGCGGCGCAGTTCAAGGTGCCAGTCACTTCGATGAGGAACCGCGTCACCAGGCCGGTAGGCGAGCCGCGCAGATTGACAATGGTCGGAGGCGTCGTCCCCGCCGTATAAGACGGCTGCGCGCTGTCAACCTGTTGCAGGAGCGGGGCTCCAAACTGCATCCACGCAGCCTGAGCGGCGTTGTCGGCGGCAATAGCCTGGGCGTACGAAGATGCCATTTTCAAAGACCCTTTCCGAGAGCATAGCGGGCCAGGAGCGCCCAAAGGTAAACGATGAGGCCGACAATCAGCCAGTTGACGGGATTGGAGAGCAATTCGCCGTTAAGCATTGGCGGAAGCCCGGGCATGCGACTGTCCCATGACCAGCATGTCCACGACACGGACGCCGACATAGAGAACAGCGGCCATCAGGCCGATGGACAAGAAATTGGCAAGGCTGATTTTCAGGATCATGGTTAAAAGCCTCTCGGAATTAGACCCATTGCGCCCCTTGATTATGTTTTAATTTTGTCTGAATTGCGTCAATAATTTGATCGACAGGCGGGCAGGGCGTAAATTCGAAGCTTTTGCGCTGCGACACGTCGCGCCAAAGCGCGTGATAAGGTTTCTTCGAATTGCCGTCCTCGCCAAAGACGGACGACAAATCGACTTGCGGGACAAAGGCGCGCATCGTGCCGATGTCGCGCGCGTCGGTCACCGAAAACATGATGCGATGGCTCGCTTCCGTCACCGGATAGCGCAACACGCCGACAGGTCTTTGCATCAAAGAATAGACCGGGATTTTGCGCGAGCGCCCGGTTGTGAAGATGGCGCGCAAGGACGGCGAGCTGTCGGCGGCGTTCGAGCCAGGAACCATGTAGATTTCGTCAAAATACAACCAGGTATTGCCCTTTTCCCAAACGCGGCGCAGGAAATTTTCCAGCGGATTGCGCCGCCAATTCTCGCTTTCCATCGCGTCGGGGCGCAGAACATAAATTCCCGGCCTGTCAGGAACAGGCTTGTTCACAGAAATTTCCGGCAAGCGCAGCTTCGCGATATGATCGTCGCGTTTGTAATCCACGATGATGAGCGGCATTTTCTCATAGAGGTCAGAAAGCAAAATCGTCCACAACGCGAAAACAGTCTTGCCCGAGCCTGTCGAGCCGATGAAAGTCGTCCGGTCATGCTCGGTTGGAAGCTGAAAGCCAAGTTCGCGGCGTGAAGGGAATTTTGACATTATTGTTCTTCCCAAACGTAAACCGTCGCGGATCCGCTCGCGACAATCCCGTGTAAAGCTTCGATTGTCTCAAAAACCTGAACCGCAAGCGTTTTTCCATCAGGCGAGACGAGTGGAAAACCCGACGACGCCGCGACTTTGGCGTCGCCCATGAAAATTGGCGATGCGGAGAAAGTGGCCAGATAGACCTTATGTCTACCAAGCGCGCGAGGACAAACGAGCGTCGCCGCCGTTGTCACGTCGATAACGCTATTGCGAAAATTTTTGCGGTTATGCAGAAGAGGGTTTTGATAGACGCGCATGTCAAGTCCATTCCCAAGAGTTGACGGTTGACGTGTTGCCGGATGAAAATACCCAAAGGTCGCCTTGATAGGTCGGATCGCACGTCTCTATCCATGACCCTGGCGAAAGAGCAAAAGCCGGTGAATTGCCGTCAAACCCTACTAGAAGGGAGGCCGCCGCGCTGGTAACGTTATTAAATATCAAGGCTGAAAAACGCTGCGTATTAGCGAACAGGATTTTTGTCCAAGTGCCTGCCGCCACAGTATGATAATTAACCGCTAAAGTGCCAGGATAAATCGGATAATTATTCGGCGTATTTGTTATCGTCGCATTTGTAATGTTGGCGTTGACGCTTCCCGCGACGTTGATCGAGGCGTTACTGATTCCAACCGTCCAAGCGCCGGACTGCACGACGTTAAGCGATGCGTTTTGGATATTCGCGTTAACCGTCCAAGCGCCGGACTGCACGACGTTAAGCGATGCGTTTTGTATATTTGCATCGACCGTCCAAGCGCCGGACTGCATTACGTCAAGCGCGGAAATCGCGCTTGACGGCGTTTGTTCAACATTGAACAGCGCAATTTGCAGCGTCACTGGAAACGCCAGCGCCGCGTCAAGCGTCGCGCTCAGGTAGGTAATGCCTCCTGACCAATACGCCGGAGCGGTCAAACAAGCGTTCGCGCCTACGCGCCAGAAAAAAGACGAATTGATCGAAACCGTCTGCGCCGCGGGAACGTTGGTCGAATTAATGACGACGCTGGCAACCTGCGACATGCCCGAGGCGGTGGGATTGACCTGGGCCCCGCCTTGCACAGCGCCTGCTGGAATTGTGATAGGCACAATAATATACGCCGGTCCCTCAACAGGCGCTTTGACCGGCTGAACGAAAGGCTTGAGGATCGGGCTTGCGCCCGACCCCGCCGGAACAAAAAGACCGGATCCTGTCACGCTGCCGCCTCTTTTTTCGCATGCCAATCGACCGTTTTGGCGGCGCGGATGCGTTCGCGCGCAGCCCGGAAGCGCGGCGGATAAATGATCGAAAGAGCGCCTGCGAACATGAGCCAGTCCTTCGTTTTTTCCGCCATGCCCGACCATTTATAATGCCGCGCGACCGCCGCCGTGGCCTGCCCAAGCATGTCGCTTTCTTGTGGCGCGAGAGCAAATTCCGGCATGGAGAGAGCCGCCGCCGCCATATTGTGCAGCATCAACAGGGTTTCAGCAATTTGCTTGGCGGCATTCGGATCGACAGGCGCGGCCTTCACGACCGCTTCGACGCCTTCCTCGACTACCGAAACAAACTCTTTTTCGCCTCCGGCGTCGGCGCGGGCTTGTCGCCGGTCGCGCCAGGGCTTTTGTTTTTCGGCGGATTTTCGAGCGCGGGCGGCGGCGAACTCGCCTGGGTCAATTTTTCCAGGAGCGGAGCCATTCGAGCTAGACTTGCGAGGGCGACCCCGAGGTCGTTTTGCGGGTTGTTCGGGTTGTCCGCCGGATTGTTCGAGGGCGTCGGCGGCGTCTGGTTCGCCTTGAAGGCTTCCAATTTCGAGGTCAACCATGTGTCGAGCTTTCCTTTGATTTTTTCACTTTCGAGGAGTTTGTCGAGAAATTCCTCGTCATCCGGTGTGATTTCGTATTTATCGGACATTGTATTACTCTCCGTGCCATATTCCGTAACCGCGTCCTGACGTCAGCGCATCTTTATATACGTTCTTGATTTTTTCTCTTTCTTTCTTATCAGCCTCAGAAGACGACGCGGGCGGGTCTATGCAAAGCTCTATACGCTTCAGGCGCGCGTCCATCTCCTGAATTGTGCCAAGCGCGCGCATTAATTCCTGCGTTAATTTTTCCAAAGCCTCGATTTGTTCGGGGCCGATGAACGATTTCAGCATGGCGAGAGCGAGGGGGTTAGACACAGATTTTTCTCCTTAACCTATAAATTCGTCGCGCAAAATCATGTCAAAATTCTCAGCGTCCGTCAACGCCAGATCATTGATCGCCTCGCCGCGCAAATCCTGACCAAAGGATTTATCGTAAGCGACGCTTTCGCTTGTCCGGTCGCCTTTGTATGGTTTTGACCGGATCATTCCATCTACGACGCTCGCCGAAGCCCGTTTATTCGATGGATCGGCGGTAAATTTCTTGTCAAGTCTTTCCAGCGCGGCACAGCTTTCCCATTTGCCACGCGCCAGGGCAAGCGCAGGCGAGACAAAGCCAAAAACCTGATCGACTGAAAATTCAGGCCAACTTTTGATTTTTCCGCGCGAAACAAGCGTTTTCTGCCAGGCTTGCGCGATACGTTCGCGAATTTTGGCGAAGCCGTCCGCCGAACAGCCGCGCGAGCGCAGGCCAGACCCTTCCCACCAATAAAAACCCGGCATGAACAGAACCACGTCTTTCTTGACCGCTTCGTCCCATTTACCGAGCGTCTGGGCGTCAATGTCGAGCGACGGGTGAGAGGAGAAAAAATAAATTCCGTCCGTCGCAATCATGGCGACGCCCTCGCTTTGGCGCGGATGAGACGCAATCGCCTCAAGGATTTTTGTTCGCGTCCCTGACGTGATGAGCGATGCATAAAAGGCGTTGGCGAAAGGAGCTTGCCCGATTGATTGCGCCATTTTCCCATACGGGCTGTTATAAGCGAGTTTCGCCGCTTTTCCGGCAGGCGCATTTTTCCCGGCTTCAAGCCGATATTCATAAAGCTCGCGAATAGACGCGAAAGGTTTGATCCCGTCTGGCGGCAAATAAGCCCACGCCTCGATCACGTCGTATTTGAAGCCTTTGATCGCTTGTTCCGCCGCCTGAATTTCTTTCAGCCAATACCAGCCGCGCCCCTCAAGCGGGAAATCAATGCGCTTGCCCTTGGCGTGACGATGCGGCAGACCGCCTAGCCATTTGTCCCTGGCTGAATAGACGATGTGACAAAGAATATGATTTGCTTCGCCTGAACCTTTCTTGCGCCAGGATGCGCCGGTCAGATGCTTCCACCGTCCGCCCTCAGACGGCAATTGCTCGATTTCATGAGGATAGGCCGAATTGATATCATATTCATAGAGTGTCCCGACCGGACCATGCGCCATGATTTCAAACCGTCCGCCGTAATAAGAGGCTCTAAGAGCGTTTTCGAGCGCGGGCGCGCGACCCTCCGGTTTTTTCGCTTTCATCTTTTTAAGCCAAAGCGATGCCACAGAGCCGGGTCCATAGAAATTGCGTTTTTGCAGTTTGAAGCCCATGTGACGAAAGCCTTCGTCAAGACGCGCGCACAAATCGGCCAGGACCGCGTTTTCCGCGACGTTGTAGGCAATCATCGTTTCATCGAATTTCGCGTTGGCGCGCTCCTTTTTGCCTTGCTCGATCCGAGCGAAGATTTCGCGATTGCAAATCGGATCAGGCCAGGACGCCGGATTGATCGCCTTGAGAAAAGACGACTGAAAAAACGGTCCTGCGTCGTTAATGTGCATCCATGCGCCTTTACCGTCCGCGCGGCGTTTGCGCAGAGAAAACCTCTTCATCGCCAGAAAATCAAATTCCCACCCCTGCCATTGCACTGGAAAAGGCCCCATGCGCCCGGTTTTCGGCGTTCGCGATTTACGGCCTTCTTCCGTGACGAGACGATGCGCCCGTTCCTCGGGCAGGTCGCGAACCCAATGGGTGAAGTCGTATTTCAAATAATAGCCGACGAAACAGGATTTCGGATTTTCCTCGAAGCAGGACCAAAGAAAATCGACGATTTCCAGGAACGTCAGGCGCGCGCCGTGATTATGCAAGGATTTGTCGCCAACGGACAGGAGCACATAATCATGCGTTCCATCGTCGTTTGTAACGCCCTCGCCGTCAACGCCGATGAACTGCAAAGGCGCGTCGTTGCGTTTCGTGTGCGCGTTCTTGTTCGGACGACATTTCGGCGCGCAGTAGATTTGGTCCGAGCGCGCGCGGTCGAAAGGGGTTTGGCAGGACGGGCAGATCATGTGAAGGTCGCCTTTTCGTCAAACAAATTTGCTTTTACCTCTCCCAAAGACGTAGGTTATTTTTGTTTCTGGTCTGCTCTTTTGATGGAGCGTGATTTGCTCTTTCACGCGAGCGAGCCTTTCTTTCATAGATTCACGCTGTTTTTCTGTATATTTCGTTCGCGGAATTTCTCTTTCGAGTCTGTTGCGTAGACCTAAAAGTTTGCGATTTTTTGTCGTCCATGCGTCTGTCATTTTACTGCCTTTTCAGTGGTAGAAAAACGGATTGCGCTCCGGTTCAGCGTCGAGCCAGTCAAGCATTTCCTGTTGCCAGACTGTCAAGCCTTTCCCCTTGCGCTTGCGCTTTTGTAATTCGGTAATCCGCCGATAGGTCAAATGACGAAATTCGCGGTCGGGAATTTCAGAGCGTAAATCTGTTTTTTCAAGCTTTTCTCTGAGCCATTGGTTGACAACTTTATACCAGTCATCGACGCTTTCTGCCGCCGCCATCTGGCGAAGATGCCTCATGCTTTGTCCGGGCAATCCGCCAAACCAATTTGCGTCTGGCGCTATGGTAAAATCTCTATGTTCAATCTTTTTAATCAGCGTCCGTTTTTCAATCGTTATTCCATATTTCGCCTCGCGGACTTCGCGCAGGCTGAAGGTTTTTGTTTTTACCGTAATGCGCTTGAGCGAAACCGGAACCTGACGCTTGGCTGAATATTTGACGCCGAGCTTGGCGGCTTCGGCTTTGGTCAAGCGACGGGTCGCAATGGGGACAATCTTGCGCGCCATCGCCTAGCGTCCTGACGGGGATTGATCGAGCAGTTCCGCCAGGGACTTGTCGCGCCGCTCGCGTTCGTAGGCTTTTTGCTGGCGCAGTTTTGCAATGACGTTTTTGGGAAGCGGTTTTTTTGCTTGACGCGGAAGTGGTTTTTTTGCTTGACGCGGAAGTGGTTTTTTGCTCATATCTGTTTGCCTCTGTAGGGCGTTTCCTCAGCATTGCTAAACCCGCGTCGCTTCATCGGCGCGGGTTTTTCTTTAGAAGTCGGGCCGGAAAAGCTCGTTTTCAAACGGCTTGACCTTTTGCGCCTGTTCAATCGACCCTGTTTCGAGAAAACAGCGCGCGGCGCGTTCGGCGGTCGCCCGCGCCGGGAAGTAGGCGTAACCGCGCTGATCGAGGAAGCTTTTGAAGGAGGTTTGAAGCTGGTCGGCGCGCTCCAGCTTGAAGTGCACAATCCATTGGCGCGGCGCGTTTTCCTGGCCGGGATCGGCGGCGCATTCTTCGAGCCAGGTGCGGGCGGCGTCGTCGCCATGCCGCTTAGAGCCAAAGAAGACCATGGGCAAATCCTCTTGCGGGAAGCCGGAACACTAACGCCGATCAGAATTTGCGTCTAATCATATTTTTCGATTGATCGGGGCGTTTCCATTCGCTTTTGTTCATGAATAAGGCCTGGTCTATCAAACCAGGCCTTGTCGATAGGCGGCGTCGATCAGAACAGAATTTCGTCGTCCACGCGCGGCTTGGGCGCGAACTGATAGAGCGCCACCGGATCGCCGCTTTCGGCGTCCTTGCCGGACCACACGAGTTTGGTCAACTTTTCCGTGCTTTCGGTGTCGTCGCGGCGCGTCACCGGAACTTCGCGCCCGACGAACTCGGAGGCGTGAGGGCCTGCGACGCGGACCAGATAGCCGCCCTTCTTTTTGTCGGTCGAATAGGTCGCTTTATGGGAGCGCTTGCCAGTGGAGGCGGGAACAGACATTTTGTTCATCCTTTCGAAAGTGTGATTTGCGAAAGCGCGAAATCGCTCTTGCACTTTTTTTCTAAGTGCGTAAAATTCTTTTGTCAACTCGTTAAAAGGAGGAAATTGCAATGAAGGAAATGCTCGAAACGCTCGCGGAGCAGATCGACAAAATGCGCGAAAATCCGATTTGCGCGGGCGACAAACTTCAAACTTACGCGGCGCGCGTCAACGAAAATTTCGCTTTGTCGCTTGCTGACTATCGCGGCGCGGGCGATCAGGCGGGATTGATGCTGGTCGAGATTTTCGCGATCCGCCTCGCGGCTTGCGCGTTGCTCCTTGCAGAAAGGGCAAGGTCATGAAAATCACCAAAAAAGACGTATCCACGTGGGAAGTCACCGGCTACAATCCTATGACAAAAAAGCCGATTTATCTTGGCCAGATCAAGAAAATAGGCGACGTCTATCGCGTCCAGAACGTGCGCAGCATGTCGTTTCGCTCTTATCCGACGCTCGCCAAAGCGCGCGAGGCCGTCAAGAAATGGTAGGTGTATCATGCTCGCCCAATTTCTTGCTTTCGCCTACTGGGCTTTCTGGACCTCTCTGCAGGAGTTTTGGTTATGATCGCTTGGGGCAAAGCTATGTTACTCTTGGTCGCGCTCGCTTTTTCGTGGGCGATTGTCGCGGCATTCGTCGGGCTTGTCGTCTATTCGTGGATACAGGTGAGCTAAAGGAGAAACGTCATGCTTGTCAAATTCAAAGATGAATCGGAACGCGAAGTCGAAAACCTATGCGGGGCGGACCTGTTCAGAGCGAATCTGACCGGGGCCTCTCTGGCCGGGGTGGACCTGTCCGGGGCGGAGCTGCGCGTGGCGAACATGTCCGGGGCGGACCTATCCGGGGCGGACCTGTCCAAGGCGAACCTGTTCGGGGCGAACCTGTCCAAGGCGAACCTGTTCGGGGCGAACCTGTCTGTGGCGAACCTGGCCAGAGCGGACCTGGTCGGGGCGAACCTGTCCGGGGCGAACCTGGCCGGGGCGAATTTGTCCGGGGCGAACCTGTCCAGGGCGGACCTGGCCAGAGCGGACCTGTCCGGGGCGAACCTGTCCAGGACCGACCTGTCCGTTGCGAACCTGTCCGGGGCAAACCTGTCCGGGGCGGACCTGTTCGTTGCGGACCTGTCCAAGGCGAACCTGTTCGGGGCGAACCTGTCCAAGGCGAACCTGGCCGGGGCGACCCTGGCCTGGGCGAACCTGACCGGGGCGGACCTGACCAGAGCGGACCTGGTCGGGGCGAACCTGACCGGGGCGAATTTGTCCGGAGCGAACCTGTCCGAGGCGACCCTGACCAGGGCGGACCTGGTCTGGGCGAACCTGCCCGAGGCGAACCTGGCCGGGGCAAACCTGACCGGAGCGCGTGTTTCTATCGGGAATGTCTTTCGCACAATCGCCTAGACCTCTCCCGCCCCGCCCCCGCCCGCCAGAACCCCGCTGGCGGGTTTCTCATGTCCGCCGCACCTACCCTACCCAGCCTCTCGCCCATGCCCGCCCCGCGCCTTCCCTGTGGCCTCTGGCCGATGGCCGGAAGCACATAGCCGATGGCCCACGCGGCAAGCCCTCAAGGTCGATGGCCAATCCTCACAAAGTCGTTCATACCTGGACGTTAACCTTTTGTCAGTGGTCGAACCCTACCACCGCGATGGTCCCCC
>JAEHJW020009082.1_pt1 | contig 16229 bp, 7 predicted proteins | sample 9271431 | NCBI WGS metagenome assembly JAEHJW02 | reverse complement strand
TTGATATTGTCGTTGCTCTTCTGTTTGTCATTCCCGCAGGGAATCTGCTTCTTCTCTTGCCCTTGCTTTTGCCCTTGCCCTTGCTTTTCTTGTTGTCATTCCCGCAGGGAATCTGCTTCTTCTTTTGCTCTTGCTTTTGCTCTTGCCTTTGCTCTTCTGTTTGTCATTCCCGCAGGGAATCTGCTTCTTCTCTTGCCGTTGCCTTTCGCCGTCGTCCACCACCCTCCGTGCCGACCGAAGGTCGCGTCTGCTGCATGCAATGCCACAACCCTCCGTGGCGCGACTAAAGCGTTTTCGCTCATGGTCTATACAGACGGGCAATGGTGAGTGTGGCTTTTCCTTGGGAAAAAGCCACGCCGAGAGCGTCTCCACTGTAAGCAGTGTGAGCGAAAACGCTCTAAAGCCGCGCGTCCGCTCCATGCAATGGCTCCATACAAGGGTCGGCGGATGCCGACAGCGGAGCCTTCCCAACCTCATCCAGCGGACTCAGCCCACGCATCGACCGCACCTCGTTCACCGTCAGCACCCCGGCCTGCAGCAACTGCACCTGCATCGCCAACTCCGTCTGCGCATCCGCCGCACTCAGGTCGTTGAAGACAAACTCAAACTCCCGCCATCCCACACATTTGCCAAACAAATCTCGTGTCAGATGCTCCTCGATCCGTCGCGCCAGCGGCGCAATCGCCGACCGGAACGCCTCATCCGTCAGCTCCGCCGCCGTCGACCGGTTCACATCCGCCTCCAGCCCCAGCAGCAGCGGCGGCAGCCCAAAGGCATCCGCAATCAGCCGGATCAGAAACATCTGCCACTCCAACCGCATATCCGCATCCGTCCCCTGCGCAAACCGCAGCACCTCCGGCTTCTGCTCGGTCGAGATCAGCGGCACCCGTCCCGTCCCTTCAATCTCGTCCTGCCACCAGCGGATGATCCGCTCATGCTGCGTCGGCGTCGCCTCGTTCAGCCACAGCGCATACTGCACCACCGTATTGGCCGCCAGCTTGCCCGCAAACCGGTGCGCGCTCAGCAGCTCGTTCACCGCCTCAAACGCCACCTCCAGCGGACCCAGTCCAAACGGCGAAAAACTCCGCGGATTCATCCGCAGATACAGCAGTTGATCGTCCCGCAGCGGAATGCCCTCCTGCGGCGTCCGTCCCATCGGCACCTGCTCATATCGCGGCGACTCCGGATTTCCGTCCCACTTCGCATTCACCCGGATCGTCGAGCCATCCACCGCCCACAGCATCGCCGGTCGCTCCGGATCCTCGGTCCGCTCCATCTCCATCGCCCCGTAGCCGCCCGTCAGCGCGTCTTCTACCACCTGCTCCAGCAACGTCCGAAAGCTGTCCGACTCATTCGGCTCCTCCAGCATCCGCCGCAGCGCACGCACCTTCCGCCGCGCATAGCCAATCTCTTCGGAACGTACCCCGCGCCTCACCCGAATCTGCCAGTCCATCGCCACAATCCGGTCCTTGATCACGTTCATCGCTCGCCGCACCACCGGCGTCTCTGCAAACCGCCGCAGATTCATCTGCGTCGGCTTGGGCATCGCCGCGCTCGTCCCCGCCCCATATCCATACGGCGAAACAATCGTCGGCATCGCAATCGTCCGCCGCGTCACTGATTCGCCCGCCTCCATCCGCTCTTCGGCTCTTCGCGCCCCGCGCCAACCCTCCCACATCGCCCTCACCCAGCTCGTCCGCAGTTGCTCTTCTGCCTTCACGTCTGCTCATCCCTTCCCGCGCACTGCGCGCTGTGTCGATTGCCCCAACTCCGCAAAACAGGCCCGCAAAACAAAACGGGCATGGACGCTGTGTCCATGCCCGTATCCCATGCCCGTATCCCGTGCCTTACCTCAACCGCTCTCTTCCCGGCGTCTGGGTGCCCGGCTCTCGCTTCTGAGACCTGGGACCAAGCCAGGGTTCACACCCTCAGCTCGACCCGCGCCCGTTCGGCCATCGCCGCCATCTCCGCCGTCGTCCGCACCTGAATCCCGTGCTCCTCCATCGTCTCCACGGCAAATCGGTAAGCCCCTGCGCGGTCGTCCCGCGCCGCAAACCGGCTCCACGGCTCGATGACCGCCGTCAGCTCCAGCGCCGCCCGTTCCACCCGCTCCACCCCGGCCCGCAGACTCGATGCGGAAAAGGCCAGCACCTTGGCCATCTCCACGCCCATCCCGCCGCCCGTGCCGCCCAGATGCTCCAGGCTCACGGCATGAAACATCCGCACCAGACCCTCCGGCCTCGGTTGCCCGCTGCTGCCCGCCTCGCCATCCCTGCCCACTCCGAAGCCCACTCCAAAGCCAGCCCCGTCCACCCGATACCCGGCGTCGATCCGCAGCGGATCGCCCGGACGCGTATACGTCGCCGCCGCAATTCGCTTGCGCAGCAGATCCCACACCCCCACCCGCTCAAACTCCGTCCGCATCGCGCCCTGGATCGCTGCCCGTCCGCTCACCCGGCTCGACCGCTCCCGCTGCTGCGGCTCCACATACAGCCGCATCAGCTCTTCCATCCCCGCCTCCACGCTCTCCGCCAGATACGCCCGCGACTCGCTCATCTGCACGCAGTTGGAAAACGAATCCTCCAGCACATGCATCAGATTTCCCTCCGGCTCCTCGGCAAAGCGTCTGCGCAGCTCCGCTTCCAGAGCCTCCAGCATCTCCGTGTCCGCTTCCGGATCCAGGCACCGTACCCGCCGCCAGTCGGCCGTAAACTTCACGCCCAGCACCTGTCGCGCGCCCGCGCTTCCCGCCCGCAGCAGCACCCCGATATGCACAAATTCATTGCGCACCGGGTCCGGCACATACCGCAGCAGCGAAAACTCACACTCCATCCGGCGATTCATTGCGCTTCAGCCTTCCACTCGCTCTGCTCCCACCCTCATCCGTCCTCCGGGAATCCACCCCTGCCCTTACCCCTGCCCTTGCCCTTACCCTTGCCTTTGCTTCTCTTGTTTGTCATTCCCGCAGGGAATCTGCTTCTTCTTTTGCTGTTGTTCTTGCCCTTGCCTTTGCAGTTCCGTTTGTCATTCCCGCAGGGAATCTGCTTCTTCTTTTGCCCTTGCTTCTCCCCAGCGTCCTCCCACACCCCGCAACCCATGGCAGGCCACCACCGTCCGTGGCGTGGCCTCTGCCGCATACAATGCCCCTATCTTACCCCCATCTTCGTCCGCATCTTTTCACTTCTCCCACCCTCCAAACGGCCTTCTTCCCGTTTTTCCAAAGTCCTCCACGCGTTCCCGAATCCTTCTCTGCCGACGTCCCAGCGTCTCCACCAGCCGTTCCATCTCCTCCACTGCGTCGCCATACCACTCCGGCGGAATCGACTCTGCCGCCTGCCAGATCTCCTCCACCGGCATCGTCTCCAGCCGACTCAGCCACGGCTCAAAGCTCTCCCAGCCCGTCACTCCGGCATAGACCGCATTGCGCGGATAGACTCCCCGCAGCGGCGCATCCTCAAACTTCCACTCCCCGGCGTGGAAGCAGAATCCCTGGTCGATGAAGACCGCCGTATACCGTCGCTCCCGCGCCGACCGTGTAAAGACCGCCTGCCGTCCGTTGGCGTTGCCCGTCCACTTGTCCAGCGCCAGCATCCCGGCAAACTCCGTCAGATTCCTCACCTCGCCCAGTTGCTCCTCCGGCAGATAATCCACCACCTGCCCTGGCATCAGTCCGCCCACGTACCGCGCCCCGAAGTTCAGTCCCGCCGTGCACGGCTCCTGCCGCCGTCCCAGGTCCACTTTCAGCTCCGGCGTATGTTCCACCAGCCACGCCGAAACCTCCACCACCTCGGTCTCCGGCACCGTCAATCCCACCGCCGCCGCCAGCCGCGTCGCCAGCATCTCGTTTGCCAGCACCCGCTCATGCTGCGGATTGTTCCGGAACTTCACCACATACAGCCGCCCGTCGGAGCCGAGCATCAACTGCCCCTGCGCTCCGCCCCGCATCCGGCGAATCTGCTGTACCGCCTGCACTGCCAAACTCGTTCCGCCCCCCGCCGCGCGCCCATCCGCCACTGCGCCCATTCGTCACAGCTGCTTCCGCACCGCCAGCGCACTACCCGGATTCTACCCGCTCCCCGCATCCCTCGCGTCCGCACCGGCTTCCGCCTTTGCTTTTGCCGTTCTCGCCCTTGCCCTTGCTTTTGCCGTTCTTGTTGTCATTCCCGCAGGGAATCTGCTTCTTCTCTTGCTTTTGCTCTTGCTCTTGCCCTTGCTCTTGCCCTTGCTTTTGCTCTTGCTCTTGCTCTTGCCCTTGCCTTTGCTGTTGCTGTTGCTTTTGTTTTGCTTCTCTTGTTGTCATTCCCGCAGGGAATCTGCTTCTTCTTCTGCCCTTGCCTCTGTTTTTCGCCGTCGTCCGCCACCCTTTCAGGTGCCCCACCATCCCGCGTCTTTTGCGGCGAGGGCGGGGTACCACAAAACCCCTAACCCACCCGCGACCAGCGGGAGCGTCACCACCATCTGTGGCGCGGCCTGAGCCGCGCGTCCGCTGCATGCAATGCCTAGCCCGTTCGCCGATAATTCCCCGCTCGCAGCGGCGTCGAGTGCAGCATCGTCCGCCCGCCCAGCATCTGTTCCCGCGCCGCCAGTCCGATCGCCATCGCCATCACCCGGTCGTCGTGCGTCCCGCTTCGCGCTCCCACACTTCCGTTGGCCAGCCGCACAAAGCTGCGGCACTCCATCAGCAGCCCCCGGCTCATCAGGCAGCCGCCGTTCTCCTCGATCACCGCCGCCAGCCGTGCCAGCACTACCGGACGGCTCAGCGTCGTCGTCAGCCATCCCGGCTGTCCATCCCGCGCCACCCACACCTCGTGATAGCCCACCGTCTCACCCAGCGCCAGCAGCACCGCTGCTCCGTGATTATTCCGCTCCACCACCACCGGAGCCTCGTTGTACCGCCGCGCCAGTCCTGCCACCTCGCGCGCCAGCTCGCTGCCTCCCACATGTGCCGCAAACTCCGCGCACTGCATCCCGCTTTCCAGGTCCAGCACCTCGGCCACCGAGTAATCCCCCTCTGCGCCTCCGCCCGCCGGATCCACCGCCACCAGATACCGCCGTCCACACACCGGCGGCAGATATATCTCCAGCCTCCCGTTCCGTTCCCGATCCATCGGCCCGCCCAGTTCCGCCAGTCGCCGTTCCACCGCCTCGCGGTCAAAGTACATCTCGCCGGAGACCAGAAAACACCGCTCCGCATCCTCGGCAAACTCCTGCCGTGCCAGCGCTCCCTGCTCGGCCAGCATCCTTCGCCGATACGCGATCTGCTCCAGGTCCAGATCCCGCTCCACAAACAGTTCCAGCTCCTCTTCGTTCAGGCTCTCTTCCTCCACCGCCGGCCCGCGATATCCGGCCTCCATCCACCACGGAAAGAAGTGCCGCACCATCCCCGTCTCGCCTGCCCGCACCCACTCGTCGTAAAAACATCCGCTTGCCCCGTTCGGGGTCGATTCCAGCACGATCTCCGCCCCGTCCCGGCTCGGCGCCAGGCACGCACGCAGACCCGCCAGGGTCTCAGCCCCATCGCCCGGCCACCGCGAAACCTCCGAGCAGTGCAGATTCTGTACCGTCATCCCGCGCCCCGCATTCCGATCCGACGCGCTCACCACCCGAAACTCCGAATCGATCTTCGGAAACGCGATCTGACGCACATTCTGCCGATCCGTCGTCAGCACCCCGCGCGTCAGCACCGGCGGCAGATGCTCCACATACCGATGCACAATCCGCAGAATCTCCTCCGCCGCATCCTGCGTATGCGCCACCAGCAGTGTCAGTGTTCCAGGACGCGTCACCGTCTTCAGCAGAAACCGGCCCGCCACCCACGTCGTCATCCCCATCTGTCGCGCCTTCAGCACAATATTCGCCTCGCCGCGACGCTCCTCAAACGCCCGCTGCGCCGCATTCGGACGCAGCGCATGCAGTCGGCCATCTTTGCCCCGCACTTTCAGCAGCTTCTCGGCCAGAAAGATCAGCGGCGTATTGCCCTTCAGTGCTCGAAACGGCCGATCCAGAATCCCTCCCAGCCGCTCCAGCTCCAGGCGATCCCGCTGCTCCCGCTCCCGCACCAGCGCCGCCTGTCTCTGCTCCCGCAACTGCTCCAGCTTCTTCGTCTTTCCCCGCGCCAATCCTCGCCCCCATCTCTGCCCGCGGTCGGCTGTTCCCACCCGCCTCGTGCGCGAAGCAACCTCCCCATCGGCCGCAGACGTCCCGCCACGTCTCAGCCTCCCGCCTGCCCGGGCCGCCTCGCGCATCCCCCTGTGAATCTCCCCACAACCCTCACTCTGCTTCCCGGCCTCAGCCCTCACAGCTCGCTTCGCCTATCCGCCCGTTTCCCCTCCCGCATGCGCTCCAGCTCTTGCCATACTCTCCAGCTCTTGCCCATACTTATGCTTTCGTTCCTGTTCTTGCCATTCTGTTTGTCATTCCCGCAGGGAATCTGCTTCTTCTTTTGTCCTTGCTGTTGCCCTTGCCCTTGCAGTTCTGTTTGTCATTCCCGCAGGGAATCTGCTTCTTCTTTTGTCCTTGCTGTTGCCCTTGCCTTTGCAGTTCTGTTTGTCATTCCCGCAGGGAATCTGCTTCTTCTCTTGCTTCTGCTCTTGCCCTTCGTCGTCCGCCACCCTCTGGGTGCCCCACCATCCCGCGTCGTCTGCGGCAAGGGTGGAGCGCCACAACCGTCCGTGGCCCTAGTTCCCGCCGCACCAGTAACGCATCGCGTACCCGGTGCTCGCCGCCAGCGCCGCATCCGCCGTCAGCGTCACCGCCGTCGTTGACTCCGACCACTCCACCGCGTTCACCGCGCCCGTTCCCGCCAGCGTCGTGCTCACCACGCAGTTGGCGCTTGCCGTGTGCGCCGTCGGAAAGCTCAGCGTCGCCAGCGTTCCCGTCGTCGTTGCCGTTCCTGTCGTTACCGTCAGCGTTCCGCTCACCCCGTCGCAGACGTGTCCGCTGGCGCAGCCAATCGTCGCGCCTGTCCCCGCCGCGCTTCCCGTCGCCAGCCCCATCCCGCCGCTTCCGGCAAACCGTTGCGCTGTCTCTGCTCCCGCCACCGCCACCGTGAACGCTCCCGTCGATCCGCTGTTCGTAAAACTTAGCGTCTCGGCTCCATTCGTCCCCGGCGTGCAGCTTGGCTGCATGTTGATCGAGTCCTGCGCGCCTGCGCTTCCGTTCCAGTAGTTGCCCATCATGTTCACCATGCCGCCCACCGAACAGCTCGTCGACGTCGCCTGCGCCGCTCCATTCCACAACTGCAGCGGCTGGCCGGAGTTGATCAGCACCGTCCCATGACCGGTTGCCACCCCGTTGGAGATGATCGATCCCGGCACCGTCAGATTTCCCGCTCCCGTCACCGTCATCGCCGCCGTGTTCGCATTCGAACCGCCCTCATACACAATCAGCCCGCCCGTCCCGCTGCCGCTTCCGTTGTTGATCACCACCGCGTTCGCGCCCGCTCCCGCGTTGATCGCCGTCTGCCCGTTCTGATAAGCCACCACTCGATCCATCGCGTTCGCCGCGTCCGTCATCCGCAGCGTGTTGCCGCTGTCTTTCTTCCACGTCCACTCCGCCGCGCCGGTGTAGCTGTTCCACTCGACCGTCCCGTTCTGCTCCGCGCTCGTTCCCGGTTGAATGCTCAGCGTCTCTGCCGCATTCGCCGCGTTGGTCAGCGCCACGTTGCCCGTCAGCGTCGCCGTACCGGTCACCGTCGGCGTCGCCAGCACCGCGCTTGTCGCCAGCACCGCGTCGCCCGTCCCCGTCGTCGCCAGTCCGCTCACCGTCGTGCCCGTCGTCGCGTAGTACGCCACCTGCCCCGCCGTTCCGCTGGCCACCGTTCCCGTGCCGCCACTCGTCCCTCCGCAGCCCGTGCAGCTCGCCACCGTCAGGTTTCCGCTCCCGTCGATCTTCGCCACCACGGTTGGCGTCGCGCCGCCGGAGTAGAAAACCACTCCGCCCGTCCCTGCATTCGCCTCCAGGTTGAAGCGCACCGCGCCTATTCCCGCCGCGTCCAGATACTCATCTCCGTTCTGGTACGCCTTCACGTGGTCCAGCCCGTCGATCGCCGAGTTCAGCGCCCAGTTGTTCGACCCATCCTTCACCATGTACCACTGGCTCGCGCCCGTGTAGTCCTTGTAGACGAAGCTCTCCTTCTGCGTCGCCGTCGCGCCCGCTTCCAGCGTCTGGTCAATCTCCGCATCGGCCCCGTTGCGAACCGTAGTCGATCCCGTGAACGTCGTCGTTCCTCCCACGCTCAGCGTGCCCAGAAACATCGCATTCCCGCTTCCGTCCACTGTCGCCACCGTCGTCGGTGTCGCCCCGCCGGAGGCGAACGCCACACCGCCCGTGCCGGCATTCCCGCTGCACTGGAAACAGACATTGCCCGTCCCCGTTCCGTTGATCGCCGTCGCGTTGTTCCCTGCCGCGTTGTGCTCCTCCATCTGCAGCCGGATCACGCCGTTGATCAGGTCCTGATATATCCAGTCCGACTCGCCACTGCCCCCGTCCGTCAGCCCCCACAGCCAGTTGTACTGGCTCGCCGTTGTTCCCTGGTCCACCTGGCTCTCCCACTCCAGCCCGCGCACATTCCCCGCTCCCGTGCCCAGCCGGTAGTGGTTGGTCACCGTCGCGTCCTTCTGGCTCGCATACCAGTCCCCGTTCACCCCGTTGAAGGTCCGGTGAAAGGCATCCCAGAAGCTGTTCCGGCTGCCGTTGTCCACCAGCGCTCCGGTAAACATCGTTCCGCCCGTCATCCAGCTATTGAACTGGCTTCCCGCATCGGCCTCCACCTGTGTCGTCGAGCCTTCATTCCGCACCCCAACCAGCGTATTGTTCTGCGCATTCGGCCCCAGATGCACCGCCGTCGAACAACCCTCCACATCGCCGCCGGTGAAGGTATTCCCATCGCCCTGCAACAGGTTGATCCCGACCGTTCCCGCAATCGCGCTTCCGCTCGCCGTCGGGCAGTCGATATGCAGCCGCACAAAGGTGCTTGCATTCACCCAGTCCGTCGTCGCCGCATTCGTCACCTGATGTCCCACCGCATTCACCGCGATCTGGAATCCGTTGAACGCCTGATCCATCAGCGTGCCGCCGGTGTAATTTCCCGTCCCGTCCAACTGCATCGCCGTCTGGTTCGCGTTGCCCAGGTAGTAGTCGCTCTCCAGATCCAGCTCCTGCACACGCCACGCCGCCAACGCTTCCGTTCCCGCGCTCGTCGAGCCGGTCGTATTCACCAGCACATCGTCCATCGCAAAGCCCAGCGTGTCGGTCGCATACGTCGGATCGCCCACCTGGACCGCCGCCCCCGCGCCACTGTAGGCCAGCACCGTTCCGCCAGCGCTTCCGCTCGTCGTCGTTCCGCCGCGCAGCGAGCAGCCGTGCAGCCGAACATTCCTCACTCCGGCCGCAATCACAATCGGAGCCGTCATCGTGATCGTCGCGCATGGCAGGTCGATCCGCGCATTCGAAACGCCGATCGTCACCGTCGATCCGATCGTCTGCGTCCCCGTGTAATTCCGCGCATCGCACGTTCCGCCGCTCGCCGCATTCAGCCCCGCCACGCAAGCCGCCAACTGCGCTCCCAGGCTCGCTCCGCTCTGCTGATCCACCTGCGTCAGACCACCAATGCTCTTCGCCGTCAGCGCGCCGCCAAAGGCCGTTGTCGTCGCCGTCAGGTTCGCTCCACCCAGGTTCGCCAGCGCCTGTACCGGTGTACCGGCTCCGGTTCCGCCATAGGCCACCGCAAGCGTGCCCGTCGTAATGTTGCTTGCGTTCAGCCCTGTCAGGTTCCCGCCTGCCAGTTGCGGCGCAGACTCCCAGGTGGGAAGGAATGCGCCCGTCCCGTTGCCCACGTCCACCAGCAGCGCCGGCGTCGTCGAGCTGTTGCCCGGCAGCCGCGTCGGATTCCCGTTCGCATCGCCCACCACCAGGTCGCCCTGGCTCTGCGTCAGCGAACTGGTCGCCGTCACCGCGCCGCCCGTCGTCGCTGGCGTTGTTGGCGACGCTGCGCCCGCCAACAGAAACGCCTGATATGTCCCGGCCGGATAACTCTCCACGGCGGTCGTCGGATTGCACAGCGTCAGCGCCATCGTTCCCGCCGCCGTCACCGCGCCCCTCAACTGCAAACCGCCCGCGCTCGACGGCGGAGACACAAACAGAATCCCGTCCGTCGTCGCCGCATTCGCCAGCGCAATCCCCGGCACCGTCGCGCAGCTTCCCGGCCTCACCGATCCTCCGGCAATCGCAAACGACTGCGCGGCAAAATCCGTCACCGGAAGCGTTGCATCCGTCGCGCTGATCGCGCCAGGACGCACACGCAACCCCGGTATCTGAAGTGCCGTCAGCCCCTGCAATCCTGTGTATCCGTCGTCTTCCATCACCAGATAGCGCGGCGACTGAAATCCGTTGTTGAACGTCCCGTCGGCTGCTCGCAGACACCACGCATCGTTGTAACCGCTGATGACTCCGTGAAAGCAAAGCTCGCCGGAGTCGAAGTTCACCTCACCCGGCAATGCCGTCGCCGTCGAAGCTCCGATGTTGAATCGCGTCGTCGTCACCGGGGCCGTCCTCGGCACAATCGCCGATGCTGCGCTGCTGCCGATGTTCGTCACGTTCTGCCGGAAGTCCTGCAACTGCTGCGCCGCGCTCACCTGCGGCGGTTCGGCGATGGTGTCGGCAATCGGCGATCCGCCTACGCCGATGTTGTGTGCCGTAATGTTCTGAAAATCGTAGAGCAGGACTGCGCCCGCCAACTGATTGTTGATGCTGTCGTACGGATTCGGACAACCCGAGGAGCCAAACGCGCCATACAGCGTATTCCCGTCGCAGTAGCCCACCACCTCCGTTCCCAGCGAATCGATCGTCCATCCGCTGGCAGCCGTCCCCACAATCGGATAGTTCTGCGTGAACTTCACGTTCGCATTGCGAATCTGCACATCGCTCACCTCACGGTAATAGCGCGAATACATCGCAAACATCACGTGATAAATCCCGCGCCATAGCGAATCGGTCACTCCTCCGACCGGCTGCTGATTCTGGTCAGTCAGCCGCGTCTGGTTGTCCTGCACGTGAAAGAAGTACGTGTTGAACCAGGTATCCAGCGCATTCTGCGCCGTCTGCGATTGCGCCTGTGTGGCCCAGTTATAGCCGTAGAAGGTCACCCCATTCAGATGCGTCGAATCGCCCAGGTTGTAGTTGTTCAACGCAGCGCCGCCGCTGGCGCTGGTGGAGGGTGCGCGCGTCTTCCACCATCCGCCGATCACCATGCCGGACATCATGCCCTGCATCTTCAGATTCTGGAAGTTGTTCAACTGCGAAGATCCCGCCAGCAACCCGATCGCGCCCGACGTAATGTTGACGTTGTTCCAGTTCCAGTACGCTCCCGTCAGTGTTGTTGCCGCGATGAAGGCGTGCTGGATGTTCAGGTCATTGAGATTCCATCCGGCAATCGTCTGGTCCGAGCCGAAGACGGCAAAGTAGGGCGAGGCCATCGTGTACTGCGGCGCGGAAATCGCGCTTCCCGTGAAGCTGGAAGTGATCGTCGACCCGTTGCCGTAGATCGTCAGCGGTGCTCCGCCGGGGATGCGAATGGCATAGCCGAGGTAGCCGGGCGTCTCCGGCGGAAGGTTCGTGCACGGAACCCCTCCGCAGGTATCCGTACTCGGCGCCGTTCCGTCGTCCCATGCCGTTTGCAGGTAGCCGGTGATGCTCCCGATGAAGTAGGTCTTTCCCTGGGTCAGAGAGATCGATCCGGCGTGCGTTCCGCTGCCCGTCGCATACTGGATCGCGTTGTTGAAACACTGCGTATCATCGGTCACTCCATCGGCTGCGCAGCCAAAGTCGTCGACGCGCACATCCGCCGAATAGGTTGTTGCTCCGCGCCGCTGATCCAGCACCGGAACCGGCTGCGCCGCCGCCGGCGGAGCCGCCACGGAGATCGATGGGCAGGTCGTATAACCCGACCCCCCATTGGTTACCGTATAGCTGGTCACTGCGCCGCCGCTCAGGTTTGCCGTCGCCTGCGCTCCGTTTCCGCCGCTCACCGTCACCAGAGGAGCCACCGTATAGCCCTGGCCAAGCTGTCCCGGAATCACTGCGGTTACCGCGCCGCCCTGCGTCGGGTCATAGACGCACTGCGCCGTGGCCTGCATCGCGCCAAACTGTGCGTAACCGCCTGTTGTTCCCGGCGGAATCAGCGCCGAACTCGATCCGCTCACGCAACCGCTCACGCTCCCGGCCAGCGCGCAATTCTCGGTTCCGTCGATCTCCGGGGCATTCAGCGCTCCGGTCATCGTCCCGCCGGCCAGAGGAAGCTCGCCGCTGCCGCTGGCAATCTGGCTGGCTACGGCCTGATCGACATAGGCCTTGTTGGCCGCCTGCTCCGGCGTGGTGGGCGCGTTGGCCACCAGCAACTGCTGAAACGCAGGAGTAAAGGCCATCCATGCGGTTTCCACATTGGTTGTCGTGCTGGGCGGCATGCCCTGGGCGAAGACGGCGTTGCCGACGGTCGCAGCGTCGCAGGTCGAGTTGCCGGTCACCGTATTGTAAGGAATCCGAAAGATCTGCCAACTTGTGGTCAGGCTCACCGTCTGGTCGGCAAAGGTGCAGCTTTGGGCCCCTGTCGTTCCGCTCAGTTTCAGCTCCTGGGTTGTCGCAGAGTCTGCTTTGGCTGCGATGATCCAGGTTCCCGTGCCAGCGGGAAATCCGTGGCCCAGAAGCAGAGTGTTGCTTGCGCCGCGGACGCTCCAGTTCCCGCTTGTATCCCACGCGCCACCCACCGCGCGCACAAAGGATCCGGTCACCGGCGCCATCGCATCCTTGCCGGACTGGCTTCCCGTGCCGACACTTTCGCCGCTCGAGGCAAGCAAATCCTCTGCAGTCAGGAACAGATCGTTCAGGCTGCTGAAAGCCTGATTTGCCGCGCCGCCGCCGAGCAGCGCAAAATCGGCTGTCGCGCGCCCTTCTTCGAGGCGTGCGGTCTCCACCGAATGCTCGCCCGCGCCGCTGGTCTGCTCGATTACATTGCCGAGGCCGGAGTCGAGCAGATTACCCGCTCCATTGACGCCGAGCTGCTGGAAGCGATTGGAAGAAGCCGTGTAGCCGCTGGCGATCCCGGTGCTTTCCGCGCTGGGCGCAAGCACCAGGGATGGATAGGGGGTCGCCGATGCGGTCAGAGTTCCGCCGCCCTGGATCGCGGTGCCGGTTGCCTGCGATGCGGTCGCATTCCAGACCGTGTAACCACCATTGCCGACAAGCAACGTTCCACCGAAGAGGTTCATCTTCTGGCCGGAGATCAGATTTACCGGCCGGGCGGTCATCCACGTTCCGGGCACATTCACGGTAGCCGTGGTGGTGGAAGAACAGCCGAAGCCTGCTGCGGTGAGGGTGACTGCGCCGAGCGATCCGTCGGAGTTGACGGCGGCATTGGCCGCGGCGGTGCAGCCTGCGGTGAAGGTGAGCGGAACGGATGGCCCATAGGGTTCAAAACCAAGTCCGTGCTCCGGCCCGACGGTGACGCCGGTGACGGCGCCGAGCGTTACGGCGACGGTCAGTTGCGGCTGCACGGCGATCCATTCGGGATGGATTTCGGGATTGCGAACGGTCCAGCCCTGCTCGATGCCGTTGAAGTCGAGCACCAGTCCGGTGGGCGCTTCGCCGGTTGCGGCGGAGTTCCACGGTTTCGCGGCCACTCCGTCCAGAACGTTGTTTGCGCCGACGGCCGAGACGAATCCATGCACGGTGTTCAGCGTGAGATGGGTCCACTGGTTGTTGTCCGCCGTCAGACCGGAGGGGGTTGCGCCGGGCAGTGCGGGAAGCGCGATGCCGGTACCAAGGCCGCGGAGGGTGAGATTACGAAATTCCGTGCCGGTGGGCCACTGCGCCAGATAGAGGCCGCAGGTGTGCGTGGAGCTGGCGCCGGGATAGGTGCCCAGCGGATCGTTGCCGGTGGTGGCGAGGACGAGATTTTCGATGGAAGCATCTTTCAGTCCGTTGCCGCCCGCACCGGTTGCGGCGGGCATAGCGATGGCGCAGTTGCCGATGGACCAGCCCGCGCCGCTGCCCGCTGTGGCAGTGAGTCCGTTGCCGCCGGGAGAAAAGACGCTCCCGCTTTCGATGGGGCGACTAACGGCGCAACTGCCTGCCGCGGCGCGGCCTTCGGCTGGTGAGCAGGAGACGTCTTCGCTTTGATCGACGTAGAGGGAGAAGTCGTGCAGATGGGTTCCGCTGAAGAGTGTCGCCGAGTCGGCGGTGGTCTGGAGAATATCCTGGCCGGGAAAGCCCATGAGGGCGGAGTTCTGCGCGCCCTGCCCGGAGATGGATTCCAGATGCCAGTTGAGGGTGTGTGTTTTGCAGATGCCGGAAGGCAGGGTGAGGCCGACGTGATGGGCCTGCGCGTAGTTGATGGCAGCCTGCAGGGCGGCGGTATCGTCGGTTGCTCCGTCGCAGAGAGCGCCGAACTCCTTGACGCTGCGCGTGTGCTGCTGCGCGCCGCCGGTGCGCCAGTCTTCGACGCGAATGCCGCTGGAGTTGGTGAAGCTGTCGGTGCCCGCATAGGCGGGAGGGACGCTCATTGCGCCGGCGGCGCCTGCCGCGGTGAGGGTGGTTTGCAGAGTGGTCTGCGCCGAGCCGTTGACCGGGGAGGCGATGCCGTTGACGGCGGGCGTTCCGAGCGAGCCGGTCATGGTGCCGCCGGCCAGAGGAACGGCCTGCGCGAAACTTTCATCGACGTAATGTTTGTCGGCAGCCATCAGCGGCGTGGTGGGGTCGCCACTGAGAGTGAGCGGTCCGGTGAGCGTGCCGCCGGAGGGCGAAAGCTGGCTGCTGCCGAGGGCCGCGATCTGCTGATTGACGTAAGCCTCGGTGACGGCCTGCACGGCCTGAGCGGCGGGAAGAACCTGCGCTTCAACGGAGGCGATGGTGGCCGTGGTGGTGGCCGGAACGACCCAGTATTCGGTGTTCACGGTGCCGTCGGAAAGCTGGTAGACGACGGTGTAGTAAAGGCCTGCCGGAGTTGCGCCGAGATTGGGCGCGAGATTGATGCTGACGAAACCGTCGGCACCGATAGTGACCGAAGTGGTTCCGGCGGAGACGGACTGCCCGGCGGCGGTGGTGAAGGAAGGCCAACGGATGAGCATGGTTCCGGAGGCAGGCGCGCCGCTGGCTTCATAGATTGTGCCCTCGACGGTGGTCGTGGTGACCGACTGGCTCCAGGCGATGGTCGCGCTGAGCAGCAGAAGCATGCAGCGGATTCTCCGGAATGCAGTTTGTTTGTCGGCACGCAAGCATTTCGTCATCGTGAGTATCCTTCCGTTGGCTACCGGTTCTGTTGGCTACCGGTCCGTAATTTTTTGCGCTGAGAGCTGCGCTTTCTCTTGTGTCTTCCGGCGGATCGTTGTGCCGGGGCTGTGCGCGCAGTGGGCGCAAAGATGCGGTCCGCAAACGCCAGGTTCTTCTCCGGAACCTGGGTGTGCGGGCCGCATCGTGGAAAGAGAGATTCCTGCCCACGTCCCGGGCCAGGCAGCCGGAGTTCCACGCGTTCCGGCAGGAATGCCGACTTTGTCGGCTACTGCTCTGTTGATTCGTCGAGTTCTCCCCAGAGGATTTCCGCAAAACTCGCGTACTCTTCCGGGGTGATGGGTTGGTTGGTTCGCATTCTGCCTGCGATTTCGAAGAGCACCCGAACGCTCGGCGCGTGATTTTTGTCGATCACGTTGTTTCCGATGCAGGTGACGATCTTCAGCAGATTTCTAGCGATGATCCGATCCGCCTTGTTGACCATCCGCTCGATGACTGCATTGTCGATGCGATGATCCTCCGGATCATCCTCGATCTCGTCGAGGTCCACCTGGATCGCATTGCCCGCCTTGTCGAGTCCCGCCTTGTCGAGTCCAGCCCTGTCGGGTTCCGCCTTACCGTTTTGCCTTCTGTTGTTTTGCGTTCTGTTGTTGAGCCACTCGTTGTTTGCCGTTTCGTTGTTTGTCGTTTCGGACATCGCCCCGCCGTTTTCCGACACCGAAGGTTCTGTGAAGGACAAAAAAAGAGGAGCGGCTGTGCCCCAGCCGCTCCCCGCATGTCTGTCTCTCGCGAATGATTCAAGCTTAGCGAATTCGAGGAAATTGGATGCCATTTTCCCGAAGATTTTAAGTAGCTATGGAATCAGCAGGATGGGGGTGTTTCGAGACGGTCGGGTGCTTGACAACATTTGCGGGAGCGAGTTTTGGAGGCGGAAAAGCGAAGGGCGAGGG
>JAEHJW020006777.1_pt1 | contig 16237 bp, 22 predicted proteins | sample 9271431 | NCBI WGS metagenome assembly JAEHJW02 | reverse complement strand
GTTGAACTTCCTAAGTCAATCGTAATAGTGGAAGATGTTGCTATAAGAGCTCCATCACTTCCTGTTCCACCGAATATAACAGGTACTTTATAATCTACATATGCTTTGTCTGCATATGGATTTGAGCTAGAGGGAGTTGAGCTTGCACCAACAAGAGCCTGTGCCTGAGTTAAAGTTGGTACGCGAGGATCATTATCACCAACTGCGATTGGATTGGTTGTACTCGCTGCTGTTGTACTTAATTTTGTCCACCCTATGACCGTAGGACTAGCGTATGTGGTTGAAGCAGTTAAAGGAAATGAGTTAAACGTCCATTGTCCTGTTATAGTTTCATTATTATCTTTCGCGGGGAACTGCGAGTAAAATCCAGACGTATTTGATAGTACAAGCGATGCACCTCCTGCATGTGATTTTTTATATGCAGATACAGATGTGTAAGGATATACAAAGTTCAATCCACGAGTAACACCTGTTAATGTTGCAGTACCATTGACATTTTGAGTAATTCCAGTAAAAGATATTTGCTCTTCTTTTGAGGTAGATGGTTCTAAAGTAGCATAACCGATACTACCAAAATTAGTCATGCTAATTGTTGTAGAAAGGTCTGGCAATGTCATTGAAACCAACGTTATAGAAGTATCTGTAGTTCCTACACCAGAACCAGCTAGATAAAATCTAGGAGCCTGAACAGTATAAAACGTTGCATATGCAGGGGCAATTGGGGCAATCCATAGAATTGACCCTATTACCGCAAGAGAAACCGACACTGTTACAAATAATTTTTTGAGAAACTTTATCATATAGGTAAGTATACCATATTTTACTAATAATATCAATTGTTATTGCTTTATATCTGCATTTTGATCTGCTGATAACATTATATTTCCTCCATAACACAATATCTGCCACTGTTGGTCAACATCATTTGTCTGGAAGAATACCTGTGTTTCAAAGAAATTAATCTTTCTAGTAGTGAATATACTGCGATATTTCGGCATATTAAGAGGACTATCAGTTATAGATCCAATTGGCTGTTCACCAAGTGGATTTTTACCAAAGCTTGCATCAACAGTAGTAGCAAATATATATTTTAGTGCATTTCCAGAGGCGGTAAACTGTTGAATACCATTAAATCCACCAAAATCATATTTTATACCTATCGCTAAACTTGTATTTGAGCTTAAATAGCCCTCAAAATACATTTCATTCATGTTCTTCTTATGTCCTCTCATACCATAACTCTGATACGAAAATGCTGCAATGCAATTAATAGGATTTCCATTATCATTGTAACCGGTAAACATCTTAAAGGTTACCGGTGATTGTGATGAATGTCCATATAAATCTCCATCAATAACTGAGAAACGAGTAATTGGCATAATTTGAGGAGCTTCCCACCATCCTTTTGCAAGGTTATAAATAAGAACTTTGCTTTCTGCGGGCAATGCAACATACACATTATACTTATGATAGGTTACTGATGCGTTAGTGAAATCATATGCAGAAAATTCTGGTTTAATTGGGTCTGAAATGTTCACCGCTTGTGGAGTAGCTAAGTTATTTGCTACACGTCCTAAATCAGTCAACACGGGTTCATTAGAAACAAAGAATACTGAGTTTATTACCTTACCGATAAGTGCTTGTGATTGCGCTCCCTCAAGAGCAGATGTCTTTAATGGTAATACTGTTATACTTTCAGCGGTTAAATCGGCACTTACACTAAAAGTTACTTTATACCACCAGTCTAATCCGGCAGATACGTACATAGTGTCTTCCTGTGGAGCAAAACCTTTCGGCACATCATCAAATGTCAATAAAGCTCCTTCACCGACAACACGAGTTGGTGTAGTAAAAGAATAATTAGTATAATCATTAACTTTCGATACATACACCGTATTATTCTTAAATGAACCTATATACACTTGATTACGTAGAATGGAAATTAAATCATTCTCAAATGTAGCGGCTATTCCAGTCATAGCAGAGTTTAGAGTGGTTCTGACCGATTGTATAACTAAAGAATTTAATGCCTCTCCAGTTGGATCTGGTGTAACACCTGTAAGGGTTGTAGTTCCCTCTCCACCTGTATAAGTATATGTGTTTCCATTGATAACAACACTACGCGCACCGCTCAATAAAAATCCCTTCTGAGCCCACGTATCAGTCCCACTTAATGTCAATGTATTTACTGTGGATGATAATAAAGTTGCTATCCCCCCACTCCACATTTGTATTTGTGATTGCCCATTGACGAATAATAATAATTGTTTTAATTCACTTGTATCCCAGTAAGGAGTAAAGTTGAATGCTTCCTGTGCAGTAGTAAGCCCTGTAATGACGTCTATCCAATATACCTGTCCTGAAGTCATAGAATCTTCCAATACACGAGTTACTCCAGTTTCAGTACCATTATTAGTTCCAATACTATCAGTTGCAGTAGTCCCTGTAACTTCATTCAACTTCCACCATAGAGTTGGAGTTGTTGGGGTTGCTACTAAATTACTAGTCGCCAAAGTGGTTATTTCACTAGAAGATAAAACTATATTATCATATACACGTACATCTCCCATCTGACCACTGAAGTCTGCGTAAGATGGAAATGCTTTACCTAATTCCATTCCACCAGAACTTGCATCTCGCGTGAATGCTGCGGAATAAGTCGTTGACCCATTCAATACACCATCAACATATAAAGATATTGTTTTAGTAGAAGCTACAAATGTTACGATAATATTATGCCACGTTCCATCATTCAACGCACTAGTTGATAATCCAGTAGAAAAGGCAATTCCAGCTGAATTTCCTTCTATGATACAATTCACTTTACCAGATGAAGATGTTTTAAGGTAATAAGCCCCTGTTCCTCCAACAACCGATGTCTTTTCTCGCAATATAGCCATATCAGCAGAACTAGTAAACTTGACTCGTATGCTAAATGAGAAATCTCCATTTAATGGTGTTGTTGCTGTTGCGGTAGTTACATTATCCCCAGCTCCATCAAAAGACAAAGTATAATATGAATAACCATTTAGATATTCTCCTCCACTTGCTACATAGCGGCATTGCAGTTTTCCATTACCAACACGTATATTCCTGTTAAAGCCCAAATGTGTTTTCCAATCAAATGAACTATTTATTGGAGCAATTGTGGTGTCATTCTGTCCATCTAGAGTATATCCCTGCCTACTTGCTACCCCTCCTTCTGTGGTAGTGAGTACATTTTGTGATCCGGGAACTAAGTAACCGGGAGGCAGAATAGTCATATCCTCCTTGCTACGGTATCCGTTGAATTCATTGACAATATCAAAATCAGCAGACTTGGATTGCTTAACAATAAGAGTTTTCTGCTTAATTTTAACTGATTGATTTGTGTCTTGTTGGGTAGTAGTATCCGCCATAACTTAGTATCTCCTACCAAGATATTTAGTATAACCTCGATTAGGACGATAATAATAAGTGGTCTGTGGTTTCTGAGTTTCGGATTTATACATCATGTTATATTGAGTCAACGCTTTAGCATACGCCTGTGTATATGTGGCTATATCAACTGCGGCATCTTTTCCATTTTGTTGCTGAAATGCGTGTATAGCTAATTGAAATAGGAATAGGTTAAACGAATCTGTGTCTAGATTTATTAGATTAGAGTCATCAGTGACATTCTCTTGAAAAGCTCCTGTAACTGAATCACGGAATAGATATTTTGAATAATATTCAATCTCCATAATTAACCCCAGAGCGGATTGAATTTGGTTCAAGCGTACAGCTGTTTGTGCTGTACTGTTGTAAGTAAAGGTAACACGCAAATAATTTATAGCGGTAATAGTTGGGCTACCTGTGGTAGTTGCAGATGCCCAATCAAACTTAATTAAATTCCATCCATCTGCAAACGCGTCCCCCGTTGCAGTGGTTGTTGCAGATGCCGAATAGTAATCAGTAGCAGAAGAACCCCAACGTAGATTTAAGTTAGTAAAATCTGCTCCCGTTGGTAGATATACCCACAAAAATAATTGTGCTTGGTTAAGGTGATTAGTTAAATCTACCGCTGACATAGTGCTATTTTCAACGTAAGCACTCGCACTTGCGGGTAAATTGAATTCCAAGCAAGCACCCGCATAAGCTGGATTAGTAGTATCTTGTCTTAAACTGGTAGCAGTTCCGCTCCATGTACCATTATCAGTAACATCGGTAGCACCGTTGATAAGTATATTCTGGTTAAGATGTGGATTGCTGATGCGTAATGTCTTATTTGCTGTATCAAAATCTATGTTGAATTGAGTTTGACTAAAATAATCTTTGGTTACATCAAATTGCTGAGAATAACGTTGTAGAAATATATCGTTAAGCTGTCTATTTACCTGAGGGCGTATATCTATAATCTTGGTACCTTTCAAATCTGATATACCGCTATAATCATAAATTCCGCTATAAATAGGAGCGGTTTGTATTGTTCGCTTGGTTTCTTGTGGATCTATATCCAACAATAACGCCCGTGCGGCACGGTTAAAAACTAAATCAATAGACGTAATCTGGTTTAGGGTAGTTCCATGAAGCATACCCTCTAATTCAGATTTCGCTGTTTGTACGCTATAAGATGAAAGAGTACTCATTGTTTTTGTATTATACCGTGTGTTTCTAAGCCGCCTTTTATATAATTCAGTGTATCAGACATTTTCTCTAATTTACCCGATAAGGATGAAATAGCTCCATTGGCACTATCTGCTGTTACCTGAGCACGAGCCACATTATTCTCTATGGTTGCTATTTTCCCACCCAATGCAAATACAATGCCTAGAATGGTCAGGATAATAGTAACCGTAGCTGATACACCACGAATATTTATATTGCTACCATTTATAGACATACCTAGTTTGCTTCTATTACTCCGACTGTTGAAGTACCTGTTGCAGTAAGACAATAAATCTGTCCTGTATATAGTTTATTTGCATTAATCTCAAATGAACTGTTTTGTATTATAGGAATACCACTTGTTGCGGTAAAACCAGTACCACTACTACTAAGGGTGCAATATACAGTACCTGCACTCATGTTACTCAATAACGCAAATTTTCTGGAAGCATTAGATCCAGAAAGCATCGCAACTGCCGAAGTTCCCACTGCGGTTGAGGTTGCTGTGGTTATACTTCCTTCACCGAAACTATTGATGCTTGATGCCGCACCAACAAGAGTATCGGAATTTTTGCGGATGTTGTAACCCGCTAACACTAAGGCAACTCCGATACAAATAATTGCGATAGTGGAAATGATTTTTTCTTTGTTCATGTTTTTTTTATTAACTCTATCTTGTATCCCTCCGAAGAGAGATACAAGTAGAATCCACAAATAACTCCTATTCCAATACTTACGGACACAATGCTGGTTTGGTCGTGGTAGCAATAACATTCCCACCGCTTTCATAAATGTAATATGCAGTAGTGGTTGTAGCTCCATCATACAAGATGGGACACTTCAATGTTGAAGCTCCACTTGCAGTAAAGGTAGTAGTAGTCGCTGCGGTAGCAGTAATATTAGTCAATGACGCTGTGGTCGCTGATAATGTAGTACTAGTCGCGGCGGTGGTACTAATTTTTGCAGTTAAAACTCCTGAAGAGTTAATAACTGAAGTACCTGATACCTGATAACCACCCGTAGTATTTAGAGTTGTAAAGTTAGTTACTCCCGCAGTTCCTACCTGAATAGGGGTAGGAATAACATACGGAAGTACGCTCACAACAACAGCAAGAATAGAAAGAACTAGTGAAATTGTTGTTTTGTTCATATTCTTACTTTAATTACTGTTATTAGAGTCCAGTACTACCGACAATACCTGCCCAATCCACGGCATACACCGCTTCACGGAAGTTTGCCTGATAGTAATAGGTACGATTCTTTGAGTAAGTCCAGTCAGTCAAAGCTGTCTGGATACCCTGACGAATCAATCGGCGGATACCATGATTTTTAGCCAACACAAACCATGCAGTATCTGATCCACCTGCAGCTGCTGAGAGCCACGGTGAAGTGTAAACAGTGATACCGAATGCTGAACGATAAACGTTGATTGCGTTGTTTCCAGTATCTGCGATTAAAGCAGAATCTGTCAATTCAATTGCCGTCTTAAATAGCGCGGGCGGAACAAGCAAGATAGCACCGGTGTTTCCAACGATGACTCCCGCTTGGTTCTTCTGAACCATTAAGTTGGTAAGTGCATAGTTAAGAGTGTCGGAATTCAAGGCTCCGTTAGTAACTCCTGAGGGAGACGTAACGAGGTTGCTTGCAGTTCCTCCGCTTAACAATGTGTGGGTTGCAGAGCAGAGATATGCTCCATCTGCGGTCAAAGTGCTGGTAAATGCTCCTCGGAATACACCAAAAGCATTTTGATCTTGAGTTCGGCGAGCCGAATCTGCAAAATCACGAACGCTTTCAGCCCATACTCCATGGAGGTTGTCATCAAACAAGTTCTTTGACAATTCAATACCATTGGCGAAATCGCTTATATAGGTAGTCAACTTGTTAGCAACTTTCGGAGTAGACAATGGAATAGTGGTAGTTTCTCCAATTTTGGGGAACAAACCAGTACCCTTGAATACTTCCTCGTTATAAGCTGCCATAGTCGTTTCGAGTGGTTTGAAGATTTCACCAGTCTTGGCGGTTGCCAAAGACGGCATACTTTCTAACTCGTCGAAACGCTGGAAGAATACACTATTAAGCTCAACCTGTACAATGGCGAAATTTTGAGCTTCTGTAAACATAATGAGTTAATAATAAGATTTACTGTTATAAGTGCGTTACAGTGCGTTATGCCAAATAGCTTAATCCTTGGCGAAGTGAAAAAGCAACTTGTCCAGGAAACTTGATAGCACCGTCTTTTCCAGGAAAGTTCTCAATCACACATCCATAGGTAGCTCCATCAGTTGCTAAAATAGTGTATGAGCTTGATGTTAAATCAATCAATACACGATCTCCAACCAATGCATCATATTCTGCTTGAGTATCCCAAGTAGCGGCTACTTTCGGTTTAATTGAATAAACCACACCCGGCAAAATATCAAATACTTCTACAGTACCGTCTGCCGCAGCAGTATCGTTAGAGGTAGAAGCAGAAATACCTGCCAAGTAATCAGTAGCGACAACTGGTTTATTAGTTGCCATAGCTGCTACATACTGTGAACCCAAAGCTTTAGCTACTGGTTCTCCAGCTTTAATAGAAGCAGCTGCTCCTGATTGAACCTGATGCATTCGTGATCCTAATCCTTGTGGATGCTGAAGGATTGTAATATCTCCTAATGCCATAATATTTTATTTCTTTAAGTTCGCCTCAAATTCTGCAATCTTCTTATCGTCCCAACCTCGCACTTCTTTTAAGTGTTTCAGCTGTTCTGGAGATAGAGGACTACGTTTTTCCATCTGAGGAGGTTCAGAGCCCCCACTAGGTGTAGTTTGAACTTGAGTACGATTTTGAAGAGCGACTTTTAATTCTTTGATGGTACGATCTTGTTGCGCTTTAACCTTAGCGGATTCAGAACTATAATACTCCTCTCGTGCGATTTGTCTTATACGTTCCTCGTCCGTTATAGTTGGTGCTTCATCACCATCAGGATTATCACCACGCTTTTTACCCTTTGCAATGAGCATTCCCTCCCTATAGTTATCTCGTTCGGTAGCGAGTTTTGTTTCTCTCTCCAACGAGTCAAGAAGTTCCTGCGCCAAATTAAGGGCGTCTGGTGTTTCTTTAGGAGTTACCACTGCTCCTTCCTGAGTACCGGCATTTTCAGGTTGTTGTTGAACCGGCTGTTGTGTGTCGTCCATATTTTTTTATTAAACCGCTTGGGACTGGTCGCGGTCAGACCAAAATCTTATTAGATTTCTGCGATGTCTGATGAAACGCACGAAACATCAGACACCAAAGAAATATAAAAAGGGACATCCTGTTAATGAATGCCCCCTTAGGAACATGAGCCGTAGCTCATTTTTATACATTATAGCATACTTCGATTATTTTCGCAAATTAGCTATTTTATCTATAATCTTTTCTTGCACGTCTAGGTTATATAACATCATTTTTCCCGAGTTCATATCCTCGTATGAAGTAGATTTATTAAACATAACCTCATGTGCATCACTGATTAACCTGTTTTTAATCACTTGGAATAGTTGGTTCTCCTGTAAGAAACGAGCATCGCTGATAAAGTTGTTTAATTCAACCCCACTCACCTCTCTATTACCTAAAAAAACCTGATTATTCACTATCCGAATAACATCATCGGCAACAATTGCTTTTAATACGTGGCGTAATAGGTAATTGATTATTTTCTGTTTCATTATTGTAGTAATTCTATGTTTAGAGATTTTAGGTCTCGTTCCTTAAATTCGTTACGTAATGATTTCTCTATCATGTTTGGAAAACCATCAATCATTTCTAATGCGTCTTTAATAGATTCATCGCTAAACATGTCGAACAACTTTGAATATCTTTCGGCATGTTCCGCCTCAGGATTTATAAACTTACTCATTTCAAGATCTGATAATTTAGTTGTGCGCAATCTATTTACAAACTCCTGATTAATTGCTTGTGAAACAACTTGGATAAATAATTTTGCATCCTCTACGCTCGTTGTATTATCTAGCATAAAGGGCAACAACTCGTAATTAATCTTACTTCGCTTTCTTTGTGCTTCCTTTTCTAGTTCTGCCTTTTTTAACAACTCCTCCGCTGTCGGATGTGATTGCGGGTTCTGGTTGTGTTTGCTCTTCTGTTTTTTCATACGTTTTTTGTGTGAGTTTATTAATACTTTCTTGAACTAATTTATAAAAGTCATCGGATTTTAATCCTGTGAACTCTTGCATACGTTCTATAGTCATAACCGCCAAATCCTGCTCAGTATGCCCATCGCTTTCCACTGTATTATTTACTACATGGACAGTGGTAGACTTAGGAATACCAAACTGTGTCGCTAGGGCTATCCGCACCTCCTGAGGGAGTGATAGCCAATATGATTTACTTAACATCATGTTCTTTGTAATGAATCCAGATTTCCATCCAGTCTTCATGTGAAAATAGTTGTTTTTCAATTCCCTTGCGACCTTTTATTACTTCGGATTGAAAACGTTCCTCCCCTATTAATTTCTTAATTTCGTCTACTAATTGCTGACGTCCGGGGTTTGGAATATATTCCTCCATGGGAGTACCCTCCTTATATAACACCCACGCTCCTCCTATATTGTAGGGATTATCTTTATTGTAGGATATTGGGTCTTCATATCCTACCCAATTTAATGATTTGAGCTTCCTACATAGCTCTATGGTTTTTTCCATACGTTTTTTATTTTGTTAATGATAATGCGTTTGGTAAATTAGTTTGTTTATTCGGATTTCCCTGTGCTTGCATCGCTTGTGCTAAGGGACTTCCCTGCGGTTGCGGTGCTTGTTGGGGAACCTGCTGCGGTACTGCTTCTTGTTTTTTAATATACTTATCTGGATCTTGGTTAATCTTTTCATATGCGCCAAATAAGAAATCACGTGTTAGTTGTTCTTGGTCTACAGTAGGATTATTTATTCCTCTATCGTATACCTCTAACTTGTATGCCTTTTCAATATCGTCTGACATGGGACTTAAACTATCGGGACTCACTTGTATCATAAACTTGAGATTTCGGAATAAGTCTGGGTTTACTCGGTACAATTCTTCTTCACTATTCATTCCCCCTTGTAGTTTCATGTTCTCATAACTTAGTTTAAGCATATCCTCATCAGTAACTGGTTCTGTAGGTAATCCAATATCAAAACGTATTTTTCGGTTCTTTTTCTTTCCACCATAACCAGTTTTATTATGCAAGGTAAAAGTCTTGTACATAATTTCTGAGTCATCAGTTATTCGAGTGGCATCAGCAATAGTCATAAACTGTAATATATCACCAATCATGAGTTTACCAAACTGCTTAACAAATGAGGCAATAGAGTTAGTAAACAATCCCAGTAGAGTTTTAGCTTCTTGTGCTCGTAATGCCATGGAGTATGCCGTTTCTCTACGAGTGGAATATGTCATTTGTGGAGCTGTTTCTTGTACACTATTCTCTACCGCTTGTAACGCATTAAAACCAGAAGCTAGGTTTTGTGATACTGCAATAGGACTCAGTTTTGAATTCGGATCTTTTAAGGTAGTTACCGCTCCAGGGACAACGACATCGGAACTAATAATATCACCTCCTGAGTTTACCATAGGAGGAATAATTGATAGATAAGTTCCATCAATAACCATGGGATATAAAGTATTTACAATGTTAGCGTCTTGCATCATCTTAAATGCCAACGACTTGTAGTAGAAGAATCTTCCATGGTCTATAAGCTCAAAACCAAACTTAATAAACGGATATAATTTATCTTTGCGAGGATTTGGATTGTCAGGATCTGTAACCAATATACCATTAACTAAGGTTAAATGTAAGTCTTTACCTCTGTGATAGAAGTTAATAACCTCACACATATTCCTACGTAATACCATGTCATATACCTCATAAAATAACTGATTAGCGTCATTCCATAGAACCTGTACACCCGGTTTAACGTATTGAAAGTCAGGATGATCTCCATATTTAGATTTTACGAAGTCATAGGATTGTACTTTACGCCAAATTAACCATCCCTGTTTTTGTATATCGCTCTCATAAATATTCTCTGGATATAATTCATCTACCCCAACCATTTCACCCTTAATTCCTGTCATGTCCTCATCAAGCATACTTTCTAGCTTCCATTTTCCGTTTTCCTTTGAGAACTTAACCTCTCTGTAGATTTCTTGATAACCAATATATGCGATTGAAGCTGGACTCCATAAAGCAGTTAAAATAGCTTGTAGCGCAAACCAAGGATAATCCATACGGTCTGCATTCCATTCAATTAAATCACGCATAACATAGCCCGCATCGCGCTGTTCATCACTTTGGTCATTATACGCAAATACCTTCGGAAATATAAGTTGAGCTGTTGCGTGGGCTGCTATAGATACACATTTATTACGTACAATGGGGCGCATTGCGTTTGATTTCCATCCTTGTATCTCATCTGCGGGGTATGGCTCACCATTGTTTGGTTGGTATGTATTAAAAGCCATCTGGTCTAACATCAGACGGGTAAAAACAGATACATCATTAAATTCTCTGCGTGGTCTACGCATGAGTAAGTCCGAATCTACAAAACAATTGCGTACCATAGCAATAGTATCTCGTTGTATATCGTTTGGATGATATTCTGATTGTAGGTCTAGTACCTTACCATCTTTGGCATCGAGGGTGAACTTGGACTGTATAAGTTGACTTTGCTGTGGATCGTAATTCTGTGTTTCTTTGGTAGCCATTAAAATAACATGCGTTTGTTATTGTTAATTAATTATAGCATATATTTTATTATTTTGCAATTACCTATGTTTTGGATAATACGTAACTGCAAAACTTCTTTCTTTTGGTGGTTGTGCTTCAAAAGCCATGCGCATAAGTAGATTATCACTCCAGTCTGGACTTCTCCCTATAGCTGACTTTACATCCTCTTTGGGAATTAATTGCCTCTTTTTTTCATCAGCATCAACGTTTTTCTCACGAATATATTGTAATTCCTCTGATAATCTTGATTTGATGCCCTCATCTACGCAATCAATCGCCAATTTATGCCCATTTATATTTTGGGCTAATATATATCCACACTGGGTTTTGAGGTTTAGATAGTTATCTTTCTCATTTGTATTTGGATTTTCAATGGGAGAACTATTTGCAACAAATCCTTTAATTCCTTGCATATTATCTACAATTCCTCCTCCTACTCCGTCCTCATCTACTATAATGTGTGAAAAAGGTACTTGTTTCTTAAAAGATAAATCACGCAGTATTTCTTCAGTCCTATTTAATTTCTGATATTGATATTCAAATAACTCTCTAGCGTGAAGTCCTTCCCAATAAGATATGGTAATTCTATCTCCTCCCATACGCGCAGCATCACAGACAATATACTTTTCCTCGCTAGAATCAACTACATTGGTAAATAAATCGCTTATAGCATCATAATCAATAAGACTTCCTGGATCGCTAGAATATTCCCATATTCCATCACGTAAACGCTGTTTGGTAACTTCATCCTTAATTTGGTCTAGCTGTTTACCATATACATCTGCGGTGTATTCGTTATCTCTGTACAAGGATTGTATAAATCTATAATTCTTTGGCAATTCACCTTTTTTCCACGGTAAATAAAATGTTGAGTATGTCCAGTTCTTTTTAGGGTTACCCGTTACAAGTATAGTAGGATGTAAACCATATTCATTGTTCATGTGTCTTCCTACGCGTGATTTTAATACATCAAACGCTAAGAACTCCACTTCACCGGCTTCTTCTATAGAGCCATCGGTATATTCCAATGAACCAAAACGCTCATACAACGGATCTTGTGGTTGGAATGCTAAATCCAAGAGATCTATACGGCTACCATTTGAAAACTCTATATAGTTATATTGTCCATTTAGCTTCCATGTTCCTTCGGGAACCTTATGCCATTGGCAAACCTTGCTCCACGTAATAAAGGTAGACTGCATTAAACGCTTTAATTCCTTACGTCCTATAAACGAACGATACCCTGGATAACGTAGGGCATTAATCAATCTACTCTCACATATAAGCCAACTCTTTCCTCCGCCTGCACCACCACCCATGTACACTACATCAGCGGTGGGATCTTTCAATGCTTCGTATGCAAGGTGTTGTTTAAGAGTCGGTTTTATCGTTAGTGTCGCCATGTTCAGGAACTACATAATTAATTGAGTCAATCTTTTCACCCTTAGAAGTAAGATCGGTTTCAGTAGACTCTTTATATCCATGTTTGCCTAATAATAGTTTAGAAATAGTAGCGTTATAATGCCCACCGAGTGATTTATTAAATACTCTATCAACTTGGATTTGATTAATTCTTTCTAATATGTTGGAAAACTCAGGGTATTTCTTAGCCCAATCATATAAAGTTTCCCGTCTAACACCTAAGTATAATGCCAACCCTTCAGCTTTGGGTAAATTGACATTCAACACATCATCTACACATGAGTCAATATATTTTTCAGCCTCAACAATAGTATTTGGACTATAGATAAGCGGACGTCCTGTTTTTTTAGTGTAATGATATTTCTTAGGCATATGTTCTATTTATCCTTAGGCAACTGTAATTCCTGTATAGTATCACGTAAAGCCTCTATTTCTTTATTGTCTGAGGTATCCTTTTGAGATGCGATATGTTTTAATGTTTTTGACTTATGCCAAATCACTTTCTTGTCACATCTGATACATCCGAACGTAACGTGTTTATAGTTTCTGTTTTCAACACCAATAATGAATTGATTTACTGTTTCCCAACTAGGTTCATGCCCAAAAAGGAGACAGAGTAAATGCTCCTTGAATGTTGATTCGTCATGCGTTTTCATACTGTTATTTTGATTTTCTTACTTTTCCAACCTTTGTTTTATCAATGCCTTTTGGAGAAAGAGCTTCCTGAAACTTCTTGGTAAATGCTTTACCTTTGAGTTTAGACTGGGTTAATTCTCCTATTGCAATACGTGTCATTCGTGATGCCATGTTATTTTGTTAGATTATATAGTTTAGACTTTTGTTTTCTACTTAATGAACCCCACCTTTTAGTTGCTAACCTCTGTATGTGGCGTTCGTGCATAAGGGGATGTTCTGCGTGTAACTGCTCGTGTAAAATACTATCCCCTAACTCTCGTGTACGCTTTGATTTTGATTTATTGATACGGATGCGTTTTTTATTTGTGTCCGTATCACCATAATACCTTAATTTGTTATCTACATGCACTTCGTAAATACTTTTTTTTTACTAGATTTCTTTGCATGGAAGGATTTCAAGGTTTCTGCCAAACGGGCTCTTTTACCTATCTTTCCACCTTTTTTAGCTGCCGCAGCCAATTTACTAGCGGGGATTTTGCTTCCCTTTTTAACTCCCAAAGATCGTCTAAGTGAGCCAGGATGCTTTATTGCTCCCTGTATCCAATTTTTACTACCTTTTTTGCTTTTCTTTTTCATCATAAGCTGTACGCCACGCTTAGAAATCTTCTTGGGAAGGCGCTTCGATACTTCGCGGTCAATTTTCTCATCCTTTTTAGATCCCTCTTTGTAGCCGAACTTCTTATCAAGGTATTTATCTAGTTTGCTACCTTCATAACGACTCTTTGATTTTCTTCGTTTTTTGTACGTGCGAGATGCAATCAATAAATCTCCGGGTTTAGCGGATTTCTGATTGACATTGAATTTTTTATATAAGTTTTTCATATGTGAATTATAGCATACTTACGACCTTTTTTCAACTGCTTTTGGCAGTGCGTCCGATGGTAGTGATAATTTCTTCTGGGGACATTGGCTATTCGAGCATATCATAGATATTTCTATCTCAAAGATAAGCCAACTGGACACCTTCATCAATATAGATCCACAGTGTCTACAATAGATAATTTTCTCTGAGTTATTCAACTGGTTCTGTGCTGGTTGGAACATTTATGTAAAGTGAATTATAGAAGTCTATCCAATCCTCAGTTATACGCTTAAATGCTATCTGTGGGTCTAAATTACCCTCTTTTACCTGTCTACATACATACGCCTCTAATTTATCCTTTGTACGATACCCATAATCAACCCCATTCCATACATTATGCTCTGGCTGTACCCACAGATTATCAATGTCATTTGAACCACCTGCACATAAAGGATAGAAGTGATCTATCTCACACGATGATGAGGTGGGACATTGAACCTTAGGATAACTGTTTCTGATTTGATTCTTCTCAGACTCTGGTACGTTTCTATGCGATTGAGAATAGGTCTTGCCGTTATATGTTTGTGTTAAGTCGGATAATTTCAGTGTATCCGCTTTTCCGGGTGTCTTAATCGGATCTGGGTATAAATATGCGGGAGCGACTCTTGTAGGAGTTCCTACCTGACTTAGAAAGTTGTTTTGTTGTATGGTTCTATATTCCCACGCAAAACCGTAGATAATTCCTACGAATGCTAGAATAACCAATATAGTATTAAAAAGTTTATTTTTTGTCTTCATTTTCTATAAATATAGATGATAAAGCATCCACTAATTTTTTATAAAATTCATAGAACATTTTAGCACATTTTTAATGATAAATCAAATAATTATTTGAGAGAGTTAATTTCTTTTAATTCTAGCGAACTTTGTAATGACTCAATGACTTCCTCATAATCAATTATCATTTCCGTTAATTCTTGTTTAGTCATCATATACAACTCTTCTTGTCTCTTTTCTTTTTCGGTTTTTTCTTCACAGATACATGGATTACTATAATTTACCATTATGCCTTTATGGCGTGGACAATCTTCTCTCATTTTGTTTGTTCAATTATTGATTTTCTAATATCGTTCCAATCTTGTTTTTTGATTTGAAACAAATCCCCGTGTAAACCACTCACGACCATATGTGATTTTGCGAGGAACTGGCTATCAATCTCACGTAGTACTTCATCTCTCGTTTCTCTTTGCCAGAGGGATTTGAGTTTTAATAGACAATTATTTAATTCTACTACTTCTTTCTTCGAAGGATTTAGTAAAGTTAGCGCGGGTCGTAGAATAGAAAAAGCTAATTCTCCTAATTCTTCTTGTTGTGTAGGTTGGGTTTGATTTTGTATCATACTTATTTTTTACTTTTAATATACTTCACTCCGTTAATAGTTAATTCGGTCGGTAAAGTGTTAGAGGGTTCAAGGGATAAAGAGTCATCCAGTTGCGGAATAACCACCCGACGACGGCACCGCGCGTCCCACACACCGTCGAACGTAGACCGGAGCACGAGCACGTAGAGCGTACCAGCGTCGATGACGCGCACGTCGGCAACGAAGAATTTCCCTTTTGATCTGAAGAGGAAGAATGTTGCGTAGCCGTCAGTCCGTAATTTGTCCTTATGTTTTTCTATAAAACTAAGTATTTGTCCTTGTGTTAGGAACATCTTTTCAGGAATAGGAAATATCTGTTCAAATGTCATATCTTCTGTGAGCTCATAAACGGATAGATTTTGTTTTTGAGAGGTGGTGGTAGCGTCTAATCTCCAGTTCTTAAAATCACTGTCTATATAACTGAACAGATTAGATTCTGAAATCAGTTTTTTGCCGACTTTTGGTAATGAAATGGTGTGTAGGAGTTTCATACTTATTTTTTCTTTGAGTTAGTTAATAATTCTATT
>JAEHJW020003035.1_pt1 | contig 16245 bp, 17 predicted proteins | sample 9271431 | NCBI WGS metagenome assembly JAEHJW02 | reverse complement strand
GGCAAGGGCAACAGCAAGGACAAAAGAAGAAGCAGATTCCCTGCGGGAATGACAAACAGAACTGCAAGGGCAAGGGCAACAGCAAGGACAAAAGAAGAAGCAGATTCCCTGCGGGAATGACAAACAGAACTGCAAAGGCAAGGGCAACAGCAAGGACAAAAGAAGAAGCAGATTCCCTGCGGGAATGACAAACAGAACTGCAAGGGCAAGGGCAACAGCAAGGACAAAAGAAGAAGCAGATTCCCTGCGGGAATGACAAACAGAACTGCAAAGGCAAGGGCAACAGCAAGGACAAAAGAAGAAGCAGATTCCCTGCGGGAATGACAAACAGAATGGCAAGAACAGGAACGAAAGCATAAGTATGGGCAAGAGCTGGAGAGTATGGCAAGAGCTGGAGCGCATGCGGGAGGGGAAACGGGCGGATAGGCGAAGCGAGCTGTGAGGGCTGAGGCCGGGAAGCAGAGTGAGGGTTGTGGGGAGATTCACAGGGGGATGCGCGAGGCGGCCCGGGCAGGCGGGAGGCTGAGACGTGGCGGGACGTCTGCGGCCGATGGGGAGGTTGCTTCGCGCACGAGGCGGGTGGGAACAGCCGACCGCGGGCAGAGATGGGGGCGAGGATTGGCGCGGGGAAAGACGAAGAAGCTGGAGCAGTTGCGGGAGCAGAGACAGGCGGCGCTGGTGCGGGAGCGGGAGCAGCGGGATCGCCTGGAGCTGGAGCGGCTGGGAGGGATTCTGGATCGGCCGTTTCGAGCACTGAAGGGCAATACGCCGCTGATCTTTCTGGCCGAGAAGCTGCTGAAAGTGCGGGGCAAAGATGGCCGACTGCATGCGCTGCGTCCGAATGCGGCGCAGCGGGCGTTTGAGGAGCGTCGCGGCGAGGCGAATATTGTGCTGAAGGCGCGACAGATGGGGATGACGACGTGGGTGGCGGGCCGGTTTCTGCTGAAGACGGTGACGCGTCCTGGAACACTGACACTGCTGGTGGCGCATACGCAGGATGCGGCGGAGGAGATTCTGCGGATTGTGCATCGGTATGTGGAGCATCTGCCGCCGGTGCTGACGCGCGGGGTGCTGACGACGGATCGGCAGAATGTGCGTCAGATCGCGTTTCCGAAGATCGATTCGGAGTTTCGGGTGGTGAGCGCGTCGGATCGGAATGCGGGGCGCGGGATGACGGTACAGAATCTGCACTGCTCGGAGGTTTCGCGGTGGCCGGGCGATGGGGCTGAGACCCTGGCGGGTCTGCGTGCGTGCCTGGCGCCGAGCCGGGACGGGGCGGAGATCGTGCTGGAATCGACCCCGAACGGGGCAAGCGGATGTTTTTACGACGAGTGGGTGCGGGCAGGCGAGACGGGGATGGTGCGGCACTTCTTTCCGTGGTGGATGGAGGCCGGATATCGCGGGCCGGCGGTGGAGGAAGAGAGCCTGAACGAAGAGGAGCTGGAACTGTTTGTGGAGCGGGATCTGGACCTGGAGCAGATCGCGTATCGGCGAAGGATGCTGGCCGAGCAGGGAGCGCTGGCACGGCAGGAGTTTGCCGAGGATGCGGAGCGGTGTTTTCTGGTCTCCGGCGAGATGTACTTTGACCGCGAGGCGGTGGAACGGCGACTGGCGGAACTGGGCGGGCCGATGGATCGGGAACGGAACGGGAGGCTGGAGATATATCTGCCGCCGGTGTGTGGACGGCGGTATCTGGTGGCGGTGGATCCGGCGGGCGGAGGCGCAGAGGGGGATTACTCGGTGGCCGAGGTGCTGGACCTGGAAAGCGGGATGCAGTGCGCGGAGTTTGCGGCACATGTGGGAGGCAGCGAGCTGGCGCGCGAGGTGGCAGGACTGGCGCGGCGGTACAACGAGGCTCCGGTGGTGGTGGAGCGGAACAATCACGGAGCAGCGGTGCTGCTGGCGCTGGGTGAGACGGTGGGCTATCACGAGGTGTGGGTGGCGCGGGATGGACAGCCGGGATGGCTGACGACGACGCTGAGCCGTCCGGTAGTGCTGGCACGGCTGGCGGCGGTGATCGAGGAGAACGGCGGCTGCCTGATGAGCCGGGGGCTGCTGATGGAGTGCCGCAGCTTTGTGCGGCTGGCCAACGGAAGTGTGGGAGCGCGAAGCGGGACGCACGACGACCGGGTGATGGCGATGGCGATCGGACTGGCGGCGCGGGAACAGATGCTGGGCGGGCGGACGATGCTGCACTCGACGCCGCTGCGAGCGGGGAATTATCGGCGAACGGGCTAGGCATTGCATGCAGCGGACGCGCGGCTCAGGCCGCGCCACAGATGGTGGTGACGCTCCCGCTGGTCGCGGGTGGGTTAGGGGTTTTGTGGTACCCCGCCCTCGCCGCAAAAGACGCGGGATGGTGGGGCACCTGAAAGGGTGGCGGACGACGGCGAAAAACAGAGGCAAGGGCAGAAGAAGAAGCAGATTCCCTGCGGGAATGACAACAAGAGAAGCAAAACAAAAGCAACAGCAACAGCAAAGGCAAGGGCAAGAGCAAGAGCAAAAGCAAGAGCAAGAGCAAGAGCAAAAGCAAGAGAAGAAGCAGATTCCCTGCGGGAATGACAACAAGAACGGCAAAAGCAAGGGCAAGGGCGAGAACGGCAAAAGCAAAGGCGGAAGCCGGTGCGGACGCGAGGGATGCGGGGAGCGGGTAGAATCCGGGTAGTGCGCTGGCGGTGCGGAAGCAGCTGTGACGAATGGGCGCAGTGGCGGATGGGCGCAGTGGCGGATGGGCGCGCGGCGGGGGGCGGAACGAGTTTGGCAGTGCAGGCGGTACAGCAGATTCGCCGGATGCGGGGCGGAGCGCAGGGGCAGTTGATGCTCGGCTCCGACGGGCGGCTGTATGTGGTGAAGTTCCGGAACAATCCGCAGCATGAGCGGGTGCTGGCAAACGAGATGCTGGCGACGCGGCTGGCGGCGGCGGTGGGATTGACGGTGCCGGAGACCGAGGTGGTGGAGGTTTCGGCGTGGCTGGTGGAACATACGCCGGAGCTGAAAGTGGACCTGGGACGGCGGCAGGAGCCGTGCACGGCGGGACTGAACTTCGGGGCGCGGTACGTGGGCGGACTGATGCCAGGGCAGGTGGTGGATTATCTGCCGGAGGAGCAACTGGGCGAGGTGAGGAATCTGACGGAGTTTGCCGGGATGCTGGCGCTGGACAAGTGGACGGGCAACGCCAACGGACGGCAGGCGGTCTTTACACGGTCGGCGCGGGAGCGACGGTATACGGCGGTCTTCATCGACCAGGGATTCTGCTTCCACGCCGGGGAGTGGAAGTTTGAGGATGCGCCGCTGCGGGGAGTCTATCCGCGCAATGCGGTCTATGCCGGAGTGACGGGCTGGGAGAGCTTTGAGCCGTGGCTGAGTCGGCTGGAGACGATGCCGGTGGAGGAGATCTGGCAGGCGGCAGAGTCGATTCCGCCGGAGTGGTATGGCGACGCAGTGGAGGAGATGGAACGGCTGGTGGAGACGCTGGGACGTCGGCAGAGAAGGATTCGGGAACGCGTGGAGGACTTTGGAAAAACGGGAAGAAGGCCGTTTGGAGGGTGGGAGAAGTGAAAAGATGCGGACGAAGATGGGGGTAAGATAGGGGCATTGTATGCGGCAGAGGCCACGCCACGGACGGTGGTGGCCTGCCATGGGTTGCGGGGTGTGGGAGGACGCTGGGGAGAAGCAAGGGCAAAAGAAGAAGCAGATTCCCTGCGGGAATGACAAACGGAACTGCAAAGGCAAGGGCAAGAACAACAGCAAAAGAAGAAGCAGATTCCCTGCGGGAATGACAAACAAGAGAAGCAAAGGCAAGGGTAAGGGCAAGGGTAAGGGCAAGGGTAAGGGCAAGGGTAAGGGCAGGGGTGGATTCCCGGAGGACGGATGAGGGTGGGAGCAGAGCGAGTGGAAGGCTGAAGCGCAATGAATCGCCGGATGGAGTGTGAGTTTTCGCTGCTGCGGTATGTGCCGGACCCGGTGCGCAATGAATTTGTGCATATCGGGGTGCTGCTGCGGGCGGGAAGCGCGGGCGCGCGACAGGTGCTGGGCGTGAAGTTTACGGCCGACTGGCGGCGGGTACGGTGCCTGGATCCGGAAGCGGACACGGAGATGCTGGAGGCTCTGGAAGCGGAGCTGCGCAGACGCTTTGCCGAGGAGCCGGAGGGAAATCTGATGCATGTGCTGGAGGATTCGTTTTCCAACTGCGTGCAGATGAGCGAGTCGCGGGCGTATCTGGCGGAGAGCGTGGAGGCGGGGATGGAAGAGCTGATGCGGCTGTATGTGGAGCCGCAGCAGCGGGAGCGGTCGAGCCGGGTGAGCGGACGGGCGGCGATCCAGGGCGCGATGCGGACGGAGTTTGAGCGGGTGGGGGTGTGGGATCTGCTGCGCAAGCGAATTGCGGCGGCGACGTATACGCGTCCGGGCGATCCGCTGCGGATCGACGCCGGGTATCGGGTGGACGGGGCTGGCTTTGGAGTGGGCTTCGGAGTGGGCAGGGATGGCGAGGCAAGCAGCAGCGGGCAACCGAGGCCGGAGGGTCTGGTGCGGATGTTTCATGCCGTGAGCCTGGAGCATCTGGGCGGCACGGGCGGCGGGATGGGCGTGGAGATGGCCAAGGTGCTGGCCTTTTCCGCATCGAGTCTGCGGGCCGGGGTGGAGCGGGTGGAACGGGCGGCGCTGGAGCTGACGGCGGTCATCGAGCCGTGGAGCCGGTTTGCGGCGCGGGACGACCGCGCAGGGGCTTACCGATTTGCCGTGGAGACGATGGAGGAGCACGGGATTCAGGTGCGGACGACGGCGGAGATGGCGGCGATGGCCGAACGGGCGCGGGTCGAGCTGAGGGTGTGAACCCTGGCTTGGTCCCAGGTCTCAGAAGCGAGAGCCGGGCACCCAGACGCCGGGAAGAGAGCGGTTGAGGTAAGGCACGGGATACGGGCATGGGATACGGGCATGGACACAGCGTCCATGCCCGTTTTGTTTTGCGGGCCTGTTTTGCGGAGTTGGGGCAATCGACACAGCGCGCAGTGCGCGGGAAGGGATGAGCAGACGTGAAGGCAGAAGAGCAACTGCGGACGAGCTGGGTGAGGGCGATGTGGGAGGGTTGGCGCGGGGCGCGAAGAGCCGAAGGGCGGATGGAGGCGGGCGAATCAGTGACGCGGCGGACGATTGCGATGCCGACGATTGTTTCGCCGTATGGATATGGGGCGGGGACGAGCGCGGCGATGCCCAAGCCGACGCAGATGAATCTGCGGCGGTTTGCAGAGACGCCGGTGGTGCGGCGAGCGATGAACGTGATCAAGGACCGGATTGTGGCGATGGACTGGCAGATTCGGGTGAGGCGCGGGGTACGTTCCGAAGAGATTGGCTATGCGCGGCGGAAGGTGCGTGCGCTGCGGCGGATGCTGGAGGAGCCGAATGAGTCGGACAGCTTTCGGACGTTGCTGGAGCAGGTGGTAGAAGACGCGCTGACGGGCGGCTACGGGGCGATGGAGATGGAGCGGACCGAGGATCCGGAGCGACCGGCGATGCTGTGGGCGGTGGATGGCTCGACGATCCGGGTGAATGCGAAGTGGGACGGAAATCCGGAGTCGCCGCGATATGAGCAGGTGCCGATGGGACGGACGCCGCAGGAGGGCATTCCGCTGCGGGACGATCAACTGCTGTATCTGCGGATGAATCCGCGGAGTTTTTCGCCGTTTGGACTGGGTCCGCTGGAGGTGGCGTTTGAGACGGTGAACGAGCTGCTGAGCGCGCACCGGTTTGCGGGCAAGCTGGCGGCCAATACGGTGGTGCAGTATGCGCTGTGGCTGAACGAGGCGACGCCGACGCAGCATGAGCGGATCATCCGCTGGTGGCAGGACGAGATTGAAGGGACGGGACGGGTGCCGCTGATCTCGACCGAGCAGAAGCCGGAGGTGCTGCGGTTTGCGCAGGGGACGGATGCGGATATGCGGTTGGAGTGGCAGATGTTTCTGATCCGGCTGATTGCGGATGCCTTTGGGCTGCCGCCGCTGCTGCTGGGGCTGGAGGCGGATGTGAACCGGTCGACGGCGGCGGAGCTGACGGATGAGGCGTTCCGGTCGGCGATTGCGCCGCTGGCGCGACGGATCGAGGAGCATCTGACACGAGATTTGTTTGGCAAATGTGTGGGATGGCGGGAGTTTGAGTTTGTCTTCAACGACCTGAGTGCGGCGGATGCGCAGACGGAGTTGGCGATGCAGGTGCAGTTGCTGCAGGCCGGGGTGCTGACGGTGAACGAGGTGCGGTCGATGCGTGGGCTGAGTCCGCTGGATGAGGTTGGGAAGGCTCCGCTGTCGGCATCCGCCGACCCTTGTATGGAGCCATTGCATGGAGCGGACGCGCGGCTTTAGAGCGTTTTCGCTCACACTGCTTACAGTGGAGACGCTCTCGGCGTGGCTTTTTCCCAAGGAAAAGCCACACTCACCATTGCCCGTCTGTATAGACCATGAGCGAAAACGCTTTAGTCGCGCCACGGAGGGTTGTGGCATTGCATGCAGCAGACGCGACCTTCGGTCGGCACGGAGGGTGGTGGACGACGGCGAAAGGCAACGGCAAGAGAAGAAGCAGATTCCCTGCGGGAATGACAAACAGAAGAGCAAAGGCAAGAGCAAAAGCAAGAGCAAAAGAAGAAGCAGATTCCCTGCGGGAATGACAACAAGAAAAGCAAGGGCAAGGGCAAAAGCAAGGGCAAGAGAAGAAGCAGATTCCCTGCGGGAATGACAACAAGAAGAGCAAAGGCAAGGGCAAAGGCAAGAGCAAAAGAAGAAGCAGATTCCCTGCGGGAATGACAACAAGAAGAGCAAAGGCAAGGGCAAAGGCAAGGGCAAGAGAAGAAGCAGATTCCCTGCGGGAATGACAACAAGAAGAGCAAAGGCAAGGGCAAAGGCAAGAGCAAAAGAAGAAGCAGATTCCCTGCGGGAATGACAACGAGCAAGGGCAAGAGCAAAGGCAGAGACGCGGAGTGGGAATGGGGGAGGGCAAATGCGACTGGATGCGATGTCAGTGAAGATTCCACAGGTGAAGGGGCATCCGAACCGGCTGCCGTTTGAAGGGGTGTTGACGGTGGTGGATGCGCCGAGCGACAAGGCTCCGGCAGGTGCGCGGGGGCACAGGGTGGTGCTGACACGGGTGGCAGCGGAGGCGGCGCTGCCGAGCCTGCTGGGGATGGCGGTGGATTATCGGCCGGGATGGGATGGACACGACGCGAAGCGGAAGATCGGGCTGATTACAGATGCGGACTTTGCCGAGCGAAAGCTGGTGGTGAAGGGGTATCTGTATGCGCGGGATTTTCCGGAGGCGGCCGAGACGATGCGTCGCGCGAAGGCGGGAACGATGGGGATGAGCTATGAACTGGCCGACGCGCAGGTGGCGGATATGCGAGCGGAGATCTGGCGACTGACGCGGGCGACGTTTACGGGCGCGGCGATTCTGCTGCGAGAGAAAGCGGCGTATCTGGAAACGAGTTTCCGGCTGGCAAGCTGAAGCGATCCGCAGGCCGGGCGGATGAGGAACCATGAAACGGAAAGGAGCACCGATGAAAGAGGAAACCATGGAAGTGATGGAGCGGCTGGAAGCAGCGGCGTCTACGCTGGAAGCGGCGTTGAAACGGATGGAGGAGCGACAGCGCAACCTGACGGGCGAGCTGGAGCGAATCTCGGCGACAGTGGAGACGCACGGGGATACGGTGAGCGAGCGATTGTCGGCGGCCGAGCGAGAGATCGAGCGGCTGCGCACAGAGCTGTCCGGGATGACACGGGTGGAGGCCGGGCAGGGACGGCTTTCGCAGGCGCTGGCTCCGCTGCGGCGCACGCTGCCTTCGGCGACGGTGGAGATGCTGGCCAAGCACGGAATCGGCGACGAGGCCGTGGATGTGCGGAAGCTGGATGCGGCGTTGCAGGGCTTGAGCCTGGAACAGCGGATTGCGGTAAAGAGCCAGCTTCGACGCGCGGGAGCAATGTAGGCATTGCACGCAGGCATTGCATGCAGCGGACGCGACCTTCGGTCGGCATTGCATGCAGCAGACGCGACCTTCGGTCGGCATTGCATGCAGCGGACACGACCTCCGGTCGGCATTGCATGCAGCGGACGCGACCTTCGGTCGCCACGGAGGGTTGTGGCGCTCCCGTTGGTCGCGGGGTGCGGTTGCTGGACGCTGGGGCACTCGCAGGGGTGGCGGACGACGGCGAAAGGCAAGAGCAAAAGAAGAAGCAGATTCCCTGCGGGAATGACAACAAGAAAAGCAAAGGCAAGAGCAAAGGCAAGAGCAAAAGCAACAGCAAAGGCATCGGCAATGGCAAGAGCCGGAGCAATAGCAAAGGCCGGAGCAGGTGCAGGTCTGCGTGCGGTTGCGATAACAAATGGGTTGCCACTTACCAGGCCCGGAAACGGGCGGAAAGAGCGATATGAACATCAGTTTTGCGGACATTCATGCAGCGGCCGATTACATCGGACCTGGAGCAATTGAAGTTCCTATGTACCAGACGGAGATCTTCGACATTTGCCGGAGATCGAGTCCGTTTGGACAGAGGATCAAGCAGGTTCCGGCAACCGGTCATCCTTCGCGGTACTTCGAGGAGACGGCGATTCCAAACGCGGGGACGGCGGCGTTTGTGAATCCGCGAGCGATTACACCGACGGTGGTCAGCCCGACGCGGGTGGAGCGCGCGGTTCCGCTGAAGGCGCTGGTGGCACAGATGAACTACAACCTGTTCGACGTGGAGCTGGGCAATCAGCAGCAGCAGTTTGCCTACCTGCAGGCCAAGGACCTGGCCGATACGGTGAGCGGGCTGATGGTGGCGCACGATGTGGGGCTGTGGAACGGTAACGACACCAGTCTGACGGCACCGACAACGACACAGTATATGGGCGTGACGCCGCAGATTGTGGCGGGCGGAAATACGACTACGGTCTCGACGACTTCCTCGATTGTGAACGGGCTGAAGACGACGGTGGCGCAGATGGTGGCCAACAACGGCTATCGGGTGCGACCGACGGCGATCTATGCCAATCCGGTGCTGCTGGACCTGATCGACCAGGAGATGAAGACGGAGTTCAACGTGGTGCTGCGCACGGACAACATCACGGGAGGCGTGACGGTGAAGATGCTTTCGACGCAGGCCGGCGACCTGCCGCTGATTCCGGACTGGAGCCTCGGTTACACGGGAGTTCCGGGATCGGGTACGGCGGTGCTGCCCGCCTACATTGTGACGGAAGACCTGATCGAGTATCACTGGCTGGGCGATCCGGCACCACGCATCTTCGAGCTGGGCCTGCCGAATTCACTGACCCTGCAGTATGTGGCAGTGAAGTTTGGCGGGGTGGTGGTGAAGGGCGCCAACTACGCACACTACCAGGTGCTGGTCGACCGATAAAGCATTGCATGCAGCAGACGCGACCTTCGGTCGGCATTGCATGCAGCGGACGCGACCTTCGGTCGCCACGGAGGGTTGTGGCGCTCCCGTTGGTCGCGGGGTGCGGTTGCTGGACGCTGGGGTGGTGTCCATCCTTGCCGCAGAAGACGCGACAAGGATGGACACCCGGAGAGTGGAGGACGACGGCGAAAAGCAACGGCAAGAGAAGAAGCAGATTCCCTGCGGGAATGACAACAAGAAAAGCAAAAACAAAAGCAACAGAAAAGGCAAAAGCAAGAGCAAGAGCAAAGGCAAGAGCAAGAGCAAAAGCAAAAGCAACGGCAAGAGAAGAAGCAGATTCCCTGCGGGAATGACAAACAGAAGAGCAAAAACAAGAGCAAAAACAAGAGCAAAGGCAAGGGCAAGGGCAAGGGCAAGAACAACAGTGAAGGTTTGAAGCAGGAAGCGGAAAGGGATGAGCGATGGCGTATCTGTTGCCACAGGATTATACGAATTACGGTTTGTCGGCGGGGACGAGCGCGGACTGGGTGACGGCGGCGACGGCGTTGATCAACTCATATTGCCGCCGACCGGAGATCAACATTACACAGTACACGGAGCGGTCGCGGATTGTGAGCGGGTCACAGACGGTGATGCTGAGCTATCTGCCGCTGACGCCGCTGGCACCGGCGACGAGTCCGCTGATTGCGATGCAGGGCAAGTATGCGTGGCCGCGGCGGGGAGATTTGCCGGTGGTTCCGCTGCTGGATGCGGCGCTGGCGTTTTCGCTGCCTGGGGAGTGGTCGACACTCGATCCGACGACGGTGGACTTCGATCCGAATACGGGGATTCTGACGCTGCCGTGGAATCTGATGGGGCTGCCGTACAACGAGGTCGAGGTGACGTATACGGCGGGGCTGGCTGTGATTGGAGACGACATCAAGACGGCGTGCGCGCAGATTGTGAAGAATGCGCAGGCGCAGCCGTCGCTGAATGTGCAGCGGTCGCGGGTGGATACGCTGTGGCTACAGTACTTCGGGACGACGCTGATCGACCAGACGGTGCAGGCACTGCTGCGGCCCTACATTGCGAAAAGGCTGGGGTGAAGAGATGAGCGATACGGCATCAAGAAGCGGAACGGCAGCACCACAGATGCTGGCCGACGCGCTGCTGCGGACGGTGGCCGGGACGACGGTGTATCTGCAGGTGACGGGCGCGAATCCGGACACGGAGCAGAGCGAGCTGGGCCTGGTGGCGAACAACTTTCAGCAGGTGGCGATATCGCCTGCGGTGATGCGAAAGCTGCCGCCGACGTGGCGCGAAGGCGATAGGCCGCGGTGGGAGATGCTGGTGTCGGCGACGAGCGTAGAGCAGCAGGTGGCGTCGATGAATCTGGCCTCGGCGCAGAGCCTGTTTGCGATGACGATGTCGGTGACGATGGCCGGACAGAGCTACGTGATCGAGTCGATTGGAGCGAACGAGGCGATGGGGACGGTGTATCTGTATCGGCTGCTGGTGAGAGAAGCAGGGAGCGAGGCGCTGTAGGTTGGTGCGGGGAGTGGTGTGACACCCACCCTTGACGCAGAAAACGCGGCAAGGATGGGCACTCCGAGGGTGGCGGACGTGGGCGAAGAGTAAGGGCAAAGGCAAAAGCAGATTCCCTGCGGGAATGACAACCAAGAGAAGCAAAGGCAAGGGCAAAGGCAAGGGCAAAAGCAAAAGCAGATTCCCTGCGGGAATGACAACCAAGAAAAGCAAAAGCAAAGGCAAAGGCAAGGGCAAGAGTACGGGAACCAGGGCGGATGCAGGGGTGAGAAGCAAACGCGAGGGCGTGGGGGCGAAGAGATGCAGAATGCGAAGGATTCGTTTTATGTGGCGCTGCGGACGCGGCTGCAGGCGATCAATCCGCAGCGGACGATTCTGCTGCGGTCGGCGGTGCGACCTGGAATTCTGGTGGAAGAAGCGGAGGCGGCGTTTGCGCAGGCGGCGTCGGGAAGCGGATTTCCGTTGGTGGCGACGGATGTGTTTGTGCTGCGATGGCTGGGCCTTGCGGTGGATATGGACCAGGCAGTGCCGCTGGTAGCGGCCGAGTGCGAGGTGATCTATTCGACGCTGGGGACACAGAGCTTTGGCGGACTGGATCGCGGGCGGGCGATGACGGAGATGGACCTGGAACTGATGGAGATGCTGACGCCGTTTCAGACGGCGAAGTTCAACTACGCGTCGACGCCGCCACAGCAGATGCTGACGCAGGTCTTCTGGGATGAGCCGGTGTATACGCCAATGGTGGTGCAGAGGGAGAGGCTGACGCGGTCGGCGCGGGTGATGGTCTACAGCTACCAGGAAACGGGGGAGTGAGATGGCGAGTACGTATTGGGCGGCGGCACCAGTGGTGCGGCGGGTACGCGCGTACTTTGCGCCAGTGAATCGAACGGCAGGGACACCGATGCTGTTCGACGCGTCGGAAGAGGGGGAGTTCAATCTGGACTCCCCGCCGACGCCGTGGATTTCGCTGGGGTGGATACGGGATTTTGTGAGGAAGCCGATGGGCAAGCTGGTGCCGGTGGTGACGGGCATGCCTCCGACGGTGCTGGAACAGAGCTGGGAGCTGCTGGATACGCAGGTTTCGTTTCGCTTTCTGAGCTGGACGAAGCTGACGATGGCACTGGCGGCAGGCAGCCAGCACATGAATCTGCTGCTTCCGATGACGAACGCGGCGGCTTCGGCGGATGGCGCGACGGCGATTCCCGCGGTCCCGGTGCAGACAGGCGCGACGGCGACATTTCTGCCACTGGCCTCGGCCGACGCCGCGACCTTCACGGCGGGGCAGATGGTGGCTGTGGATGTGGATTACACGGGGCAGACGGGCTTTGTGGGCACCGGGGTGAGCGGGTCGTATGTGAAGACGGCGCTGACGGATGTGAATTATATCCGGAGGGTGACGTACAACGTGGCGCGGATTGCGGCGGTAACGAACGCAGGGCTGACGCTGGGCGAGCCGCTGATGGTTGGAGCGCCGACGTCGGGAATGAAGGCGCAGGCGGTGGTGGGATTTGTGGATCGCGAAGGCGGCAGCTTCTTTCCGGAGTGGTCGGGGCTGTTTGTGCTGGAAGGCAGCCAGGGCGAGCGGATCTTCTATCACTATCCGCGATTGCAGCCGGTGGTGGGATCGGTGGAGAAGCCACTGGTGCCATCGAAGCCAACGCCGCTGGAGGTGGAGGAACGGCTGAAACCGCTGGTGGTGACGCCGAAGTACCAGGGAACTCTGGAACAGATGCCGCTGACAGCACTGTGCCGGGCACTGCCGGTGACCGATCCGCTGGATGGAGAACTGGTGCTGTGCTATCGGAGCTTCCTGCCGGCAGCCAATGCCCTGGTGTGAGGCCATTGCATGGAACCGCTGCGGCCTGCGGGCCGCCACGGAGGGTTGTGGCGCTCCGTTTGGTGGCGGACGTGGGCGAGAAGCAAGGGCAGAAGCAGATTCCCTGCGGGAATGACAAACGGGAAAGCAAGGGCAAGGGCAGAAGCAGATTCCCTGCGGGAATGACAAACAGAAGGGCAAGGGCAAAGACAGAAGCAGATTCCCTGCGGGAATGACAAACGGGAAGGGCAAAGGCAAGGGCAAAAGCAGATTCCCTGCGGGAATGACAAACAGGAAAGGCAAGGGTAAGGGCGAAGGTAGCGGCGGGTCAGGGGCGGTCGGGATGGCCTGGGGGAAGTAATTGCGGGTAGAGGTCTTCCCATGTGGGGTTTTTGGTCTCGATCAGAGCAATTTTCTGTTGTCGAGTGAAGTGTTTGAGCTGGGACTCACGGGCGATCGCGTTGCCGACGTATTGGAAGTATTCCAAATAAACGAGGCGATGGATGGCGTATTTTGCAGTGTGCGTTCCGGGAACCGAGGTGCGATGCGTGTGAACACGATGGGCGAGATTGTTGGTCATGCCGATGTAGAGGTTTCGGGATCGACTGGAGAGGATGTAGACCCAGAAGTGATATTCGCGGCGGGCCATGGCGCATGGTAGCAGGAGAGAGGCGGGCGCGGGAAGCGGATTCTGTTGCGGGAGTGCGGAGGACATGGCGAGAAGCAGATTCCCTGCGGGAATGACAAGCGGAAAAGCAAGGGCAAGGGCAGAAGCAGATTCCCTGCGGGAATGACAAACGGAAGGGCAAAGGCAAGGGCAAAAGCAGATTCCCTGCGGGAATGACAAACGGGAAAACAAGGGCTGGAAGAACGGCGGAGGCTGCGGGGCGCGACGATGAAGGTGACGATCAACAATGTGGATTATTCGGCGGCGCTGGACAGCGTGCATCCGCTGACGATGGAACGAAAGCTGAACGAGCCGACGGTGTGCCAGATGTGGGTGACGCTGGGGCAGAGGAGCGCGCTGGCGGCGCCGCAGCGGAACCAGTCGGTGCGGGTGGAGGGCGACGACGGGACGGTGTACTTTACCGGGTATCTGGCGGTGAGTCCGCTGCCGGAGTTTGCCGGAGCAGGGACGGCTGGGCCGATCTATCGTTGGGCGCTGCAGGCGGTGAGCGACGAGGTGCTGCTGAATATGCAGCCGATGACGCCGACGGCGGGCTTAACGGGGGTGACGGCAGGCGAGGCGATGCAGAATCTGACGGCGCATGCGGGGGTGAACACTCTGGACACGAGCGCGCTAAGCGGGGCGTCGATGGCGTTGCCGGTGGGCAATTTCATGCCGGATCCGGGATCGGAGTGGAGCCGAGCGGCAGGACTGGTGGCGGCGCAGGCGCGAGCCAGCTATCGCGCGGTGAATGGCCGGGTGACAGCGGCTCCGGTGGGAACGACGCTGCATGTGCTGAACGAGATGAACGGGACGCTGGTGCTGAGCAATCTGACGATGACGGCAAGCGTGGAACGGGCGCTGGCCAACGATGTGACGGTGTGCGGAGCAAACGAGCCGTGGGCGTATGTGATGGAGTATCTGCTGGGCGATGGGGTGACGGCGACGTTTCCGCTGAACGAAGACGCGTATTTTGAGACGACGCCGGAGGCAAGGATTATCAACAACGAGCTGTTCAACGAACCGACGATCGATACGAGGAACTGGATGTTCACGGGAGCGAGCGAGTATTTTTCGCTGACCGGAGCGGGGCTGACGATCAATGGGGGAACGGGGATCGACGGGCAGGCGGCGCTGGTGTGGCGCGATCCGGTGGAGGCAGGCGGGTCACTGTTTCTGGAGGTGAACGGAGTGCAACTGTCGCCGGGGAGTACGGGGATGGTGGCGGGGCTGTACGGGAGCGGGGTGACGATGGGCGGCTGCGTGGCGGGCTTTGAGGTGACCGCGGCGCAGGGGACGGGCGCGGTGACGGTGACGCCGGTGGTGAACGGTGTGGTGGCGGGCGTGGCGTATGCGATCGATTCGACGCAGCAGTATACGTTGCGGGCGAGGGTGCATTGTCGGCTGACGGAGCGGGTGACGCAGGTGTATCGGGTGGTGGGCGACGGAGGCGCGATGAGCTTTGGCGGAGCGGATCAGATGGCCGGGGCGCAGATGGTGCTGGAGATTGTGGAGGTGGTGAACGGGATTGCAGGCATGCCGGTGGTGCTCTACGACGGAGGGATTGCAAATGCGCCGGTGAGCTATCAGGTGTGTGTGGCGAATAGCTGGAATCTGATTGGGTCGATCCGGAGCGTGTATATGACGAACCTGGGATCGGGATGGGTGCAGAGTACGCCGCCGGGAGAAGGGACGCGGACGCGACGGACGGGCACGATTGCCGAAGGCGGGGAGTGCCACCTGCTGCGGACCGGGACGATTACGTTTTACAAAGGGTATCTGCCGGTGCTGGGCGAGCTGGTGGCGGTGCAGTACCGGACGGTAGGCACGTCGGTGGGCCGATGGGTGAACCCGGCGAGCCAGACGGCGCTGGAGGCGGTGGGGATGCCGGTGACGGCGCAGTGGATCGGGAGCGTGACGAATCCCAAAGCGAGGTCGAGCGCGGATTGCCGGAATGCGGCGCAGGCGCTGGTGACAGCGGCGTCGAGCGTGAGCGCGGCGTGGCAGGGGACATACAGGGTGGCAAGCGCGAACTGGACGACAGGAGTGACGAGCGATGTGTGGCCGGGAGACGCTCTGCTGCTGACGGCTCCAAGCGCAAACCTGAACGAACAGGTGGCGGTGCGGCAGGTGAAGCTGATGTATAAGCCGGGGACGCCGGATGTGATGAACTACGTGATCAGCTTTGCCAACGACTGGGCGAACGATCTGGCGGTGAAGACATCGAAGACGGTGCCGGGGACGACGTGGCTGCCGGCGACGATTGCGCCGACGTATCTGGCGGACGTGACGACGCTGACGGTGACGGCGATTGGAGCGGCGACGATCACGGTGAATACGGGAGCGACACCGCCGACAGGAGGCGGATTTGAGGTGCGACGCAGGGATTTCAGCTTTCAGGCCGGAGTGGACACGGACCTGGTGATCCGGTCGACGGTGGAGACGTTCGAGATTCCGCGGCAGACGGAGGCGGATGCGTTCTATCTCCGGATGTATGACGGGGCGACGCCGCCGAATTACTCGGAACACTCGGTGGCGCTGGTTGTGAATCTGCCGCTGGTGGCGCAGACGCTGTGAGCGAAGGGAGCAGTCGGGATGCGGATGATGAATGAGTTTGAAGCGCAGGTGCTGAGCGACCTGAGCGTGCTGAAGGCACAGATGGTGGGACTGGTGGGAGATGGGAGTACGGGCCGGATCTGCGAGCTGGAACGAAGGATGGAACGTCACGAGCAGAACTGGCAGCGGGCACGGGGATTTATGGCGGCGGTAAGCGTGGTGATGGCAGTGTTGGAGGTGGCGATCGAGACGTGGCGACGGCACTGACCACTGCGTGGGGCGGGGTTAAACCGTATAATCGGCGC
>JAEHJW020003027.1_pt1 | contig 16252 bp, 19 predicted proteins | sample 9271431 | NCBI WGS metagenome assembly JAEHJW02 | reverse complement strand
TCGAGATCGAGCAGCGCGGATTTTGGCTCGAGGCCAGGATGTAGGGGCTTTCTTCCTCCGTCATCGCGCGCAGTTCGTCGAGGATCGCGCACACCCGCCCGGAGAGCGGCACCACGTGCGGAATGCGGCGCTTCATGCGCTCCCCCGGAATCACCCAGGTCTCTCGATCCGGGATCTCCGACCACTCGGCGCCGATCAGTTCGTTCGTGCGCACGAAGGTGTGCGCCAGCAGCTTCAGTCCGAGCCGCGTGACCGGTTCCGGGTAGCCGTCGATCGCCGTGAGCAGTTGCGGAAGTTCGTCGGGTCCGAGCGCCGCCATCGGCTTTTTCGACTTCGCGGGCAGCACCCGCGACAGTCCGGCCCCAGCGTGCGTCTCGATGTCCCCGTGATCCACGGCGCTGTCGAGGATCGCCCGAATGCGCTGACCGAGCCGGTGTGCCGTCTCCACCTTGCCCCGCTCGGCCACCTTGCGCACCACGTCCACCAGGTCGCCCCGGCGCAGCTCGTTCAGCCGCCGGGTCCCAATGATCGGCAGCACGTACTCCCGGATGCTCTGCTCGACGGTGCGCTGGCTATTCGCGTGACTGAGCTCCGGCAGGTGCTGCGCCAGCCACCGCTCGGCCGCCTCGGTAAACGTGATGGCCGTGCCCCCACCACGCAGTTCCGCCTCACGCGCCCGCGCCCAGTGCTCAGCCTCGCGGCGGAGCCGGAAGAAGCGAGACTCGCGGCGTCCCGCCACATGCAGGTGCGCCCGCCAGCCCTCGCCGTAGTGCGTAATCGATGCCATGAGAGTGCGTATTCCGTGCGTAATATTTTGGCCGGAATGGCACTTTAGCCCGCCACAGGCGGACAGGCAATTTTATAAGTACCTGATTTGGCAGCCTGCGTCACCGGATCGGGACAGGGCCAGAAGGGGCTGGCGGAGAGGGTGGGATTCGAACCCACGGTCCCCGTGAAGGGACGCCGGTTTTCAAGTCGATCGTCTCGCACTCAGGCGCAAAAACGACGCGCACAAGTGCAAAAAGATCAGCGACTTAGAAAATCCATCGATTGCTGAAATATCAGGACGCCGTGGCCCGCTGCAGCACAACTGCAGCAGTGCCCGGGCATTTGGTCCAAGAGCGCCGCCCAGGCCGGACTGCACCGGCCGGGCGGCTGACCAAATCCAGCAATGAGGTGCTGAACATGGCTGCCAAAGATCCTACCGCGCCCGCCGTGGCGCAGTCTGCCGTCCGCTCCCCGGACCCCATGCGGGACGTCTCCGCCCGCCTGCTCCAGTCGATCGCCGTTCTCGAGATCCTGCGTGACCTGCTGCTCGCCGAGGAGGAGGCCGGCAGCAAGCGGATCGCGCTCGAGGGCGTCATCGCCAATCTCTACCTCGTGAGCGAGGACATTGGAACCGCGGCCAGCGCCGCCGGCGGGGTGCGCCAGTGAGCGCCCCCTTCGCCACCGTGAAGGCTTCCCGACGCACCGGCTGCGCCGTTGTGACGGTCCAGCGGGCCGGACGCACGCCCCACCACCACCGGGTGAGCCTGCGCCGCTATGCGGCCCTGCGGGAATGGACGCATACCGGTGCCCCACGCCGGTGGGTCACGTCGGGCGGTTGGGTGCGGTCCGGGTTCGATGTCGCGCTCTGGGAGGTGCGCCAGTGAGCGCGGCCGTGGTGGAACTGCACCCGGCCGCCGGCGATGCCGCATCGGAGGTGCCGGCCGTGATCGCCGGCAGCGTCAACCTGATGCGCTTTGCCCAGGCGCTGGCCCGCGCCGGCCTGGTCGGGCGGCATGACGCCACCCGCGGCGTCCTGGTGATCGAGGCCGCTCCGGCCCGCTGCCCGGAGTGTGGCGGCACCGGCTTCGACGAGGACGCCCGGTGCGACCTCTGCGACGGCACCGGCCGGGAGGGGTGTACTCGCAGCTGATCGGCCGGTCATCAACCGCGAGAGCGCCGCCTTCGGGCGGCGCTTTTGCTTCTGGCCCTGAGCACCTAGGGGAGCAGGTGCAGCCCGCGGAGCACCGTATCCCAGGCGTGCACAGACTGTGAGACGAGTTCCTGGGCAGTGATGACGCGACCATCGTGCATCGTGATCCGATGCGTGATATCCGTCGGCCGGCTCTGCGCCAGGTGCACCGTCACGTCGTTCCTGGTCACATACGCACCCTCGCCGTGTCCCTGGCTGTCTCGCATGTCGTGGTTGAGGTGTTTGCAGGCGGTCGCCAGGTCTCCGACTATCCGCAGATCTGTGTTGACGCTCACCTGTTCCTCGATGGTGGCCGCGGGAACGCCGCTCTCTGGATCGTTCTTGATCCAGTCCTTAAGGTGCCAGCAGTCCTGCAGGAAATGTTGGAGATCGTCCTGGTATTCAACTGAGCTCTGGTAGGGTCGGCTGAGCCGATCGGCACCGCGCAGCATCCGGTCATACTGGGCGCGCCAGCCAGTGAGGTTCGGAGCGAACATGCGAAAAGTATAACGCACTCTGCCCCCATTCCTTCGTTTGCCCCTCACGTCTCCGCCTTTGATACCCTTCGCCTTATGGCCAAAATCCAGCGTGCGAAGCGACTTAGAGAGCTACCCTTCGGTCGGCGCTACATCGGGATTGTGGCTGACTTGCGCGGGCCCGCACTCAGCGACTCCAGTGTCGCGATTCTAGGGGGTTCCCTGGCGGACATGGTGCTATTTGAGGCCCTCGAGGCGTACCGCATGCGCCGTGATCCAGATGCCGACGACGGCTTTCCCCGAAGCATCCCGCGTGAATTCGGGCGCCGTATCGAAGTGGGTGCACGCGCGAATCTATTTGGCCAGTGGGTCTACGAAGACCTCGACGTGATACGAGAGATTCGCGACGTGTCAGCCCACGGCGTGGAGCCATTCGAGTTCACCGATCCACGCATCAGTGTGCACGCGGATGGCTTGCACTTTGCCGCAAGCGGCTTTCGCTACGAAGGAAGACGCGCCCCTGAGTCTGCCCGTGAGCGCTTTGTACACGTGGTGGAGTGGGTTACGGACCTGCTTCTCACCGACGCTCGACGACGTTCACGGGGGATGCGCGGAGCGTCTCTCATGAAGGCCGGAGGGCCCGCGAGCGTCAAGAAATGACTCCAAAGCTGCGCAATTTCAATGAAGAACAATGGGACGTCGCCCGCTGCCTACACGAATTCTACGCGGCCCTTCGCAACAACAAGCGCGACCGCCTGGAGGCAGCAATGGAGACTGCCGCCCGCCTGGGCTGCTGGAGACAGGCGATCGCGCAATTTCTGACGATCCCTACGCCTGACCCAAAGCTCGGATCGGCGCTCCTGTCGTTCTGGAACGATTACGGACTGTGGAGAATCGGCCGCGAACTTGCCGACGATCTGACCGTGTTCGTCGATGTGCTTCGGCGCTTCCTAAATCCATACGCAGGACCGGGGATGACTCTCTACCGCGGCGAAATCCTCAAACGCCATCGGATCGCGCAGTACGGGATCGCATGGACCACAGACCGTAAAGTCGCCGAGGGGTTCGCTGAGCTACGCACACTTTTGGACGGAGGCGGCGTGCTCTTGCGTTGCCATGTTCCGAGTCACGCAATCATCTCCGCGCCAACAGCACATTCGGCTGATTGGCTTCGCGAGTATGAATATATCGTGGACCCGCGGTCGCTCTCAAACGTAGATTTCCTCAGCGACTAAGTTAGCTCGCCAGCTTCTGCCACATCAGCACCCAGTTCGCTCGGCTCGCGGGATTGTAGACAATCATCACGGCATCGGCGAGGTTCGGGCTGCGCGAGCCGTCGGGCGCCTTGTCGATCAAGATTTTCCCCGCCGTGTTGATGCTGTACGTTGGTTGCGACAGCTCTATGCAGAGCTGCGTCAGTTCCGGCAGATCCGACGAAATGCTGATGATCGAATCCGCGTCGAACGGTCGTTGACCATTCACGGCCCGATGCGTTGCCTGGAATCGCAGGCGCAGAGCCCACCAGCACTGGGCCTTGAGGTTCGCAAAATAGTCCTTGTTCTTGCGGCCTGGAACGTTCTGGCCTTCGGGATCGTGAACCCCGCCAGATCCCCGGAATGGTGAGTCGAAGATCACGCGCTTCTGAGCACCGCGCCGAGCCTCGTTGACCACTCGCGCATCCCCGCGCACGCCGGCGCCCAGGCCGTCCGCGTCGTACTCGAGCGACTCGCACTGAAACTGATCGCACAGCCCGAACGCGCGCGTGACCGTCTCGAAGATGTCGCCGCCTTTTCCGCTCCACTGCTCCACGTGCTCGAGGAGCACGCCATAGCGCGCCGCAAAAGCGTTTTTGTCCGCTCCCTCGTCGGCGACGTCCAGGGCCGCGCAGTGTGCACCGCTCGGCTCAATGCCGAGCTTCTTATGCGCGTCGATCGCAGAGTTGACCCAGGCAGCCGGTATGACGATGCCCTCGACGCTGGCGGCATAGTTGATATCCAGTTCCTGAGCGATCGTCACTGGATCGAGCTTGTCGGATTGCTTCGCGTACCACGCCGCATCCTTGCGAGGATCGTCGCGCCAGTGCAGCGTGAAAACGGGAATGGTTCCGCTGTGCCGCCGAGTCGCGAACGAGTTTCCGCGCCCGCACGGTGTCGAGATGTCAATGCGGCAAGGCGTGTTGGCCGACAGCGCCGCGTCGACCAACTGCGGGTGCTCAACGTGCGCCGCTTCGTCGAGGAAGAAGATCGCGGTGCGGCCGCCGCGGCCGATATTGTCGCCGCCCTCGCCGGTGATCGCGCTCCCGGTGCCCGGGAAAATGATCCGCTTCTCAGGCGCGTGTCGATCACGACGCCAGCCGCCGAGGAACTCAGCGGGCAGGTTCGCCAGGAAGATGCGGGCCTTCTCCAGAATCGACTTCTCGTTGCCGATCATGTCGACGGACTCGAGCTTGTTCGAGCCGAAGCCGATCGCCATGCCCTGGTTGAACAGGCACAGCGAGCAGGCGAGTGCCACGGCGCACCAGGTGACGCCCGACTCTCGGGACTTCTCGATCAGCCCGTTCTCCGCATTGCGCCAGCGCGCGAGGATCCACTCGAGCAGCTCGACCTGCTTCGGGAACAGCACGAAGGGCATGAGCGTCGGGCGCCTGAGCGCGACGTTGCGCGGATCGTACGTGCAGCCCCAATCGAGCACGAACTGCGCCGGATTCTCTCGATAAAACGTGCGCAGCGCCGCGAGCGCGGCGGGGTTCGCGCGAATGCGACGCAGGCGCTCGAATCGAGCGCGGAAAATTGCATCGTAGTCGGGCGACTGCCAGTCAAATTGAGTCATCGAATGCTCCAATCAACAGCGATGCATTGTGGAATCGGAACCCGCGTGCAGTTCCCACGCCGATGCGATGATTCTCATCGTTCGATCCTCGATCTCGCGCGCCCACTGGTCTGCTCGACCGGGCAGCACTGCAGACCAGGTGCACGCCCTGCAGATTCTGTATCGCATTCGACAGCCCGGCATCGGCGAGCATTCGTACGTCGTGGCGTCGCTTGGCAATCCGGTCCCGCACTTCAAGCACCCGCCGATGTCGAAGGTCACGGGATCGAAGCTTGTGATAGTGACGGGCGCCAGCATCAGCGCACCGGCATTGCGAAGTTGCGCACCAGGTCGGCGTTCACGCGGCGCTGCTGGCCGGCGACCTCATGAGCGGTCTCGGCCGCGCCGCCGGTGCCAGCGACGTGTACTTCCGTGTGCTGGTTGAGCGTCACGGCGCCCGGGGCGCCCGCGTGCATCCGCGCCAGGCGCTCCGCGCGCTGCGCAGCCAGAGTCGCTCCCATGTGATCGTGAGCGAAACGCGCCTGCACCTGAGACAACACCGGGTCCTTGGCGACCATCTGGCGGTAGATGACTTCGGCGCCGGCGGCCGTCTTGGCCTCCTGCGCCTGAACATTCGCCGGCCGCTCAAAATACTTCGTGAAGATCCGCGCCGCCTTGCGCGCGGTGGTGGCGTCCGCGAGCATCTTGCCGCCGTACTCGGGATCGTTGCGCAGCTCGTAGTTCGTGAAGGCCGCCTGCTGCATGAGCGAGGAGCCCACGAGCGGGCGCCCCATCACACGCTCAAACTCCTCCTGGCGCGCCTTGTGCCATTGGGCGACCCCGTACGCCTTCCCCTTGTCGCCGATTGCGTTGTCGAGCAGCCCGCTTTCGTCCTGAAGCCGAGCGACGATGCCGGCGGCCTGCCACGGCGACCAGCCCTGGCTCGTGAAATAATCCAAGAGGCGGCCGCGTCGGTCACGGAACTTCTCGAGGCCCGTGCCAATCCACTTGCCGAATTGGTCCAGCGGATTGTTCGGGAACGCCTTATCGAGCCCCCATCCTGCGAGCACGCCGAGAATCGACCCCGGCACCAGGGCGCCCGCCAAACCGCCTGCGCTGACGGCAGACGCTCCCGCTGCCGCGGCCCGCACGCCCAGGATGCGGCTGCCGAGCGTCAGGAACGCCGCCGACAGGCGCATGACGCCGGAGATCACCTCGAGGCCACCGATGAGGCGCAGCACCGCATAGAGCGCGACCAGCTTGCCGGCCCAGCCGTGCGTGTCTTCGTCGAGGCGCTCGAATTTCGGAATCAGCCACACGAGCTTCTCGCCGAGCCACGCGGCCACGTGGTAGAGCTCGAGCGCGCCCTTCACCAGCACCGTCGCCAAGCCAGGCCCGTGCTTCTCGATCCAGGCGCTCAGTTGCTTCAGGTTCATCCCGAGCTTCTTCTGGATCGCATCCTCGACCTGCGCGCCGAACACCTGCAGAACGGTCTCCAGGCTGCGCAGTGAGTTCATGAAGCGGTGCGCATCGGCGGCCGCCTTGTCGAACCCGTGGTGCTTCATCCGTCCATGGATGCGCTTGTACTCGGCGTCGAACTTCCCGTTGCGCAGCGCGAGCAGCGTGCGCTCGTTGATCCCGAGCATCCGAGCGTACTGCTCGGCGATGTAGAACTGGCCCGGCTTGAAGTAGCCGCGCTTGCGCATCACGTCGCCGAACTGCATCAGCGCGTCGGCGGCGTCGTACGTGCCGTCCTTGGTGCGCTTCAAGTGCACCCCGAGCCCTTCGAGGAGCGCCACGTTGCCGGGGTTCGTGCGCATCGACTGCGCAAGCCCCTCGACGGACCCAAGCGCCTCGCCGGCGGACGCGCCGAAGTCCTGCGCGGTCCGCTGGAAAGCACGCAAGGCCACCGCGCTCGAGCCGGTCCGGTGCGCGGCGAAGTAGAGCTGCTCCAGGTTGCTCGCAAATCGGCTGATGCCCAGGCCGACCGTGAGCGCCATCCCCTCCACCGCGGACGCGAGCCCGATGGCTGCTCGCCCCGCCTTGTGGATGCCCTGCTCGAAGCTCTGGAGCGCCGGTTGGTCGATCCGAAATCCGAGCGCCACCAAAAATTCGCGAATCACACCAGATTCAGCCATGACTTACTCCAGCACGGGAAAGGACGGGCGCCCCGCGGGCGGGCGCCCAGGGTCGAACTCACGCAGCGTTTTGGGGCCCGTTGCCGTCACGCGCGGCCCAGAAAGCCGCGTTTGCACGGTTGATGTCGGCCACCGAGGGCGGGTTCGCACCGCCAAATGTCAGGCTGCGTCGATTGACGAACGGACTGCCCCCGGGAATGTCCATCGCCCAATCCCGGGTGCGCGCGGGCCGGGGCGTCGCAGCTGCGGCAGGCATCGGCGCGCCGGTGCCGTTGTAGCTGTGCGCATTCCAGAAATTCCGGTTCGCCTGGTTCATCCCGCGAATCGTGGCGCTCATCGCAGCCGCCTCCCAGGCACCCCGATCGGCAAAGGCCGCATCCGCAGTCCGACGTGCGCCGTCCGCGTGCTTGCGGCGCACCTCGTCGAAGTCCCGTCGCAGCTGATCGTGAGCACTGCGGATCAAGTCGGGATTGTTTTTCTCAAACGCGTCCTCGAGACGCTCTGCGGACCGGGCCAGATCAGTCAGATCGACCCGCTCGCCCTGGCCGTCCTCGGAATCGCGGGCACCAGAGCGAATGATGTCGCGGATATCGCCGACCCAGCGGCGGCCGAGATCAAGCGAGGGAGCTGCGGGCTCGGCAGTCAGCCGGTTGCCGATCGTGTATCCCGTGGCAAGCGGGCGCAAAGCGTCCAAGCGGCTGTCGATCTCCGGTTGCAGTTCCCCGCTCCACACGCGGCCGAGCGCGAGCACTTTGCCGGTGCCGACCGCGTTGAGCATCGAGTCGCGCGTGCGCTTGTCGACGAGCTGAGCAACGCGTTGATCGAGTTCGGCATCGCTGACAGCGGTCGGCGCATGGATCCGGCCGTCGGTGGTGGGGACCGCGCGTACAACGCGGCTACCGTAGTGCGAAAGTCGTGCAATTTTCATCAGAACCTCACCATGGTTTGAACATTCGGCACGCCGCTCGAGCGACGCGCGGGAAAAGGTGGGCACGCCGGCGCAGGAGTTCCCGCCGGCGCTGCTGACCACGCGATCGGAGTACGATCACTGTCAGCTCTACGTGTTGTTTCGGACACTGACGTAGTTGTCCGGCCGCCAATCGTCAAAGCGGCACGAGAGATCCGGTGCCCGTGATGACAGCGTGAAGATGGCACGCTGGCACCCCGGACCACTCGCTATGGCTATCAGGCAGCCGCCTGCACCGGCGACTCAACAGGGGCGCTCATCAGCTCCGTGCGCAGTTCGGCGAGATGCGACGCCCGTGCACCACCGTGCCGCAACTCACTCACCGGCACGTCAATGTCCGAACGCGGGATCGTGGGGAGACGTTTCAGCAGTTCGCGCACGGCCGGTTCGCTCGCCAGGCCGGAGGAAATTTCGAAGCGACCGTCCGGCAGCAGCGCGGCCAGCTCGACGCCGATCGCCTCGAGCGCACGCAGGTGCTGCTCGGCCAGCTCCATCAGCTCGCAGGAGCGGGCATCGAGCACCTGGTCGACGGTCTCACGGAGGGCCGCCTCGGCAGTCACCACGTCCGCCTGGGCCGCATCGCGAGCGGCGGTGAGACGGTCCAACGCCTCCGCAGCACCACGCGCCTCGATCTGCGCACGGTGCCGTTCAGCCGCATCAGGCGCGCTCTCGAGGTACGGCACCGCCGGCACGCCGTCGACGGCCGCCTGCTGGACTCGCTCGGCGTATGCGCTCGCGTGACGCGCGTCCTCGTCCGCCAGCGCGGCGATCCGGGCTTCAGCCGCACTGTGAGCAGCGCGACCGCGCTCGAGGGCAGCAGCGGCCTGTGTGAGACGTTCACGGGCTGCGGCCACGGCAGAACGGGGCGTGTCGAGCAGGTGGGTGTTCAGCATTGGGATCTCCTGGTGTAGACGGGTTTCAGTGAGCTGCGCAGCAGCAGGTAAGCGACTAGGGCGCCGGCGATCTCGGTCATGCGACCTCCAGATCGCGCAGAAGCCGCATGGCACGGTCCAGGCAGTCGAGTGCGGCTTCGACCCATCCGTGTTCCAGGTCGAAGCGCGCGCGCTCAAGGAGGGTGCGGATCTGTTCCACGACGGTCATGCGGCATCCGCCAGGAGAGTCCGCACCGCGCCTTCCCCGATCCGCAGCGCCTGGGCGATGTCCCGCTCCGTGAGGCCACGCTGGCGCAGCTCGAGCGCAGCGCAGCGGAGGGTTTGCGAATCAGCCGGCCGGTGGTGTTCGCGACCATCGAAAGCAGTCGACCAGTAGCCGCTCATGCAGCACCTCCCGTGCAGACGAGTTTTAGGATGTCAGGTTAGGGGAATCGCGCAGGGCGCAATAAAACGCGCCAGGAGCGGCGAACCGCTCAGGGCGCTAGCAACGGGTGCCCAGCGGGCCGATTACGGCGCGGCGGGGCGCACCGCAGGCCGGAAGATCAACCGCCGAGCATGGAGAGCACAGCAGACGCGGAGTAGGGCCTGCCCTTGGAATTCAAATAGCCGGCGTCGGCAAGCATTCCCGCAATCTGCCGCAGCGAGCGCTTCTCGCGCATGCGCTTGTTCGCCCACCGCAGCGACTTTGCCAGCTCCACCACCTCAGGATTCGCCTCGGCGTGAGACTTGCGGCCCTCGACCTTGGCGCCGGTCGCACGCTTGCGCTCCCGTGCGACCCGCAGCTTGTGCACCACCATCGCCTTCTCGAACTGGCTGACGGCGCCCAGGATCTGCCGCACCATCACGGCTGTGGGCGTCTCCTCCACGAAGTAGGTCGGTGAGTCGACCGGGATCAGCGTGATCCCGCGAGCCTTGAGCAGATCATGCCCGGTCAACTGCACCGTGAGGTCACGCGCGAACCGTGAGGCCGTCTCGACCAGGATGGTGCGAACGTCCGGGTGCTCGGCAAGGTACACCAGCAGCTGAGCGAAGCCCGGCCGCGCATCAATCGGGTCGGCCCCGCTCACCGCCGCGTCGTAGTACGGCGGGAGCACGATCTCGAAGCCGGCGCGCTTGGCGTAACCAGCGATCGCGGCCATCTGCCGCTTCTGGCTGTCCTTGTCCTCCCCGACATTCGCCGATGAGCTGGTCCGCAGGTACGCAACGGCAGGCTTCTTAGCGACCATGATATGCTCCGCGTTCACCGTTAATTCCAGTGCGTCAGAGCATATCATGTTCTGTATTCCTGAGAAACCAGAACAGCCTTAAGGATTCTCCCGCCCATCGGCAGCGTCGCTTGCAGTGCCCTCGAGGGTGCGGCCGCCGGCAGCCGGCGCCGGGAGGGCCGGGAGGAACTCGAGGGTCGACACGTCCAGGCGTCCGCCCATCACGTCCGCGTACACTTGGGCGGCTGAGGCAGCATCCACGATCGCGCCAGAAGCGCCCATCGTAATGTTCACCAACGGACCGGAAGTCACGGCAGGCGCAGCCCGACCATGCCCGCGGTCGAGCAGCTCCTGCGCTGCCAGGAACTGCACCCGCTCATCTTCGGCCGAACGCATCAGCGCGACGATCTTCTCGATCGCCTCAACCGTGTGCGAACGCGCCAGCTCCTTCAGCGCGCGTTCCTCAACAGGGCGTCCGCCGGGGTTGCCGCTGACGCCCTTCAAGAACCTGCCCTGGCCATCGCGAGCAGCTCGGGCGCGCGCGAGGTCGCCCGTGTTATGTGGGTGCCTTTTCCGCCCCTTCCGGCGGGTCTGTGGCTGGCTCATGCGGGTCCTTTCGGCCGGTTGTCGCCGGGTTGCTCTGCACAAATGGGTGCACAAATGGGTGCACAAATGCCGCACAAATGCACAAGTGGACTGCACGCACACAGTGTCCCCCTATAGGGGGGGACACTTGTGCAGTGCACATGTGCGGGCAGATCGGACATGAGCATCACGGAAGCACGAGCCCCATCCGGGGGGTACGGTTGGAGTTCTTGCCGACCTCCCGGCTCACCAGGTCGCCCGCCAGGAACATCTGGCGCATCGTGGCCGTGAAGCGTCTCTGATCGAGCGACTCGAGCAGCCCGTATTGCGTTGCGAGCTTCGGGAGATAGTTCGGGGACGCCGTGCTCATCGTCCCGTGCAGCCCGCGCTCGGAGAGCTTCTTGACGGTTCTGCGCACGACGTCCTTCGCCAGATCCCCGCGCGGCTGAGCGGGGCGCACCGGATCCACGGCATCCGGAATGAGCACGCCACCAACCAAGCGGAAGCGCCGCAGGTCGAGCGACGAGTAATTAGCCTTGCGCCGGCTGAGGTACCGGATTGATTCGTCCGGGGGCGCGTTGTCGTCTCCCGGGCCCTGGTCCGGTGGCCGGTCGCCGAGGTATAGGCGTGCTCGGACCGCTCCCTCCCAAGCAGTTGAACCGCTGTATTCGCTCCCTGCGGCCTTTGCCGGGTGCGCGAGCAGAAGCACAGATGCAGGCGCGCACGCCCCTTGAACGAGCGCACAGAAGGTTGTGACGGCGTGCCGATCGTTCTCGTTGCCGCCGAACAGGCGCGCCACATTGTCGAGGATGACAACCTCAGCACGATAGTCGGCCACCTGTGCCCGGAGTTCATCAAGCATCGGGGTAGCCCCCAGCTCCCCATAAATCGGCGCGAGCAGCGTTATGTCGGCACCAGCGTACGAGTGGAGGAAAAACCGCTCGGTGAGGGCCGAAAGCGGTTGGGTCATCCACGAGCTGATCTCGGCCTGGCGGCGCCACAGTTCGGCCTCGTCGTCCTCCCCAGCCCACATCAGCACGCGACGCGGCTCGAGCGGCTCGAGGTATTCGTGTCCGAGCGCCAGGGCTGTCGCGATATGCTGCGCGATGAGCGTCTTTCCGATCCCCCCGCGCCCCGCGAGCAGTGTGGGGTGCCCCGCGGGGATCCACTGCGGGACTACCCACTGCCGTGCAGGCGGGTTGCGCCCCTCCAGGTCGTCCCAGATAACCAGCGGCCGGCGCGCCAGCGCAGGCTGTGTCGCGTGCGGCTCCTGTGCCGGCGGACCCTCATCGAGCCACGGCGGTGGCTCTGTGCGATCGGCGTGCCGGTCGAGACGCTTTGCGATTTCCACGATGCGCTCAGCTCCCATGAGCAAGGTCCCGCGCGGCGTTGATTCGTCGGACAGCGACGCGAAGCCGCTGCCAATCGTCTTCCGTGACGCCTCGCTGAGCGAGCAGTCCGGTGGCGATCGCGGCGACAACCGTTGCCTCGTGTGAAAGCCCTTCGAGCAGATCTCGAGCGGGAATTCGGCTGTGCGAGGGACCGTAGCCGGTACCCGATCGCTTCGCAGCAAGGTCAGTTGGGAACAGATCGGCCAGCGAGAGCCCAATGGCATCGAGCACTGATCCAGTGTCGCAGCCGGCGAAATCGTGGAGCAACACGCGACCGTCTTCGAGTTCGCGAATGGAAAGACTCGGAGAGCAATCCTCGTGCGCCGGACAGCACGCCAACCAGCGCCCAGAGCCTGTCTGCTTCACGCGCCGAAGACGGTCCAGAATGACGGCCGCGCTCACGTGCTATACTCAGCGTGCATCTTCGATCTCCTCAGCGCCTCGGCCGTTCCACCGGCCGGGGCGTTCTTGTCTTAGGCAGCGCGGCGATCTTGGCTCAGCGCGGCGAGGTTTGCGTCGAGCACAGCGACGTCCTCATCGCTCCAGCGGACGCGTGCCTGAATAGCGGTTCCCATCTTGAGCGGCTCCGGCAGAAGCTTGCGCTTGCGCCAATTTTCGATCGTTCTCGGGGTGACGCCGTAGCGCTCGGCCAGCCACGACTTGGAGCGGCGGTGAGCCATTATCGACCTCCATGGGGCAGCGCTCCCAATCCGCGACCGCGGGGGAGCAAGAGATGACGCAGGAAGTAGTTGCGCGGCGGCTGGAAGGGAAGGCGCCACCGATGTTGGCGCCGTTAGGGTACCGCCGTGCGGTGTGAACCGCAGGATGAACGGAATCATATACCCGTCGTGCCACGCCGGGGCAAATATTCGCGAACGGTCTACAAAACTGAGACATCAGTCACAACCGCGCTGTCAACATTCGCACCAGTTCGGGATGCTCGCTGGCAACAAACAGTTCGCGCAGGTTCAGGAGCGCAATTTCCAAATGTCGATAGAGCGTGCGGACGCTGATGCCGCGCTGGTCCGCCATGATTTTGGGCGGCACATTTGCGCGGTACCACTGACAGACGAGTTTACGGGTGTTCTCGTGAATGACCCGGCTCACGATCCGGTCGACAACGATCGCCGTCGCGTCGTCGAGGGGAGGCACGCGGGTCGGCAGCGAGCCAGGATCCGGCACGGGGAGGCCCGTGCCGTGCGAGGCCGCCCATCGCTGCAGGATCCAATCGACCGCCGCGGCTTTCGGATCCGACAGCATCCGCGGGCTGCGCTTTTCCCGCAGCGCAAGCTCGACTGCAGCCTGGATCTGACGCGCAGCGCGGGCGACATTCCGTGCCTCGACGGCTGTGAGGGGCGAAGAAGCGACGGAAGTCACGCCGCTTCCTGCGGGGACTTGGTTGCGTTGGAGGCGTAGCCGGGAACCTCTGCCGTGCGACGCTCGAGCCAGCGGGCATAGCGGGCGCCGAGCACGACGAGTTCCCGCCCGACGCGAGTCAGGGCGCCGGCGGCCAGCAGCTCATCACGGTAGGCACGGAGGAGATAGCGGGCGCGGCCTTCGGTGTGGGGATAGACGTGGGCCGGCCAGTGTTCCAGGTCCCAGCTCGCGGGGACCTTCTCGACGATGATCGACGTGTTGCTTCGCATGGCGCGTCCTCGTACTGACGCGCACAATTAAACGCAACGAGCTGCGCAGGCTCCATCGTGGAACGGCAACGCCGTTGCTATTCCACGTCTGGCCGGGGGGACTTCTTCCGCAGATATTCGCGGTATGCCGTGACTTTCGGCGCACCATCCTGCGCAATGTAGCCGGCAAGCTCACGCGCCAGGGCGGCAAGATCCAGCTTCCGGTTCAAAGTCTTGTCGCCGCGCGCACGGAGGTGCGCCTCGATAAGCGGTGAGACATCGGCAGGAGTCTCACCGCTTTCCAGAAGCGCCAGAGCGCGATCGCGGTGTCGCTGCGAGTACTTCCGGATCGTGGCGTCAGAGAGGGACGGATCAACGAACGTTCGGACCTCTTCGATTGCACTCGCGTCGCCTGCCCCTCCTTGCTCAATGCGCGCGCGGTGATAGTGATATGCAACCGAAAATCCGGCATCCGATTTTTCGGGAGTCTCCCCTCCGTCATCGCGCGCGCATACCCAGGTGCCGTTGCCCGCTGTTACCTCAAGGAGCATCTCTCCGAGACCGCGCAGGATTTCAGCGTCACCGTCGCCAAGAGGCATGCCGCTGTCGAACGCTCGCTCGAGGAAAGAACTCACAAGTTTTACGGCGTCGGCCACTTCGGGCGAGAGGCGTTTCACGGCGAGCGCAGCTTAGCGTCGAGGGCCGTGTGCCCGGTGACGGGCGCACCCTGCACCAGGTGCGCGTAGCGCTGAGTCACTGACGGGCTGCGATGCCCAAGGACCGAACCGATCTCGAGCAACGTAGCGCCCTGCTGCGCAAGGAACGATGCGCACGAATGGCGCATGTCGTGCCAATGAAAATCTGCAAGGCTGGCTGCGCTGCGGATGACGCGCCAACGATACTCAAGCCAGTCCTTTCCGACCGGCTGCCCCTCCTCGTCTGCGATGACGGTCTGGCCCACAACGGGGGCGCGCTTCAGGGCGCGTAGCGCATCGGCCGTCGCAGCCGGCAGGAATACGGCCCGACTCTCATCGTTCTTTGTGAGGAGGACCCGGATCCGCTGCTTGTCGAGGTCGACGTCGGCCCACCGGAGGCGCCTCAATTCGCTCTGACGCACTCCGCAGCCAACCGAGAGGAGAATCGCCGCGCTCATCGTAGGGGAATGCTCGGCCGCCGCCTTCAAGAGCGCGGCAAGCTCATCGTCCGTGAGATACCGTACGCGACCCTTCGGCTCGGTCAGCATCAGACGCGACGGCCACGCCTGCTCCTGCGGCACCAGGCCGGCGGCGCGGCCCCAATTCCAGGCGCTTCGCATGGCCGAGAGATAGCGGTTCACGGTGCCAGCAGCCCGCCCCTGCTTCAGCGTGGCGCGCGCCTCACGAAGTAACAGCACGTTCAGCTCCATGACCTTCGTCGCGCCGTAGTGCCCGGTCCACCACGCCAGCAGCAGCGACAGGGAGTCGAAGTAGCGCAGCGCAGCGGTCTCAGGGTCTTCCAGGAATTCGCGGATGAGCTGAGCAACGGTCATCTTCGGTACGTCGCGGCGCAGCCCACCGCGGTCCCGCTGCTTTCGCAGTTCGCGCTCGAGCTCCCGCGCCCATGTCTCCACCTCCTTGCGAACCGGGAGTGTCTTGCAGGCCGGAGGGAACGGCGCGATCCGGACGGTCGCCGTGAACGTTACCGTGCCGTCCTTCGATTTGTGTTTGCGGATGGTCGCCATGGCCGCCCCTTTGCGCTTGTGTAAAACACTCACAAGTGCTAAATATGCGCCCGCCCGGATCGAGCTGCAACATCAGCTGCAACACAGACTTCCGGGCGAGTTGAACGGACCGATGTAAGTGCTTGATATTATGGCGGAGAGGGTGGGATTCGAACCCACGGTCCCCGTGAAGGGACGCCGGTTTTCAAGACCGGTGCAATCAACCGCTCTGCCACCTCTCCGCAGGCGTCTCGATGCGCGGCGGATCCTAGCAAATCGCGACCGAATCGGCTCGTCCGGCGGCCGGGATTCTGGGACTCGCCGCCGTGCCCGCCGCCCGGGCGGCCCGGGGACACCGATCAGCCCGGCAGTACCCACGCCCCTTCGCACACGGTCTGCTCGAGCGACCGGCGGTCGTTCGGGGCCTCCCGAGCCTGCAGCTGCGCACTGAGCACCTCGACCGGTGCTGGGCGCCCCACGGCCGCCATGGCCTCGATCCTGAACGCCT
>JAEHJW020000618.1_pt1 | contig 16253 bp, 13 predicted proteins | sample 9271431 | NCBI WGS metagenome assembly JAEHJW02 | reverse complement strand
TACGGCTCAATCAGGCGTAGTTCGGATTCTGAAAGCAGGAACAGGTCACTCATACGGGGCACCTCCGCCACCTCAGAATCACCCATCACCGCGTCGGCGCAAGGATTTTAATGGGTCCTGAGCCTAGGAACACCTGATGAATGGTATATGAATGATGGTGGTGATTTGTAGGTAGGAATGACCGCTTCTTCCATATAATCAATGTCGCTCCAAATCATGAATTTCGAAAAGTTTTTCAACGCGGAACCAGTATATGCTAAAGGATGTTACGCTTGTTCTCGGTCCTATTATTTTTTACGGATTTGAGATTCCTGAAAACATATTTTTCGAAGATACACAGAGAATTGCGTCGCACGACCTACTGGGGGGCACTCGCATCTTTGATGTGATGGGACCTCTACCTTCCGATATACGTTGGAGCGGGATATTCAGCGGAGAAAGCGCATCGTCTCGGGCGCAATTGCTTGACCAAATTCTGGTCCAAGGTACTGCTATACAACTTATATGGGGCTCATTCACTTTTACCGTCGTGATAAGGTCGTTCCGCACTACTTTTCACAATATCGGCTGGATACCATATCAAATAAGCGTAGCAGTGCTCCAGGATAATACTTGGCCGTCAATGGCTAATGTATCAAGTCTTGCAGTTGACGCGTTATCGGATGCAAGCATGGCAACGACATTTAGCGCGCTAGGCGGTATAGTCCTAGAGAATCTTACTACAGCAGTATCAGCTTCTGGCGCTGTAACTCTCGGCACCTCTGCTTACAATGCAGCCAATCAGGTTGTATCCACTGCGATATCAGATACAACTTCCTCATTCAACGCCGCAGATAGCAGCATCGGTCAGCTTTCCGGTTTAGGCGTAAGTTCCGCAGCGGACGTTGCCACCATGATAGCTGCGGCAGGAAACCAAGCAGCTTCCAATTGGGCTGGCGTATTTTTGGCTCGTCTTAGTTCAAATATGAGTCGGGCAGGCACCTAATGAAGACAATTACTGTTGTGGGTGGAAACTTGTTCACGCTCGCTGCGACTCAATTAGGTGATGCAACTCAGTGGGTAAGAATAGCACAGCTAAATCAAATTAATGATCCAAACATAATAGGAACGCTCAGCTTACTTATACCAAATGTTGATCCGAATTTGACCGGTGGAGTAGTTCAGCAATGAACCAATGGCGCCAACCACTAAGCCAGGTTCTTTGCGATGGCGAGCTATTACCCGGCATACTGAGTTGGCGAGTAAGCCAGAACAGCAACTTTTCGGCAGGTTCATGGACTCTAACGACTGCACTCAATGCAGATCCAATCGGGCTTGGCGTATGGGATCAGAGAACAAACTCGTTATTTGAAGTTTCCGCCGGTATCGGAGGCGGATCAACAAGTCTCATCACCGGTCAGGCCGACAATATCGTTATTGATCAAATTTCTGGAATAATCCGTATAGAGGGACGGGACCTTACGTCCCGGTTTCTCGCGGCAAGAACCAGTGAGACATTTGCAAACCAGACCTCAAGCCAAGTTGCCGCTGCGCTAGCCCAACGACAAGGTCTATCCGCTGACATTACCCCAACGACAACACCTATTGGCCGCTTTTATGGCAGCGAACACGATCGCGTAACATTAGATCGCTACGCTCGAACAAATAATGAGTGGGATCTACTGGCTTTGCTTGCAGATCACGAGGGATTCTCGGTCTACGTATCTGGGACCACTCTATTTTTTTCCCCACTACCCGCATCCATTGAACCTGCTTTAATTCTATCGGTCGCGTCGGATGGACCAATAACGCCTAATGTAAAGAGTCTTCACCTCGACCGAGCCTATACGCTTTCGGGCCCGATCTCGGTAACCGTGAAAAGCTGGAGTAGCCAAAATCAGGCAGGCTTTACTCAAACCGTCAATTCACCTGGCAATAATCAGGGACCGCCGGCAAGTTATATATTTATGCGACCAAATCTAACTTCGGGTCAAGCGTTAAGTTTGGCAAATCAGAAGCTAACTGCGATTACATCGCATCAGTATGTTTTGACCGCCGAATTACCAGGAGAGTTGAATCTCACAGCCTATGACACGATCTCTTTGGTCGGCACGAATAGCTCATTTGACCGAAATTACTCTATAGAAACCATAACACGAACATTCGATTTTCAGAATGGATTCAATGAAATTATCCGCGCCCGGTCATCCTGATTTTGGTCTATTAGCAACGGAGATATTCAGTTGGAAGAGTTTTTGGGCTTTCTGAAGTCCCAGTCGGCTAACATGGACATCGCACTGGCCCAGCCTCGCTTCGCAGTAGTTTCTTCTGTCGATCCCCAGACATATTCGGCACGTGTGGCCTTTCAACCTGAAGGAGTTCTGAGTGGCTGGCTACCAATTTCGGCTGCTTGGAGCGGGCCTGGATGGGGTATGGCCTGTCCGCCCTCCCCAGGTCAACAGGTAGTTGTAATTGCCCAAGAGGGCCATGCGGAACACGGAATCATAATCGGTACCGCATTCAGTCAGTTAGCACAGCCGCCAGCAGCTCCTTCAGGAGAATTCTGGCTCGTACACGCCAGCGGATCATATATAAAGCTCACGAATCAAGGTGATGTTATCATTGAGGCAATGAACTTGCAGATCAATACAAATGTCACAATCAACGGGAGTCTTTCGGTCACCGAGAGCATAAGCGATATCAATGGACAAGTTGGCACATTGGGCGGATAAACCTTCATGGATCTGGCACTTCTTTGGGGTACTGATCTCGTGGTGTCTCCAACAGGGGACTTGTCATTATCCGATATTCCAGGACTAACGCAACAAAGAGTATTGCGGCGTTTATTAACCAATAGCGGCGATTATATATGGCAGCTAACCTATGGTGCAGGTTTAAGTCAATTTGTTGGGCAGACAATCGGCGCCAGCCAAGTTGCTGCAGTAATTAAAGGTCAGATATTTCAGGAGTCGGCAGTGGCGTCGATACCCGAGCCGGCAATTACGGTCTTTCCTAGCCTTGTTTCTGGCCTTGCCATATCACTCATTTACACCGATGCACAAAGCAATACTCAACAGGCTTTGTCATTTAACGTCGGAAGCCAGTGATGCAACTACCGCTTCAGAACTTTGCCGCTCTTATGCAAACAATGGCTGCAGCCGTTCAAGGGTCCGCAAGCCAGTTACTTGACCTGACCGTGGGCTCCGTGCTCAGGGCGATATTGGAAGCTAACGCTTCCATTGCGCTATGGTTGCAGTGGTTGATTGTTCAGGTCCTAAGTGTCGCCCGCGCCGCAACAAGTACGGGTGCTGACCTTGATAGCTGGATGGCCGACTTTTATTTCATTCGGCTGCCAGCATCATTTGCTCAGGGAGAAGTGACCTTCTCTAGATACACACCGACCCAGGCCGCACAAGTTGCTGTGGGCGTGCAGGTGATCAGCAACGACGGGACCCAAACATTCGCTGTGGTTGCTGATGCATCTAACCCGAATTTTAATTCGGTGTCCAACACCTACACTGTCGGGGCTGGCGTAACTTCGATTACCGTACCAGTAACGAGTCTGGTCGCAGGTTCCGTAGGTAATATGCAGCCAGGTATGGTAACCTTATTAGGGAGCCCTATCTACGGAATAGACACGGTGAGCAATAGCTTACCGTTTGCGGGGGGAGCTGCCGCTGAAGGAGATGCTGCCTTTCGTACGAGGTTCGCCTTGTATATCCAGAGCAGGTCCCTCGCCACATCGCTAGCAATTGAATCTGCGATTTCTGGAATCCAACAGAACTTGACCTACGTTATCCAAGAAAATGTCGACGCTGGCGGTAACGCTTTGCCCGGCGGATTTCTTGTAACCATTGATGATGGAAGTGGCGATCCGCCACCCTCACTAATCTCTGCAGCAGCGGCCGCCGTTGATCTGGTACGACCAGTCAGCTCTATCGCCAGCGTTCGGGCTCCCGTCATTTATTTGGCGAATGTTCAGATGAGCTTAGGGATATCCTCCGGCAATACAAGCAGTTCGGTAGTTAGCTTGGTCACGAACGCGCTGGAGTCAACCATTAATGCTATTCCGGTTGGCGGATCATTGCCCTGGAGTCGGTTGGCGCAGATAGCTTACGACGCCTCTAATGCGGTAACTAATGTCACCGCGATTTCATTGAATGGATCAACCTCGGATCTTTCGGTTCCGCCATACGGCGTGATCAAGGCCGGCTCTATGTTGGTATCTTGACATGGGCCTGCTATCACTCTCACCTAGCGCCGGTTCTCAATCTGATATTGTCTCTCGTCTTAATTCTGCCCTCCCCATTGGATGGTTTGGAAACGATACACCGATTCTAACCGCTTTGCTCAATGGAATTGCCGCAGCCTGGGTTGGACTTTTTGATCTTTTGTCTTACACACAAACGCAAACTCGCATTGCTACTGCGACAGATTATTTTCTTGATCTAGTATCATCGGACTATTACGGACAGAGCCTTCCGCGTTTTTTAGACGAACCGGATGTAAGCTTTCGGGGAAGAATCTCTCGTAATCTACTCCAGCCCCGAGCGACTCGCCCAGCTCTCACGGATGCACTGACCCTCCTGACAAGCAGGCCGCCAAAGATTTTTGAACCGGCTCGGTTGGCAGATACAGGCGCTTACGGCGTGGGAAGCAGCTTTGCGTACAATACTGCAGGTGGCTACGGCAGTTTTGCTATGCCCTTTCAATTCTTTGTAACTGTATATCGACCTGTAGGATCTGGTGTGGCAAATAGTAGTGGCTACACCGCGGTCGCAGGCGGCTACGGGCAGGGAGCGCTGCAATACACCACTCCGGCTATGGCTTCGAGCACGATATTGGACTCAGAAGTATATTCTACAGTAGCAGCAACACTACCAATTGGTACTGTCGCTTGGACCGCAATCAGCAACTGAGTATAATAATGAACAGAACGATCGTTTACCCCGGCAGCATCCCACAGGATACGGATATTCTTTCCCTTAATCGCAACACCATGATCGGCATTGGCTATCTCGCCCAAGCCGTTTTGGGCAGTAATGTCGTGGCCGACGGCCTGGCTTGCTCACCGACTTCGCCAGCGTCCATGGCGGTGGCCGTTGGGCCAGGCAGCATTACCAGTTTTGGTCCAATCGACATCAATCCGTATGGCTCGTTACCGGCCGATACCAGCGAACTTGTGGTCAAGATGGGTATCAACCTCGATCCGGTTACATTTAACCTGAATGCACCCGCCGCAACCGGAACAGCGATAAACTATCTAGTGGAGGCTAGCTTTTTTGAGGGTGATACAAACCCTGCGGTTCTACCGTATTACAATGCGGCTAATCCATCCCAACCCTTCAGCGGCCCAGGTAACTCCGGCACCACACAGAACACGCTTCGCGTTGAAAACGTCCAACTGAGGCTAGTCACCGGCCAAGCCGCCCCGGAGGGAACTCAGGTCACTCCGACGCCGGACCCTGGATGGGTCGGCTTATGGGTGATAACCGTCTTTAGCTCCATGACGTCAATCGGTGGCGGCACCATATCTGCCTATCCAACAGCGCCATTCCTCCCATTTAAGTTGCCCGAACTTACGCCGGGCCATTCGTCCATGGCGGTGATTGCAAGCAATCAAACCTGGACGCCTCCTTTTGGCACGACGTTGGTAAAGCTCCGGATGGTTGGAGGAGGAGGCGGTGGCGGGAACGGTGGTGGTGGAGGCGGCGGCGGGGGGGCGGGCGGCGGATACGTTGAGGGCTACTACGCCGTGACGGCAGGCGTCAGCGTTTATTGCACAGTCGGATCCGGAGGAAGCGCCGGGAGCGCAGGCGGCACATCCAGCTTTGGAACAATAGCTTCTGCCGGCGGAGGTGGTGCCGGTGGCGTCGGAAGTTCAAGTGGCGGTGGCACTGGCGCTGGAACGCCAGGAGCTGGTTCGGGAGAAGGGCTATTGCTGTCCGGTACACCAGGGCAATCCGGCCTAGCCAATAGCGCCATTCTTATCGGTGGTTGTGGTGGTGGAAGCTTTCTAGGCCAAGGGGGGGCTGCGACTTTCTCCAGTGTTGGAACCAGTCAATCAGGGCATCCCGGAGCACTGCCTGGCACTGGCGGCGGCGGTGGCATCGGCAGTGGAACTGGAGGGGCCGGCTCGTCAGGTCTCATCCTCCTTGAGTGGTAGCATACTAGCCTGCCACGTTTTCTAACCTAACTAAAGGACGATCTCATGTCGGGGACGGTGATTCCTAGCCATATTTACCAGATAAGTAATGCAAGATTAGTGACCTTTGACGGCTTCGTACCCGTACCGAGGGGCGCGATCCCCAGCCCCCCTGTTATGCCGTCCTGGCCAGTGAAGGACCCCGGGGATGTCTTGGATTATGTCGCTGATATCAGCAGTGCTGTTCAGGGTGATGAAGGCGACAGTGTTGTCTCATTTACTGCGACTTCATTGCCCAACGGGACAGGCGATCTGGTTATTAGCAGCGCGGCCTTTGATGGCACCCAGGCGGTATTATGGCTGAGTAGCGGAGTTTCTGGCACTGTCTATACGGTCACGATTATCTGTACTTTGGCTTCAGGAAGAATCATCTCCCGAAGTATAGCGCTACCAGTTTTCAGTCTATCCGGTCAGTCGCCTACAAGCGTGGTATTGATAACTAGCACTGGTCAGGACTTGACTGATCAGAATGGCAACCCGATCGTCGTAGGAAGCTGAAATGCCAACCATCGATCAGTTGCCAACCGCCACCCTCTCATCGGCGACCGACGCATTTATTTGTAGTCAAGGGGGAATCGACCGTCAAGCAAACCTAGCTTTGATGCTCGCATCAACTCAGCCTCTTGTAGCACTACAACAAAATCAAATTGTTGGACGCTTTGCGCCTGGCACTGGGGGAATTCAGGCCATTACATTAGGCCAAAATCTGACCCTCTCCAGCGGTATTCTCTCAACATCGGTGCCGTTCAACCCAGCCACACTACCGAGCGGGCAGATTCCTACTTCAGACAATGTCGTCCCGGTTTCTCAGGGTGGGACAAATTGTTCGATAAGCTATGGTCAGTTTATGACAGGCATTTCGGGCCTGAGTGGCTTGAACGCTGGTAATCTGATGGCCATGGCATCAGGCGGCAATACTTCTAGAACCATCGCGGAACTCGCCGACAACGGCATTTCGGTTGAGGACTATGGTGCTAAGGGCGATGGTATAACAGACGACACCGCCGCATTGAATGCAGCAATAGCCTCCGGACAACCAGTCCGTCTAGGAGCAAAAACATATTGCACGTCAGGTCAATGGACTATCACCGGTAATAACGCTACTTTGTTAGGCGTGCCGGGGGCAACAACCATCCAACGCCTGAAGCAATCCACTGGAGGTGCCTGGATCAGCATTCAGGCTTCCACGTTTCGTGCCTATGGTATTACCTTCGATGCCAACATCGGAGTAACACAAGATAGTTGGGCCGTTCTTGTGTCTTCGTCCTGCCTTGAAACTGATTTCGATCTATGTAGCTTTGGCAACGCGCGCGGGCCAACGATGGGATGCGGCTTGGTCTTTGAAGCCGCATTTCCAGCCGTTACACGACATTCCGTTCATGGCTGCGAAGCCTATAATAATTCGGTTCATGGAATCTGGGTGCAAGCTTTACAATCAGTTTCCATTGATCGGAGCAGAGCTTACAGTAACGGTGCATATGGGATTTGTCTTGACTATACAGATCCCGCTCTAGTTCAGAAGATACAATATTGTCAGGTTGTGAATAATACCTGCTGGAGTAACGTCCGCGGTATCTCAGTTGGCAATTATAACGCGACGAATACTGTTCCTCCCGTATGGGGGAATGGAAATCCTGATGCAATTTGCATCTTAGTTGCGAATAATATATGTTTTAGCAACTCTGACTATGGTCTAGCGGCTTCAGGGCAAGCACTACACCTGACTGCAAACCAATTAACAAATAACGGCGGCGGCGTTACTTCTTCTGGCGCTGGGATTCTGGCAAATATATCCTACAGTCGCGCAGACGGAAACGTAGTGACTGGAGCGTCTCAATATGGTATAGATGCTGGTGGGTCAATTTTCAGTGATATCCAGTCAAACATAATTACTGGTCCTGTGATTGGAATAAATTGCGGTGGGGGCCAAAACGTCCGTGTTCTGGATAACATTTTTGAGTCGTGCTCTGGATGGTCTGTCTTGGTAAACAACGTCGAGACCGATGGAAATGGGTCTAACTTCGGAATGTCTTGTAAGAACCTAGAGATTTCGAGAAACTCCTTCTGCCTCGATAGCGCTAACGGAGGCGGCGTTTATTTAGCTGATAACCCCCAGAACGTCGCTTTAAAAGACAACTGTTTCGTTGCGACGGGCGGCGCTGTATCTGCGCAGGCTCTACTTCCTTGTACGACGTCGCATTTTGTTTCACAAAATACCTGGAATTTTGGCACTCAGGTTGAAGTCGCAACCAGCATGACTGGTAATCTTGTAACTCTACCGTTTCCTGACGCGATTGACGACATACTTGTCTTGAACACAACTGGCGTCATAGAAAGCATTCAGTCAATGCAGCAGATTGCAAAAGCTGGACAGGTTTCCTTTATCGCGGTGACCAATGGCGGAAGCGGATACACGGCAGCCACCGTCACCATCAGTGGAGATGGAACTGGCGCGACCGCTGAAGTATTTGTCAGTAATGGAGAAGTTATAGGTATTGCTGTGCTGACTACTGGAGAAAATTACACAAATGCCACAGCTTCTATTGTTGGTGATGGAGCCGGAGCCACGGTAATTGCATATATCGGGCTTCCGCTACCGAGTAATCGTCGACTATCAATTGACTGCACAACGTCTGCCGTGTTCGCAATGAATGGATCACTCCCAATTCAGCAAAACTGGACGGGATACAATTTTACAGTACCCGCAGGAGCGAATGTAACGTTTAGATCAAGCTCTGGGACGTGGTTCGCTCACTCAGTTGCGTTGATCGATTACCTTACCCCCGACGGTCAAGGGGGATTGAGTCTAACTTCGCAGAATAATAGCGACTTAAGGCTTCATCCATCGGGAACTGGCGTATTCCGACATGTCTCGGACACCGAGTCCACTGGTGCAGTATCACTTATCGGTCGTGGTTCACCAGAGGGTCAAGCCTCGGCACCGGCTGGTTCTGACTACCGCAATTTGAACGGCGGTTCAGGCCAAACCTATTGGATAAAACAAACGGGAACATCATCGGCAGGATGGATCGCCGTCGCTTAGAAACAGGCTCCAAAAAGTCTGCCTGACGCCAAACTCGCCGAGGCCGCGGTGCGTTCATGCGATATCAAATATCACCCAGCCGTGTTGCGGGATTTCGCCGGCGTAACAGAACATACAGTGATATGCGTCAACGATTTACCAAGCCGCTTGGTTCTGCAGTTGTCACACCACTTACCGTTGCGGCTTACCAAAAAAGCTGTCCGCTGTTGTTCGCCAGAATGCGTATGAAGCGAACAATCTATACCCCCCGTGGCTAAGCTTAAATGGGAGCGCTCGTCAGATCTATGGCGCCGCGACCGCCGACGCAAAGCAGAATTCCGATCGGGTGCAGTCGCGCATGACACGTCGGACCAATACGCCATGCTGCCCACAAGGGCCAAGCCGTTCGGGCGAAAAGCACCTGTCAGGCATAGCCCCCGGACCTGGTACCCTCTGTCAGCGGGCCAGTTATGAAGTCAAGTGATACACGTGGTTCGGGCTGTCAAACGCTAAGATCGGTCTGCGCACGCAAAGCGCGCGCCACCGATCCTATGCCCCGCTTTGCAACGGTCGTGAGCACCTTTTCATATGAAGTCTATAAACACCATCGTATCCAACATAGCTTCCGCCAAATAAGTCTTCCACCGGGCATTCTTCGTCTTAATTAACGAAGGCGCAGCGATTCGATTCGGTATATGTCCGGACACTTCGTTCAGCGATTTTAGCCGCTTGCCGCGCTGAGCCCGTACCAGCGGTACATTGCCGACGTCTTGGATCTGAACTCCCGCTTCCCCAGTATCTGTGTGATACGCTCGTCGGTAAGCCAAGATCTCTTCTTCGCCTCCTAATAAAACCGACCCAGTTCCGTACTTCGGGAAGTACTAACGCTAAGACCTCAGACCCTCCGGGGAATGATTTCAATCGATGCTCCTGTGACACCAGCTAGGTTTGCTAACTGGCTGAATCGCTATGAACAGAGGTTTCTCAACTTCCCTCTCAGTTCGGTTCCTAAATGTTTGCCATTCTGGCTATAAAAATATGAGGAAGATCGAATGCCAACGATCGCGCAACTACCCCCCGCCTCGACCATCAGCAGCACAGACGAACTACCAATCAGCCAAGGTGGCGTCTCGCGATCGGTTGCAGTAGGAACATTACTTGAAAACCTTCAACCATCCATCACTCTTGCGACGAATGCACTCCTAGGCAGAACTAGCCCAGGTCCGGGCGGACCGGAGTCAATTGCACTCGGACCAGGTCTCGAAATCCAAAACGATGTTCTGACTGTCAATAATTCTGGCTTTCCCCAGACAGGGTCGCTTGATCTATCTAGCCAGATGCTAACCAACAGCAACTCGACTGGCCCCCAGCTAATGCCGGTCTCATTATTGCGGGGATTGTATACGCCTGGCAACAACATAAGTATCGACAATAATGGAACGATCAGCTCTTCGCCGAGTGTCGCTACAGGCAGCAGCATTGGAGCTGTCGCCGTAGGTGAAGCCCTTGTTATTAATGCCTCCGGGCAACTGTCTGTTAATATTGGGACAGTCACGGGAACGGTAGCGGCCGGAAATGACGGCAGGATTGTGGGCGCAGAGCAGTCCAGCAATAAGAACGAACCAAACGGCTATTGTGGCCTTGATAATACCGGAGTAGTCCCATACTCACTTCTGCCTCCGTTCGCATCGTCGCCAGTTGAAAGTGTGAATGGCCAAGTTGGTGCTGTCGTTCTAACTGCCAGCAACATCCAAGGCCTAGGAAGCATTGCTTCCCAAGAAGCCAATGACGTAAGTCTCACAGGAGGAATAATCAGCGGCATCGATGCTTCACAGATGCCAGTAACACCAGGTATTTCTGGTGCACAGAGTCGAGTCTTAGCGGAACACCTTGCAGATTTCGTTAATATAGACGACTTTGGCCTCGCTAGAAACGGTGTTTCCGATGATAGCGCGCTATTCATCACAGCATGTCAGGCAGCAATAGCCGCCAACAAGGCTCTCAAGATTCCCGCCGGTGGTCCAATCCTGCTAACTGACGCGGCTCAACAAAGTCTTTCAAATATAAAAGTCTTAGGTGCAGGCATTCGTGACTACGATGGCCCTAACGGATACGGTTATGTTGGTTCAAGCCTCTGGATGACAGGAGTCAATAACTCCCCCTTTCTTATCGGGCCAAACGTACATATCGAAGGCATCAACTTCTTTTGGCCGAACCAGACAGAGGTAGCAACTGTAAATAATGGCGGGAAACCGATATCTTATCCTCCTCTTTTCACAACACAGAATCCGGCACAAAATATCACCTACTTCAATTTTATAGATTGCCAGGTAACTAATTGCTATGACTTTTTTACGTCAAGTAGCAAGACAGCCGCAGTAGGCGCCTGCACTATCGAACGATGCTTGATCTATGCTATCAATAACTGCTTCACGTTCACGAACAACCCAGAAGTATTTTTTATTTCTAATTGTTTGTTCTCATGGGGCGCTTATGGTTCGGTGGTATCCGTAGGTCCGACGTATAACCTCCGGACTTTCACCAACACTCAAGGCACTTGGATGAAAGTCCTGGGGGACGGGACCGTCGGACAGTTGAGCTCGACAACTGTGGGAGGAATACTCTCTAGCAATAACTACGTCTATGGAAGCTCACGGGGACTTTGGCTCGCAGCGGGGACGCTTGATATCTCCTGTTTTGTTGACACGTCATTCGACACTGTCCCGACCGTAATTCAAGGCGATCCAGGCTGTGCGATATTCAGCACACGAATTACCGGTGGCGCATGGTATCCAATTTACTACACCCAGACACCACCGGATACTACCGCAGTTATCATCAACAATCCGGCTCCTGGAGGTATCGGCACAAACGTTTCGTTCTCGGGCATAACGATACCTTTTGTAAACGGTTCCTTCGTAAACATTGAAGGGACCAATGTCTCGAATTTAAGCTTTGTGGATATCCGCTGCAATGCGTTTGGACATACTACAGGGGGGGTTGGCCCCTATTTCGGCTTTCAATTGTCTGTCCCTAACGCCAATGTGCGAATCGTTGATTGTGACTTCCAGCCCGCCAGCTGGGGACTTTCGAATACAGGAATACAGATATTGGCATGCGCACAAGCCACAATATCTGGCTGTGTATTCCGGGGGCTGAGCGCCCCAATCGACATAGAAACTCTAAGTGGAGTCATATCCCTATTTGGAAATACAACCTTGTCTACTCAAGGCAGTAGCGTCATCGTAGGCATCGCCCAGGCTAACGTACGCGATCTGGGGAACTCCTGGGATATAAGCAACTTTGCTTATAATGGCTTTTCACCCTCCAATTTCCGTCCAGGAGCAACAATTGGAATAACTCCCGTTGCATCGACTAGTAGCTCCTCGTACGTAGGGCTCCAACCATCATCCTCTGGTACTGCCGGCGGGACTAGGTTTGGCGTTACCGCGCTGGGGAGTAGCCCGGTATCGATTCTCACTAATAGCTTTACAGAAGAGCAAGTTCGTATCAGTCGCGTTCCTTCCGCCGTGAACTATCTAAGCTTGAAAGGCTCTGCTAGTGGTGGTGTCGCTCAAGTTACAACCGGAGGAGGCGACGCAAATAGCGCCCTACAGGTAACTGGTCTGGCAAGCGGCGTCACATACTTGGGAAGCTCGGGCCCTTCCGGGAGTCCTGTTATCCGGCTCGGCGGCATTGCCGACCAATCTTACGTCACGTCTGTACCTAGTGATGGTTTTACTCTCACCATTCCACAAAATTGCTCGACCTTCTTTCTGCGCCCAAGTGTAAATATAAACAATGGAACAGTCGTACTGCCGACAGCTGGCTTAGATGGTCAAATAGTCAATATTCTTACGAGCAAGACCGTGGTAGCCTTGACTGTAAACGCACAAAGTGGGCAGTACATTTCCGGAACATCGCCATTTCAGCTAAATTCGAATAGTAGTGTCGGATACTTTTGGAATTCTGGCAGTGCCACATGGTATCAAGTACTAGGTAGCGGCAGCATTGCAGCTGGAAGCCTTGGTAATCAAAACTCAAATGCAGTAGACATAACTGGTGGGACGATAAGCGGCATTTCATTGTTCCAGCTTGGTGGAACAGCCGGCCAGGGTACGTCGCTTGGGATCGATAGCGTTCCGGGTAGCGCGAAAGAAGTACTCTTTACGTCATCAGGTAGCGCGCGTTGGGTAGTTGGCGCCGAAGGCAACCCTGAGAACCATTTCTTGGTGCCAACAACAAGCATTGCAAGCAACGCTACAAGCCAACTGGATTTTATATCAACAGCGAACATTGCTAGCGGTATGATGGTAGACGGGGCGGGGGTAGCTCCTGGCACAGTTGTTGCCACCATTTCTTCTTTGACATCTCTCACAATATCTCTGCCTCTTACAGCAACGGTTCCGTCTGGAACGAATATTACTTTTTACACAAATCAAGGCTCTGATTTCGCTATCCTGCCGTATGACGATTTGGGAAATCCATTGGCGCCGACTCTCGGTGAGCCTTTGACCATTTCAAGGGCAACGGGAACCACCAATGTCAAGACGCTGCAAGTCTTAGGGTCGATTAGCGTCCCGACACCTGCCCTAACTGATAGTTCGACGGCTGCAGCCAATACTGCGTTCGTGGACGCGACTATAGCAGCAAAAGCTGTGCTGCAGTCCAGTGTCGGCACCGCCAATGGCGTGGCAACCCTTGATGGCACTGGACGCGTTCCAACCGCGCAAATGCCTGGTTCAGTTCTTGGAGCCTTATCTTACCAAGGCGGCTGGAATGCCAGTACTAACTCGCCATCGCTTATGTCCTCCTCGGGAACAAAAGGTTACTTTTATACCGTTTCAACAGCAGGCCTTACTTCTCTCGACGGCATTTCGCAGTGGAATGTTGGTGATAACGCCGTGTTCAACGGCACTATCTGGGAAAAAATTGATGGTGTGTCGAATGAAGTGACTTCTGTCGCCGGAAGGACCGGCGCCGTCGTCCTTACCACAACAGATATATCTGGTTTGGGCAGTTTGGCCACTCAAAACGCTGTTGCTGTCGCCATAACAGGCGGAACTATGGATGGCGTCGCCATTGGTACAAACACGCAGTCTTCCGCAAACGTGAGTGACTTGATGGTCGCGGGGACGTTGCATTTGCAGCAGGCGAGCTTGTCTGTTCCTGCATATTCTGGAATACAGATTTACGGTGGTGGGTTACTTGGAAACGCACGAGGGCTAGGGGCTTTTGATGGCCAACAATATCGTAATGCAGTAAGCCAGGTAGCGTCCGGACAATATTCTGTTCAATTCGGTATCAATAATACATCATCATCGCCGGGGAGCATAACCACGGGTTCTAGCAATACCCTTACCGGGCAGACTGGCTATAATGCGGCATTTGGGATCGGGCATAGTATTTCTGGAGGATTTTCTTTAGCCGCTGGGAGTGGACACGTTTTATCCGGAACCTACACATCTGCTCATGGATATAAATGCCAAGATTTTGGGCGGTTCGGCATTCGCGTGTTTTCGAATGGAAGTAACACGGCCACTGGAGACGCCCAGATATCGGAAACTGTATTACGGGGAATAAGTCCCGCTAATGGCGCTCTTCGCCTGACGAGCGACGGTAATGCCCCTTCTTTAATAAATACTGTTAACGTGCAGGGTGGACAACTTTTAAAACTAAACATTGAAATTCTTGGCTATAATGCCAGCGGCAACAGCGCTTCTTGCTGGTACGCTCGTGATCTGCTCCTCGGCCGTGCAGCGAGTATGCTGACAACAACTCTTTCTTCTACAACTCTATCCGCGGGTGGAAGCATTGGCACCATATCAACCTGGACACCCCCCGTGATTTCAGCCGATATAGTGAATGGCGGACTATCTATCTCATCCGGGTTTCATCCAACTGCCGTTATTAAATGGGTGGCGCGTGTAACCTGTATCGAAGCTATGTAGCTTTATACACTACTAGGAATTCATGGAGTTTTTCATGGCTTTAATTACTCGTGTACCGATTAGAGCAGGAGATTATTTCTGCAGTTACTGGAAAATAGGCTCGGTGTTGATAGATTATCGGCATAATCAGGTTGGGATTTGGCTTCATGGATGGACAGACCCCGCCGCGAGGCAACTGAATGACCTTCCACAGGGGAGCCTACACATCGCTGTTTCTCCTAATGAGATCGGGAATTTATCAATTCACAACATGACAACAGAAAAGGCTTATAGACTAGTGAAGTCAACTGCAGAACGAGATGAAGACCTTCTTAAGCAAAACTTGGAATACTCGACACCAATATTGAATATAAGCGCTTTTTCTGGAGGAGTAGAGTATTGACAATTACGAAACTTCGTTGACCGCCATTCGAAGCAGCATTGGTAAGATCAATGCGTGAAGGTTCAAATGATTGAAAGCATAGAAACCCGCATGGCCCGTGTTGAGACACGGGTCGACGCTCGTGATGAAAGCCTTAGGGACACACGTCTTGCGCAGGAACGTGCGATCGCGGACATTAACGGAAGAATCGACAGACTTGATGAATGCATGGATGAGTTGGCCGAGAAACTTGGCAATGCTATTGTTATAGCGTTTGAAAAAGCATCAGAACAATTCGCGTCGCGCGAGACAGTAACATGGTGGACATCTCTTTTAACCCGCGGGCTAATATGGCTGGTGGGCCTGAGCCTATTTATGATAGCATCGGGACACATACCGATACACTGAACCAAGAAACCTTGGCGCCTCGCCTTGAAGCAGCGTCTGTGGAGCACTCTTATAATAGTGACATCAAGCAAAGAAGAACCAGCCTGGCGGCCTTTGCGTCCCTCGTATTATTATCTGTGGCTGTGGTTGTTATCCACGATAAGCATAGGCCCAGCCTCATCTCGTCGCACCTTCAGGCAAACCCAGGGTGTCCCCCGTTCTTAGGCTGTGTGGACGGATTTTACCAACATCAAGCCGCACGCGAAACTCACGATCGCCGAGTAGCTGGCGATTGTCTTTTCGCAGCGCATGGCGACACGCTTGAAGCGCTTGAGCTTGCCGATGGTC
>JAEHJW020004864.1_pt1 | contig 16254 bp, 29 predicted proteins | sample 9271431 | NCBI WGS metagenome assembly JAEHJW02 | reverse complement strand
TCATGAAACCACGTCGTGTTGACTTGGACGATCTTTGCTTTGCAATGGCGGCACGTACCTCTGTTTTGTAGCAATTGTCACCTCCTTGATCTGGAATAGACCCGCTTTCACGAGCCCCAATATGAACTGTTTTGACGTTAGCTGAACGGGCATTTTGATCCCGTTTGCCAGAAACGCCCTCTTGCGCATCTCGGCCCGAAAATCGTGACGTCTCTCAAACGTCCAGTATTCCCGTGCCCTGATGTTATCCTCCAACTCGCGCCACGATTTCCCCGTGGCCCAATCTCCTGTCTTGAATTCGATTCTGAGCATGTCACCTCCTTCTGTGCTAGGCGAGTAACCCGTGACCAGATTACTCGCGCGGCACAGAAAGCCGCGCTATTGCTTTGCTAATCCTCCTCTTCTTGCAGGCCCCGCCGCTCATCACAAACACCACACGTGCCGGGGGCACACAAGCGTGTGTTGTTTGTCGAGACCCATTCTGGCTCGTTTGTGAAGTCTGTATCCGGAGTATACTCGTCTGTTGTGCTTTCCTCTGTTGTGGAAAGCGTGTAACCGTTGCGGTACGCTTCCTCCCGTTGCTGGCGCTCCCGGACCAATGCCGCGGCGCGGGCTTGCATTTCTGTTTCCGTCTTGGGGTTGAGTTGCTTCGCGCGGTTCTTCAGCCATTCCGTCATGCGCGGTTCGAGCACGTCGTGGTGTTGCAACCGTTCTAGGACCGATTCCAACTCTTCACCGTGCCGCGGAAGTTCCCCCCCGAGTTGCACGTAGCTGATGATCGCCTGGAATAGGCCAGTCCACCCGATGATCTTGCGCGCATCCCGCGTGCCCTGATGCCACCGCACCTCCATCGTGCCGTAGTTGAGATACGCGCTGACATTCAAGTTGCGGTACCGATCAAGGTAGAGCGATGTGCGTGTGTAGTGCAAGTCCATACAACCTTCCACGCGCGCAAGATCGTTCGGCGTGAGCTTGGCGCACCAATGACTAGTGCGGCGGCTCGGCGACACGAGTTGTTCGAGGACATCTTGCGTGTTGTACCAGAACCCGAGCACTTTCTTGAACTCGTTCGTGTCCAAGTCTCGCACTGTGTGATGCACGTGCAACCCGGTTGAACGGTCCGTACTCGTTCCCGCTTCTCTGAGCGCTTGACACGCCAGGAGAGTCGCTTCCGTTCCGGGTTCACCGCTCAAGATGGGAGACACGAGCTCCCCTCCGCGTGCCACACTCCCGTCCGGCACGATCTTCCACGTGCTCATCACTTCATGCGTGTAACCAGGTCGATAACATTCCAACCCGTTTGCGCGCATGGCTTGCTCCACAGCTCGTGCGCTACCGATAAACTCCAACTCCAACCCAAACGCGCGTGGCGTTGGTAGTTTCAGCTCCCGCGCTTTACGCCGCACATCCGCGTTGTATCGTGCTTGATACCGCCGATAGCACACTTGGCATCTCGTGTAGGTGTTTTCGGGGGGCCGCACGTAGAACCACCGCGGGTCGTCCGGATAAGGCGTGTGACACGACGAGCACGGGCGCATGAACACACCTGCCGGTATGTACAGTGTGACGCGTTCCCACATCATCCGCACATATTCACGATATGCGGTGGGTGAGGAAAATGTCCCCTCGCCTTCGACATGACGGTTGCGCCAGATGGCTTGCAGTTGTTCCGCCCGCGCGTATTCTTGCCGAGTGAGCTCTATGGTGGGCACCGCACCTCCTCTCCTGACATTCCTTTTACTGTGTGGTATTTCCACCGCTCAACGTCCCGCAGGACGTTGAGCCGCGCGCAGCCTAAGTGGCTTTTTATACTCGCCGCGCCGAGTTGGACTATCGTTGGTTTCCTCTCGTGTGTAGGGTGACGATCGTGGCGAATACGATTCGCCCCACCATCAGCCCAACGATCGTGGCCGCTGCTATGACCATGTATCCTCGCTTTCTTCGTATGTTTCCGTGTCATCCATTGTATACACCGTTGTAACCTGGTCACACTCGCACCAATAGCAAAAGCCGTTTGTCGCGGCGTGATGCAAGGTAGCGTGGCCACACGCGCAGTATGTAGCTGTGAACCTCATTGAGTGGTCCTTTCTGTCACGCTCACGGTTCGATCCGAGGACCCCCACCAGCGCGATCCCGTGCGTAGTAGAAGGGAAGGCCGAGCGCTCGAAACGCTGCGTTCATTCCGTGCTGGTCACTTACGGTTCGCCTGCCGAGTGAAAAGAAAATGACGTCCGCTTTTCCGCACGGACGGCGCGTCCATTGGAGCATCGCAGTAGTGTAATGCCACAATCGCCAGTCCTGATGCCCGCGACCCGCCCCGTCCGTTCGCGGGGCCTCGCTCACTTGCCATGCCCCGTGCGATCCCGCACGACCGCGCCCATTGCGGACGATTTCTGCTATCGTTGCCATGTCACCTCCTCTCGCTTGCGTGTACCATGCTGGCACTCGCCCGTCACGTCGGATAGCCCCGAACCGGCGAACCGTGACGAGTGCCAGCGCGGCACACGACCGCGCACGCTTAGCGTGACTCTGCGCGCAGCTGAGCAAAGAACGTCAACGCGTTAGGCCGAACGATCGACCGCGCCGCTAGCTCCCAGGGATCGGGAGAAGGATCGGCCCGATCCGCCTGCCCGGCCGCGATCGACGCGGTGAGCTGCTCGTGCTTGTGACTCTTGATCATCGTTCCATTCCCTTCTATCCTTTGATATAACTAACGGGCGCACACCCGGAGGTTATGCGCCCGGTGGAAACATCAAAGGTTTCCTCAAGTAGTGGTTACTGCCTCGGTGGCCGCGTACGCGGTTACCGTTTCACTCGTACCTCCCTTCACGTAACCATTCGTCAATGATCTCGAACGTTTGCAGCGTGTCCGTCATCAGCTCAGCTCGGCGCTGCGCGTTATGACGCTGCGCGGATTCTACTTGACGAGCGAAAGCTCGCATCCTCAGCTCGCGCACCACTAGACTCGGCTCGCTTGCCTGGTCTTTCGGAACCATCATCGTGCCCTCACCTTCCGCCATATCACTATGGCACCTATCGCAAACGGTATGAGGATCGGATGCGAGATGATCGCCAGTATCAACACCACCGGCAGCAACACTTGTCCAAATCGACGCGTCCCTGCCGTGAGACCTTTGAACATTCGGTAAAACCATCCTCTTACTAGGAAACCTACCATCACTACACCTCCGGTCGGTAGCTCCTACCGTCCGGTATACGCTCGTCACGAGCGCTTGTCAAGCCTTTTCGAGAGATTCTTTCACATTCTCGTGTGGCACGTCGGGTGGTGCGTTACCGCGTCCCGCGTGTAGCCGTCGGACCCCAGGACCGGCCGAACTATACAACCACAGAGTAGTCGCCGTCCGGCCCCGATGGCGCGCCGGGCCGCTGGTCGGCTAGCCGGTCGGTTGCCTGGGCCGTTCCAGGGCCGGGAGACCAGCCTAGGTGCGCCCTCCGGCGTCCCCGTCCGACCACACGCTAGGCAAGTCAGGGCCGGTTCCCTGCCGGTGGCAGGGACGTCCGGGCCCGTCCGCCCACATGCTCGACATTCGTTGTCTGTTTGCATCGTGCGACGGCGGGACCGGGGCCCCGCCGTCGACCGTCACCTACAGGCTAACCGGTTGCAACCCGCGCTCGGCGCGGATCGTGGCCACTTTGACGCCGCGGCGCTTTGCTTCCGCCGCGATGTCTGCGCGCAGCTTGCTCGGCGTCATGCCCAGTCGCCGCGCCTCGGCGGTGATGGCCGCGTTGATCGCGGACGTCTCCACCATGCGCCGGAGCGTCTCCGCGTGGGCCGCTTCTGCCAGCTCCACCGCGTCATCGTCGCCGCAGTCACGGGACGAACCGTCGGGCTCCGTGACACGCACGAGACGTGCCCACAAGCCGTAGGTGTCGGTGTCGGTTGTCTCCGCGATCGCGGGTTGGCCGTCAATCGTGAGCTCGGTCCGCCACGCGCGAAAATCCCAGCGCTCTCGTGGCCGCTTCGATGCCACGAACCGTTGGACAGCTTGCCTGGCCGCCCGAGCGTTCGCCGCGGACGTGACTTCCGCGCCGTTCTCATTGATCGACGGTTCGACCATCGACAAGCAGTAGAACGCGTCCATGTTGCCATGCTCCGCGATGGGGGCGAGCATCCGTCCCCACGGAATCGACTGGCGTCCGGTCGGCGTCCCGACTGTGCTCGCGGCCACGCCGCTTGCCAATGGGTTGCTCACCATGCTCAGCTTCATTTTCATTCACCTCCCCCCGTCATCTCGGTTGGATGATGGGGCCTGATTGGCGCTCCGCCGCGGGAACGATCCGCGGTTCGCCTGCCGGAGCGATCGTGGCTCCTACGCCGCGGGGAAGAATGCGGCCAGGACCAACCGGCGCTCCGTGTCGGTGACGTACCCTTGTCCCGATCGCAGGACCAGTCGTCCTGTGCGCAAGAGCTCCCACACTCGCACGAGGCCGCTCGTGTCGTCTACTCGCACGTATCCGTTCTGTAGGCGTTCTGCCCTCATCGTGGCACCTCCTGATCTCCTATGAGAGACAGTATGCGCCCATAGGTAGAGGAACACAATGTCGAAAGGGTTACAAGTTCTTGACGAGACTGTTACAGGTTGCTCCTACTAAGCAATCTTCCTGAGGAAGGATGCATCGCTCATTGCAGCTGAGACGACGGGTAGGACGACGGGTAGCACGACGGGTAGGACTACACTCCACGCCCTGACTGAACGTTCAGTCAATTCACACTCTCTGCACAGATCCACGATCACCCGAGCTGCTACCTGCAGGCGTTGTGCGACTACCGATCGTGGCACCATAGTCTCTCCAGTGCCACCAGAGGTAGTAAGTACAGCGTGTATGAAGAAACTTGCATTGCCAAGAGCTCACGCATGTATGTTGCTTAGTCGCCGAAATTGCGCACCACGCGTGAGGCGAGTTTGCCCATGGCCGTTGCTTCATAAAATGCACCATAGCGCCTTACGGTCCAATAGAAGACGCACACCCCGCCCACGCGTGAGGCGAGCCCCTAACCTGCTATAATGGAACCATGCGACCATTATTGCTGGACTTGTTCTGCGGGGCTGGGGGGGCTGCTGTTGGGTACCACCGTGCCGGGTTCGATGTGATTGGGGTGGATCTCAACCCACAACCCCACTACCCCTACCAATGGGTACAGGCTGATGCTCTGAAAGTGCTGACAGCGATGATCGAAAATGGCCTTTCTGCGTTCAGTGCCATACATGCCAGCCCACCGTGTCAGGCATACACCACTACTGCGGGCTCACGAAAGAGATCGGACCATCCTGATCTGATCAACCCTGTGCGGGAGCTCCTGGAGATGACGGGTTTACCCTGGGTGATTGAGAATGTACCTGGGGCTCTCTACAAGATGCGTGAACCTATCGTGCTCTGTGGGGCCACGTTTGGGTTGCCTGTTATACGGCATAGGCTCTTTGAGACTAATTGGGGTTTACGGGGCCACGACCCGCAATGCCCGGTGCAAACGAAATTCGGGAGCGCGGTATTTCATGGACCGCAATATGTGGCCTACGCGAGGGGGACGTGGGAACCACGGTGGCGTCGAGAAGTGTTACCCGTGGTGTGGCCGTGGATGACGCTAGAAGAAAGTGGGCAAGCCATTCCCCCGGCGTACACCGAGTACGTGGGGCAGCAACTCCTGATGCAAATCCAGAGTAAGGCATAACGGGGCTAAACTAGGATGACGTGGAGAGCGGTGGAGGAAACGACCAAAGTGCATGGTGCTACCGTGATCCTGGTACAATGGATACGAACAGGAGGAACCATGAGTCCCAAGGAAGACGTTGTAGAAGTTGTCACCCAGACCGTAAAAGAACACGACATAGAAGTTCTCACCCAGATCTTGAAGGAGTTCGATGAGGGTGCGCCCCAGACACGGACCGAGGAAGCAGACGATGCTTACTGGAAATCGCTCACCAATGTGACATTCTCGGCAGTGGCCACAGTGGCTTACAAGCGTTCGCTCTTCGGCACCGAATGGTTGGAGGGTTTCATCGTGGGGATTCAGTACGCAAAGAGGACCGCATGAAGAACTTGAAGAAGAAGTTGGCAACGTCCAATGCAGTCGATACCCGTATCGGGGCCGTGGAAGCCCTGATCAAACTCGGGTTGCTGGCTGAGCTCGCCAACCCTCCCCTAGAAACGGGGGCACTCGTAGGCACGATCGCTAGCGTCCTAGGGGTGACGTCGAAGGAACTGACGACCGCCATGGACAACGTGGCAGCAAAGGTGAACGGCGATGAGTGACCTGGACATCGAAGCAATCAAGGCGAGTTGTGGGACGAGCGGGGGATACGTGGTGCGTGACGTGGACAGATACCTCTTAGTCGCCATGTTCCTGACGTTCTGGGGGCTAGGCGTCTACGGGCTGATCGGCGCGTGGCTCTGGCCGCCTATTGCGGCCTTCTTTATGACCTTCGGCGTCATCTGCGTGTTCGGGGCCAGGGCGGCATGAGTGACCTTCGACTTGTTCCCGTTGATTGGCAGACGGCTCGCCTGTTCTGCCGGTCCTGGCACCGGCACCATCCAAAACCACCTCCCGGCCACATCTTCCGCACTGGCGTAGCAAACGAGGAGGACGTGCTTGTCGGTGTCGCGATCGTTGGACGACCAGTCGCCGCGGCGTTCCAAGACGGCCTAACGGTCGAGGTCAACCGGACGGTGACGGACGGCTACAAGAACGCCAACTCGATGCTCTATGCGGCCGTCGCTCGCGCTGCGTTCGCGCTCGGCTATCGCCGGATCGTCACCTACACCGAAGAAGGCGAGTCGGGCGCATCGTTGCGAGCCGCCGACTACAGGGTGGTCGCCCGCCGTCCACCGCGTAAGGGCTGGGATTCGCCGTCACGGCCGCGGGCACCAGGGAGGGACTTCGTGCCGAGAACACTGTGGGAGAAGCGAACCGTGGGCGCGCCCTCCATCCCCAGGAGCAGAGGGATGAGTGAACCCGAGAACAGGCAAGACATCATCCTGACTGCGTGCGAGACGCTCCATGAAGCGATGAAACGCTTCTGTCGGATATGCGGATACGGGGAACAGTACGACCACCACCAGATGCGCAACGCCAAGGGCTACCACCCGTTCATGCCCCAGGAACAGAGCGATGAGTGAACCAAGGCAATTCCTCGTCATAGGCCCTCAACGGTCCTATGTGGAACCCGTTTTGGACGATGGTTCGGGGCCACGATACGAATGGCGTGACGTGTACCGCATCGAAGCTCCCACCCGTCACAAAGCGAAGTGGGTAGCTTTTGGGTTAGCGAAAGCCAACCATGATCTGTGGTACACGGATCTGGGAACAGACCATCCGTTGGCGGGGGTCACGACGGAAGACGTTACCGACACACAAGACGACGACGAAGTTGATTGGCCAGTTCACCTACGGGGGCGCAGCGATGCCTGAACGATTGGTGAATCGTCGGCCCCCTCCATCCCGAGGAGCCGAGCGATGACCACTTTTTGTAGGTGTGGCCATTCCAGGGCATGGCACACGCCCGAACGCGTTTTGGCAGCCACCTTTCTCATCGCTGATGATTTTTGCGTCATCGCGTGCCAACTATGCTCGTGTGGAGATTACGGGCCCGTGCCTTTCGCCACAAGCTTCCGAGCATCCAGGAAAGACCGGAAGGAACAATAGATGATCCGACAATACCGTCCCCGTCACCCGCGCTTGATCGAAGCTGTATTCTGGGACGGGACATCCGCCACTTGGTTGGAGATCGCCGGGTGGGGGGAACGGGCCATCCAATGGGTTAACCCTTCCTACCTGCTAGTTCACACTTTGTGTGGCACGGCATCGGCCCCCCAAGGGTCTTGGATCGTGCGAGAAGGGCCAGGGGACTTCTATGTCCTCAATTCGGATGCCTTTAACGCCACTTTTGAACTGGCCTTTCCCAACGACGAGCCCGCATGAGGATTCTGATCTGTGGAGATCGGAATTGGACGGACACTGATTTCGTGCATCTCATCCTAGAGGGCGCTTACGAACAATCACGGCAGGCTGGAGAGCCTTTTACCCTGATCGAAGGGTGTGCGCCAGGGGCCGATCGAGCCGCTTGTCACTGGCGATCGAAACGATTCGATATCCAACATCTCCACTTTCCTGCGGATTGGAAACGCTACGGTTATAGCGCGGGTCCCATCCGCAACCGCCAGATGGTCCAGGAAGGGAAGCCAGATGTGGTGTATGCTTTCCATGATGACCTAGCCGGTTCCAGGGGGACGATCGACATGTTGAAGGTGGCCAAGAAGGAAAAGATCCCCGTGATCTTGTGCAGCCACGGTTAGGCTGCGGTGACCATCCTGCGCGCCCACCGTTGGGCCACGAACGGCCACATGATTGCCGATGTCGCCCAATTGGGGTATCTGGACGGTCGTGTCCTGGATGTCACCTATGGCAAAGGTGTCTTCTGGAAAGTGTGGCAGCCAGACATCCTGGTGGGGTGCGATCTGGACCCTACCAAGGCGCGAGACCTGTGTTGCGACTTTTGCCACCTACCATTCGCGGACGGGTCGTGGGATGCCGTCGTGTATGATCCTCCTTACCAATGCAACGGCACTCCTGGATGGAATGGAAGTGGGGTGTGGACACGGTATGGGGTGGTCACGATGTGGGGGAACGACCGCGCGAACCTGATGGAACGGGGAGCACGGGAAGGGGCTCGTGTGGCAAAAAATTTTTTCCTGGTCAAGTGCATGGACCAGGTAGTCGGTGGACGCCTCTGGTGGCAGACGGATCAGATGACCCAAGTAGTCACCGCCGAAGGGTTTACCAAAGTGGATCGGTTTGATTTTCTACGGCCGCCCCGCCCTTCAGACGGACGCCGCCAACGTCACGCCCGAGCGAACTACAGCACGCTACTAGTCTTCCAGCGTCGTTAACCAGGAAGGATGGCTTCAGGGACTATGGCTCGTGTCACGATTCTGTACGGTGGGTTGTCGGCCGTGTTGGTCAACGATACCCTAATGGACCGCCCCATGGTCTGTCTCTGGTGCAAGGTGCAACCCCTATCGCATTCTGCCGCGAAATACTGTTCCCCTGAGTGTCGGCGGGAGGCACAGCGTGCGCGTGCACACGTTGACCAGCGACCAGGGAAAACGCGCGCGAAAATGCGTTCTACGGTCCGCTGAGAGGCCGCGAGGTATAAAGGGACCATGCCACGGATTTTAGAGGGAATTGCGGCCAAGAAGGTCCGTGTGGGGGACAAGATCGTCCTCAGCTACACCGAGCTCACCACACTGTTCACAAACCAGGGCTTCCGCCACGTGTCACACATCCGTGAAGAAGCTGGTAAAATACATGTGGACTTCCAGGACGGGTTGAAATACATTTTCCATCCCGAACGACTGGTGATCAGACTCGTACAGCCACAGGAGGCAGCATGACCGACGAAAGCGGAATTCTTCCCTGCACCGACGAAGTGTTCGAGCAATTGCTGGCGCAAGACCCGTTGCTCTTGGCCGAAGAGGCGATGGGGCGCACGATAGACGACGACGGGTCTACGGCGGACTTGGGGGTGTGGGTGGCAGGGATGCACCATTCCGCCCTGGAACGGCAACTCCGAGCACGCAACGACACCCTGTTTAGCGACACGTTGGATCGTTACCAGACAATCGTTCGTTCGTTCCGTTTCGAGGAAGTGCTTTGCATCCCCTATGTGGCTGATGGGGAGCCAGACGAACTGTACGTGTACTTCCATCCCACGCTGGGAGCGTTGCTCGTCTTCCACACCCGCCACAGCGACACCGTGGCAGGTGCCGCTTGCTACTTCCAATGGCAAGGGAATCCGCATGTGACATTCGCCCCTACAGGAACGGGGGCTTGGTACAATGGGCGTTGGGTGGGACACTTTGAAGCCAGGGAAGCCCTCATCTTCCGTTTGAACCGTTTACAGCGTACTGGCAAGTTTCTCACGCCTTGGGTTCATTTTGATGGGTGGCCCAACCTGTCGCCCTGGATTATCCACCCAGGGGATGGCAAGATTGAGGATCCGCACGAGTTTGAACGCCTCGTCACGAAACGTTTGTATATGCTCCCCAACGATGTGAAAGTGGCGGTCGGGATTAGGGAACCAACATGGCGATGAATCTAGAAGAGATCGAAGAATGGGCACAACACCTGGACCGTTACACAGCGGCCTACGACCTGGCGCAAGACGCCAAAGAGCGTATTGACTTCCTCATCGCCAAAGTCCGACAGTTGAAAGACGTGGGCACATGACCCCCCGACCGTGCCTCATCTGCGGTAGCCCGACCGAACGCACTTGCTATTGTTCCCCAGAATGCCGCCAAGAAGCTAAACGGCGCAAGCGAGAAGCGCAGAAAGTCCACGCGCCGGAACCTGTTCGGCCCGCACCTAAACGGCCCAAGCAAGCTGGTGGGGCGTATGTCTACTTCATGTGGGGGGAGACTACCGATCTGGTTAAAATTGGCACGTCTCTGGACCCGGCGCGTTTACAGGAAAAACTGCAACTTCATGGGGGCCAACCCGTAACCCTCCTGGCTGCTGTCTGGCGCACAAACGCCTACGAAGAAGAAGAATATCTTCAAGACCAGTTCGCAGCAGATCGTCAGATCGGTGAGTGGTTCAGTTTCACCCCGGACCTGGGAGAGGTGATCAACCATTATCGCAATTGGATGCACGGTCAAAATTCCGATCATTCCTGACCTGGGATTTTGGGCACACGTACACCCCTTTTCCCAGGAAAAGGCCATAAGGGGTATAAGATGGTAGTAGGCGGAAGAGTTGTCGGACAACGACCGTGAAAAAGGCGACAACACCCATCTGTTCATGCGGTCACTACCGCTTGGACGAACACCGGCCAGCCCCAGAAGGTGGCTGCAAAATCTGCCCGATCGGAGCCTGCACAAAATATGGCACGTACCGCAGAGCGCGAAAAGACGGAAGCTGGTTCGAGTGTGGAATCTCCAACTGGAACCAGTATCGAGAATTTTGCGGTACACACGTCACTCATGGAGCACGATCCCCCAAAAGGGTAGCGGTTAGGGCGGCGCAGATCCTCGAAGCCCTAACCGAACGTATCCCAATGGTCACGGAACTCACAAGTGACCAAGTGAACCGTTACTGTGAAGTACGAGCCAAGGAATCCCTCTACGGCGAATACATCGACGCCGTGTTGTTCGGTGAAAACACAGTCCAGGGTGCTATTGGGGTTGCAGCCATTCCGGATACTGTCATGCAAGCGTACATACGCCTTGCAACTCTGGGCCAGAAGATCGCCCAGGACCTCGGGATGGACCCTACCGGCTACGCGAAACTGGCCAAGGATTTCGGGTGGGCCAAGAAACTGCACACAGAACGCCTCGAAGAATTGCAAGCGCGAGGTGCCGCTCTACGAAGTGGTACAAAAAAGCGTTGAGAAATGGTATACTAGACCTAGGCCGGAGGACATGGTGTCCAAGGAGCCTCCAAAACTCCAGGAGAAGGTTCGATTCCTTCCCGGTCTGCTGGGGGGTATAGTGCTAGCGGAAACACACCTGTCCTGCAAACAGGAATTCGGGGTTCGACTCCCCGTACCTCCACGCCATGGGTCTGTACCCCAATTGGTAGAGGAACAGCCTTAGAAGCTGTGATGTGCAGGTTCGAATCCTGTCAGACCCACGCCAGGGGAGTGTAAGCTAGCGGAAAACTGCGAGGCCCTTACCCTCGTTTCTCGGGTTCGAATCCCGACACTCTCACTAGTTCACAACGGGTACGAGGAAGAAAGTAATCCGCGTGGCTTGGGACCACGAGACACGGGGGGCAGTACCCCGGTACCCGACTCTATGCCAGCAAAACGCATATGGACGGATGAAGACTTGCAGCGTGAAGCTCCTCGGGCTGAGAACATGAAAGATCTTCTTGGCGCACTCGGGCTTCGATTTAGTGGTTCTCAATATCCTCGCATACGCAAGGATTGTGAACGTTTGGGTATCAACCTCAGCCATTTTCGACACGGGAAAGGCACTTACGCGATCCCGGATACCGAATGGGTGGAACAACGCTTAAGAAAGGGAAAACCCACGGGTCCCCTCATCTTGCGGCGTTTGGTGGGCGCGGGGCTTCGCACCCGCCATTGCGAACGGTGTGGTATCACGCAATGGCAAGGCACACCCGCTCCCCTCCAAGTGGACCATATCAACGGGGATCCACGAGATAATCGGTTAGACAACCTCGCGATTCTTTGTGCCAATTGCCACGCTTTAACCCCCACTTGGGGAAAAAAGAAGCGTCATTCCGCGATGGTGTAACGGCAGCACAAGAGGTTCTGAACCTCTAGGTTTACGTTCGAATCGTAATTGCGGAGCTTACCCGCCGTTGGCGGGCTTAATGGGGTTGGCGTGACCTTGCGCAGGGTGCGCCTAACCGGACTTGACACCGTGGTACCGCGGTGCCGGGACAGCCCCTCTATTACTTGCCGTGCTAGTGAATCGGGATCACACCAGCTTGTCACGCTGGAACGACGGGTTCAACTCCCGTGCATGGCGCTTACATCTCCTCGTGGTGGAACGGACGAACACACCTCGCTACGAACGAGGAGAATGCAGGTTCAAGTCCTGCCGAGGAGGCCAATCTCTCTGAGGTGTAATGGAGGCACGGCAGACTCCGAAGCTGCTAGACTGGGTTCGATTCCCAGCGGAGAGGCTTTGCCGCATTGGTGCTAACGGAAGCACGCTGCTTTGGTAGAGCAGAGGACGGGTTTCGACTACCCGATGTGGCTCTGTGCCGGTGAGGCCGAATGGTGAGGCGGCGCATTCGTAATGCGTTAGTAGTGAGTCCGATTCTCACCACCGGCTCTTTGTTGCGGTAGCTCAAATGGATGAGCGCGACGGTCCTAACGTCGAGGGTGCAGGTTCGAATCCTGTTCGCAACGCTGCGGTAGGGTGAAACGGTTTCCACGCGTGGTTCATACCCACGAGACAGCGGGTTCAACTCCCGACTACCGCCACCAAGGGAAGGTAAACCAAGACGGGTTCTTGGGCCTCGCTGCTAACGAGTGCGTCCCGTGAGGGATGGTTTTCGACTAGCCTACCTTCCGCGGTTGTCAGTAGCGCTTAACGAGAGGCTGACAATCCATCGCCCCCGGCCCTCCGGGGGAAACTAGACCACCGGGTTCCTTGCGGGCCCGGTTTGTCGGAGCGGTCGTCTAACGGAAAGACACGAGACTTTCAATCTCGCAACCGGGGTTCAACTCCCCGTCGCTCTACTCCGCGTTGTCACGATGCCATTGTAGGGTAGCTCAACGGGAAGAGCGCTTGACTGTTAATCAGGAGGATGCAGGTTCGATGCCTGCCCCTACAGCCACGCAGACGTAACTCAGTGGAAGAGTACCTGCTTGCCAAGCAGGATGCCGCGGGTTCGAGTCCCGTCGTCTGCTCGCTGCGAGTGTAGCTCAACGGTAGAGCGTCAGTCTTCCAAACTGAATACGAGGGTTCGGCTCCCTTCACTCGCTCCATTCCGGGATACGGTGCTGGTTCCGTAGCAAGGCTTTGAACCTTGTGTGCGGGGGTTCGATTCCTCCTCCCGGAGCTATGCCTCCGGGGTCAGAAAGCGAGACACTTCCCCTGTAAGGAAGAAACAGCCGGGGCGGTACCGGCCGGAGGTTCCTTTGAAGCCAGCACGGGCGACTGGTAGTCGCAGGAGAGCTTATATCTCCCCCATGGCGGGTTCGATTCCTGCGTGCTGGACCATGGTTCTCAAGCTCAACCGGACGAGCGCTTGTTTGAAGCACAAGAGGTACTGGGTTCGATTCCCAGGGGAACCACCGGCTCATGGTATATGGGTGGGCACGGCACTCTGATAAGGTGCTAGACTGGGTTCGACTCCCGGTGAGCCGACCATGCGTCCCTAGCTCAAGTAGGCAGAGTACCGGACTTTTAATCCGAGAGATAGGGGATCGTGGCCCCTGGGGCGCACTCGGGCGTGTAGGTCAACGGAAGACCGCTAGTCTTACAAACTAGTCACGGAGGTTCGACTCCTCCTACGCCCACGTGGCCGAAGGCAAACAGGTACGCCGCAGCGTTGTGGCCGCTGTGTAAGGTGGTTCGAGTCCACCCGGTCACCCCCGCAGCAGAGCACGGTTGGGAAGTGCGTCTCCCTCATAAGGAGAAGGTCCCGAGTTCGATCCTCGGTGCTGCGACCATAGGCCGGTGGCAGGAGCGGCCGGAGTCTTCTAAGCTCATTGCCCGGGGTTCGAATCCTCGCATCGGCGCTGTGCGCGCGTGGCCCAATTGGTAGAGGCGCTCGTCTTAAGAGCGAGAAGTTGGGGGTTCGAATCCCCCGGCGCGCACCAAAGGAGCCCTTTGTGGACCGATGTTTGTTGCTCAATGCATCTTACGAACCCCACAGCGTCATTTCGGATCGGGACGCGGTATGTATGTACCTGGACGATGTGATTGAGCCCGTGGTCTATTCCGGCAAAGTGATGCGTTCTCCATCCATCACCGTCATGGTGCCTTCCGTAGCCCGTTTGATTCGCTACGTGCCGATGCCCGAACACATGCGCAGCGTGATGCTCACCCGTAAGGCCGTATGTGCGCGTGACCACCACATTTGCGCCTATTGCGAGGGTGAAGCCGACACGATGGATCACATTCAGCCCCGCGCTAAAGGCGGACGCCACACGTGGGAGAACGTGGTGGCAGCATGTCGTTCGTGCAACCACCGCAAGGGCAACAAGACCCTAGAACAACTGGGGTGGAAACTGCACCAGCAGCCTTTCCGCCCGGTGGGGATTGGCGCTCGCATTCTTGCTCTCCAGCCCGAACCCGAGTGGGAGCCTTACCTCGGAATGAGATAACCAATGTCAGATGCCGCCCTTGATATCCTCTACGGTTTGATCCTGGGAAACGGCAAAGCATGGGGCGAAGTAGCGGTGGACCAACAGCGTGAGGATGCGGCAGCGATCTTCACGGAAGAACGCCCCCACCTCCACTTCATCACGCGGCCTCGTGGTGGCTCAAAAACGACCGATGTGGCAGGTATGGCCATTGCATGGCTCATCGCCGATGCCCCGCTGATGGCCCGTGGTTATGTGGTGGCGGCCAATTCCGAACAGGCTGCACACGTCATCGACGCGGCAGCCAGTTTTCGGGCACGCACCCCCGAACTTGAAGGGGCTGTTTCGGTCGAGAATGAGAAAATCATTGCACCAGGCAAAGGTGCTTGGATCAGGGTACTTTCTCTTTCGGACTCCGGAGCCTGGGGACTACGCGAAGCGCGTTTCCTGATTGCCGACGAATTCTGCCAGTGGCCCCAGACCCGAGCGGCCAAACGCGTGTATGAAGCATTGCGTTCCACCGTCCAGAAGGAACTGGGATGTCGGCTCGTCATCCTCTCCTCATCGGGTGAACCCACACACTGGAGCCGGGCCACCTTCGATGAAGCCAATCGTGAGATGGTTCACGCACGAGAACAGAACCGGCTTCCCATGTGGCGCGTGTCGGAAATGCCAGGCCCGGTACCTTGGCAAGACCCGCAGGAAATCGAACAGCTCCGCAACGAGCTCAGTCCATCGGCCTATGACCGTTTGGTCCTGAATATCTGGTCTCAGGACGAAGACCGGGCCATCTCCGAAGAAGATTTTGAAGTAGCTGCACGCAATAGATTCCGACTCAGCCATCGGGTACCAACGGGTTTGCGAGGGTATGGTCTCCGATTGCATGATCCGATGCCGGAACAGAAATATCTGATGAGTGTGGACATTGGTATCTACAATGACTCCACGGTCATGTGTGTAGCACACAAAGAACCTCTTGACCCCGAAAAGCCCAAGGGCCTACAGAAAGTAGTCATTGACCACTTGGAGCGATGGTCGGGGTCCAAGAAACGCCCAGTCCAGCTACAAGATGTAGAAGATTGGATTGTGGCCCATGCCACCGAATATAATCGGGCACGCGTTCTAGCGGACCCGGATCAATTCGTGGGTAATATCCAGAGCCTTAATCGGCGCGGTGTACGAGCAGGTGCTTTCGTTTTTGGGGCTACCTCCGTTGGTCAAGTCGCCACGGCACTTGTACAAGCATTTCGCAACCGCCAGATTGAAGTTCCGGATTACAAGAGCCTCCGAGATGAACTCGTGAGTGTGCGCTTACGCGAATCTGCCCCCGGAGTCACGCGTCTAACCCATGACCGTGAAAGGGGACATGACGACCAAGCGGTAGCCATCGGCCTCGTGTGCCACGAACTGTTGGGGAAGTATGGCTTTGGAGCCAGTTTCCGAACGTTCA
>JAEHJW020000672.1_pt1 | contig 16281 bp, 14 predicted proteins | sample 9271431 | NCBI WGS metagenome assembly JAEHJW02 | reverse complement strand
ATGAGTCACACACTTCGGAACCAGATCTTGGACGGAAGGGCTCCGCGCCTAGTTGAAGATGCGCTGGACGTCTGTCCATCAGAGATCCTCGTCGGGCACTCTGTCTCTACCTACTTCACGGAACCAGCAGTGACAGTCCGTATACTCCCCCGAGCTCCCATCGGCTACTTCCCAACGGCGTGGCCAGAGGCACAGGTCACCAAACAGCCGTCTGTGATCCATTCACTCCAACTCCAGGAGGTGATGTAATGGCACGTGCGGACCTTCTCCTAGATATCGTCCGTGCGGGTGCCCAGGGCGACCAGATGCTTTTCCGGAAGTCCCTTGAGGCACTTGTGGCTGAGGAACGGGCCAAACAGCATCACATCCTCGCAGATCGGCTGGCGAGCCACCTCCAGCCAAACGGTGGCGGCTTCCACCCCCAGCCGTTGCCCGGGCGCAGAAACGGCCAAGCGCCCGACCTCTTTTTCGAGGTCGATCCGCGACGGCGCCTCACAGACCTCATCCTTCCGCAAGTTGTAGTGGGGGCGTGCACCGAACTCGTTGAGGAGCATCGCCGCGCTGACCTCCTGAGGGCGCACAATCTCGAGCCGCGGCACCGGGTTCTTGTGGCTGGTCCGCCAGGTAATGGGAAGACGACCCTTGCGGAAGCACTCGCGTCCGAGTTGGCAGTCCCGCTACTCGTCGTCCGCTATGAGTCGGTGATTGCCAGCTACCTCGGCGAGACAGCGGTACGTCTCTCTCAGCTTTTCGAGCAGGTGCGCACCCAGCGGTGCGTCCTTTTTTTTGACGAGTTTGACGTGGTTGGCAAAGAGCGCGGGGACATTCATGAGACTGGCGAAATCAAGCGCGTCGTCAGCTCCCTGCTACTGCAAGTGGATGCGCTCCCAACCTATGTGGTCGCGGTTACCGCCACCAACCACCCCGAGCTTCTCGATCGCGCAGTTTGGCGCCGCTTTCAACTGAGGCTCGGCCTGCCTGCACCGGCACTAGCGCAGGTGCAGGAATGGTTTCGGAGGTTCGAGGAACGCCTCGGCGTCAAGCTTGGCGTGGCGCCTAGTACCATCGCAAAACGTCTCCGAGGTCTGAGTTTTGCCGAAGTCGAACAATTCGGGCTCGACGTGCAGAGGCGGTACGTGCTTTCCCTCCCCGACGCCAACCTCCGGAGGATCGTCGAGGAGAGACTGCAGCAGTGGGCCCAGCGGTACGGTCTGGCCAAGGCCGACGACGAGGGAGTCCGTGCCTGAGCGCCCGCTTCTGATCCTTCCGGCGCCTGGCGAACCCGAAGGACGCAGCGCCAAGACTGGCAGGGGAGGCCCCCCCCATCTACCAAACCGTTCACGACAAGGCGAGCGTTTGGCTCCGAAGTTCAACGCGCTTCAGGCGACTCTCACAGCCGAGAGGGCAAGACTCAGGACCGAAGCGTCTGGGCTAAGTCCAGAAGAAGTGGTTGTGCTTGAAACCGTTGGCCCTGTGGAGGACTTCATCGTAGCCGTCCGCAATGTCGAAGGCCTCGAATGGCTCGGTGAGATCGAGGAAGAGGACATCCCGCCTGACGACGACTTCTTTGTAGCCGACAAGAGCGGTGCCGCCCGGGCCGACAAGGCGATCCGGGGACGGGTCTTCTTGGTGTTCACGAACCAACAGGCGCTTCAGCAGATCCTGTCCCTTTGGACAGCGTGGCAGGCAGACAAGGAACTCTCGTGGGGTCTGAAGAAGTGGGGTGACGTTTTCGCCCAGCTACGCGATGTTCGGCCATGGGGTGTCCGAGACCGTCTGGTCGAAACTGGCGTCATAGAAGACTGGCGCGAGCGAGAGAAGCATGGCGACGAAGTCGTACCATGCGAGATCGAGCTATGGTTTCGGGGCGACCCACAGCGAAGAGCGAACGCCCGCGATCGTGTGGATCGTCTCGTAGCCGCAGTTGGCGGCAAGGTCGTTCACGAAGCCACCATCGAGGAGATTGCGTACCATGCGGTGCTTGCGCGTCTCCCCGTTACTGCTGTCCGCCCATTTTTCGAGGACGCAGGGCACGATGCAGCCCTCGTCAAGTGCGAACAAATCCAGTTCTTCCGGGCGTCCGGGCAGATGGCTGGCATCGCCCTGGATGACCAGCGCCACCCCGAGCCGCTCCGGGCTCCCGTGGCGCCGTCCGATCTCGGGGACCCGGTCGTTGCTCTCTTTGACGGGCTTCCCTTGCAAAACCACCATCGACTTGCCGGGCGCCTCGTCGTGGATGACCCCGACGACTATGAGGCCCGATACCCTGCGGCTGAGCGGCGTCACGGAACCGCAATGGCGTCACTTATACTCCACGGAGATCTTGATGCCAATGAGGAGCCGCTTTCACGGCGCCTTTACGTGAGACCGATTCTTCAGCCAGACACGCGGTCGTGGATCGCCCCCCGCCCAGAGACGGTACCCGAGAACTTGCTCGTGGTCGACTTCCTTCACAGGGCCGTTCGTCGTCTCTTCGATGGCGAAGGAAACGAACCCCCGGTCGCACCACAGATTTGCGCTATCAACCTCTCCATTGGCATCCTTGACCGCCCGTTTGACAGTGCCATGAGTCCCCTGGCTAGACTGCTCGACTGGCTCGCCTGGAGGTATCGAGTCCTGTTCATGGTCAGCGCAGGGAACCACATGAACAGCATCACGATCGCGGCCACCCGCGGGGAGTCGGCGGCGTTGTCGGCGGAAGAACTGCAGAGCCAGGTTCTGCAGGCTGTTGCTGCGGACACCCGCAACCGGCGTCTACTGTCTCCGGCTGAAGCCGTTAACGTCATAACAGTGGGTGCCACTCATCGTGATGCATCCACTGGTCCGCTGCCGCCCAACACCATCCAGCCGTTTGAAGGCGATGTGCTTCCGAGCGTTATAAGCGCCAATGGGATGGGTTATCGGCGTGCCATCAAGCCGGAGATTTTGCTCCCCGGTGGCCGTGTTGTGTTGCTCGAGCGCCTTGCTTCAGGCGCCGCCGCGGTGTTCGACGTCTTCCGGCAAGCGCGCCAGCCTGGGCAACGAGTGGCTACCCCAGGCGAGGCAGCAGGAAACATCACCTACACCCATCACAGCCGCGGAACCAGTAACTCCACTGCGCTCGCCAGCCGCGCTGCCTCCGAGTTGTACGACGTCCTCGAAACACTCCGGTCGGCTCCCGGAGGAGATTTAATCGATGCCCAACCGCGGGCGGTGTGGCTCAAAGCGCTGTTGGTCCACTCAGCCAGCTGGGGCGAAGCCGGCCAGGTCCTCGAGCGGATCCTCAAGACCCCCGAGAACAGCCGCCAATTCAAGGAGTACGTGACTCGGCTGCTTGGTTACGGCACCATCGACTCCGCCCACGTGCGAGAATGCACCCCATACCGCGTTACTGCACTTGGCGGCGGCCAGCTCCAAGCGGACCAGGCGCATATCCACCGATTTCCGCTGCCTCCTGGTCTGAGTGGCAAGCGGGGCTGGCGCCGACTAGTCATTACGCTTGCCTGGCTGACGCCCATCAATACGACGCACCATTCGTGGAGACGCGCAGACCTCTGGTTCACTCCGCCAACCGATCCGCTCCAAGTGAAGCGACAACAAGCTGAATGGCGGGCGGTCCAACGCGGAACTGTGCAGCATGAGGTACTCGAAGGAAATCGCGCGGTCGCATTCGTGGATGGTGACCATCTTGAGATCCGAGTAAGTTGCCGACCAGACGCCGGTGCGCTTGAGGACGCCGTTCCCTATGCGCTTGCGACAACATTGGAGATTGCAGAGGAGCTTGGCGTCGATATCTATGAGGAGGTCCGCGTGCGCGTTCACGCCGCCCGGATTACTGTCGCGCCTGCTTCTTGACGCTCGCTTGCGTAAATTGACTGCGCACCTCTCGGGCTTGTTCTTGGTGCCCCCAACCGCATCCTTCGAGGAAGTCAAACTCCGTCGCGAACCTCCTCGGGCGGAGCAAGAAGATGTCCGAGGCGTTTTGTCTGCGACAGATGATGAATGGAGGCTGAGATGTGGAGAGTTTCCTTCTCCCTGGTTCTCTCCTAGTCTGCCCGGTTTGGCCTGTGGAAGCTGGCGCCCTTGCAGAAAACTCCACATTTGGACCGAGGCACCTCATTCAGTTTCCCGCAGGGGCTTGGAATCCCGCGTCGCGCGATCCCACAGCCCCCACAGGCCCTGCGGAGGCCGGCGGAATACGGACAGGGATTCGAGCGTGCGCGGACACCGTCTTGAGCCAAGGCAGACAGTCGGGCGCGAGGCTCGGTGTGATCTCCGTGATGCTCGGGCCGGTGTCCACGATCGTCGGGCCGCTGGTCGTCGGCCCTCTCTTGCAGACAATTCGGGACACTACCCGGATGCGGTGCCTGAGCTGGGCGAGAGGGTCCCCGACCCGCCATCCTTGCTGCCCGCACCAGCGACCGGTAGGTCCCTAGCCTTTCCAACCTCTCCAGGGTCGCCTCGAAATCCAGGCAAATCGTCTCCGGGTTTCCGCCCAGTTACTCGCCAAACCCTTCAGCCTGACTCGGGAACCATCGCCGGCAGAACGCCTTCATGGATTCCGAAGTCATCGGAGCCACACCAAGGTTCTTCTCATAGTGCACGTTTTCGACCGTCGTCGGGTAGAAGGCGTCGCTACGCAGGTTGAGCGTGTGGACAACCTGCTCCCGGGCCCTGCCAGGAGCGGAACCCCCCTCGCGGAACGCCTGGATATGGAAGTAGACCGGGTTCCACAGTGCGGTCCAGAAGCACGGCTTGTAGTGGTTACGTTTTGTGAATGTGTCAGGCACTCGCCGCTGCGCGGGCTCGCTTCGCATCCACCACGCGTCCAGCCGTCATGTCGACCCGTCGGGTCCAACGTTAGCCAGGATCTTCGTCGCCTTGGCCCGCTTCCTTGTCGCAAACAGTTTCTCGCGTTTTGGCAGGCAAAGACTTCAAAGACTTCTTGGTCTTAGCTCCAGCACGCGGATGACGGGTTCGGAGGAACCTCAGCATCCCAACTACTGCCAAAGCCTCGTCGTAGCGCCTAGAACTCATCGTCTGAGCGATCGCCTCAGGAACCCCCAACTCCACGAGCAACCCAGCCACTTCGATGTGGAGCCTCTTCTGGACTTTGACTTGAATTGCTCGCTGCTCCTTTACATATTCCTCTACTGGAATACGGTCCATCTTGACGGAGCGCTTCCTCTTCCGGGGCGTCTTGAGCTGCAACGTACCGTCAGCCCCCACGTGCGCCCGCGGCACACATGAAAGCAGTTCTTCCTCCGCCAACCCAGGATAACTTCCGATAGTCGCCAGTGCCATCGCGAGTTCTTCGTCAGTCCACGACGCCACAAAGCCGTCCTCGTCAAACGCACGCAACAAGAAGTCGCGCAGCCATTTAGTGTCCACCCAACACCTCCTGGATCAACGCCGCAAACTCCTCCCGTGCTCGAGAATTGTTCACGAGATTTCCAAGCGTCTTTAACAGGTGAGCAATCTGTTTCCTAGCCGCGGCGATTTCCTGTGGATCCATCTCGAGGGCCTCTGACATGTCCGGGTCCGACGCATTTGGGTCCCGAAGCAGCTCGCGAAAGACCGGTTGAATGCGAACTGGCAGGAAGAAGAGCACCGCTTTCGTCACAGGCACGCCAGCATCCCCTCCGTATAAGTACTCCCTTAAGAGGTTATAGCTATACCGATGCGGTACATCCCCTGGTACGTGCATCTTTGGAAGCCCCTGCGCAAACTCCAGGAGCGCCTGACGCAACCTCGACAGCACAGATCTCGCCGAACCATCCTTCTCCGGCAAGAGGTCGCGGATGTCTCGGGAATGCGTCCCCATTAGGACAGCACGTATCAGTTCTCGCTTCGATTCTGGAAAGCAGAGCTGTGTGAATCGCAACATGTCGCGATCTGCAGCCTCCCGAATCGCCTCTTTCAAGGCCCGAGTATTTTCGATCTCCTCGATTACCTGGTCCTCTTCCCTCCGGATCCGTGACCACAAATCGTCGCCTAGCTGGTGCTCCAGCAGATCTTCATCCAGCGGCACTTCCCGAACCTCTTCTTCTCGCTCATCGGTATTCACCCGCGCCGCGGCCGATGAGGTCGGAACAGAACCGCCCTGTTCAGCTGTGCTATCACCCATCTCATCGGACTTCTTCTTGGCACCCGACGCTTGAGAAGGCCGCTGCCGATGCCTGGTCGGGTTCCGAGTCCTATCGTAAGACCTGAACCGACAGGTCTTGAAAACGGCACCTACGAACCTCTCCGGGCGGAGCTTCGCTCGCTTGCGGAAAAGCTCATAGAGCACATCGTTTGCAATCTCCTTGGCATCTTCGACGGACGCACCCAACCTGAAACAGAACCTGACCATCGCCGGCCAAAGGAGGCGCATGACCTCGTTGAGCGCAGCCTCATTGCCCGCCAGGAAACCGTCCACAACGTTCCTGGGAATGTCCACGACCGCAACTATACTCTCCTCCCGCACCGCGCCCCAACGCAATCCTGCCTCGGGAACCCCTGGACCCGTAGTCCGCACACGTTGGAGGGTCCTTGACCACCAGCGGCCGAATCCACTTACCGCAAAGGTAGGCCGGGTCACTACACAAGTTTGACAAGAGCCACTTGGCCCACCACGGATTCCCGACACTGTTGTCCCAGACCCGGTTATTGCCTGATGAGCTGCCACCCCTGCGGGGAAACTTTGCCGGGGCCGGCTGTCGGGTGGTCGGTCTGGTGGCGGGTCCGGTGACGTGTGTAGGGCTGTTGCGTGGGCTGGCGCGGCTCGCGACCCAAGCAGCCGGTCCGGGCGGGTGACCGACGGCAGTGCAGGGGCGCCGTCCCGCCGAGCAGTACCCATGGTGGCGTTGCTCCTCGTCTCAGCTGGCATTCTTGTATTCCTGCCCTCCTAGAGCTGCCACCGCTACAGGAGAACCCGCAGTTTGAGCGTGCAGTTCACCTCGTTCAGTTGTCGTAGCGATTCACTGCGAAAACCTTCCCGAACTGCTCGAGGCAACGCATCTGCTCGACGGAACAGGGCCCAAAGACAACGATGGCGCTAGGAAATGGCGCAGACATCTCATGGCCAGGCGGAGCTTCTAGCCCGTGAAGTTCAAAGGTGAGGCGCCCTCTGATGAAACAGACGCAACTTGCATGTTGGAACGCGATGTCGTGCCAGTAGCTTGTATCGACTCTGGCCGGGATCAGCATCACGACCGTAATCCCGTTGGCCGCCTCCTCGTTGCTCTTCCTCATCCACTTCGGCAGCTCTCGGCCGTATGGCGGATTCACGAAGGCGTTCCCAATCGCGGCCCATTTCTGCCGTAGCCCGTCATCGTCCTTTGTGAAGTAGGCGTTGCACTTTGCCGTTTCGTGAGCAGCACAGGGGTCCAGCCGAAAGTGGAAGATGGCATCCAGTCGTTCGAAGAAGGCTCTCGGCGTCGCCCAGGTCTGGTCGTTGCTGCTGAGCAATTGCTTGGCGAGCGCCATCGCCGTCATCCCCGGAGTCCGGATCGAATCCGCGCGGCTGCTCCCGCAGCACCTGGAGGTTCGCAGCAGAGGAGGCAGGCCAACCCGTCCTCGTGCGCCCCTCTACGGATAGCTAACTTGGCGAGTGGACTCGGTCCCGAGTTGAAAGCGACCCAGCATGGCGCCGATGTGGGCCTCGCGCAGTGACAGCGTCGGGGCAATTCGCCGACGACCGGCTCGCCCCAACACCGGAGGCTTCGGCTCCGATCCCGCTGTCTCTTGCCCGTGCACTCGGCCATCAGCCTTCGCTCCCGACCCTATGCGGATGAAGGACCTGCTGAAGCTGCCTGATTGCCGCCAGCCTCCATTTCTGGCGCTCGCACACACCTCTCCCGTTCGGACCCAAATGTGTTCCCGTAACTGACAGAGCAATGATTGTTTACGCTACACCGGAAACCGCGCTTCCGCCTGCACCACAAACCCGACGCCGCGCGATCTCAGGCCCCCTGAGGCGGAACCCGACACCCCTTGTGGTCCGTGCCCTATCCGGGCGGCGGGGCGACTTCGCCGTGAACCCTCGCCGGCCACCATCCGCTCCACCAACAATGACCACTCGATCAGAGGAACGGTTGCTTCTTTCCCGCCTGGCAAGCCATTCGGCCCCTGTCGCCTTCCCGCGTCGTTCCGCCGACGCCCGGCACAACCGCAAGGCCCTACCCTTCTTGCGTTGCGGGGCGTCGACGACGATCTCATGTAAGGCTGACGCACATCCAACCTCATCCCCTGAGCCGTCCTCGGGCATGGACAGCTGGTCCGCAGGAGTCTCGCCGAACCGGCCGATGACTCGGGCGGCCATGGCGCCGGCGTCCGGCTCACAGACACCGAACCAACGCACCGTCCGGAGCACTTGAAACGCCGATCCCTCGTCGACCTCGGCCGCCATGGAGCTATTTCCCACCGTCCACCTCCACCTACTAGCTAGAACGGCCCTACGTTGCACCGTCGTCTGAGCCGATTGACAATCCACCTCACAGAAGCAAACGCAGACGCTCGTGACCCAGGTCTCCACATGCCCTGTGCCTGTTTGTTTGGGCCCTCCCTTCTAACCTCTTCCCGCCGCCCTCCACCGGCTGTCGGGTGGTCGGTGGGGTGGCGGGTGCGGTGACGTGTGTGGGGTTGGTGCGTGGGCTGGCGCGGTTCGCGACCCAAGCAGCCGGTCCGGGCGGGTTGACGGGCGGGGTGCGCGGGTGGTGCTGTCGTTTTCTGCTGTCCTTGGTGGGGGCGTCGGTGGTCGTGTGTTGAAGGCGGTTTGTGGTGCGCTGGGGGTGGTTCGTGGTGTGCCCCCAGCGGTTTTTGTTGTTACTTGTAAGTAGTTGTGGGGGGAAAGGTTTATATACTGGGACGTCTCATGGTGGTACACTTTTGTTTCAGAGGTGTCCTATGAGTCTTCGGGATCGGTTTGTTCGCAATCTTGGCATCGCGGCATTGGTGGGCGCAAGCACGCTGGGGCTGGGTAGTCCTGCTCGGGCGCAGACCGCTTTTGAGAGCGCGGGTTCGGCGCCCGCGAGCGCCACGGCCCAGGCGAGCGCGCAGAGCACGGCGCAGACCTTCACGTACTATCTGCCGGTCCTGGCGAACCTTCGTGGGGCGAACAACAGCGATTGGCGCTCCCTCGTGCGCATGCGCGCCATTTCTGGCGTGGAGACGCACGTGTGGATCCAGGCGCACCCGCGCGGCGCGCAAGCGCAAGCCACGGACCCCAAGAGCACCATGTACGTGATCTGCGGGACGTGCAGCGCGAACTTCCCCAACCTCCTGGACAACCTCCTCGACCAAGGCGGGCAGCCCATGCACCTGACGGGCGCGTACTGGGGCGAAGTCACAAGCAACGAGCCCCTCGGCATCGACTCGAGCACGAGCGCGAACTTCAGCCCGGACGGCAGCAACCAAGGCGGGGACTACGCCACCCTGGACGCGAGCACCATGTGGAACGACCCCCACCTCGCGCGCCGCGGCGACATCATCGAATTCCCCCTCGACGGCACGAGCAGGACACGAGAGAACCTCAACCTGTTCGCCCCACCAACCAACACCACCGACTACACCGGACCAGCAATCACCGTCCAAGCAACGCTCCTGGACTACCTGGGCAACACCATCGACGGCACCACCATCACCCTCCAACCAGGAACGTACACACAATTCGCGCCCATCGCACCAGCGCTCACCAACGGCAAAACACTCAACGCCGGCGACGTCCTCCAACTCCGACTGGGAGGCGACGGCGGCAACGGAGAATTCCTCCTCTACGCCATCAAAAACGAAATCGACAACGTCACCACCACAAGCCAAGACCCCAGCAACAAAACAGGATACATACGACCACTCGTGACGAGCGCAGAGTACCGCGACCTACCCCAAACGGTCGAGCAGAACGATATCTTCGCGACGCGCGTGGCCATCACAAGCAGACCCGGCACGACCATCGACACTGTCCTCCTCGACACGAGCGGCAGCGGCACATGGGACAACAACTTCACAGGCAACAACACCAACCAATACGTGCTCGAAACCAGCGGCGCAGCACTCGCCACAGGCACGTGGACGCCGAAGATGCGCGCCCTCATCACGGACAACCGCGTCACCTATGCGCGCGACTTCACCGCCAACACGTTCACGGTGAACCCGGAACACAACGGCTACATCGCCACCTACGACAACGCCAAGAACTTCATCATGAACAATCTTGACCTCGTGTCGGCGTGGACAAGCCACGGTGTTGTCGGTGGACAGGCCACACTGCCCTCCACTTGGAAATCTGCATGGCCGCTTTACTTCGACGGTATCAACAACCCACCAAACAATCCGGAACTGGATTACATTATCTTCAATGATGTTGGCGATACCCTTACCGGTAACGACATGATCCTGAAGCTCAAAGACGGCACGCAGCTTGGAATTGGTGGAATGCCAGAGCAGGAGTTCGATCAGTTCCGCCGAGCGGTGAAGGCCACTTTGCCTCCATCGTAATCTCCACCGCAGTGACCTGTCCTTCATCTGTCGCAGACACCACGCCACTTTTCCACGCAACGGTCCACTATGAGTCTCGACGAACTCTTCCGGCACCTCGACGAGAGTTACGTCCAACATCACGTTCTCGCCCCTCATGATGAAGCACGGCGACGCTTTCAATTACTCTCCCACACCGCACGAGACGCGCAGGAGTTCAAAGCAATCGTCACCCAGTACGTCCAGCATCTCCGCGCCGCTCTCGGCGACCGCGTGCCGAGCGAGGACAGCGCCTTTGCCGAAGCCAAACAGATGTTGGGACGCTTGTTCCACGGATTCCCGCGACAAGATGGCTATGAGAACGCCCTTGCCAAGGGAATGAGAGGTGAGATGGAGGAGGTCATCAACCAACTCGCCCTCGGCCTCAAGGACCACGCCCTTGACTTACATGTAGATTGTCTGTACTACTCCACTGTTGACCCTGCATCCGCGGAAGAGAATAGGCATCTCGCAGCAGCTCTTCACCAGCGCTACGGCACCACACTCCGCGCCAGCGATGAGGCCCTCAGACGGCTCGTGAATCACCTCCCGCCATTCTTCCGTGACTTCTAACGCCGAACGACGACTCCGGGGTAGCACAATCCATCAGCCTTCACTGCATGTCAGGGTAGAACCACTGAATAGCCTCACGGAAGCGTAAGGCTTTTTAAGGCAACCCGCTCAGAGGAGGAGTATGGGAAAGAGAGGAGTGGCAATTCTTCTTGTTATAATTGTCGCTCTTGCTGTGCAGGCCCTTCGCGTTCACAGCACCTGCCCCCCATCCTGCGGAACATGTCTAAATGGAATCCTCGACCCCGGTGAAGTCTGCGACCGTACCGCGACCCCGACTGGTTGTCCTGCTAGCTATACGTGCAGTGCGGATTGCACCTATTGTTCCGACGCGCAGGGGCACAAGTGCAACTTCAACGGCGTGTGCGAGGCGTCGTTGGGCGAGCAGTACCCGTACTGCTCTGATTGTCCCGCGCCGTGCACGCCTAATTGTCAGGGCAGCACGTGTGGTCCTGACCCGGTGTGCCATACGCTCTCGTGCGGGACGTGTTCGCTTCCTGCGACCTGCGTTGGCGGCCAGTGCTGCACCCCGAATCCTTCTGTGTGTACGAATGCGACGGGCCAGATCACTGCTGCAAACGTCGTGTGTGGCGCGACCGTTGTGGGTCAGAACAATTGCGGCCAGCCGTGCACCGTGACGGGTACGCAGTGCTTGATGAACGACGACGGCGGCTTGCCGAGCTGTGGTTGATGCCGCCCTCCACCGGCTGTCGGGTGGTCGGTGGGGTGGCGGGTGCGGTGTCGTGTGTGGGGTTGTTGCGTGGGCTGGCGCGGTTCGCGACCCAAGCAGCCGGTCCGGGCGGAGTGACGGGCGGGGTGCGCGGGCGGTGCTGTCGTTTTCTGCTGTCCTGGCGGGGCGCCGGTGGTCGTGTGCTGGGGGCGGTTCGTGGCGTGGTGAGGGTGGTTTGTGGTGTGCCGACAGCGGTTTTTGTTGTTACTTGTAAGTAGTTGTGGGGGAAAGGTTTATATACTGGTACGTCTCATCGTGGTACACTTTTCGACAGAGGTGTCCTATGAGTCTTCGGGATCGGTTCGTTCGCAATCTTGGCATCGCCGCACTGGTGGGCGCAAGCACGCTGGGGCTGGGCAGTCCTGCTCGGGCGCAGAGCGCTTTTGAGAGCGCGGGTTCGGCGCCCGCGAGCGCCACGGCCCAGGCGAGCGAGCAAAGCACCCAACAGACCTTCACGTACTATCTGCCCGTCCTGGCGAACCTTCGTGGGGCGAACAACAGCGATTGGCGCTCCCAAGTGCGCCTGCGGGCCATTTCTGGTGTGGAGACGCACTTTTGGATCCAGGCGCACCCGCGCGGCGTCCAGGCACAAGCCACGGACCCCAAGAGCACCATGTACGTGATCTGCGGGACGTGCAGCGCGAACTTCTCCAACCTCCTGGACAATCTCCTTGGCCAAACCGGGCAGCCCATGCACCTGACGGGCGCGTACTGGGGCGAAGTCACAAGCAACGAACCCCTCGGCATCGACTCGAGCACGAGCGCGAACTTCAGCCCGGACGGCAGCAACCAAGGCGGTGACTACGCCACCCTGGACGCGAGCACCATGTGGAACGACCCCCACCTCGCGAGGCGCGGCGACATCATCGAATTCCCCCTCGACGGCACCAACAGGACACGAGAGAACCTCAACCTGTTCGCGCCACCAACCAACACCAACGACTACACCGGACCAGCAATCCAAGTCCAAGCAACACTCCTGGACTACCTGGGCAACACCATCGACGGCACCACCATCACCCTCCAACCAGGAACATACACACAATTCGCACCCATCGCACCAGCACTCACCAACGGCAAAACACTCAACGCCGGCGACGTCCTCCAACTCCGACTCGGCAGCGACGGCGGCAACGGAGAATTCCTCCTGTACGCCATCAAAAACGAAATCGACAACGTCACCACCACAAGCCAAGACCCCAGCAACAAAACAGGATACATACGACCACTCATCACCACCACCTTCGACGCGAGCATGGGCAACGAAGTGAACGACCCCGCCCTCTTCAAAGCGACCTTCACCGCCCGACCAGGCGCCTACGTCATCGACGCCTGGTTCAACGAACGCGGACAATGCGACCAAAGCGGCAACTGCACCGTCGACTACAGCAACACCAACACCCAAGACACCAACCCCTGGGCAATCACACACAACACCACCCTAAGCACACCAGGAACATTCACCCCACTGCTCGGCATCCAAGTCAGAGGCGACGACCACGTCATCTACAACAGACAAGTAACAGGAACACCATACACCGTGGTCGCAGAACAAGACTACAGCCCTGCAAACAGCTACGCGACCACGCAGAGCAAGAAAGATCAACTCGCACACCTCATCGGCGACAACATCAATGCGGTGTACCTCGGCGACAACACGCACTACGGTTACAGCGACATGATGAACCTCCTCACCATGTACACAGATGGTATCGCCACACAAGCGAATCCAGAACTCGACCATGTTCAAGTCCTTGACACCACCAACAGCCTCATGTTCAGCATGAAGACGGGTGGGAATGCGGTTTGGGGTGGATTCACGCAACTGCAAATTCAGCAGCTTCTGAATATCTACGGCGTACAGCGATAAATCCTTCTCTTCTTCTCCTTTCTCATTCTTCGATACTCTTATAATTTTGGCCCCACTCCCTGCTTGCATGGGAGCAACGATATCCAGTCCGTGGTTCTACGATCGTGTCATCGCACACGAGGCAGAACTTGTCCGCGGCATTGAGCGTGCGGCCACGGCAGCCGAACAGCGCGACAACCAAGCACGCGTAGCATTCCAACACGACCCGACAGGCGCCAACTTCATCGCACATGAGGAACAGCGCGGATGCCGCGGCCGGATACTTGTTGCGCTCACTCGCCGTCGCGAGCACGGATCCTCTATCCGTCGGGCCGCGCCCGTCCTGGTTGGTCCAGCAACGCTCGAAAGCCTCCTTACCGTCCAACCTGATACCTATGATGCCTTCATTGATGGCCGTCTCCCCTTCAATCCGTTGTTCTTCGAATTTGCTGAACCATACACCATCTCCCTACCGCTTCAGGACCATGACGTCCACCTTCACGGCTTGCATCTTACGAGCTTCGACGAAATGACCAAACGACCATGGACCACTGTGCCTGACGCCATACGCAAGCGAACCTACTTCATCACCCTCTATTACGAATACGGTGTCCGTAACCCTAATCGGGCCGACAATATTGGGGAGCTCGGGCTCGGGTTCAACCCCTCGATGAGGGGCCGGCTCGTTGGCGAAAGCGATGCCATGTGTTTCTACCTCAATCTCGAGCAATCTCTCCTCCACTACACACTGACGGCAGAAATCAAGACTGAAATCGCACGCGGCGAGGAACGACCACTCCAACACACAGCCTCCTTGCATGACGTGCCCAATGGCGGGCGTCTGCAACAGCTCGCCAATCTCTCTGTCAACTTGGTGAACTATATCAATGCGCACAACGTCACGATGACTCAACACCATCGCACGGTCCAGCTCACACGCCGCACGGATCGTGGCAAAAAGAGGCACACTGTCGCATCACAACCGTACTATCTTGTGACGATCCGCGACGCACTCACGACCGAAGCTGCGGAGAGCGGACAAACAAGGGAGCTCGCGTGGCGCATCTTTGTCCGCGGTCACTACCGCCGACTCCGTGACGACAACGGTTCCATCTACCTCGTTACGTGGGTTCGCCCCCACCTTAAGGGACCAACGGACGCCCCGTGGCGCGAACAGCGCTACCAAGTCCTCGCAGACAAACTCCTCCGCGAGCAAGAATTGTCTGAGAGTTACACACCGACGAAACATATATAAGGACTCCAGTGCAGGTCAGTGCCTATGAAAGGGGGGAGAGGTATAGTCTGTATATTTGTGATTGTAGCACTTCTCCTATTGGTTACTACAGTTCCCCGAAACGTCAACGCATCAGGTTGCCCACCGACAAACCCTAGCTGTGCCTATTGCGGAGACGGCGTTATCAGTTGCCCGAACTATTTCGGTGTCTGCGAGGTCTGCGATATCAATCGGAACCCTACGGGATGCCCCGCGGGGTACACTTGCAACGCGGATTGTGGCGGATGCACACAAAGCACCCCGCCTCCCTGCGGCCCATTGTGTCCTCCCGCCGGTCAGGTGGCGTGCAACACGTACGCGGATAATGGGTGCGGCGGGACGTGCACGACGCTGGGGACACAGTGCACGAGCGGTACGTGCTATCCCGCGCCGTACAATTGCTGTACGCCCGGCACGGTCTGCAGCGTCACTCCCGGATCGACGCTCTGCGGCCAGATCGCAACCGGCACCTTGGGGTGCGGTGTGCCCTGCACTGTGACGGGTACGCAGTGCTTGATGGACAACGGCGGCGGCTTGCCGAGCTGTGGTTGATGCCGCCCTGGACCGGCTGTCGGGTGGTCGGTGGGGTGGCGGGTGCGGTGACGTGTGTGGGGTTGTTGCGTGGGCTGGCGCGGTTCGCGACCCAAGCAGCCGGTCCGGGCGGAGTGGACGGGCGGGGTGCGCGGGCGGTGCTGTCGTTTCTTGCTGTCCTTGGTGGGGGCGTCGGTGGTCGTGTGCCGAGAGCGGTTTGTGGTGTGCTGGGGGCGGTTCGTGGTGTGCCCACAGCGGTTTTTGTTGTTACTTGTAAGTAGTTGTGGGGGGAAAGGTTTATATATTGGTACGTCTCATGGTGGTACACTTTTGTTTCAGAGGTGTCCTATGAGTCTTCGGGATCGGTTTGTTCGCAACCTTGGCATCGCGGCATTGGTGGGCGCAAGCACGCTGGGGCTGGGTAGTCCTGCTCGGGCGCAGAGCGCTCCTGAGAGCACGCCGACAACCGCGAGCGAGCAAAGCACGGCGCAGACCTTCACGTACTATCTGCCGGTGCTGGCGAACCTGCACGGCGCGAACAACAGCGATTGGCGCTCCCAAGTGCGCCTGCGGGCCATTTCTGGTGTGGAGACGCACTTTTGGATCCAGGCGCACCCGCGCGGCGTCCAGGCGCAAGCCACGGACCCCAAGAGCACCATGTACGTGATCTGCGGGACGTGCAGCGCGAACTTCTCCAACCTTCTGGACAATCTCCTTGGCCAAACCGGGCAGCCCATGCACCTGACGGGCGCGTACTGGGGCGAAGTCACAAGCAACGAGCCCCTCGGCATCGACTCGAGCACGAGCGCGAACTTCAGCCCGGACGGCAGCAACCAAGGCGGGGACTACGCC
>JAEHJW020003813.1_pt1 | contig 16297 bp, 20 predicted proteins | sample 9271431 | NCBI WGS metagenome assembly JAEHJW02 | reverse complement strand
GTACTTTCGGAAGATTCAAGAGCAGCTACCCAAGAAGCTACTTGAGGCATTCCAAAGCAAAGAGTTCGTTCCTGATCCGACCACGACAATCTATTTGCCGCGTCGGACGTTTCCGCACCAGTTTCGGGGTATCAGTTTCCTGAAGCGTGCGCTGCCGATCTATCTGCTGGAGAAGACTCTATTCCGAGGTACTCTAGTTGAAGCCGGTCGTCGCATGCGCTCTATCCTGCACATCCAGGCAGGTGATGAGACTTGGGAACCGACGAACGCGGAACTGTCTGCTATCTCGCAGATGTTCCAGCAAGCAGACTTTGATCCGCTAGGTGCAGTCGTGACTACCCGGAATGCCATTCAGCCTACGGAAATTCGTCAAGGCGGTGACTTCTGGAAGATCACGGACATCATCGGTGATACTACGTCGATCAAACTGCGCGCTTTGGGTACATCTGAATCGTTCCTATCTAGCGATGCCAATTTCGCTACTGCCGAGGTCGGATTAAACACCTTCCTTGAAAGCAACATGGCGTATCGTGACATGGTGACGCAGAAGCTGTTCTACAACAAGCTGTTCCCTGTGATCGCTGTATCCAACAGACTGTACAAGGATGATGCTCAGGGTAGAATCATCGAACGCCAGTTCAAGGATATGGGTCTAGCGGCGAATGACCGTGATAACTTGAAGATCCCTGCCGTGCGTTGGCACAAGGCTTTGCGGGCTAGCAATGATCGAGATACATTCGACATGCTCCAAGCTCTGTCGGAGCACAACGTTCCGGTGCCTATCCGTATGTGGATTGCAGCAGGCGGCGTCAGCTACAACGACCTAGTGGAAGGTCTGCGTCAAAACGTAGACGATCTGAAAGAACTGAAGGAGCTAGCGGCCAAAGCAAGTCCTGGACAGCAAGGCGGTGAAGGCGAAGATGGTGAGAGCCGGGAAGGTTTTGAAGCTAGACTCACAGCAGCCCTGCGTTCCTATAAGCCATTCCGTCCTACGCTTGTACAGTCGATCATGGATCGAGATTTCGGTGAGGAATCCGAACCTGTCAAGTACAGTGTGACTGGTAAGAAGCATCACGACTTCAGGCCGCGTCAGACCCACACACGCACTAACGAAAACATCGCCAAGGCTGCTCGCAATCTATCCGACCCGGAGTACATGCGCAGCCTGTCTCGAAAGTATGACAGCAAGATGGTGCGCAGGCTTGCAGGATACACCGGAGAGTGATATGGGAATGCAAATTGTTCTAGCCAAGAGCAAACAACGTCAGGTGTTCAAGGAGGGTGATCCAGAGTTTGAGTACGGACGCCGCTACTTCATGTTTGGGATCTACGACCCGGTAGGTGTCATCCCCAAGAAACCCGATCAGTTGTTTGCTCGATGGCTGAAGATGGTAAACTACTGCCGCAAGAAAGGTTACACTCCAGTAGCTGTGTTTGCGGTAGACAATCCCTCTCTCAGTCGCCTATGCCAACGCCTAGGGATGCTTACTGTAGGTGCTAGCCGCGACAGCCAGCAACGCAACTACAACAAGGTAGTGATGGATGAGAATCTTTTGCTGGAGTGCGACGGTATCTATTACTTCGAAGTACCCAGCGAGGAAAATCTCGACAAGCCCGACATCATCCAGAAGGCTGAAGAGAAAGAGATCGACATCTACACTATCACCGGTGCTGAAGCCGATACAAATTCCCGCACCACTACTCAGGTAGATCCGACTAAGGTGGTTCATGATCTGCCGCCTCACCCTGATCGTATTCCGAAGGATCCATACGCGGAATTCCCGCTTGATGATCTGATGGAACAATTCGTACAACCCGCAGACGATCAATCGCTACCCTTAGAGATGCCTGAAGGGTTGAAAGATTTCACCAAACTGTGAGACTGCTGTGAACCCATTTGATCTGAAGAAAGCAAAGAGCCGTGGGGTAGCTAGTCTAGTAGTCCCTACCATGTTCAGCCCGATTGATCTGCATGCTAAGCTGAAGCAACAGACAGCGGCAGTGGATAAGTCAGGGCTGCTAGTCGTAGACAGTCCAGAAGTTCAAGAGGTAACGCAGGGTGAGCCTCTAGATTGGGGTACATGGCTGAAGTTCTGTGCTCCGTGCTATGGAATCAGCCCGGATATGTCGGACTACGTGATCTTCCCTGCGCAGATCATGATTTCCGATCTGCCCAACCGGAATACCGTCGGGTTCCCTCTAAAGGTCCTTACAGCGTGGCATCGGGATGCGGGTATGCCTGCGTACCGATTGTGGCGCGGACAGCCTGTATTCGTCGAGCACGACAACAAGGATCACACGAAGGCTAGTGGAGTAATTGTTGATGTAGCCCTGCGGAAGCTACAAGGATACGGCACTGATGCCAAACCGCTCTATAAGCTCATGTTCCTGATGGCAGTTGATCGGACGAAGAATCCGAATCTGGCTCAGGCTATCCTCAAGAAGCAGTACGGGATGGTGAGCATGGGCGCTTACGTTGACGGCTACAAGTGCTCGTCTTGTGATGCTGAGTTGGGCCGTTGTTCTCACCTAAACTCCAATGCACAGTACGACTTCTACATCGACTCCAACAACGAGTTGATCTTCCGTCAAGTGTTTGGCATCACACCGTTTGAGTGCAGTGTCGTAGACGTAGGTGCTTTCCCTACGAGTACATTCCAACAAGCTATCGACATCCGGACGGGTGAGGTAGTCTGGAACGACAGGTAACGGCCATGAAGCCCCGAGTACATGATTGGATCTTCAATCCCGAGTACAGGGATGATGACGAGAACTCTGTACTAAAACAACCCATCTCTAAGATCGACTCGACAAACGCTCAAACGCTGTCGTTCGATCTGAAACACCCATTCAATAAGAGTACCTTTCCGATTGCTGATCTGAAATGGAACTCGACACTGAAGGGGTGGGAAGTCAAGCCCGGGGCTTCTAACAACAAAGCTAAATGGCAAGGGCGATTCAATTGGTACGGAGATGTGCATGTCTTCGACCTAGAAGCCATCAGCAAGGATCAAGCCTTCGTGTTCATGTGTGTCAAGCTAGCCAAAGAGCTAGAACGTTCGTCCTCGTCGATTGTCTCGTACTTTCGGCAGCACCCGGCCAACTTCTCTATCACGGAGATAGAATATGCCCAAGTACGTTAGTGCGTCCCTAGAAGAAAAGGCCAAAACCCTAACACCCTTCACGGGCAAGTCCGGGTTTTACGCTAGTTGTCTTCCCAGTTCCGAGTCTATCAAGTCGATCATCGGGTTGATGTCTAACTTGATGGATGTACCCGGGCTAGAGTTCTCTGATACGGACCAGTTGCACTGCACGACGATCTATTCGCCAGAGGCAATCCCTCGGCACATCATCCCATCTATGAATCTCATCGACACCTGGATTCTAGGTGCAGATGTGTTCGGGGATAATGCCCTGGTGCTGACTCTGTACAAGTCCAAACAGCTATCCGACAGGTTCAATCGTTGGGTATCTTTCGGGGCCGTTCCGACATACCCAGACTATAAGCCGCACATCACGATCGCCAAGCTTCAAGAAGGCTTTGACGGTAAAGAGGAAGTGTTAGCGGGGCTCAATGCCCTGCTGGAGCTTTACCCTATACCCATTGTTCTCGGTGGCGAAACAATAGAAGATGTCAACCCTGACTGATACACAAAACAAGATCGAGTATCAGATCACAGCCCAAAGAGTTGTGACTCAAGAGTTGCGGCGGCGATTCAGTTACATTCAACCCAAGAGCGGGTCCGTCTGGATCCGCTGCCCGCTTCCTAGTCACGGCAAAGCGGATCATACTCCATCTCTGAAGTTCAACCTAAACCCCGACGCCCCTGTGGCCTTGGGGTTTTGTTATTGCTTTGGTTGCGGCGCAAAGATGCCCTGGAATGCCTTTGCTGAGAAATACGATCTGCAAAGGCTCAAGCAAACAGATATGGAGCGCACCTATGCTTCTGGTGTAGGTAGCCGCATACGGAAACTGTACTCTAGATCGAACGAAGAAGCCCAGACGATTGAAGGAGTTGTAGAAGCTAACTGGGGAGTGAAAGCCCTGCATGATGTCAATCTTGACTGGCGGGGTATTCCGGAGAAGCTGCTACGCAAGGTAGGTGCTAAGATTGGTATCGAGCAGGTGAGGACACAAGACGGTCCAAGCGACGAGATGTTCATCTACCTGCCCGTGAATGTCAATGGCAGAACTGTAGGTGTCGTGAAAGCACGAATGGAAAAAGTGCCTCGCATGACATCCTATTTCAACTCGGAAGGAACGTGGGCGAACAAGCATGGTCTGTTCCTGTTCGACTACGTGAAGTCCATCTTGCCTAAGTGGGGGCTGAAGACTGTCATACTGAGCGAAGGCCCGCGTGACGGCCTGAATGGACTAGCTCATAAGTTGCCGGTTGTGTCCATTCTAGGTGTGAAGCAATGGACGGAAGCGAAACGCAATCTAATCCTTAGCCTCGGTGTAGACTCTGTAATTCTAGCTTTCGATGGGGACGTTCATGGGGTCAAAGCAACGAAGAGAATCTTTGATGACCTGGAACCTTACATCAACGTAGATTTTGTGGCGGTACGAAACTACAACACGACAAACGAAGATGGCGAAGAAGTAGCTGCCGATTTAGGTGAAGCCCCGCAGGGGTTGATCGATGAACTGACTGAAATGGTGTATGATGCAAAGTAAACCACCGGCAATTCAAATGAACAACGTGACCTCGGTTGACATGGGTTACGTTGACATCAATGGCGTCATTCAAGGGATGTCGTTCAACCCGTACATTACGGTAGAAGGACCCATCGAAGCCGATGAACAGGTTATCGAGGACTTTGGTTCGATCAAGAAGAGAATCAAAGCAGCCATCGATGACAAGATGAAGGGTTACGATCACAAGCTGGTGTATGACGCGCAGGACTGCAATCTGGAGCCTATGCATCTACCTGATAGGTCCTACCTTGCCACCAAGAGCGGAACTATCATATCGGGTCAAACAGTTGCTTTCAGACGACTGGACTACTCGTCGTTTAAAAACACCGGTAAGCACGTTTGGGATGTAATGGCTATCGAGCTAGAAGGGTATCTGAATTCTCTGTTTAGTCCCTTCAAGTTCACGGTCAACGCGGATACGATCATGGCTCCGCTGCCGCCATCTCACTCTACGCCATACGGAGTAGCGGTTACTCGTCCTGTGGATTTCTCGTACACGCACGGATTACCACGTAGCACATCTTGGGGTTGTCAGTTCATTGCTCATGGTCACATGAGTTTTGTGCAGCTACTCATGCGCCGTGATCCGATGCCGTTCCGCTTTGATCCAGATATGCCGTTCTACGAACCCCCGAACGTGTTTGATCTGGTAGATCGTATTTCGGTTGACCTGGATGGCAGCTACTTTGTAAACAAGGAAGCTCATCAAAAAACGTATGCTGGTTCAGACTACATCAGATACACGAGCCGGGATCGTGGGGTGTTTGAACTTCAGATGCCATCCGATACCAAGAAACTCGCCGTGTTGGATACAGACACTACGGTAGAGAACATCGCTTCCTACGTCTGGAAGAAGTGGGAGTCTGAATTTCAGGAGTTGCGTGTGTCTGGCATGTATATATCAGAGGGACTATCTAAAGGCGCTCTCATTGGATTCAAGGTGTAATGAACCTGCGTCCTGCGTTCGTCCGGGAACTGGAGCAGTATTACACAGCAGCACTAGAAGCCAACATCCGAGACAGTGAAACAGCAGGCTTTCGTGCTATTGAATTGCACCCCAGTTCTTTCCCCTACTGTGGGGTTCGACACTTCTATGAAGTATGCCAAGAACCACCGCCGAATGCTAAAGCATTACGCAACCTAGATCACCAAAAGGCTTTCTACGTCAACATAGGGAAAGCTTTTCACTCTACCATTCAAGCCTCTATGGCTAGAGGGTTACGAGTGTACGGTGACTGGAGATGTCCGGATTGCGGTCACAAAAAGAAGCTGTCTCGCAGTCCTAAGTGTCCAGAGTGCGGATGTGAGCACATGGAGTACCTAGAACTTGGAGTTCGGGTAGGTAGACGAATCACAGGACACCTAGACGGCTTGTGGCTGTACAAGAAGAAAGGGAAGAAGTCCAAGCTCTACATCATAGACTACAAGACTGCTGGTGTAGGCTCTCTAGACTTTCATCGCAGGACCGGACAGGGGCTACCCTATCGTGGGAACGTAGAGCAGATTCTAAAGTACATCGTCCTGCTTGAGTACCAGTACGATATCGAAGTTGCGGGGTGGGCGCTGATCTATCAAGCTAGAGACAAGTTCAATCGGTTCAAAATCCTGGGTCGAGAAGTATCCGCAGCAGAGAAAGCGAAGCACTTAGCTGAAGTCAAGCAGTGGGATAAACACCATGATACAGTGGTTCGTTCTACCTCACTTAGCGACATCAAAATTGTCATTGACCAAAAGCCCTGTAAGTCGTATGATGACTACATGAACAGGTATTACGACAAGTTCGATGAATGCCCCTTAGCTGAAGTATGTTTCAAACCCAAGAAACTGATGCAGGAATTGGAGTCGGCAGAGGCCGGGGTTGATTGGCTTCCGCTGACAACAAAATCCCTGGAAGAAGAGTACGCAGATGCCAAGAAACTTGTACCACATCGCTAGGAAGAACTACGGGCCGACAGTCAGGTGGAAACCTCATGTCCCGGAGACACTGACGAAAGGCGGGAAAGAGGATGACATCACCCCGCGAATCGTCTTCTGCCCCACGATCATCGGATGCTTGCGTGCTATCGTCGGCTCGCAGAACTGGAAGCTAGGGCTCACTGATCTGTTAGGACCCGAAGGAAATCCAAAGTACGCAAAGCGTGTGGCGTACGTCTATCGGTTGTTCGTGTACGATCCGAAGTTGATCTACACTCCAACGGAAGAGGAACTTCATGACCAAAAGAGATCCGGCGAGGTTTGGTATCTGGGACCGGCGACATTGAAGCTTGTCGGTGAGTTGAACCACGAGAGTTTCAAACACAGCGAGCCTCAGCCGATTTGGTACGACTGAATGATGGAGTAAGACATGCAAAGACGATCCTTTTTGGCAGGCGTGCTAGCTGCCGGTGCAGCCCCAGCAATTGTCAAGGCTGACAGCATCATGAAGCTGTGGGTACCGAGAAAGCCGCCGTGGTACATACCGTATGGTCTACTCCCTAAAGACGAGCATGTGTACTTGGAGATGATACCATATCGGCATGATTGGGTACTCGCCGAACTGGATTCGAACACCGGTAGGGTCCTTCGACGATTCCAAGGAGCGGCTTTGCTAGACTGCCAAGACAGTAGTGATCTAGAGCGTGGTATCTTGCGCGTACCTCCGGAGATCCCACACGGTGTCTCCCTGCAATTCTCGTTCGATTACAAAGCCGCTGATTGGAAACCGGATACAGGAGCGATAAGTGCAACAGCGTAGCCTACGGGCAACCAAGGAAAAGCCTGACGCTCTACCCAAGGTACGCAAACCGAAGGGTGACGCAAAGCTGATGATCTGGGACGGCAACTGGTACATTCATCGGGCGCATCACGGCTACGGTCAGTATCAGCGACTCACCAACAAGCGCGGTGAGGATGTCACGATCCTCTATGGCTTCCTTCAGATGATCGGCGCGGACCTGTTGAAGTACCGCCCGACCCATGCTGTAGTCGTATTTGATGGCGATGGATCATCGAAATATCGCCGAGACATCTACCCAGAGTACAAACTGAACCGCCACACGGAGGAAACGGCTGCCCCTGTGATGTATGATCAGTCGATGTCTATCACGGAACAGATATCGAAGATCATGCTGACCATCAATCAGCTGGGTCTGAGTGTGATGATTCATGATGGCATAGAGGGAGATGATCTGCTCGGTGCTCTAGTAGAAAAGTTCTTCAAGCGAAGCAAGATTCTAGTCTGTACTGGTGACAAGGATGCTGCTGCGCTAGTGCGTCCTGGTGTCAAGCTCTACAACAGCCAGATGAAAAAGCTGTTCGACGAGGATGGCATTCAGGAACGGTACGGAGTAATGCCTAATCAGATGGTTGATTACCTGTGTCTGATCGGTGATTCGATTGACAATATCCCCGGCTGCCCGCAGGTTGGTCAAAAGAACGCAACTCGCATCCTTGCCGAGTACGGATCCATTGACGAAGCGTTCAAAAGCGGTAAAGAGAAGAGACTAACGGAGTGGTACAAAGCTAAAACAGGCTACCGGTTAGCCAAGAAGCTGATCACGCTCCGCTCCGACATCAAGATCAACACCGGTCTAGATGATCTGGAGATCAAGCGACCCGAAAAAGATGCTAGAGAGTTCCTTGAGTTCATGGGGATTCGAAAGCCGCATGAGTGGTTTCAAGAGCATCTTTCGGGAACTCGTACTCTGTCTCTGTTTGGAAAGAAAAGCAAATGAGCATCAAGTATGCAGTGGGTGACTACGTGATCGTAGAACAGGACAAGAAGCATCTAGTCCAGGTGCTCGATGCTGATCCTGTCGAGAGCCGTGGGGTGATCGAACATACCCGCGTCACGGGAGAAGACCTGACGCTGGAGTTTTCGGAGCAGGACGTTGTTAGCTGCCTTGGGCCTAAGCCCAAGGTAGGCTCTGTCCACGGCATCCGAGTTGAGATTTGGGAGCGCACGATTGAAACGCCGCTAGGTGAGTGCGACTTCTACTACAAGCCACCGAAGGAATTCAGAGCAAGCCTGACCGAAGCGTTCGATAAGATGGAACGCAGGCTCAAGAAGTGGAAGTGCGATAGTCTGCTGCCGGTGACACTGGAGGTACGTGTACCGAAGGGTAAGGCGACTACGGGTTGGTATCACCCACACAAAGGGCGTGATGGGACCGACAAGATCATCCTGCACCCTGCATCGGACTCTACCCTGAACTGGTTGATCTGTCATGAATTCGGACACCCGATCTGGCAGAAGCTGCTGACGACCAAAATCAGGGCGGCCTGGGTCCGGAAATACTACGCCGATGTCAAGCTTGGTGAGGTAGGGCCGGAAGATTGCGAGAATTTGCTTGAGGCTATTCTTGCAGCCAAAGACGGCAATCACATGAAGGTTCGTGAAATCGCCAGCGATCTAGACGATGATGCGCTAGATCAGCTTGAGATGTGCATGGGTTGGATGAAGGACTTTCACTACCTTCGCCCTGTCGATGTCATGACGCTAGCTCTCGGCGGCCACGAAAAGCTGATCCGCAAGATTTGGCCGAAGGGCGCTGTCATGACCACGGACAAAGAAGTCCGTGTCAGCGAGTACGGCAACAAGAATGCTGAAGAGTGGTTCGCAGAAGCCCTAGCAATGCATTATTGTGGAATGTCATTGCCAGAAGACATCAAGGAGTTGCTCGACAAAACGCTGGCCTACCTGAAGGGTAGAGAGTGATGGAAACAGCTACCGAAGGAAACAAGACCACCCTGACGTTCACTGACAACGAACTGTATGTCAATCAGGATGCGATCTTCCTCGGGCTCATTGCAGAGCTCCAGACAAGCAAGCGTCAAGTCCACCGCGTGCATATGTCCTCCCGGGCTTGGATCAACACCGTGGCATCATCGGCGTGCGCAGCGTCGCCCATGTTCGAGCCCGAGTCCAAGAGGGAGGAGATATTGAGAGGCAACGTAGGCCACCTGAACTTCGGGAATGGTAATCGTCGTCCTATCACTACAGACGCCTTCGATGACCCAAGAAATCGTAAGCCTAAGCTAGAGGGGCTTGTAGTGGAGGTTTTCTACATGCCTTCGGCTATCCATCTACTCCACGACAGGGTTCTCTGACTTCAACAATGTAGCTAAGCTATTGGAGAAGAGCATGAACGAAAGGGCGGCTGCTTGTTTGTCTGTACGCGGTGTACCAAGGGCTTGGGCTGTCCTGATGAACGTGGACATGACTCTGCGTTACTTGCCCGAAGGACCGCGCCCTTGTACGCACGCCGTTCACGTTCGATCTAAGCTGGTTTCACATAACGGAGATACGCCGGTAAGCATGCTAGCCTGGAAGCTTCCTGTAGGGCTTGTAATCGGTGATCCAAAGGACGAGAATTCCTCTGTGCTGTGTCTGGAGTGCATGTCGGGTCACATCAAGGCCGGGATGACTGCACTCGATGCAGCCAACAAACAACGTGACAATCAGAAAGGGTGGCACAAACCATGAATATGCGTAAGCGCAGGCGCGTGTCGATGTTCAGTGACATCAGAGCGTGCAGGAGAATGGCCTGGAAGTATTGGGGTGCCGAGTTTGCATCAAGGCTCCGTCTTGGTCGAATCACTGCCGTATTCCCGGACGATGAAGAGCAGCTTCTGGCGGAAATGTCTCAACCAGCCCCTTACTACGAAGGGCCGATCTACAGTGGCAAACTCGGCGTCATCGAAGGCGTTCGCATCACAACCAACACAAATCATCATGACAACACCAAACGCAACCTATCTATCTCCTGAAAACAAGGCTCGTATTTTGCGAGCCGAGGGGCCTGGGACCGTGTATGTCTACCGGTGTGGCAGGTGCGGTTGGACTAGTTGGGGATCAACTGATCGAAATCAACCGGACGACGTTGTGGTGACATTAGATGACTCCGACAGGTGTAGGCCGTGCTTTGAAGTGCAACAGCGATATCCTGAGTTGTATATGTGGGTAGCTGGTGTAGCCAATATGGCTATCGCGCACAGAAAGGACGCGGAGGCGAAAGATGGCAACTGACATGGATGATCACTACGCTTTCGAACGCAGCTATTGGGGTAACTGCTGCAACACCTTCGACGAAGAACGCAAGCAGTTCACCTATGCCAAATATATGGGCTTGAAACAGCTTGGTCCATACTCTTTCGATGTAGAAGGCAGATCAGTGATTGATATCGGTGGTGGCCCGGTGTCGCTGCTGCTGAAGTGCGAGAATCTGCATCATGGTTTAGTTGTAGATCCTATCGACTACCCTCAGTGGACGAAAGATCGCTACGACGCCAAGAACATCTACGTAATGCAGGCTCGTGGTGAAGAACTCACGTACATGGAAAGCGTGTTCGATGAAGTCTGGATCTACAATTGCCTGCAGCATGTGGATGATCTAGAAAAGCTACTTCGCAATGCACTCTGTCGGGCTTCCACACTGCGGTTCTTTGAGTGGGTAGACATCCCGCCTCACGAGGGGCACCCACAGATGCTGACTAGCGGACTGCTGGAGGAACTACTGCGGGAAACGGTAGGGTCTGGATTTCATTCTCTAGACGCAACTACTCCGGTCTTCAATGACCCATACGGATGTAACGGAAAAGCCTACGCCGGGGTACTGAGATACACCAGAGAGTCGGTAAAAAGAGCGTAGTGAAACTATAACAATGGGCATGTGATGAGTCTGTCTGATAAGTTCTTCTACACCCCGGCTGGTATCAAGCTGCGGGCTTACGGTGGTCTAGGAGTCTTCACCAAGTATCACAAGATGCAGGGTCCGGGTTTCTCAATAAAGGAATCCAGCAAGCATCATATTTGGGTAGATACTCCTGACCGCGAACTGTTCATCACCGATCAAACCCTGTCCGAGCATGCCCACTATCCTGAAGGCTTTCATGAGTTCTCTAATCTGAGCCACATCCACTCTCACCCTTCACGTGACCTGGGTTTGAAGTATGTGATGCTGAACTATACCGACCACGTTTCTAGGTATGGTAATGCGGCGGTTAGACGGCTAGGCGCTCACGTAGAAGGCTCCAAGATATTTGTAGACTCGGGCGGATTTCAGTTAGCTCATCAGGACCTAGATTTCATTGATCCTGCCAAGGAGATTGAGTGGCTGAACAAGAATGCCGATCTAGCTATGGTGCTAGACATTCCTACGGACGACAAGCGGTTCATCAAACGTTCGGCGCGCATCCAGAAACTAAACAACGATCTGTGGTTGAAGTCGAAGCGTGAAGACCTGAAGCTGATCAATATCGGTCACGGTATTGGTGAAGACTTCATGCGTTATCACGACATGGTGTTCGATCAAAGGATTGACCGCATTGCTCTAGGTGGTGTATTCTTCATGGGCTTGTTTCCTGCCATGTATAACATCCTGTATGTGATGTTGCACACGAACGAGCACTACAAGCACCATCACATTCTAGGTGTCACGCACCGAGGGGCGATGATGGCACTGATGTACATGGCCAAGCTAGGCTTGAGCCCGATGATCACCTGTGACAGTAGTAGCGCCCTCCAACTGTCTTGCTACCGGACTCTGTACCTCTACAACAGGATGGAAGAGTCGCTGTACATGCAAGACTTGGGCAACAAGGGTAACTATTCTACAGGAATCGCTAAGCTACCATGCGGTTGTCCTGTGTGCTCTACTCTGGTGTACGCAGATACCTTTCGTGAGTTGAAGGGGGACATTCCTGACGCTCTGGTGTGCATGCATAACGTATATGCCTTCAATGACTGGGTGCAGCACAACCTTGAGTTCATCGACAAAGAGCCCAAGGACAAGATCAAGGAATCCCTGACCGGGCAGTTCAAGGGCGGTTATGGGATGCAGGGTGTGAAAGACATGCACGCCCTTCTAGACTTCATCGACATGGCAGTGTCTGATGGGCTTGAAAAAGCCCGTAAGCGATACGACCGCTATTTCTATCAGGTCAAGCCTCTGGTGCCGTCTACAATGCTGACAGAGCAAGAGCGTCTCATGAAGCTGGAAGAAGGCGTTCAAGAGGCTGTAGATGTTCCGGATGAGTGGACGGAGCAGGTGATCTCCAACTACGAGAAATATCACGGTGTCAAGTGATGGCTGGAAAACGACAGACTACTAGCATATTCTGGACTCGAATGTACCCTGCTCTAGTAAAGGCAGGGGATGCTGGGATGACCGAGTTTCAGATTGCTGCTCTACTTCATCAGCTTCCGACCAAAGACAACATCAACAACATACGTCTGAAACTGAAGTCAGCTAAGATTTCCAAAGCACCTATTCGCATCAAGAGTTGGTTACCTTATCAACATCGGCATGATGATATTCCATTCAGTCGTCCGAAAATCTACGGATTCGATCCTGTATGGGTAGCAGAAGAGGGTGAGAATGAACCACACCCTCATCAGGATAAGATCGACCATAGAAGCGAAAAGCGTAGCGAGACGCTGAGAAGCAAGAAAGCAGGAACCCCTACACAAGTATCGAGACGACCCAAGTTAGGATACAGACCCTCGACTAAGTTCCCGGAAGATTGGGACGAACAGCCTTGGCGTACTACGGTCCCGGCAACAGGTTCAAAACTACCTATACAACCACCGCAAGATAGCGTATCTCTTGCGATATTCAATATGGTTAAGATAGGAGGCAACAATCATGCCGATGACAATGAAGCAGATGGCGGCGAACACGCCTCGTGATCGCAAGCTAATGTCCCAGTATGTAGTGCTGTCGAACGTCAAGAAGAAAAACATCAAGCCTGGCCTGCAACGCTACCTATCCGCCACTACGTACTCTACGCATGTGATGGATCCAAAGCTAGGTGTGCCGGTCAAAAACAAGCTTCGCACGAAGTACCGCACCGAAGTCTTGTCACTGCAGGGAGACAGCAAGCCTTTGGGAAAATCATACCTGAAGGTATCCTGTGAATGCGGAGACTTCTGGTCTCATTGGGAGTACGCGCTAAACAAGCGCGGTGCATCTGAGATTCAATACTCAAACGGTGAGCCACCGGTAGTGACAAACCCACGAAACATCGCAGGGGTTTGCAAACACATCATGGCTTTGTTCATGCAGATTCAAGCACACGGATGGTAAGATGTCCCGGTATCAGCATTCAGTATCCTTCAGCTTGCTGAAAAGAATACGGGAAACCATTCCTGAGAACTACACATCATTCCAGTACGCGGAGGTTCTAGACACGCTGCTGTATACGTCTATTGAGCCTCTGATTTTCCACACCAACGTTTGTTCTATCTGGATGCCTAGAATCCTTGCTTGGTACAGCAATGTATCGAACAGCAGGAAGATATCGTCTTTGGATAGGGAAACGCTTCAAACCAAGCTATGCTTGTTCATGCTTATTCCTCCGGCAGAGAGGTTGGACCTGCTTAAGAGAATGAAGCTTGAGAGGAATCTGGTTACGTTGATCATAGACGACTTCTTGGAGTTGACGAAGGAATACAGGGCTCTGGAGGAAAGGGCTTGTATGGCTTCTAAGACAGATCGTCCTATCTTGTTGGAGATGATGCGTCAACAGCAAGTCAAAGTCGGTGTAAATGGAGCGGATCTGTATCCACTTTATCAACACGTAAAGGTGTGGTATGAGCTATATCTAGAGTTCCGTAGCTACCTGATCGAGAAGTTTACCAGGTATGCTATCACCAAAGCTAGAGAGAATTACGTCAAGGTCAACTTCGCCTTGAAACTTGACGATATCATCCAGCACTACATGCTCGCACTCGGTAAAGCAATAGATAAGAACGATACCGAAGAGGGTCCACTTGCATCGTATGTAGGTCAGTGGTTCCTCAATGCCCGCAACACAGTAAAGAAAGAGATCGGCAATCTGCAAACTGAGAGCTACGATGAATTGGCGGAAAATGAGTTCGATTTTGGGATTCATCAAGACGTAGAACAGCATGTGGAGAGGATGCAAACAATTGAGCGCGTGAGGCATTTTGCACAGGTAGCTGATCCGTTAGGTTTGGGTAGGCTACGACTTGAGATTGAAGAACCAACTATCGAAAACTGACATGACAACGAAAGCGAAGAAGACCTACGCTTACCACGGACTCGGGTTCGTGTATCGTGATCAAATCACGGGCTTTACCGGCATCGCAACGGGACTGACCACCTACATTTCGGGGTGCAATCAAGTCCTTCTTCAACCCCCAGTCAAGAAGAACGGGGAGATGAACGAAGCGATGTGGTTCGATCAGCAGCGCCTCGTGACGGAGAGCGCACCTGGATCGAAGCCCGCAATGACGCTGGACAATTCTGAAACGCCGGGCTTCGACAAGGCTGCCCCCAAGCGTTGAAAACACACTGACTAAACAACAGGAGAGTAGCACATGGCAGCAAGCTTCAAAAGGACTCGATCCCTCAGTCAAACTACCGGAAAGGCCGGTGGTGGTGATCGTGCCCCGCGTATCGATCAGATCGTAGAACTCTTCCAACCGAAGCCGAACAAGTTCTACAACCTGCGCCTGGTCGGACCGATGTTCAGCTACGGGTCGCATTGGTTCGAAATCAACAAGAAGGATGGCGGTCAGACAAAGTTCTCCAAGGACTGTCTCGCCTGGAGTGACAAGATCGAAGCTGTCGATAGTGATAGCCCGTGCCCGTACTGCGATCTGGACGAGAAGGGTCGCCCGCAGGTTCACTACTATCAGAACGTGATCGTCCGTGAACTGGAAGAGAAAGCACCCTCCGACAGGTCTATCACCAAAGCCGAGAAAAGCGGCTTCAAGGACAAGGACTCGGATAGCTGGACTCCGGTTCGTGTGATGCGCCTGCCTCCGGGTGCGGTTCAGCTCCTACGCGAGATGGCAGAACTGAACAAGCACGGCAAGAAGGGTGACAAGAAGCAGTACCCCATCGAGGACGAGAAGTACGGCTGCGACATCATCTACAAATACAAGCCCGACGAAGCTGGCGGTGCTAAGCATCAGTTCCAGAAAGGCGATCACGCTCCCCTTACCGAAGAGGAAGCCGAGTACCTGCTCTGGAACACTGAAGACATGGTGAAGCCTGACGACCTGAAGACTGCGAAGGAAGAAGCCAAGCGTATTCGTCCGCGTCTGGTCGGTGCTGAAGAGGAAGAAGGCGACGAAGAAGAGGATGACGAAGCCGAATACCCCAGCAAGGGTAAGAATGGCAAGTCGGAATCGAAGGGCAAGAAGCCCAACTTCGAAGATGAGGACGATGAGGACGATGAACCTCCCAAGAAGTCTTCGAAGAAGAAGCCGGTGGATGAAGATGATGACGAGGACGAAGAGGATGATCCTCCGCCCAAGAAATCTTCGAAGAAGAAGCCGGTGGACGAAGACGAAGACGAAGAGGATGAAGAGGACGATGATCCTCCACCTAAGAAGTCTTCGAAGTCCAAGCGTTACGTTCCGGAGGTCGGTGACAAGGTGCGTGTCACAGACGAAGACGACGAAGTGGTAGAAGGAAAGGTCATCAACGTCAAGGGTGATCTAATCAGCGTCAAAGACTCGGATGGCGAGACTCATCGATTCAACATGAAGGATGATACCGTCGAGCCTCTGAAGTCCAAAGCAAAGCCGGCTGACGACGACGAGGATGAGGACGATGAACCTCCCAAGAAGTCTTCGAAGAAAAAGCC
>JAEHJW020003324.1_pt1 | contig 16305 bp, 29 predicted proteins | sample 9271431 | NCBI WGS metagenome assembly JAEHJW02 | reverse complement strand
TTCCGATCTCACACGCTGTGGGCGCGAGGCTGGGTGCGCGAGGCTGCGTGCGCGGTCGCCGGCGCGCTTTCCCCGCCGCTAGGGAGGAGGAGCCATTAGAGCCTCTACCGAAGGGAGGGGCATCACCAAGCTAGGAAAGGATACTAGGGGTATGGCAAGCATTTCAGAGCTGTACGAATACCTATCCAGGCTACGCACTAATTGGAAGAACTCTTCGAAAGAGTCTTACGAGAAAGGCGACGCTCATGAGTAAGCTGCATTGTATAGAAGTATCAATTCTTTGCATTTGCGAGGATGAATGCGATTGCATCGACTGCGATTGTGATGCAGCCCCGATACAAAAACATCTAGAATCGTCAACATCCTATCGATACGATTCCATTGAACAAGCGCGGGAACTCGGTGATATAGAGGAGGCATTGTGATGAGTAACCCTCTCACGATCGGGGCTACGCTCGACCAGCTCGAACAGCGGCTCCGAGATCTCGAACGCAAGCTCGCCGTCGTAGGCGATCGGCTCGATAGACTTGAAGGGCGGTTGGAAGAGCTGAAAGACAAGGTAGCCGAAACCGCTTCTGTTCTTCGAAAGAGTGCTCCGCCCGTACACGATGCGATCGGCACCTCTCTTCCGCTCAATGTTGCTTACCGCGCTAGATTGAAAGGACAGTCATGACCACCACCAAGACCCCAAAGAGCGCCTCGACGGCGCTGGCTCAAAACGCCGCCCACAATGGGGCGCTAAGCAGCTTGTATCTGCCAGGAATGTCGTGAAGGTGACGCTCATGAGTAACCTTCTTACGATTGGCGCTACGCTCAAGCGCTTGGAACAGCGGGTTCAATATCACGAACTCAGGCTCACTACGTTAGAACAGAAGCTCCCCCAAGCGATCGCTGCTGGTATCCCTACGGAGGTGGTAGAGGCGATGAGACGCGCTCCGTTGAGCGCTAGTTACCACGCCGATCGGTGGATATTCTTGGGGCTCCTTCCGAGAGAGTACCGTGTCGACGAGACCGCGACATTGCGGATGGTTCCACGATGAACACCTTCTTCGTTGGGATGGCGATCTTCTCGATCGGGTACGTGCTAGGCTCCTTCGTGACCGGCAGCTTCGCTCGTGCGCGTGGCTCGGATGCCGCTATCTGCGAGGCATTCGAAGCCGGCTGGAAGAGCCACGCTAATAACCTCTTCCGCCGCAAAGGAAAGACGTTCTCGAAGAACTAAGTTCCCCGATCGCGAGGCGTCATGCACCTCTCCGCCGTTCTCGCTGGACGAGAGACCCGCGAGGACGGCGCCTCTGCATGATCGACCGCAGCTAGAGGAGAGAGTACCGCATGAAGCCGTTTCGCCCATGATTCCGAGATCACGACAACGCTACGCGCGCCTGGTCGGCTTGCGGCCGGTGACGGCAGCCGAAGGGCGAGCGCTCGGATTCGATCAGCGCAAGAAGCGGTGGTACACGTCGGCTCCTGCCGGCGAGCAGCCCACCTCCTCCCAGCTCGTGCGATCGCGTCGGCAAGTCGATACGGCCGCGCTGACGCAAAGTTTCGAACGCTACGCGCGCATCAACCGCGCGGCAGCAGAAGCAGAGTATCTCCGCCTGCGCGATCGCGGGCGCCACCCAGCCCCACCGGGCCAAACGCGCTATCAATTCTTCCGCTCGATGTATCTCGATCGCATCAATATGGAACGCTCGGCCGAAGGGCTGCCACCGATGCGGGTTGGCGAGCTGCGCCAAGACCCCACGTTCAAGCGCTGGTATCGCGATACGAAAAGTAAAAACCGCAAACCCAACGGCCCGCTTGCCAAAGCGCTGCAATTCATCGGCCTGCGCGATGCGAGCTGGACGCATAACGTCGGCGAGACCGACAACCTCCGAACGAAAGGCATGATATGAAACCACCACACGGCCCCTCCAATCCATCGGCTGCTTCGATGTTGTTGCAGCTGCAGTCGCTTTTTTATTTGCTCGAGATCGAACCCGGCACGACGATTCTCAATATCACGTGCAAATTCTGCGGCTTTGCGTTGCGCTTTGACGACGAGAACCTCGATGCGAGCGTCACGAGTGCGGAATTGTTCGCCGAGCATTTGCGTAAGCGGCATGGGAAAGAGCTGCACGATTCCAAGATCGAACGATGAGGCCCTCGCATACAGCCGCAGCGCAAAGAGCCTGGCGCGCGAAGCGGAAAGCCGAAGGGCGCCCGGTCGCTCAGGGGACGCATCGCGCGCGATCGCGCGAGCGGTATGCAGCGCTTGCCACCCAACAGATCATCGCTTGGGACGGGGAAGGCGTCACGAGTTCGCCCGGCGCCGGGCTCGACCCGGTGGAGTGGGAGCGCACCATCCGCTCGCGCACGCGGGAGGAGTATCTCGCGGCGCAGGCGAGCTGGCTGCGGTTCGATGAGGTGCGTATCATTCCCGATTATTATTGGGAGAACGATCGCCGGCGCTACATGCTCGCTGGGGAATTCGCCGATGTACCAAAGCGCTTCTTGGACCGCTCGCGCAAGCCGGCTGGGCAGAGCGCACGGCTCGCCGGCAACGCCGATCGCGTGGCAGCCGAGCTCGGGCTGACCAGCGACGAGCTGCTCGAGGAGCTGCGCACCGCACGTCCTCCGCGTTATAGCGAGATCCGCGCACAGATTGAACGCGAGCACCGCAGCGAGCGACCCGTACCGCCGAAGCATGACTACACGCTGCTTGCCAATTCGCTGGGGGAGTATATCGAAGCCGAATCGCTGAGCACGCGGCAATGCTTGCAGATGCTCACCACAACGGCGGCAGCGCATCCCAAAGCGCTGCACGTCATCTTCGGCGGCAGTTACGATACCAATATGATCGTTGCCGATCTCGACGCGGCCGAGCTCGAACGGCTCGCCGCCGGCAAGCGCGTCACGATCGTCTTTGGCGAGCCGGGCAGCTACGAGCGCTATCGGCTGTTCTATCGTGCGCGCAAGGAATTCGTCGTCGAACTGCTTGGCACGCCGGCATTTACGCGCAACGCGAAAACGCGCAAGATGCAGGCGAATGTCGTAGCGCGTGCGCGCGTGTGGGATGTGGTCGGATTCTTTCAGTCGAGCTTCGTGCAGGCGTGCCGCTCGTATGGATTCGATGACGGGCTTGCTGAGATCGAAGCGATGAAAGCCCGCCGCTCGAGCTTCGATCGTTCCGATCGCGAACGTATTCGGGCCTACTGCCTCGCCGAGTGTCGGCTGCTCGAGACGCTGTTCGGGCGCGTGCTGCAAGCGGCGATCGACGCGCGCCTCTCGCTGCGCCGATTCGATGGCGCCGGCGCCTGTGCCGTGGCGCTCTTGCAGCGCGAATCGGTCCGCGATCACGTGCCGGCGATTCCCGCGCCGGAGATCGATCATGCGCTTCGGTGTGCCTATTCCGGCGGGCGGATTGAAGTCTGCAAGATCGGCAGCGGTCCGCTCTACGACTACGATCTCAATTCCGCCTATCCCGCCCAAACGATCGCCTTGCCTTCAGGCATCGGCCGCTGGGTACGCGGGGAGCATTCCCGCTATTCGCTGCATCATATCTTGTTCGCTTTCCCGCCCAACCTCCCGTGGTATCCGCTCTTCGTGCGCGTAGCGATGGGGGTGCAATTCCCGCGCCAGGGAGAAGGCTGGTATCATCGGTCGGAATTCGGCGCTGCTACGGAATTCGCTGAAGCATTCGGCGGAACGATTGCAGAGATCGACGTGTGGTCGTGGGTTCCCGATACCGACGTGCACCCGTTCGCATTCGTGGCGGGGGTGTACGACGAACGCCGCGCGCTCAAAGCAGCCGGCGCGGGAGCCGAGAAGGTGCTCAAGCTCGCATTAAACAGTCTCTACGGGAAGACGTGCCAGCAGATCGGTGCGCGCGACGGCAAGCCGCCACCGTACTTCTCCCTGCATTGGGCTGGAGCGATTACCGCTGGCACGCGCGCGAGACTCGTGCGCTTGGCGATTCCCCATGCAGAGAAGGTCGTCATGTTTGCGACCGATGGTGTTTTTACGAGTGAACCGCTACCGATTCCCCTCTCCGACTGTTTAGGGGAGTGGAGTGACGGCGGCGCAACGGAATCGGGAGTCGTGGCGCAAGCGGGTGTCTATTGGCAATTCAACGATGACGAGTGGAAGGCGAAGTATCGTGGGTTCGATCGCGTTTCAGCTCCGACCCCCGCGCGCATTCTCGATGCGTGGCATCACGGCGAGCGCTCGATCATGCTCCCCACCACCCGCTTCATTACCATGCGCTCGGCGCTGCAGTCCGCCGATTTGTTCCCCTATTGGCGGACGTGGCGCACGGTCGAGCGGGTGCTGCGCATTGATGGCAAGTCGCTCAAGCGCACGAGCATCGGCCTGTGGGAGAATCCCGCACAAGGGTGGGTGCCGCTCGGGGTCGCTGCACCGATACCCGTACCGCATCCGCTGCCCTACGATACGTGGTATGCGAAAGGGGAAGAATCCTGGGAACAGATCGACGGCGTGTCCGCCACGACCTTTTCCGATGAAGTCAACGAATCGCTCTTGTAGGAGGAAGATTATGGGAAAATGGTGGTTTGATCTCGCGTTCATCCTGTTGGGAATGTGCATCGAGTATCTGTGGTCGATCGTTGCGCTGCTCTTCCCACGCGGCCCGGAGGGACACTAGTGGAGGCGTGGAAGCGCGGCTGGGTCGAGAAGCAGCAGTATCTCAAAGAACGCGAGCGCAAGCGGAAAGCCTGCGGCTCGGAGCATCGGTGGTCGGAGTGGTCATTCTACGTCCACAAGACCGCAGGGGAAGAGTGGATTCGCACCTGTTCGGATTGTGGACGTATCGGGCGGGTGTTGCGTCCGCGGGCTGGGGAATGCTAGGATGCTCCCATGTTAGAGAAACTCTTGGCACCGATGCTGGAAAATTTGGGAGAGACGCTGCGGGAGTATCCCCCCGACTATTTCCTCCGAGCGGCAGCAGCCGCGCTGCTCGGTTGGATCTATCGCACGGAAAGCATGCGAGAACGCGATTGGGCGGCTTTAGCCAAAGCGTGGGGGCTCGCCGATGAGTCGTCTGCGCGCGAGCTCTATCGAATGGTGCTGCGCACAATGCTAGGAAAGGAAGCGTGATGGCGGACGAAGAGCAAGAGATCGAGAAGATCGCCGAGGAACCGGTCGAAGCGGGGAAGGACGTGATCGAGGACGCGATCGAGACGATCGAAGAGGCCCCCGGAGCGGTTGCCGATGCGACTGCTGCAGCGCTGACCGCGCTGGAACTGCGCGTCACGGAGCTCGAGCGATCGCGCTCGGCGCCGGCGGAATCGCACGACGACGCGGACGAAGCGCAAGACGAAGCGCATGACGACGACGGCGAAGGCGTGCCGATCGTGGTGCTCGAAGAGGCGACGCCCAACAGCGCGACGACGCATGACAGCTTCTTCCGGAAGATTCATGACGTGCTCGGATGACATTCGAAGAATTTTGCGAAGCGCGGGAGAACGGCGAGCCGATCGTCGATCTGCTCAAGCGCGAAGCCGTCCCGCGTACCACCGCGTATAAGTGGGAAAAGAAACGCGCACCGAAACCTGCAGTCGATGCGAATGATGACGACGAGACGGAAGGCGAACCCGTCACGGTCGGGCAGCGCCCACCGGTGGAGAAATTTAAACCGAAGGCGAAACGCAAAGAACCGATTACCGAAGCGACCGCCGGCAAGCTGCTCGAGGGGATGTTCATGATCGCCGCGATCATGCAAAACGAAGAGGAATGGTTGCTCTCGCCGGCGGAACGCGCTGCGCTTGCACAACCGCTCGCCGATTCGCTCGACATCATTCCCAACCCGATCGCGAAAGCGATTAACGACTACGCCGCGCCGGTCGTCTTTCTTTCCGCGATCGTGGGGGTCGTCACGACGAAGCAAAAACGCATCGCGGCGAAGCATCGCAAAGTCGTGCCGATGCCGCCACGTCCCGGAGCGCCCGCATCGCCGCCGCCGGCATCGCCGGCATCACCACGCGCCGCCGACCCGTCGCCGATCGGGCAGGCCGTCGCACGCGAAGCCGTGAGTAAGATGGCCGCAATCGATGACAGCAAGTCGCAGATCGAAGAAGCGCCCTCGCACGGGGAGCTGATCTTTTCGTGAGACAGCTCTATCTCCCCCGGATCAAGCCGGGGGAGAGCATTTGCATCGTCGGTCCGAAGGGGTCTGGGAAAACGGTGCTCGCCAAAACGCTGCTGCTGGCACGACGAAATGCCGTGATCATCGATACGAAACTCGATGAGAAGTGGTCGGCGATCGGGATGAAGATTCCCGAGCAAAAACTCTTTGCCGTCAAAGGCGGGCGCTACCATTGGCCGGCGAGTAACGAATTCGTGCTCGACAAGAACGTGCAAGATGCCGTCTTCCGCCAGCTCCTCGCGATGGGGCATCGCGTCGTCTATATCGATGAAGCCTACGATCTGCAGCTCTCCGGCGGCCTGAAGCTCGTAGCCACGAAGGGACGTTCGCGGAAACTCGGCATCTGGATCTCGACGCAGCGCCCATGTCATATTCCGCTGTTCTTGTTTTCCGAGGCGCAGCATTTCTTCGTTTTCTACCTACGGCTCAAGCGCGATCGTGCGCGCATCGAAGAGGCGACCGGGATGGAGATTCCGTGGGACCGTCTGCAAAAGTGGAAATATTCCTTCTTGTACGTGCGGGAGGATGGGCAGATTATTGGACCCATCCAACTTGACAAGGAAGCAGTCCAAAGCGTAGTGTGACCCTAAAAGCCGGCTTAGCAGACGGCGGAAGGAGTCTCATGAGTGGATTAGTCCCGGGGATGGGCTCGAAAGCCCCCCAGCTCGAACCCTTCGCGAAGGGCAGCACCGAATATCCTACCCCGATTAACGGGTCGGGTGCCAACATGGCCGCCGGCGCTGCGGGGGGCAACACCAGCGTCCTCACACCGATTCCGAAAACGGGGTACGTCTCGTTCCTTCGGCATACGATCGCCGGCACGCTCACGATCGGTACGGTCGCAACGACCGCCTACGTGCCGCCGCTGCATCGGTTGATCAGCAATTACAACCTGAGCAATTCGCTCAATTACCCCTATCGCAATCTCAATGGAGACGATGTGTGGGCCTGGGCGAACTTCACCACGGGGCGTGGCGAGCAGGATCCGATCTACGGATCCAAGACGCTCGTCGCTCCGTCGATGACGACGCTCGGTGCGCAACCTTTCGCCTTCACGTTCGTCGATCGCATCGGGCAGAACGACGGCGTGAACTTCGCGCGCTTCCTGCTTTCCGCGCTGACCACGAGCAACGATCTCACGATCTCCGTCTCGTGGCTCCCGTTCTCGGGGCTCTCGGCGCTGCAGCAGAATGGCTGTGTGATCTCCGCCTATACAGCAACCGATACGGTTAGCGCTATGTACATGACCGTACCGAATCCGCAGAAGTACTTCCAGCCCAACACCGGTATCGTGCAGCAAGTGCTCGGCGACCCGACCTTCAACAATCCCCAGCAAGGCGTGAACGCTGTGAACCTCACCCCGATTCAGGGGCCGGAGTTCCTCGGCCTGGGCGTCCAAGTCGTGGATTCCGGCGGAGCGGTCGATTCGCTCGTCCCGGGCACGAGCGGTATCTCGCAGATCGAGATCCTTGTCAACGGCACCGTGCCGATCAAGACCTGGAGCTTGAGCGACGTGATCTCGAAGTATGAGGAGCTGTTCGGCCGGATGCCGAGCTACGGCTACTTATACCTCGATATGTCTTCGGATCTCAGCATCCCCAACGTCATGTCGCACGTCCATCGCAAGGTGCTCTCAACCGCGAAGTACGCGCAGATCACCGTGCAGGTCACGCTCAACTCGAACTTCACCGCAGGCGCCGGAGCGAAGATCAATCTGCTCAAGCGCACGCAGCAGCGGTACGCTGGGAACGGCTAATCGATGTATTACGCGCAAGAAGAAGAGTGGCTGGGCGAGCCGCAGCAGGGAGACTTTAGCCAGGGGGCTGGGGTCTCGACCTCGCAGCTGCAGAACCCGAACGTCCAGATCATCGAGCATCACGCGCCGGCCGGGCCGGTGTGGGTGCAATCTCCGATGATCTTCGTCATCGCGATCATCCTCCTCGTGGTGGTCAAGGTGCTCACCGAAAAAGCCGGCGAAGCCGGCGAATTCCGCACGGTCCGCATTGGGCTCGAGAACTTCTTCATCGTCGGCTTGCTCGCAGCTCTGTTCATCTATGCGGCCAAAGTCGTTTCCGCAACGGCTTCGTGGGTGCCGACGCCCGTGAAGCAATTCTTCGGAGTAGTGTAACCATGACGACGAAACGGATCTTCATTCTCGCTATCGCGCTGTTGCTCGGGTACGCGATCGCGTACCACACCTCGTTCGGGGGCTAAATGGGGTTTGCGGGCGTGGTCGCAGCGAGCGTTGGCTTGGTGGTCGTTACGCTCGCAGCGAACGGTCGGTGGCCGGCGGTATGGGCAGCGCTCACGGGCAATGCCGCACAGCCGGCGACCACAGCGCCGCCGCAAGAGAATGGATGGAGTAACGATGCAGGACAGAGTGGACAGACAACCGGAAACGCCGGCAGCTGGGGCACCCCGAGCGGACCGCAGCCGTGACCCCGACCTTGCTCGGCAACGCCGAGCAGAGCACGGCGAATATCTTTGCGATCTACGACGGGTGGGTGATCAACCCGAAGATCGACATCTTCTACAAGGTCATCACGGTCGCGGGCGTATTCATAGCAGCGGGAGCCGTCCCCCGCTTGCAGCGCTTCGTGGGTTGGACGGTAGCAGCGCTGGGCCTGCTCATCCTGCTCTCGGGCAAAGCGCAGCCGTCGGCGCCCGCGACGACCGCACCGAGCTCGGCAGCTTCCTCCTCGGCGCCGCCATCGGCGCATTTTGTACCGCCGGGAGTTTCCTGGTGAGTGACCTCCTCGAGCGATTTTAGAAAGGAACTTCGATCATGCGTGAACTCGCTACCTTCCTCGGCGGCATCGGCTTGCTCATCTTCGCCTACCTCATGCTTGCCAATGCGGGCTCGGCGTCAACGGTGCTCAGCTCGCTCTCGAAAGGCATGAACGATACGATCACGACGCTGCAGGGCCGCACCGCTTCGGGCGGCTAAATGACCGAACGGCTGATCTCCTTGTGGCTCGTTGCTGCGATCGCGCTCGTCGCGATCGTGGTAGCGATTCGCCGTGCGACCGCTCCGCGACCGGTGGACGAACTGCCGCTTGCGGAGCAGGCAATCGTGGCGGTGCCGGTGTTAGGGCAGATCGTGCGCACGACCGATCGCTCGGCGATGCTGCCGCCGTTCGTGCCGAATCTCGTGCTCGACGACGACGGCATCCCGACCGATGCCTATCTCGTCATGACGAGTGTCGGCTCGACGATGAACCCGCATTTGCTGCTCGACCCGACGCCCGAGGGGATGTTCGCGCAAGCCTGGCAGATCCCGCAGATCGTCGAGCTCATGCCCAATTCCGAACGCATTCCGTGGAGTGATATCGCCGGCGTGCAGGGTGGTGCATCGTGAAATGGGATACGCAAGATACGCTGTTGCTCGGTGGAGCGGGTATCGTCATCACGATTCTTGCTTTCGCTTCCTCGCAGCACGCGCAGGCGCAATCGCCGAACGTCTCGGTGATCAATCCGATCTCCGGCGCCGATCTCACGAGCCAAGTCAATACGGTCAATAATAACGCAGCTGCAGTCGAGCAAGCCCTGATCGGTGCAGAGAGCAACGTCATCACGACAAATAATACGAACGGGCAGAGCATCGTCAATACGGCGCAGCAGAGCTCGTTGGCTGCATACGAAGCAAAGCAGGCGACGACCGCAGCGCAGTATCAATTTCAGAATCAGCTCGCGATGGCTAATATCGCGGCGGGCGTTGCCGAGCAGCAGATCGCTGCGAATCAAACGGTCGGATTGGCGACGGCGCAAGCGCAGGCGCAATCGGCGCAGCTCGCTGCGCAGACGCAACAAGCCGCGAATCAGCTCGCGTCGCAAACCGCCATTCAGCTTGGCCAAACGCAAGCCAACGCGACCATTAGCGCTGCCAACGCTGCCGCGCAAGCGAGCACGACGGCCGCGAATGATCAGCTCTCGGCGAGCAATACGCAGAGCAGCAATAACCTCATTGGGTCGATCATCGGTACGATCGGCGGATTGTTCGCGGGGTTGTAAGTTGTAAGATGATACTCGCACAACATAATGCGCTACCGATCGATACGATGCCGTTTGAAAACGATCTTGCCGGCAATACCGGAATGCCCCGTTGGCATCCGCCCTATTATGGCGGTGGTGTTGGACTCAAGATTCCGACCCCGATCTCCCCGCCCGCGCCAAGCTCGCCGAGCTCGCCGAGCATTCCCCTAGCGTTCGGCTCGCCGCTTGCGAACGGCTCGCCGAGCGCGCCGAATACGCCGACCGCGCCGACCGTGGGCGGTTTGCCGGGCATTCGCCGTCCGCCGATCGATGCGGGCGCTCCGGCACCGGTGCTCAATCCGAGGACCGGTGCTCCGGTCTTCGATACGACCCTACCGCCCGGCACGCCGATCGGCACGCAAGAGCCGGCGCCTCCGGGCACCGGCACGCTGCTGCCTGCGCCCTCGCTCTCCGATTCCTCCTCGCTCGCGCAGCTCTTAAGCTCGCAGAATACCGCCACGGCGCAGCAGCTCGCAGCGCTCGCGGCTACGGCGAGCAACGGCGGTATCAACGAGCAGCTCGGCCCGCAGCAGACCTACGTAAACGCGACGACGGCAACGAACTCCCCCAGCTCGCCGGCGAATCAGCAGCGCGGCGTGGTGGTGATCATGATTGCGCTTGCGATCGGGCTTGGGATCTACTTTTACATCAAGCACAAAAAGACCACCGCACCGCCGGAGGCGTAAACGATGTACGTTGCGCCTACGACGACGTATGCCGATGCCAGCACGATCGCCAGCCCGGCGCTGCCGGCGCTGCAGAGTCAAATCCTCATGCAGCTCTGGATTGCCGCAGGCGGAGATCCGCGCGTCGCTCCGCAGATGGCAGCAATCGCGCTAGCGGAAAGCGCCGGCGTGCCCAATGCCGTCAACCCGATCGATAATGGCGGGAGCCAAGCCTCGTGGGGGCTTTGGCAGATCTCCAACGGCACGCACGAAGCACCCACCCCCAGCTGGGCCAATCCCTACGATAACGCGCAGCTGGCCGTGGCGAAATTCAAAGCGGGTGGATTCGGGCCGTGGGGCACCTACGGCGGAGCGATCTATCAACAAGAACTCGCAGCGATCGAAAGCGGCGCGAGCTCACCGATCGCCTCGCAGCCGAGCGGCACGACCACGACGATGGCCGATCCGTACTCCACCGTTGCGGAGCTCACCGCGCTCGCCGATCGGTCGCTCGGACTCAATAACCTCGGCGGGCTCGGGCCTGCGATCGATGCGGCTGCCGGCGGCATTACCAAGACGACAGGAGCGATCATGGGCACGTTCACGAGTATGCAAAATATCTGGAATAATTTCGGCGCGTTTGTGGTGGGGCTTGCGCTGATCTTCATCGGAGCGCTGCTGCTCGCGATGATGTGGGGCGAAGATGTCGTGCGCATCGTGAAGCAGAATGCCCCAGCCGTCGCGAAAACTGCTGCAAGCGCAGCGGAGGTAATTGAATGAATGGTTTGGAGATCGAACGGCGCGTCGAACTACAACGGCACATCGATCGGCAATACGCCGATCTCGGTGGAACGGTACGCTGCATCAGCCGCCGTGCAACCGCCGGCATCATCATCGAATTCGCACCGAATATGAACGGACAGATGGCCGGAGCGTTTGACGTCTATGTCGGCGAAGCGATCGGCGGCTATCCGTTCCGAACGCTCAACGCCGGGAATGTGTACGCCATGCCGCTCGAAGCGCCCGATGGTGCGATCGTGACGATCGTTCCGCGCGCGGGCGCTGCCGGCACGGCGATCGTGACACTCACGAGTTTTGAAGTGCAGCCCTTCATCGGGACGGTATGAAACCTTTCGAGCCGGAGGCATTTAACGCCGCATCCGGGCTCGTGGAAGCGGGCGTCGGCGCGTCGGGCGTGCTCGATCGAGAATACCTCTTCGGCGGCAATGCCGGGGTCGAGACGGCCGGCAGCGTGCCGGCATCGACCGATCAGCGTGCGCATATCGAGCAGCCCGATCAATGGTACGCGCAGGCCCCGATCGCCATGCCCAAGGTCACGATGACCGACCCAAACGGACGGTGGCTCGCGTGGAATGGCAGCAGTCCGCTCACGATCTCGCTGCCGGATCGACGCGATATTCGGTCTGTATGGTTTCCGACGAGTCTCGGCGTCGTCGAGATCTATAGCGGACTCACGGAAGGCGGCACGCCGCTCTATACATCCAATGCACTCTCGGAGTGCGCGCCGATTCCCTCGGGCAATACGACCTTGACCTTAGTGTCGGCCAATGGCGCCTTCCCGCAGCCGATGACGGTGTACGCCACCAGCGACGTACTCGCGCCGAGCCGTGCTGCTGCTCCGCCGGCGCTCTCGCAAAGCGATCTCAGCCCGATCGCGACGGCGATTACGAGTATGCCGTCGGTCGGTGGATTAACGCGGTCGAGCGCTGCGTTCTCAACGTCGTTAACCTCTTCCGGTGAATTGTATTGCGTGATGGCGCTCTTACCCCCGAGTGCAGAAGATATCGAAATTATCGTCGCGCTGCTCGATATCGCCGGAACGCCGAGCGGCTACTCCTTAGTGGAAGTCGCTATGGGAAATTTAACTGCAAGCCCCGCTTCGATTAGCGCGAGTAGTGCGGTGCCAGGTACGTGGAACGGTGCGGGCAATACCGTTGCAAATGCGCTCCTTCCTCCGGTAATCCAAGAACAAACCGCGACAGCTTCTGGACTATTACAAAACTATATTTTCTCGAAACAAATCGCGAATGGTGCGACAGCAATGGGCGGCACGGTTACAGGGCTCGGAACGGGGCTCTATCTTCCGCAAGATACCGCCTATCTGGTGAAGGTGCAGAGCGTCACGAGTGATACGGTGCAAGTCTCGATCGTGGTAAACTACAGCAGCTAAGAAGGAGGAAGACAATGAAAAAATGGTGGTACGCGATCGCGCTGATCGCTGGCTCCCTCGCGATCGCAGCAGCCGATTCGCTGCCCTCGATCTCCGGGCCGGTCGCCGCGAACGGCACGCTCACGCTGCCCGGCTTAGGCGCCTACTCGACCTGCTCGATCGATGTGACGGGTACGTGGACCGGCACGCTCGACGTGGTGGGACCGGGTAACGCGCCGATTCTCGTGCGCAGCTACGCTAGCGACACGAGCACGAGCGCAAGCATCACGAGCAACGGGCTTGCGTACGTTGCCTGCGCGGGATTGAGTAGCCTCTCGGTGGACGGCGGCGCGGCGAACACCGGCACGGCCCAGGTCACGATCGCTGCGTCACAAGGCATCGCCAAGATAGGGGGAGGGGGAGGCGCGAGCACCCCGCTCGTAGGCGCCGAGCCGATCACCGTTAGCAGCTCGAATCCCGGTTCGATAGGCTTTGACTATACGTACGCAGGAACGTTTAACTCGATACAGACGTTGGGACCGACTGGAACGGCGACTTCGACGACAAACTACCCGTCGAACATCGTGCAGTTCTCGAACTCGGCGTGGAACGGAACGGCCCCCGTAAAAAACAATTGGTCGCTGCAAGAAGCAACGAATAACAATCTCACGCTTTCGTATAATGGAACGATACTCGTTACGTTTAATCCTACGATGAATCCGACGCTTCTTGCGGGTACTTACGAATCAAACGGTTCGGCGGGAGGGTTTTTTGCGTTCGGTTCTCTCGTGGAAACGAACGCTACCAATCAAACAGACAATAGTCCTCGCAGTTGCACGAATATCGGCCCTGATGGCGGTATTTACATCGGAACAAATCTCGATGGGCCGACGGCATGGACGATTGCAAATATCAACAGCGGCTATACGTTCGGGGCTTGTTACAATAATACGAGTTATGGCGCGCCGCCGATCACGCAGGGCATTGTCTATTCGGTGCAAGATCGCACGGGTATCGGAAACTATTTTCTATTCGACGACACGAGTTTTCCGGTGCGCTACGCATCGGCCGTTAACGTCGGTGGCTACTCTTCGTTTAGTCCGACGACCGGACAACTCTCCGCCGATCCCGGTCAGAGTGGTGTCGCGTCGGTAACGACGCCTGCTTCCTGTGCATCGCTTGCCGCCTGTGGGACAGGCAGCGTTACATTCACGACGGCGATGCCGAACGCGACGTACAGTTGCGTATTCACGACGGAAACGTATCCGTTCGTCGCGTACATCACCACGAAGGCGACGACTTCGGTTGCCTTCACGCTCACGACGCTTGCTGCTATTTCAACTGCTACGACCGTTCCGGTCGATTATCATTGTCGCGAACAGTAAGGAGAGATCATGACTATCACCAAGAAATCCGCCAAGAAGCAGACGACGGCGGCGGTCACGTTCGAACTCTATCCCCTCGTCGCCGTTTCATCGGCGCAAACGGTTCCCGTCGACTATGCGTGTGCCGCATGATTCACGATTCGCTCGAGCCGCGCGTTGCGGTGGTGGAACATCGCCTAAAAACCTCCGAAGCGCGCATCGATCGCATCGAGAATAAGATCGATCGCGTGCTCGTCGCTGCGGTGATCTCCGCGATCGGGTCGCTCGGCGGCGCGGTCGCGATCTTGCTCGATCACGCGATTAAGGTGCGCTAAATGCCGAAGATCAACGCGGCGGGCCTCGCGATCGAGAAGAGCTTCGAAGGCTGCGTGCTGCACGCGTATGCCGACCCGGGCACCGGCGGAGCGCCTTGGACGATCGGGTACGGCCATACCGGGTCGTGTGCGGCGATCGGCATCGATCGCGCGGTCGAACCGGGCATGATCATTACGCTCGCGCAAGCCGAAATGCTGCTCGCTGCCGATAATGCGGCATTCGAATCGGGCGTCAACGATCTCGTGGCCGAAGATCTCTCCTCGAATCAATTCTCAGCGCTCGTCTGCTTTGCCTATAACGTCGGATTAGGAGCGCTCGCTTCGTCGCATCTACTGTGGTACATCAATGTCACGAAAGGGAAAACCAACCCGCTCGTGATCGTGCAGCTCTTCGGCGATTGGGTCTATGCCGATGGCGCGATCTTACCCGGACTCGTTCGGAGACGGATGGCCGAAGCGCATCTGTTCAATACCCCATGAATTGGCTGCACGCGATCGGCGCGGGCGCCTCGGGGTTCTTGCTGCGCCATCTACTTGCCCGCGCGCAAGTGCAGATGGTATCATGGCCGCTAGGAGGGACTATGAACGATCTGAAAACCTTGCTCGGGCTGCTTGAACAGGTGCTCACCAGCGGCGCTGGTACGGCCACCGTCGAAGGCCCCGTCACGACTGTCGATCTACCGCTCGTCGGCAAGCTCGTCATCAACGAAAGCCTCACCGTCACCATGAAGCGCGGCTAACCGTTAGAGGGCGACAAACGAAGCAGCCGGCGATCGAGATCGCCGGCTTCTTCCTTGTTGGTGGTCGAGCGGCCCTAGAGCGCTTCCCATTGCGAGGTGTGGCAGATCGTGATCGCCGGACTGTTGCCGGCGGCTTTGCTTTTATTGCTAAGCGGCACCTCGCGGCAGGTCATGTGCGGGATGGCGCCGTGTGCGCTGAGCAGTCGCGCGACGTTGCTCGACATCTCCGAACGTATGGGGTTGAGCTTGAGGCTCACGATCGCTCGGTCGCCCATCGCAAAAGTGTGCTCCTGCCGGGCGTTGTCCTTGTACGTGAAACCGTCCTCGAACTCCACAAGCAGGAACATATGCCGCTCGAGCTCGCCCGTCTTGATCGATTCGGAATCGCGCTCGCCGATGCGCAGGATGGTGAACGGAATGCCGCGCTCGGCGATCGCACGCGGCTGCGCGAACGGCGTGTCGAGCTGTTCGTTGAGCTGGTCGAAATAGGTGATGGCCTCCTTCTCGGCGCTCGTCATCACGAGCGAGCCGTTGTGGGCGGCGTTTTGAGCCAGCGCCGTCGAGGCGCTCTTTGGGGTCTTGGTGGTCATGACTGTCCTTTCAATCTAGCGCGGTAAGCAACATTCGCACACCGGCGGCTGCAGTAACGCGGTATCTCCCCGACGCGCGCAGCGGCGAACCGCCGGCGCTCGGATATCTGAATTCCGCAGATGAAGCACAACGGTGCGTCGGTCGTTACTTCCATGCCCCTCCCTTCGGTAGAGGCTCTAATGGCTCCTCCTCCCTAGCGGCGGGGAAAGCGCGCCGGCGACCGCGCACGCAGCCTCGCGCACCCAGCCTCGCGCCCACAGCGTGTG
>JAEHJW020005748.1_pt1 | contig 16308 bp, 16 predicted proteins | sample 9271431 | NCBI WGS metagenome assembly JAEHJW02 | reverse complement strand
GGAAGTGCGGACACTCTACCCCTCTTTGTATAAAGCGATGGGGGATATGGAGGTAGTTATGAAGCGTTTGGTTGGGGCGAAGGAGAAGAAGAGCGACCATGAGGGGCGGTTTGATGAGTATGACGATGATAGAAATGTGGGTAATGCGTTTGGTGGAGACGATGCTAATATGCATCAGAAGACATAATAGGGTTAACTTTATATAGCGCTATGTTATATAAGAGGGTATGGTAAAAGATAATCCTGTCGTCAGATTAGCGAAGAGGCGTAAAAAGGGTGAAAAGAAAAAAGGTGTAAATATGAAAGCAACAAATGTAGATAGAGATACATTAAGAAAAGCTATTCGTGCTGAAATGTACAACCTAAGAAAAGAGGGCGAAGGCGAGGAGCTGGAAGCTCAGGAAGACGAAGAAGAAGACAAGCTTGACAGAATAGAAGACGAGCTTGGCGAAATCTTGGCTTACATTAGGGAAGATAGCGATGAAGATGCCGCAGTCGGCGAAGACTACGATGAGGATGGTTTTGATGAAGACGAGACCGATAAAGCTATTAAAGCGATAGCGAAGGAAGCGGCAAAAGAAGTTCTTTCTCAGCTTAGAAAAGAAGAAGAAAAGCATAAAGTTAAAGTGCCTCATTCTTCAGTCGATACAGGCAGAGATGAGAGAGAAGTCGAAGAAGACGAGGGCTATGAAGATAGCGGCGATGAGTCTCCAGAAAGAGCCGACAGAAATGTTCTTGAAGCAGAAAAAGCTAACTATAAGAATGAAGCTTCGAAAGCGAAAGAACTTCCCGAAAAAGCGCTTCTTAGTCAGAAAGTTGTACCTAACGAAACAATACCTTCACAGAGGTCAGCATCTAGGGCGGCAAGCAAGTCAGTTACTCCGAGAGGGGTACAGGGCAGAATGCCTCCAGCGGCAGATTCAAGCATAAACGGAGCTTTTGACGGAACAGGTATAAATAAGTCAGTTAGCGGAAATAGTACAAGCGGAGTTATAGAACAGATACTTAAGGGCAAAAAAGCTCATGAAGTTAAACTTGAAAATGGTGAAACACTATGGTAAGAACACGAAATTTAACATTTCAGGATATTATGACCTATTACGAGGGAAATGCGGCACAGCCTAATTTCTCTCTGGGCGAATATCCATCTATACAGAAAGCTATGATAAATACCGGTATGGGTACCGGCGTATGGAATCCTATTTATGGTGCGCAAGCATGGTACATGCTGAACACTGAATCAAATTGGTTTGCCGCAATGCCTAAACTTGTATGGGATAAGTCTGGTTTCAGAACAATCAACGGTTATACAAGAACAGCTTCTACAATGGCTATGAGTGAGACAGCGTCACTGCCTACTCCAACCATACCTAATATAGAAGTTATAAAGATAACCCCTATGATTGCAATGAATACATTCGAAACCACGCAGGTAACCCAGAAGCTTGCCACGGAGTCTATGGATGATATCTATGGTAACCTTGATGTGATAAGAAACTTTTATGCTACAGAGCATGTAAAGTTACTTAATGAGCAGATAGGTGAGAAAGCTGTGGGTACAACCGCGGCTACATCCGTAAGCGGGGCGGGCAGGCTTCAGTTCGAGTCTATCGACAGAATCGTATCTTCTTATCCAGAGGGGATAGCGGCTGGGTTGTCATCTACGAGCGTTCCTACAATAAATAACGTCATTAATCCATGGCTTGGCGCGCTTCCCGGTAAGGGGCAGGCTCCGGGCGTGTACGATGCGTTCGTTATGACGGGAACTACAGATATGGAGTCTAACCTTAGGGGAGTCTTCACAATAGAATCATCTACATTCCATCCAGCGCCTATTACATATGGGTCTTTAAACAGAGCTATACAGAACGTGGCGATAAACGGTGCGAATACAAACGTAGCGGTTACCGGCTATAAGACATATGCACAGATACTAAACATCTTTAACAGCATAGTAAGGTATTTCCCAATGTCAGAAACACTGGTGAAATTCGACCTGAATGGTATAGAGTCTGGCGAAGGAGTTATAGGTGGTGTACAGGTGGCAACCATATTTGGTGTACCGCTGATAAAAGCAGTTAATACACCTTCCAGCAATGGAAAGTATGAAAACATATATCTGCTTGACACAACTGATACTGAAGGATATGGTTACGGAAGGATGGGAGTTCAGTTACTTAATCCTACAACCTATCTGGAAACAACTGACAGAGACTTTATACTGCTACAGCAGTTAGCATACGAGGGACTGTACTACACTATTGGTGAAATAGTAAGCCGTTTTCCGGGTGCTAATGCTAAAATAAGAGATATAACTGGCTCAGTAGCAGAGCAGTAAGTTAGAAAAATATATTTTTATTTTTTGTCGACGACTTCCATTCGGATATGTCGTCCAACCATTTCTTGAAACAACTCAATTATGTATTCCGCGTCTATTTCTTGTATTGTAGGAAACGCCATTAATGTATGAATAAATTCAGTATAAAATTGTTCTATTACTGATGCGTTTAAGTTCTTTTCTAGCATACTTAGTATTAGTTCAGGGTTAGGGTCTGTAATAATACTATGACTTTCAGCTATCGCGCTTAAAATTCGGTAGCGCGTTCGGCTTATTAGTGTTATATCCATGAGAGTCGATTTCATGGGGGTTTAAAAAGCTTTGCGTTTTTTAACAATCATTAAATAATCATAACCGATAAACTATCATGAGAAAAAAGACATATCAATATCAGGACGAGCCTATTGAAGTAGATGGGCTTTTTGAGGTGCGACCATTTTTTAGTTTTGATGAGGAAGGTAATTTGCAGATGAATAAGAAGCTTATTGTTATGTTTAAAGACCCGATTCTTAATGTTTCGGAGAGTTTAAAAATATATGCTACGATGGTAAGCATGGGGCATAAGATACATAATATGGAAGAATTTGTTCATAGTATGCTAGACGTTCTTGATAGTACCATTACGTTTATAAAGGCGGGTATGGAGGTAGCTCTTTTGTCAAGTAATATTACAAAGGTTTCGGGCGATGAAAGTAGTTCAGAGGGAGCTATGAGCGGAGAGGAAGGCGGCGAAGAGGAGTCTTTTTCCCCTTACAAAACGAGTGATATGGGGGATAATAATGGCATGTATAGGTGAGTATAAGTGTGCGACATGTGGGGGAGCGTTAGTTAGAGATGCGAAAGGGGAGTTAGTTCATTATTGCGTGGTTAATAGCGGTGATGGAGTAGGGAGTTGCGTAGCGTGTAATTATCCTAGTATCGATGTGAGCGAGGATATCTATAAATAAGATTGGAGGATGATGGTATATGGCAATAGAAGAGATGAAAGAGGAGGCTCGCGCGCTTTTTGCGAAGCCTATTGAGCTAAGTGAAAATGCTAAGATTGTATTGGAAAATAGGTATTTATTGAAGGATATTGATGGCAATATTATTGAGACACCGGTGGAATTATTTAAGCGGGTTGCGTTTGCGGTCGCGGCTGGGGAGTATATGTATCTTTATAAGAAGGGAGATGCGCCTGTAGGGTCGCTTGATGAGTTTTATGATATGAGGCAAATAAAGAATAATACTATCGAGCGATATGCTAAGAACGGAAATAAGGACGTAGAGGAGTTTGCTAAGTGGATAAGTAAGCACGAGATAGCTATACTTCCTAAGGCGATGGAGTATTATAAAATGATGAGTGAGCTGGATTTTTTACCGAATACTCCCACGCTTATGAACGCGGGGACTGAGCTGGGGCAGTTGAGTGCATGCTTTGTTATACCGGTTCCGGATGATATCCCCGGTATATTCGAAGCGGTTAAGCAGACGGCTATTATTCAGAAATCTGGGGGAGGATGTATAGCTGAAGGTAGTAAGGTTTTTACGTCTATGGGGTTAACTGCGATTGATGACGTGTATGATAAGTCTGGCGAGGCGAAGGAGTATAAGGACGGCGTTTATTATAAAGATGTTAGTGGAGTTTATACGTATGCTTTTGATGGTGAGAAGTTTGTTCGCGGGGAGATAGAAAAGGTTTGGAAGTATAAGCTTAATAAAAGCGATACGGTAAGGGTTTCTGCGGGTGGAATAGAGTTGGTTGTGAGCGATTGGCATCCATTTTTTATTTATGATGGGTATAGCGTTAAGGTTAAGCGTGCCGATGAGCTAAACATCGGGGATTATATTATTTCTCCTAATGCGGAGATGACTAGAGATTGGTTCTTTAGCGATTATGTTAGAGTTGGCGATGTGAGGGTCGATGAAGATGTAGCGTGGCTTGTCGGGTATTTTCTAGGGGATGGTTCTTTAAGCGCTAATATGCGTAGGGTGAGATTTACAGATGAGTCTGAGGAAATTATAAAGCATGTAGTTGATATAGTAGAAAGAGTGGTTGGGGTTAAGTATACGTATAGGAAAAGTAATAGGGAGAATGCGTTTGAAGTAGCGATGTATAATAAGAGATTGATAAAGTTTTTTGGGGAGTTTAGTGTTGGTGGGGTTAAGTATGATAACATAGAAATTCCAGAATTTATTAGTAGGTCTCCGAAGAGCGTTGTTTATAGCTTTTTAGCTGGGTTGATAGACTCGGATGGCTATATAGATTCGAGGGGGCATTTAAGTTATTCTACAGCGAGTGGAGTGTTTTCTGAGCAGTTATCAGAGATTGTAAATATTTTAGGCGGTCGTACTTCAATACACGTTAAGAAGCCAAAGAATGAGTTGTGGCATGATATGTATGAAATACGGTTTATAGGGGATAATCGTGTTTATGAGCCTATTGTTTCAGCGATGATAAATGATAAGAGAAAGAGTAGGATTGTATTTAGGGAAAATCCTATAACTTCTGCGAATGTTGACTTTAGTTTGGTGGAGCCTCTTTTGGAAGATGCAGGAATAAATGTTCATACGGCTCAGGTTTCTAGAGAAATGATTGCGATAGGAGGAGAGAACGTTTTTGTTGGAAGGTGGAAAGATACTAATAGTATATCTTCTAAGAATGCTCGTAAGATTTTAGCTCAGCTTGAGAAAAGTGGTAACAATAAAGATGTAATAGATAAAATCTTATTTAGAATGAGTACTGCTGTTAAGGTGGATAATATAGAGTATGGTACTGATAAGGAGGTTTTCTATGATTTTACTGTTAAAGACTTTTCAAATTATATAGCCGGGGTAAATGGGTTTGCGGTTATTCATAATACCGGTTTTACTTTTACTCACATTCGAGAAGCTGGTAGCGTGGTTAATAGCACGAAGGGGGTAGCGTCTGGCGCGGTTAGTTTTATGAAAGTCTTCGATGCGGCGACGGAGGGTATTAAGCAGGGCGGAAAGCGTAGGGGCGCTAATCTTGGAAGTATAAGGTACGACCATCCAGATATCGAGGAGTTTATTAACGTTAAGGATAGCGATAATAAGGTGCTTCATAATTTTAATATTTCGGTGGCAGTAGATGATGCGTTTATGGAAGCGGTTCTTGAGGGCGGTGATATAGCGTTGAAGTCTCCAAAAGATGGTCATGTAGTGAGAACTATTAGCGCATCGAAGCTATTTGATGAGATAGTCGAGCATGCGTGGAAGACGGGAGACCCCGGTCTGTTATTTTTAGACGCTTTAAACGCGGATAATACTCTCATAGATAAATATGGATTGATAGAGACTACTAACCCTTGTGTGTTGGAGGGAACATTAGTTAACACGCCGAGTGGATATAAGAGAGTAGAAGACCTTAAAGTGGGTGATAGTGTATCTACTGTGTATGGAAGTGAGCCGATAGATAGGGTCGAGATTCATGATGATAGGGATGTTTACGAGGTAAGGTTTAGTGATGGCGGTGTTCAGAGAGTTACAGCGTCTCATATTTATTATGTTATTGATAATAAGTCGAAGAGAGTTGTCGAAAAGAAAGTATCCGAGTTAGCGAATGGTGATAGAGTTAGAGTTTTTCCTTCCTCATTAGAACCTATATTTGATGATGCGGAGTATAAGCGGGGATTAAAGTATGGAATAATGTTGGGGGATGGTAATTATACTGGGAAGCGTTTGTCGAGTAGGTCTATTCGTATAGCATCTTCTTATGATGACGAAGATTATAATAGTAGGGTTAAGGAGTTATTTGGCGGGAATTTTGGTAAGGATATAGCGTCGGAGGGTAAGGGAATGAGCATGGTTATGTATGGGGAGCAGGCTATGAGTGTTGTTTCAGAGTTGGGTTTAGTGCCATCGTATTCATTTGAGAAGAAAATAGATATAACTTCGGTTACGAACTTTAGTTATGCGCTTGGTATTGTTGACGGATTGGTTGCTACAGATGGAAATGTTAATAGAAACGATACGTCTCCGCAAGTAAGAATAGTATCATCTTCGTTAGAGTTATTACAAAATATTCGGTCTATCTTAATTTTGCTTGGTATGCATGGTAGAATATATAGTAAATATAAAGCTGGGCAAAATAGAGCTATTTATGGTAGAAAGGTTATTAGGAAGCATGATACTTATGAGATTATTATAAGTGGTAGCGATTTAGTGAAGTATGGTTCTTATAGTAAATTGTACGATATTCATCCTCGCAAGGGCGAATCGTTGAGAGAAATTCTTAGAGCATTTAATCCGACTGGTGGAGTTAGGTCGGCGAGAGTAGTATCGATAGAGAAGTATGGTAAAGGAAAAGTGTATGATTTATATTGTTCCAGTAGCGATACTTGGATAACTGATGGCTATGTTCAGCGTGGTTGCGGCGAACAAAACTTACTTCCTTATGAATCTTGTAATTTGGGAAGTATAAATTTAGCTCATATGGTAGATGATGATGGGGAGTTTAATTATGAAAAGTTTAAAGAGCTTATTGTTAGGGGCGTTCAGTTTTTAGATAATGTTGTAGATGTTAATAATCTTCCGCTTCCAGAAATAGAAGAAATGAATCGGCAGACGAGGCGTATAGGGTTAGGCGTTATGGGCTTAGCGGATATGTTCGTCAAGATGGGGATTGAGTACGGAAGAGACGAGTCGTTTAAGATGGCGGACAAGATTAGTTCGATGCTGTTTTTTACGGCGCTCGGAGAGTCGAAAAGGCTGGGTAAGGAGCGTGGCTCTTACTTGGCTAGAGATGAGGAGAAGCTGGGAGCGCAGAGGAACTTTAAGGTGACATCTATTGCGCCGACCGGTACGATATCGATAATAGCGGGTTGCTCTTCTTCGATTGAGCCATACTTTGCGTTGTCTTATAAGCGTGAGTTTGTCTCTGTTTTTGCTAAGAAAGGCGAGGAGAAGCATACTTTATATGAGTTTAATAAGTATCTTGAGCCTTATCTAAGCGAGTTTAGAAAGGAGGAGCTGGAGAGTTTGGAAGAGCGCGGCAATCTTAGCGGGTTAGGGAGCGATAGGGAAGAGTTAAAGCACTTGTTTATAACAGCGCATGAGATAAAGCCGGAGAGTCATATAATGATGCAGGCGGTATTTCAGGCTAGTATAGATGCGGGGGTTAGCAAGACTATTAATCTTCCTAATGATGCTACGCCGGAAGATATTAGGTATGCGTATATGTTTGCTTATATGGAGGGCTGTAAGGGTATTACGGTTTTTAGGGATGGGAGTAAGAGTGAGCAGGTTTTACAGCATACGAAGAAGAGGAAAGAGCCTGAGTTAGTATTTAGTATAAAGGCGGATAGTTTGGACGAACTCAATTCGAAGTGTGCGCATGGGAGTTGTGAGTTCTAAAAGGCGAAAAGTTAATATAAGGAGGCGGTATATCAGTTTATGGCAATAAATGGATTTACAACTTCCGAGTACAATTTGCTCAATGCTCAGAAGTACAGACCGAAAGTAGTTACAGTTTCAGCGGCATCAGCTTCGAAAGGAGCGGTTATGTTTAGTACAACTTATATAGTTGAAACAACGGGCGCTGTGTATATGAAGATATATGAAACAGGAACAGATGTAGCTAGCGGAGACGGAAGCGTTTCTATAAGTGTATCAAGCGACTTTAATGCATCGGATTCATACAGCACAACTAACTCAACTACAGCATTTTCGGGTGCGGCAGGTATGGTTAGCGCTATTATAGTAGCAGACCCGGTATACCCGAAGAACGCTATTGTGAAAATATCAGTAGAAGCTTCAGTCAGTACAACTTCAGCGGTAGATATGTATCTTGAGCTGGACGAAAGACAGAGCGGAATAAAAGCATAAAGTATTTATGCGCCCCTCCTATTATGAGTTATGGGCGCAAATTATTTAACAGTCTTCGTGAGGTGGGGCTAAATGCCTTTTACTTGGAACGGGGGCGGAACAACTAATTTTTATGTCACTGCGGATGACGTTTTAAAGTATATGAAGATATACGACACGTACACAAGCACGACTAATTATAATGCGGATGTTGAGTTACTCAATACTATTATTATACCACAGGTTTGCTCGTATATCGATGTGATAACGGGGAGGTCGTGGGGTAAGGTTCTTAGCAGTACAGAGCGGTACAGTATAGGCAAGCCAGCGTATCTTGGGTGGTATTTAGTGGGTGCGCCGGTATATTTACAGCATTTCCCTATCATTCCAGCATCTTCTACGCATACGTTAGTTGAGCTGGGTATATGGAACGGAACGCAATACGCTAATTGGATTGGGACTATGGTCGAAGCGCGTTGGGGGTCATACTGGGTCGATGTAGAGAATGGCATTCTGTGGATAATAGGATGGTATTGGTATATGGGTTATGAGGTTAAGGTGCGGTATTATTATGGGTATCAGACCTCGCAGACGCCATACATGGACGGGCAGATATATAACTTAGCGTTGTATAAGTCGGTTAAGATGTTTCTTGATAATGAGCGTTATACGGCGCAGGTCGCGGAAAACGTTGGGGGTATTGAGTTACAGAATTTCTATAGTTGGCTGAACGATGAAGTTAAGCGTCTTGAGGAAGCGGTGCAGGGGTACAGGATATTAACACGGTCGTGGTTAGCATGAATATGTCGGAGGCGGCTCTTCGCCGTTTTGCTCTTGATTACTTTAAGGATGTAGCGAAGGGCATACTTACCGATGAGTTCGGGGCGGATAACGTTACGGAGATAGCGGGCGAGCGGGGAACTATTATAGAAGTAGCGACTAACGATATTAATAGAGTGGTCGAGGCGCTAACAAAAGATTCATGGCGTAAGCACGCGGAGATATAGAAATATTAATATGGGGTTGTGTTATCTATGCTTATGATGGTAGGTGATTATTAATGACGAGTAATATTCCAGCAATATTTCCGTCCGCGGTTTTTGCCGCGGCGTTTGGGTTGGAAGATGAGTTTGGAAGCGGTACAGGTACAACAGACGGGATTCTTGGGGTGCTTGGGGTGGCGTTAAGCGTTGAGAACTTTAAGCAGGAGAATCAGTTTGAGGGTCTGTATAGGCTTGGTAGCAGGGCGGCGGAACTCTTTTATAGCAAAGGATTGAACGTTGCGGTAGATATTAATTTTGTTATGGCGAATGATAACTTTAACTGGCTCGACCTTATCCTTAATAGACAGCAGAGCGGGAGTACTACTATAAGCACTACGTGGACGGTTCCTGATAGGGAGGGCGAGATACCTACTATGTACATGAACCTTCAGGACGAGCATGGATACTTCTATACGGGGTATGGTTTTGGGGTAGAGACCGCGAAGTTAAGCTTCGAGGAAGGGAAGACTTGCGATGTGAGTCTAAGCGTAAAGGGAAAGACTGTTACTTACGCGTCCTCTTCTACCGCCCCAGAAGCGTTTTCGCAGGGGCTAACCTACCCTACCGAGTTCGTTACGTGGGCGAATGTGCAGGTGAGTTATAACGGGAAGTATGGGAGTTCTACCTTTGGGGTACAACCTATAACAACGCTGGACTTGACCATTAATAACAACTTAAAGTTTTACTATGGGCTTGGGTCAATAGACTACAAGGCGATGGTTCCGCAGAAATTAGATGTTAGCGGAAAGCTTGATATATTGCATGATAGTAATATGCTTGAGCAATTTATGACGTCTGCTTCGACGCAGAGTTCTACTAACAGCTATGATTTGACGCTAACTATTGGAAGCGATTATGGGAAGTCATATGTTATAGAGATAGAGGGCATGTATTGGAATGACGGTAGCATGACATTAAAGCCGGTTGACCCGGTCATTGATGAGCTAACGTTTAAGGCTAGGAATGTTAAAGTGAGCGTGGGAACATGATTGAAAAAGATGTAGATGTAGATGGAAAGAATGTGCATGTTAAAGTGAGGAAGCTGACATACGGCGAGATGAATAATATCTTTCAGCGTTGTACGGAGGTTAAGGTGGTGGGGCAGGCGACAAACATATCGATGAATATGTTTAAGCTTCAGCACGAGATTACGGTCGCGAGCGTTTCGCTGAGCGAGGGGAAAGTCGATGACCTTCCCGTTACGGTGGGGCGGGAGCTGGAAGACATGGCGTTGAAGGAGAACGGTATGTCTGGCGAGTCCTTTCAGTAATATACCGCAAGTCGAGAAGAATGCATGGGAGGTCGAGTTCGTTATGCGCAGGGAGTTGGGGATGAGTAGGGAGGAGTTGAACAATACGGACTATCGGCAGATTATGTACTACATTAAGTTGCTGAAGGACGAGAAGCGGAAGCTTGAAGAGAGTTTGTCTGCGACGAAATGAATATTATTATATACCTTTTTTTGATACATCTTTATGGATAAGAAAATAATAACGATATTGATATTGGTGTTGCTTATTACGGGCGTATATGTGAGTGCGACAGCGCAGGTTGATTATAATCATTTTGAGAAAGCTATTTATCCGTTGCAGAAAGCTGAGTCGGATTTGGCTATTGCAAATTCGAGCGATAATTTGAGCTATATTGCGCTTGAAATGAATATGTCATATATGTATATGGAGAAATATAATGGCAATCCGGATTGGTGGTATCCTACGCATGTAACATCGTGGGCGTATATTAAGAATGATGTTTTATCAGTTGAAAACCAAGCAGAATTATTTGATAAGACGGTAAATGTGAGCGGGCTAAATTACGTGCAGGATGTAAATCATGTTCATAGTTCTATACAGAAGATTGAATCGCTTGTAAGTAATCAGATATTTTGGCTTAAAGCTCAACCGCTATATTTATACATTGACTTGGGTTATATGTTGTTGATAGTGTCATTGATTGCGCTTGGGTTGTATTATTTTGACGAAGAAGATGATTACTTCCCCGGTATCGTATATGTTTTCTCGGCTATAGCGGTTGTATTGACATTGGCGGTAATAAGTTCTTTATAAGAATACTTATATACTTTCATATGATGATTAATTATGACAGAAAATAATTTAGCTGAAGAAACGGTTGCGGGCATAGGTGGAGTTTTACTTCTCACTACGATTATATCCTTCCCCATTTTAATGTGGGTAGGCTTTTATCAGTGGGTGAAACGTCATCCATTATGGTCGGCGCTGTATCTTTTTGGAATATGGGTTATATTATCATATTTTCCAGTATATAATGAGATTTTGGTTAGTGCGGTATATTTGGTTTTAATTGGTATGACAGTTATTTACGTCGCGGGGGTTGTAGTGTTCTTCGCTGATAAGTATGGGCGGAAGGCGGAGATTGATACTTCTAAGCTGGGTGGGGCGGTTTATAAGTCTTATTACTGGTTTATAGTGGCATTCGCTCTTTATATCCCGGCTGTGTATTCTTTTATGCATCCGGCTATTTATCCATATTGGGCGATAACTGATTTTTGTGGCATCTTTGCTTTACTATTTGCGGCAATAGGAGATGTGTATGTTGGGCTTTACATGGTTAGAGGGCATACTCATGGCGCAGTTCGGGAGTTAATTAATAAGTTGTGAGAAGATATTTATATGACTGCTACATATAGATATAATGGCAATAGAGAAAGTGCAAATTGAGACTTCTATCAAACTCGATGAGGGTGATGCAGAAAAGAAGTTAACTAACTTATTTAATAACGTGATGGAGAAATCTGTTATTGGGAAGCTTAATAGAGGTGCTTTACAGTTTGCGGAGAAGTTAGGGTTTAACAAAAACATTATTGATTTTTCAAAGCAGGTAAGTTTGCTGGGTAAATATTTTGATGACAATCTTCGGCGCGGGGCTAATTATGTTCGTTCGGCGTTATTTGGGTTTTCTAAGTCATTAGAGGGCGGAAAGGAAGGCGGGGGAGCAGAAGGTGGCGCGGGAGCGTCAGGAGCATCGAAGGTGGCGGATAAAGTCGAATCATCGAAGAACGCAACACTTAGGCTGTTGCCAATCCTTATGGGTATAGGCGGAGTCGTTACAGCGGTGCTTGGGTCTCTTAAGCCTATACAGACGGTAATTTCGGCGATAGGAACGATGTTTTCTATGCTATTTATGCCAATAGCGCTTATTTTGTTAGCGTTTCTTAGCCCAGTCTTAATGGGGTTGGCGGCAATTTTAAGCTCAAAGCTATTTGATAAAATGCTATCCTATACATCGAGATTGGTTGGGTATATGTTTTCATTAGCGCCAACTATTACGGGGGTAATTCATTGGTTACTTGGCGGGATAGGGTCGGTGTTAGGGGGGATTGCTTCTGGCTTTATGGGGTTTATTCGCGGAATGGCTTTAGGTATTAGGGTTATATCTGTTGTTATTAGTGCTATTGAAAAATCATTTTTGTCTGTGTTAAGAGGCATATGGGATAGTATTGTAACATTTGTTCATATTACGAATATATTTTTAGGAGCGATAAAACCTATAGCGCAGGGAATATGGAACGATATTAAAACGTTTATAGGGCTTATTAGAGTTATTGTTGGGGCTATTAGAGATATAGCTAACCCTACTAAGGCGGTAAGTTCTGTAGCCATGTCGGGGCTGAGCGCGGTGGCTAGCGTTCTTCATCTTTCATCGGGGGGTATTATAGAGAAGACAGGGTTAGCATATGTTCATAAAGGGGAGGCGGTAGTTCCTTCTGGAGCATCGGTTGGGGCTGGAAGTAGTTCTCCGGTTATAAATATTACCGTAAATGCGAATGGGTACACGGGCAATCCCCGTAATTTAGCGGATATGATAGGGCGCGTAGTTGAGGAGCGGGTAGGTAGAGCGATGAGGTGGAAGTCGTGAGTACAACAGTATTGGGGGCTTATCTTTTGCGTATAGATGAGACTATTAGCGCATCGAGTCAGTGGTATAATAACGCGCGGTATGATGCGGCGGCGGCGCTATCGTTAACGGAGCATTATCCTTACTTTGGCGATATGCTGGGGTTGAACAGTAAGTTTACGGCGATGTATGGTATAACGCAAGTTCCTATACCTACGATTAATACGCCGTTTTTGCTTAACTTGACGGGGGCTAACTTAGGGATAAGCCTAACGTGGAGTAGCATAACGATGAATGATGTTGCTTTCTTTTTGCAGTACTTTCCTACCGCGAATCCCGGCGCTAGAATTGTAGTGGACTTGACGCAGTCATGGGGTGCTACGAGTAGTACTAACACGATTGTAATGGAAAAGTTTAATGATGGTAGCGATATTTTGACTACTGGGGTTTTGCGGTTTGTAGGGGTAATAAACTCTTTCTCAGTGGAAGAAGTGGCTGGGGCGGTATTGTGGAACTATAATATGGACGTAATACTCGGAGTGGTAGAGGGGTGATATGGCGTGACAACAGCATCATTTTCAACAGGAAACGTATCATCGACCCAGAGTCTATCTGGGCAGACAGCTACATTATCTATACATTTGCCTAATGGAGATTGGTCTACTACAAGTTTTAGTCTTGATAATGGCAGTCAACAGGTTTATAGTGTTGGAGTTTCGAGTACTAATAATGTTATTATAACAGCTGATTTTAATGCATATGGTGAGACCGAAGATGCTAGTAGTGATAGTACTACGGTTGTTTCTGGAACGTTAACAGTTACGCAGGAATATTCGGAGTCTTATATTGCGGCTTTGCGTACTGATGTTTATGATTACTGGATAACAGTTAATTATCCTACTTTACCGGCGTTATCATCTGTATCATTATCGTTAAGTGGAAGTGAAGTTGTAGGTGGGACAACAGATGTAAATTCGAGCGTGTCGCATGCTTCTAATATATCAGTTACGACTACGTGGAGCGGTACAGCATCATCTTCTAGCGGGTCGAGTATAGATATAACTAACTCTAAGGCGGGGACGTATTCGGAAACTGTTACGGTTAAAGGAGGAAGTTCTACTCTTAGCTCAACTATTTCGTGGACTGTTCCGCAACCATTATCATCGTTATCATTATCGATGAGCGGTAATGCGATTATTGGCGGGACTACTCATTTTTCAGAAAGCATTAATAATAATAGTAAAGATGGTTTAACGACTACGTGGAGCGGAACGGTATCGCAGAGCGGGGGGACTGACGCTAGCTATACTAATACAGCGGCGGGAACTTATTCAGAGACAGTTACAGTTAGCGGGGCGAGTTCTACTTTAAGCTCAACGCTGTCATGGAGCGTAGCTAAGCTAGTGGTATCGTTTTCGGGGGCGTCTGCGCCAACCATTCCTTTGGGAAGCGAGGGTGGCGAGACGTGGTCTTTGTCGAAGAGCAATGATTTGACAGCAGTTACTTATCATTTACGTTATAGTAATTATGGAAGCTCGACGCTGAGTAATTCGACTACGTTAACATCGTCTACATACATCTTTAATAATTCCTCTGTTCCGAATGATGAGACGGCTGGGAAGTTAGACTTTCAGTTTTATGGAGTAGATGTTTATGGTAACATTGGCACAACGTCGGAGATTACTGTAACGGTATCGAAAGATTTTTCAACAAATTTGAAAATAAGCGGGGTAGGAATTACTTCGCCGTTCGGGGCGTATTATGCAAGTCCGGTGCAGAATCCTTTTCTTTATTCGTATATTACGATTAGTACTACGCAGGCGATTGAGCTTAATTTAGTTTATAATTGGTACTCTACTACATCGGATACGATAGCGCCGAATGACGCGACGGAGATGGCGGGGAAGTCGGCATCTTTGTATCAGCTGGTCGGGGCAAACTATTCGGGGGATATTGGGGTTCCGTTTTATTTCTTTGTTCAGGGGGAAAATATAGCGTCGACGGGCAGTACGTTTTCGACGAGCGCGGCGGTTAGCATTATGTGGACAGACCCTCTGAGCGTTGCGATAGCGCCGGATATTATTGATTTTACGGCGGGGGTTAAGTCGACTAAGCAGTTTACGGTTACGGCGAGCGGAGCGGAGGGGTGGAAGAGTACTACTATTTTGCAGTTAACGCTTTCTACTACGGTAGGCTCTACTTATCAGCAATATGTGAGTATTAGTAGGTATTGGGCGTATGGTATTAAGTCGAATGGCGGGAATATCTTGTTTAAGTCGGCGGCGAGCGGGGGTACTACGTTTTATGCGTGGATAGAGAGCATTTCTAGCACGAACCTGAACGTGTGGGTGAAGAACGTTGGGGGGCAGAAGGATATTTATTTGTTTATTATGTCGACGAGCCAGTTTAGCGGCACGACGAGTTATTTGGGCGAAGCGCCGCAGTTATCAAGCACTTATGGAGAGTATGACAATGGGGCGAGTGTGTTCCCATTTTATGATAATTTCGCTGGCACCAGTCTAAATACTAATAAATGGAACTCTGGTGAAAGTGGGGGTACTATAACAGTAAATAATGGTCTAACAGAGACTATTCCGTACAATGCTTCCACTGGAAGTTATACGTATATTTCCAGCAAGATTAGTATTACTGGGGCAATTATAATACAAAGCTATGCAAATTTAAATTCTTTTCATACAACCAACTTCAGGATTGTTCCAGTCGCATTAACTGAATATAACGATACTGCATGGCATGCAGACAATAGTGTAAATGAAGCTGGAGGCGGGTGGGTAGGCAATGCATATCAACTTATTGGCATAGACGCCGAAACTACAAATAGCACCAGTTCTAATGGTTTTGTTCATAGCAACTATATAACATCGAATAGCACTTACAATCTCTTCGGAGTTATATATCCTGACAATGGCACTTTTGCGGTTTCATATAATTCATTATCCCCATACGCTTCTACTACAAGTCTTGTGCCATCTACACCACTTTACATAACAATATCAAATTGGTTAAATCCATCACAAACAACTTTTAGTACAACATACCCAATGAATGTTCAGTGGCTTCGCACCATAACCTATGTTTCCTCAATGCCGGGCGTATCTATATCAGGAGCGGGTTATACTTCAGTTCCCGGTAGTTATAGTTATCAGTGGTATCGTAGCGGTTCATTAGTATCGGGCGTTAGTGGCAATACTTATACTATAAGTACAACATTTTCTACTAGCCAAT
>JAEHJW020005688.1_pt1 | contig 16322 bp, 21 predicted proteins | sample 9271431 | NCBI WGS metagenome assembly JAEHJW02 | reverse complement strand
ATGCTAGCGCTAGCGCCCGAACGCCATCGCCCGGCGGCGCATCATCGGCTGATCATCGCTGAACTCGAGGCCTTAGCGCGCGGCGAAAACGATCGGCTGATGCTGCTGCTGCCGCCGGGCTCGGCAAAATCCACTTACGCCAGCGTGATCTTTCCCGCCTGGTGGTTCACCCAGGCACCGCACTCCAACGTCATCGCGGCGTGCCATACCGCCTCGCTCGCAAGCCATTTCGGAAGGCGGGCGCGCAATCTCGTCGCCGAGCATCATCGCCGCCTCGGGATCGCGCTCGCGCCCGATGCCCGCGCCGCGGCCAACTGGACGACGCGCGCCGGCGGCACTTATTACGCGGTCGGCGTGCGCGGGCCCATCACCGGCCGACGCGCCGATCTCGTGCTCATCGACGATCCCGTCAAATCGCAAGCGGAAGCCGATTCGGCTGCCGCGCGCGCGCATCTTTGGCAATGGTATCAGAGCGATCTGATCTCGCGCCTGAAACCCGGCGGCCGCGTCGTGCTGATCATGACGCGTTGGCATGAGGATGATCTCGGTGGGCGCCTTCTCGCCGAGCAAGCCGCCGGCGGCGATCGCTGGCGGGTCTTGCGCTTGCCAGCCCTCGCCGAAACCGATGATCCGCTCGGCCGCGAAGTCGGCGCGCCGCTCTGGCCGGAATGGGAAACTCATGAGGCATTAGCACGCAAACGCCGGATCATCGGCGAGCGCGCTTGGGCCGCGCTCTATCAACAGCGGCCACGCCCGCCGGAGGGATTGTTGTTTCGCACAGATGCGATCACGCTCTTGGACGCAGCGCCGCGCCCGCTTGCGCGGGTGCGCGCCTGGGATCTCGCCGCCAGCATCGCCCGCCCGGGCTTTGATCCGGATTGGACGGTCGGGTTGCGGCTTCTGAAAGACGACGCCGGGCGCTTCATCGTTGATGACATTGTGCGTCTCCGCGGCGGCCCGCACGAGGTCGAGCAGGCGATCCTTGCCTGCGCCGAGCGCGACGGGCGCGAGACCACCATTCTGCTGCCGCAGGATCCCGGCCAGGCCGGGCGCGCCCAGGTTCTTTATCTGACACGCAAACTCGCCGGCTATCACATCGTCTCCGGACCCGAAAGCGGCGCCAAGGTGACACGCGCGAGCCCGGTTGCAAGCCAAGCCGCGTGCGGCAATCTCGCCATCGTCAAAGCCCCGTTCACGCGCGCGCTCCTCGAGGAACTGCGCGACTTTCCCGCCGGCAGCAAGGATGATCAGGTGGATGCGCTGTCGCGCGCCTTCGCCCATCTCAGCGCCGCCCCCCAAGCGACACGGCAGGTCAATCTGCCGCTTCTTTCGCGGTAGAGGCATGTTCGACACACTCGCAAGCCTGATCCCCATGGACCCCGACTATCCGGCGCGGACACGCAAGCTCGACATCCTGCGCCGGGTTCTCGATGGCACGCTCTATGACGTCTTACCCTATGAGTTCTACGACGAACGAAGCCCCGGCGGCGAGTATATCCCGCTCCGCCAGCGCCGGCCCTCGGTGCGGTATAATCTTTGCCGACTGGTGGTTGAGGATTCGGTCGCCCTGGTCTTCAGCGAAGGCCATTTTCCAGCGCTCGACTCGCCCGACCCGGCAGTACGCGATGCGCTCAGCGCCATTCTCCGCGAGGCCAAGCTCAATGAGGTGATGATCGATGCCTGCTTGCGCGGCTCCGTCGGCTCGGTCGCTATACTGATGCGCGTTTTGCGCGGGCGGGTGTTCTTCCAAACACTGGAGACGATGTATCTCACGCCGCGCTGGGAGGCCGAGGCTCCCGATACGCTTGCCTCCGTCACCGAGAAATTCAAGGTCTCGGGCGCCAATCTCCTGGATCAAGGCTATGAAGTCCCGGACCCGACTGGGCAATACTGGTTTCAGCGGCGCTGGGACGCGGAATGGGAATGGTGGTTCGCGCCGTGGCCGATCGCAAGCGACGAGACGCCGCGCATCGATCACGCGCGCAGTGTCCGCCACGGCCTCGGCTTCGTTCCCATTGTATGGGTCAAGAACCTTCCCGGCCCCTCGGCGACCGGGGATATGCGCGATGGCGCCAGCACCTTTCGCGCCGCTGTCGAGACCGCGATCGAGATCGATTACCAGCTTTCGCAAGCCGGGCGCGGCCTCAAATATAGCTCCGATCCGACGCTGCTGATCAAGGAGCCGGCGACATCTGACAATCAGATCATCAAAGGTGCTGCCAACGCGCTGGTGGTTTCCGAAAAGGGCGATGCCAGGCTGCTCGAGATCGGCGGCACCGCGTCTGCCGCGGTGATCGATTATGTGCGCACGCTGCGCGAACTCGCCCTCGAGAGCATTCATGGCAACCGCGCCGATGCGCAGCGCTTCGCCGCCCCCACCTCCGGCCGCGCTTTGGAAATGATGAACCAGGGGCTGATTTGGCTCGCCGATAATCTCAGGATTTCCTATGGCGAAGGGGCGTTGCTCGCGCTCGCGCGGATGGTGTTGCGGGCAAGCCAGCATTATCCGCTCATCGTCCGCGGCGCGGAACTGCCACCGCTTGACCCCGAGGCCAGCCTCAGCCTCACCTGGCCGCGCTGGTATCCGGCATCGGCCGATGACCGGCTGAAAGATGCGCAAGCGCTCACCACGCTGACCGAAGCCGGGCTTTTGTCGCGCGAAAGCGCACTGAAATCCGTCGCCAGCACCTATGACATCGCCAATATCGGCAACGAGATCGCGACCATCGCGGTCGCGGAAGGAGAAGCATGACCGAAGCCAGCGACCCGTCTTTGCCGGAACCAACACTCGAGGAGTTGCGCGCCGAAACCGCCGCCTTGACGCGGCAATTGCAGGAAGTGACCGAGGCCGCGCGCGCGCGCATCATCCGCGCCGAACTCAAGGCCGAAGCGATCAAGGCGGGGATGATCGACCTCGACGGCTTGAAACTCATAGAGCCCACCGCCGTCAAACTCGATGACAAAGGCGAGGTCGAGGGCGCGGGCGCGCTGATGACGAAACTCAAACGCGAAAAGCCCTGGCTCTTCGGCGCTCATTCGTCGTCGTCGCGGGCAACCCCGCCGCATGCCGAGCCGCCGCGCCAAAAGCACGCGAGCGAAATGACCGCTGCCGAATATCGCGCCGCCCGCGCCGAGATGCTGCGGCGCCGATAAAAAGCGACGAACTCCGTCGGCACGAACCGCCCGATCCCTCCGGGGGCGGCGCCTTTGACCTGACCTTCCCGACCATCCCCCAAACAGAGGATCTCCCATGGGTATCAATAATTTCCCCGCGGCGTTGCAGCCCATCATCCAGCAGGGCTATCTCGAGCGCGAATTCGAATCGGCACTCCATTCCAAGCTCGGCTATCGCGACATCGCCGATCGTGAGGTCTTCGCCGTCGGGATCGGCGAAACGCTGACCAAGACCCGCGCCGGCCTCAAGCCCTCGGTCACCACACCGCTTGCGCCGGCGACCAACACCAATCTCGATAACGGGCTCACGCCGCAGTATTTCAACATCGAGCAATACACCCTCTCGATCAATCTCTACGGCGCCACCACCGACCTCAACATGGTGACGAGCCGCGTCGGCATCGCCTCCCAATTCATGCTCAACGCCTCGATCAATGGCGAGCAGGCGCGGCGCTCGCTCGACGAGCTGGCCCGCAATCAGCTTTTTTCCGCCTATTTCGGCGGCAATACCCGCGTCACCACCGGCCTCAGCGCGCCGGCCGCGACGATCGCCGTCGATGATGTGCGTGGCTTTCAGTATGTCTGGGTGAATGGCGTGCCGACCGCGGTAAGCGCGAGCAATACCCTCACCGTCACCGTCGGCGCCGACGTCTATACCCTGATCGGCGTTGCCGTCGATGCGACGAGCACGTCGACCACGCCGGGCGGCTTGTCGGGCGAGCTGACCTTCTCGAGCAATGTTTCGATCGGCGATGGCGCGTCCGGCAGCACCGTGCAGGCGGCCAATGCGTCCGTCATCATCCGCCCGGGCGGCGCCACCAACACCTCGCAATTGCAGGCGACCAACACGCTGACGATGGCGAATCTCCTCGACGCTGTCGCGAAGCTTCGCCTCAATAACGTCCCCGATCTCGGCGGCGTCTATCACTGCCATCTCGATCCGGTCTCGGCGCGCCAGCTCTTCGCCGATCCCGATTTCAAGCAGCTCTTCACCATGGGCTATGACACCGAGACCTTCCGCCGCGGCGAACTCGTAAGCCCGTTCCTCGGCCTTCGCTTCGTTCCGACCACGGAAGCCTATGTCCAGCCGGCGCCGGGCCTGCCCGGGCTTTATATCCGCCGCCCGATCGTTTGCGGCCAGGGCGCGCTGATTGAAGGCGATTATGCCGGCATGGCGGAAGAGGATGTCGCGCCGCGCGATGCGATCATCAGCATCATCGACGGCGTCGCCATGGTGACCCGCGAGCCGATCGATCGCCTGCAGCAGATCATCGCGCAATCCTGGTATTGGATCGGCGGCTTCTGCGCCCCGACCGACGTCACCACCAACCCGACCACCATCCCGACCGCGACCAACGCCGCGTTCAAGCGCGCGGTCATGATCGAGCATGTGGGCTGACGACGATGGCGATTGGATCGACGCAACCGCTGATGGTGTCGGCGACGGCAACGCTCGCCGCCGGCACCACCTCCACCGCGATCGCGCTGGCCGGCTCGGGCGAGGCGGTTTTGGTCTATAACGCGAGCGCCGCGCTCGCTTTCATCCGCTTTGGGATGGATAACAGTGTGACCGCGACCAGCGCCGATGTGCCGATCCCGCCGGGCAGCCGGATGCTGATCCATGCTGGCGAGTTTGCTAAAACCGTCGCCGCCGTGCTGGCCTCGGGGAGCGGCTCGCTCTATTTCTCGCGTGGCCAGGGAACGGTTTACTGATCATGTCCGCGAGCCCCTTGACGCTGCCGTTCACGGACGCCGAAAAAACCGATATTCGGCGTTTTTGCGGCTATCCGGCCTATGGCGCCGGGGCCGCGGGGTTTCAAAGCTGGCGGTTTTTCCAAGCCTACGGCACACTGGAATACCGCATGAACAATCTCGCGCCGGCGGAATATGCGGTTGTGCGCTCGGTTTATCTCGCGCAGCTTTATCCGCTCGAGGTGGCGATTCCGGCCGCTAGCGGCAATCTCGATACCGCGAGTGCCGCGGTGTGGACGCATAATAGCGAAGAAGTCCATCAGCGCGAGGAATTGTTCGATGATTGGCGGCGGCGTCTTTGCGGCTTTCTCGGGCTTCCCCCTGGCCCCGCACTTTCTTACGGCGGCATCGCGCTGATTGTCTGATCCCATGAACCCCGATCGTTTGCAGGATTTGATTTATCGTGGCATGGGACGCGCGGCGTTGAAAACCGGGCAGCTCTATAACGCCTTTCGCCCTTCGGGCAATACCAATCCGTGTGCTGCAACGAACCGCTATCTGCAACTGCGCGCGGCGTTCAACGCGACCGATCCGCGCTTTGTCCGCGCCAATACTTACGGCCATCCGGTCTGGTATGGCGTGTTCGATTCCGCCTATACGCTGCCTGGCGATTATCTCATCGAGCATGACACCGGGCGGACGTTCTTTATCGCGAGCCAGCCGCCGCTGCTCCCGGTCGTAACCGTTCTTGCCGAGCGCATCGTCTCCGTCCTCCGCCCGGGCGGCCCGACCGGCTTTGGGGTGCAGGCCTATGGCGGGGTTGAGATCGCAGCCGCGAGCCTGCTCCTTGGCAATTGGCCGGCGAGCATGATCGAAGGCGGCAATGGCGGCGGCGCGCGTTACGCCGGTGATCTTCCTGCCGATGTGCGTCTGACGGCTTTCACCCTTCTGCTGCCGAGCTTGCCCGGCATCGTCCCGCGTGTCGAGGATTTGGTCGAGGATGATCTCGGCCGCAACTTCGTTGTCAGCAGCGCGGAACTTTCTGAGCTTGGTTGGCGTCTCGTGGTCCGGCAGGTGGCAAGCTGATGGCCGATCAATCCGATGTCGAAGCCGCCCTCGTCAATGCCGCGATGGCCGCCCTCTACCCGCAAGGGTTGAGCGGGCCGAGCGTCTGCGGCGCGCCGGTGCGGCTCTATCGCGGCTGGCCGGACAGCAACGCGCTCGATGCCGACCTTGCGGCGGGCTATGTCAATCTCACGGTCTTTCCCGAGGATAGCGGCGAGCGCAACACCACCCGCTATCTGCCGAAATGGAGCAACCCGGCGCCGGTCGCGCCGACCTTGACGGTGACGACGACCGCGGACAGCGCAACCTTCGCCGGCAGCGCCGGCCCGGGCCAAATCGCCGGCATTCTCGCCGACGCCAACACCTACGTCTATCCCTGCCAGAACGGCGATGCACCGGCCAATGTCGCGGCCAATCTTGCAAGCCAGATCATGGCCAATCGCTTGGTACAATTGGCGAACGCGACGATAACCATCCCCGGTGTGCAGCGCCTGATCGCGCGCACCGTCGCAACCCAAGGGATTTTCAACCAGGTTCGCCGCCAGGAGCAGATTTTCCGCCTCATCGCCTGGTGCGCCGATCCCGCCTTGCGCGATGCGGCGATGATCGCTGTCGATAGCGCGCTCGCTGCGACCTATTTTCTTCCGTTTCCCGATGGCAGCGTCGGGCGGCTGCGTTTTCGGCAAAGCATCACCCTCGACCGTCAGGAAAACGCGTCGCTTTATCGCCGCGACCTGCTCTACTCGGTCGAATACCCGACCTTGCAGACGGCGAGCTTGGCTTCGATGCTGTTCGGCACGACGACGATCGGCACCGTGGGCAACGCCTCGGTATCCCTGACTGACTGACGCGATATTCCCCTGTCCTGGAGAGTGGATCATGACAACCAACCTGGTGGTCGTGCGGCCGTTCGGGTCGTATGCCAAAGGCGCGCTGATTACCGACGCCGCAACCATCGCGAGCATTCTTGCCAGCGAGAATGCCAACGCCGTGGTGCGCGTCAACGCCACCACGCCGTTGAGCGGAGGCTGAAACGATGCCGATCGTAACGCAAGGCAGCCTCAACACCACCGCGTTGGTGGTGCCTGATCTCTATGTTCAGATCGTGCCGCCGCAGAACCTGGTTCTCAATGGCGTGCCGACCGACATTATCGGCGTCGTCGGCACCGCGACCTGGGGCCCGGTCAATCAGCCGGCGATCGTCGGCACGATGGCCGACTATGTCGCAACCTTCGGCCAATTGCAGCCACGCCAATATGATATGGGAACGCAGGTCGCAACCGCGATTCAGCAAGGCGCACAGAATTTCCGCTGCGTGCGCGTAACCGACGGCACCGATACCGCGGCCCAGCTCGGACTTTTCTATACCGGCACCAACGGCCCGCTGGTCCTGACCGCCCTTTATACCGGGAGTTTCGGCAATCAGATCACCGGCAGCATCATGCCGGGCAGCCAAGCCGGCACGTGGCAAATCACCTTCAGCCTGCCCGGATTCACGCCGGAAGTCTTCAACAATATCGGCGGCACCGGCGCGACTTTTTGGCAAAACCTTGTCAATGCCATCAATCTCGGCCAGGGGTCGTTGCGCGGCCCCTCGCAGCTGGTCGTCGCCTCGCTCGGCAATACCCTGACCGTGACCCCAACCAGCGAGGCGTTTGCTTTCAGCTACGGCACACCCGGCAGCGATGGCGCGAGCAACGTGACCTCGACGACCTTGATCGGCCACAGCACGACGCCACGCACCGGAATGTATGCGCTCGGCGGCCAAGGTTGCTCGATCGCCGTTCTTGCCGATAGCGTCGATCAGACGCAATGGACGACGCAGGCGGCGTTCGGCCTCTCGGAGGGGATCTACATGATCCTGACCGGGCCGCAGGGCGATACCATCACCGATGCGGTCGCGACCATCCAGAGCGTTGGCCTTGATAGCTACGCCGCAAAGCTGATGTTCGGCGATTGGATCTGGTGGAATGACCAGACCAATAATCTCATCCGTCTGGTCTCGCCGCAGGGCTTTGTTGCAGGAAGGCTCGCCAATCTTTCGCCCGAGCAATCGAGCCTCAACAAGCCGCTCTATGGCGTGGTCGGCAGCCAGCGCTCGGGCGCGCCGGGGGCGCCGCTCGCCAACACCTATTCCACCGCCGATCTCGATGCCTTGTTCACAGCCGGCATCGACGTCATTGCCAATCCGCAGCCGGCAGGAAGCTTCTGGGGGGTGCGCGGCGGCTTCAACACCTCGACCAATCCGGCCAATGATGGCGATAATTACACGCGGCTTACCAACTACATTGCCGCGACCCTGGAAGCCGGCATGGGGCAATTCGTTGGCCAGCCGATCAATGCCGCGCTGTTTTCGCAAATCCGCGCGACCTTGCTTTCCTTCCTGCAAGCGATGCTGGGTCAAGGCATGCTGGGCGCGACCAGCAGCGGCGCGTCCCCGTTTCAGGTGGTGTGCGATACCTCCAATAACCCGGCCTCACGCACCGCGCTCGGCTACGTCCAGGCCGATGTGCAGGTGCAATACATGGCGATCAACGAGAAATTCATCGTCAATGTCGATGGCGGCCAGACCGTCACCATCCAGAACCAGACCCTGCCGTCCGGGCAGATCGCTTAAGGAGACATTCCTGTGTCGGGCACGCAATTTTCCATTGGCAGCGACTGCACGCTGGTCGTCATCGGACCTTCGGGGCAGATCGATCTCACCTATGTCACCGGCTTTGAGAGCCGACAATTGACGGCGCAGGTGCGCGTCGACCGGCTCGATGGTGTCCAAATGGGTGCCGAATTGCCGAAGGGCTGGGAGGGCGGTTTCGATCTCGAACGCGGCACCGCCGATGTCGATAATTTCATCGCCAGCATCGAAGCCGCCTACTACGCCCAGGGCGCGATGCCGACCTCGACGGTCTATCAGTATATCGCTGAAGTCGATGGCTCGGTCTCGACGTTTCAGTATAGCGACGTGGTTTTTCGGCTGGCCAATGCCGGGTCGTGGCGGGGCGATGCGCCGGTGCGCCAGCGGCTCGAATTCTTCGCCTCCTTTCGCACCCGCGTTTGATGGGCGGGCCGCAATCGCGCATCGTCGCCGCCGCTGAGACCGCGACGACGATCACCGATACGCTCGGGCGCAAGCTCGTGCTCCGGCGCATCGGGGCCTTGGAGAAACTCCGGCTGTTCAAAGCGGTCGGGCCGCAGCTCGGGCAAAACGAACCTTATCTCGCGATGGCGCTGCTCGCCTGCGCGGTTGCCGCGATCGATGATTTGCCGCTGCCAGCGCCGGCCAACGAAGGGCAGATCGAGATGATCGTGCAAAAGCTCGGCGACGAAGGGCTCGCCGCCGTCGCCGGGGCGTTTCAGGCGGCCCAAGCGGACAAGCGCGCAAACCAGGACTCAGCAAAAAACTGAGCCGGCACCCCGATCTCATCGATTGTCTCTATTTGGTGCGGAACGGGGTGCCATTCGACGTTGCCTTCAGCCTTCCCGATGATGAGCGTCTCGCCTACGTGGTTGTGCTCGGCACCCTCGAGGGAAGGCGCTTTGACTGGTCCACTCTCACCTGGCAGGAGCAAGACCGGTGACCGGCATTCGCGATCTTTCGCGCCGTCTCGCAACACTCGATCTCGAGGCGCGCAAGCGCTCGCTGCTCGCGCGCGCCGCAGCCCGCCTCGCCGAGGCGGCCGGTGCGCGCGCCGGCGATGCCATTCCCCTCTCAAGCGCGAGCGACAGCACGCAAGCCGTGGTCGGCGCGGGGGGGGACGCGGCCGCTATGCGCGAATTCGGCACCCACCGCGTCCGCCCGCGCCCGTTCCTCGCCCCCGCCGCCACCGACCTCGCCCCCGAGATCGCCGCCGACATCGCACGCGAAATCGCCGATGAGATCACAAGCGCCATCGCCGAATTGCCATGAATGACGCTTATAGCATCGGCATCACGCTCTCGCTCGATGACGAAATTTCGCCCGGGATTGCCGCGATCCGCGGTGATCTCGAAAGTCTCAATCAAGCACTCGGGGAAAGTCTTTCAGAACTTGCCGCACTCCGCGCTGCCGCCGGCCCCGCGCTCGCCGCGGCGCGGGGCGCGAGTGCGGTGATCAAGCCAGCGCCGGTCGCAAAGAAAGCCGAAAGCGTTGAGACGCCGGCATGGTCCGCGCCGCCGGCCGCCGCGCCTGCCGCCCGCAACGAGGCTGCGCCGGAGAGCAGCGAAAGCGCCGCAAACCCCGAGCCGGCTTTGCCCGCGCATCCCTTCGCACCGCCGCCAATGGCGGCGCGAGAGGAGAGCGCGGCGCCGCAACCCTCGCGGATTGAGGTTCTGCCCTTCGCCTCCGCCGCCATGCCACGCGGCGAGGCCGAGCCCGCGCGCGCCCCGGCCGCACCGTCCGCCGCACGCGTTGCCGCGCCGCCGCCGCCACCGCCGCTCGCCCCCGAGGGCCTCGCCCTCGATGATCTGCTCGCGCTCACCCGCGGCCTCATGCCGAGCGCACCGTTCGATGACGCGGCGCCCAATGATGAGGGCGCGCCTCGAGAGAATGCGCGCGCCGTCATCCTCAACACGATGGCGATGCCGGGCGAAACCGCAGCGCCGGCGGCGTCGGCGGCGATGCCGCGAACCCGCCCGCCGCCGCAAGCCTCACGTGCCGCGACAGCAACCGCGCCGGCCTCGCCGCTGTTTGACGCCGGCCCGCCCGCCGCGCCAAGCGGCCCGTCGCCGGCGAGTGCGGGCGGCACGATCAGCATTCATGGCGATGTCTTTCTCGATGGCGCGCGCGTCGGACATTGGTTCGGCGAAACCCTGGCGGCGAGCGCGGCACGACCGCCCTCGGGCTATTCCGGGGTTGATCCGCGGCTCGGCCCGCTCTGGCCGGGCGCGCCGGTGGTGCCCTGAGTCCGCACCGATTTCTTTGACAATGAGGACGTGATGTCCGACGTGACGCTGACGCTCGGCCCCGTGCTATTCTCAGGGTTCGAGATTCCGCCTTTTCTTTCCTTCGGTGGCGCGCAACGCCTCGCCGTGCATCGCCTCCCTGGTGGCGCACGCGTGATCGATGCGATGGGCCGCGACGATGCGACGATCACCTGGTCGGGTATCTTCACCGGGGCCGCGGCCAGCGAACGCGCGCTGCTTCTCGACACGCTGCGCGGCGCCGGGCTGACGCTGCCGCTCTCTTGGGACGTGTTTTTCTATTCCGTGGTGATTTCGGAATTCACGGCGGAATATCAAGCAGGATGGTGGATTCCCTATCGCATTGCCTGCACCGTCGTTCAAGACGAAGTGCAGTTTGCGGAAGGTCTTGTCGCAACCCTTACCGGCCAGGCAACGAGCGATCTCGCCAACGCCGCAACGCTTGCGCAGACCAGCGACATCAATTTCGCCGGCGCCACCAGCGCGCTCGCGGCACCGGGGGCGACCACGCTCGGCACCAGCGCCTATCTCGGCGCGCAAAACGCGGTCAATGGTCTGCAAGCGAGCATTGCCGGCGGCATGGGGCAAGCGGCGACGGCGCTTGCCGGCACGGCAGCGCCGCTCGCCGGCAGCAACGCGCTCGCCGGCGCCAGCGCGCTTTCGCAAGCGACGACAGCGGCCGGCACGCTCGCCGGGCTTGCCGCGGCGCAAGGCTATGTCGGGCGCACCGCAACCAATCTCGGCAACGCGAGTTCGTGATGCAGACGATCACGATCGCCGGCGGCAATCTCTTTCAAATCGCCGCGCAATATCTCAATGATGCGACGCAATGGATCCGCATTGCCGAACTCAATAACCTCAGCGACCCGATGCTGAGCGGCGTGGTGACGCTGCTTATCCCCGATCCCGATCCCAACGCAACCGGCGGGATCGCGCCGCAATGAGCGGGCTCGTCGGCGATCTGTTTCCGGCCGGGGCCGCGCTCGCCTCAGGCGCTGTCGGCACCGGCTTGCTCAACGCCGCCGCCGGCAATGGCGCGAGCGCCGGCGGCGTGGTGCGTGCGCCAAGGCTGCGCCTTTTGGTCGGCGATCTCGTCGTGCAGGGCGTGAAGGATGCCTTCGTTGCCGCCAACAACCATTACGCCGCCGATCGCTTCACCATCACGATCGCGCTCGGCGTCGACCCGGTCGCAACCACTGCCTTCTGGAGCACGCAGAATTTCTTCCTCGTCGATCTCCAAGCCGGGTTCGCGCCGGCGACCGCGCCGCTCGGCGCGATGGCTTGGGTCAGCCTCATTCAAGGTGCCGTCGATAGCGTGCAAATCGACGTTCTGCGGCAAACGGTGCAGCTTCAGGGCCGCGATCTCACCGCGGTGTTCATCGAAAGCCGCATCCAGCAGAGCTTCGCCAACCAAACCGCCTCCGATATCGCAACCACGCTTGCGGGCAACCATAATTTGCAAGCGGTGGTCACGCCGACGACGACCCCGGTCGGGCGCTATTACAACAGCGAGCATGATCGCATCACCCTCGATCAATTCTCGCGTGCGACGACGGAATGGAATCTTCTGGTTTGGCTTGCCGAGCGCGAGGGTTTTGACGTTTTCGTGCAAGGCACGACGCTTTATTTCCAGCCGCCCAATCCGGCCTCGGTTCCCGCGCTGACATTGTCTGCCAATCCCGAGAGCGGTAATGCCAATGCGCTTGATATCGTCATGGAACGCGCGCTTACGCTCGCTGGTGATATTTCGGTGACGGTCAAGAGCTGGAACAGCCGCCAGGGCGCCGCGTTTACCCAGACGGTGACGGCGAGCGGGGTTTCCGCCCTCGGCAGCCAAGGCGCGCGGCCGCAGAGCTACGTGTTCGTGCGCCCAAACCTCACCCCCGATGAGGCGCTCCGCTATGCGACGGCGAAATTGCAAGAATTGACGCTGCATGAACGGGTGGTGATCGTGCGTCTGCCCGGCGAACTGACGCTCACCCCGCGCGACATGATCGCGATCAGCGGCACCGGCACGGCGTTCGATCAGCTCTATTTCATCGACACGATCGAGCGGGAAATTCGCTTCGATGGCGGCTTCACCGAACGCATTCGCGCAAAAAACACCTCGCCGGGCCGCGAAGTCACACCGCCCGGCAATCTCGTCATCGGCACGACGACGCCCTGAGGATCGCCATGGAACGCTTTCTCAACGCGCTCAGGGCGCATGCCGGCGCGCTCGACCAAGCGATTGCGCAGCCCCGCTTTGCGCTCGTCAGCAGCGTCGATCCCACCAGCTACACGGCGCGGGTGCTTTTGCAGCCGGAAGGCGTGCTGAGCGGCTGGCTGCCGATCATAACCGCCTGGGTCGGCAGTGGCTGGGGTCTCGCCGCACCGCCTTCGCCCGGCGATCAGGTTCTTGTCATCGCGCATGAGGGGGATTCGGAACATGGCATCATCGTCGGCGGCGCGTTTAGCCTCGCGGCACCCCCGCCGCAGGCGCCCGCGGGCGAGTTCTGGCTGGTCCACCAAAGCGGCAGTTTCGTGAAACTGCTTGCTGATGGTTCCATTGCCGTCAATGCGACGACCCTAAATGTGACCGGCAATCTCTCGGTCAACGGCACGATCACCGCGACCGGCGATGTTGCCGACGGGCACGGAACCCTCGCGTCTCTCCGCGCCACCTACGATGAACACACCCACACCGTCACCGGCACCACGACGTCGCCGCCCTCCCCGCAAAACTGACGACAAGGAAAGAAGGTGCGCTGATGAACGATCTCTTCCAGCAATGGGGGAATGATCTCTCGGTCGACGCGCGCGGCGATCTCGCGCTGGTTTCCGGTGCCCTCCGGGCGCAGCAACGGGTGCTGCGCCGGCTGCTGACCAATCCTGGCGAGTATATCTGGCAGCCGCAATACGGCGCCGGGCTCGCGCAATTCGTCGGCCAGCCCGCCAATCCGCTCCAGATCGAGGCCATCATTCGCACCCAATTGGCCAAGGAAAGCGCCGTTGCGCAAACGCCCGCGCCAACCATCGACGTTTCATACGACACGCTCGGCGCTATCGCCGTCATGATCAGCTATGTCGATGCCGCGAGTGGCCAGACGCAACTGCTTTCGTTTGGAATTCGGAACCCGTCATAATGCTCAATCTGCAAAATTTTACGACTCTGGTGCAGAACGCCGCCGCGGCGGTGCAAGGCGCCAGCACGGCGTTGCTCGATCTCTCAGTGGGATCGGTGCTGCGCGCCGTGCTCGAGGCGAGCAGCTCGGTTGCGTTGTGGCTGCAATGGCTCATTCTTCAAGTGCTCTCGATGACGCGGGCTGCGACCAGCACCGGCAGCAATCTCGATAGCTGGATGGCAGATTATGGCCTGACCCGGCTCCCCGCGATCGCGGCGGAGGGCAATGTCACCTTCTCGCGCTTCACGCCGAGCAACGCGGCGCTGATCCCGGTCGGCGCCGAAGTGCGAACGGCGGACGGCACGCAGAGTTTCGCGGTGATCGCGGTCACCACCAACCCCGCCTGGAGTGCCGCGCAAAATGGCTATGCCATCGCCGCCAGCGTCGCCTCGGTGAGCGTTCCGGTCATCGCTCTCGCCACCGGCACGGCGGGCAATGTTCAGCCGAACACCATAACATTGCTGGCAACCGCCATTCCCGGCATCGACCAGGTCACCAATCCGCTCGCCTTCACCGGCGGCACCAACGCCGAAAGCGACACCGCATTTCGCGCCCGCTTCGTCAACTACATCAATTCCCGCTCGCTTGCGACGCCGATCGCGATCGGCAACGCGATCGCCGGCATCCAGCAAGGCATCACCTATCTGCTGCAGGAGAATACCGATCCCGCGGGCAACACCGAAATGGGATTTTTTACGGTGACCATCAATGACGGGAGCGGCAATCCACCCGCGAGCTTGATCACGACCGTGAGTGCCGCGATTGAGGCCGTGCGGCCAGTGGGATCGCGCTATGCGGTCTTGCCGCCGACGCCGATTGCGGCCGCGATTTCGCTCACCGTGACGCTGTCTCCCGCCGCCTCGCTCGCCACCATCGCCGCCGAGATCAGTACCGCGATTACCAACTTCATCGCAACTCTTGCCATCGGTGCACCCTTGCCGATCTCGCGTCTCGCACAACTCGCCTATGACGCCGATCCCGCCGTTACCAACGTGACGGCGCTCAGCATCAACGGTGTCAATGCCGATCTCGTGCCGCCGGCAACCGGTGTGATCACGGCGGCGAGCGTGGTGGTGAATTGAGATGGCGACCGGCGACCAGAATGACATGGCAGCGCGCATCAAGGCCGTTCTGCCGCCATGGTTCGGCACTCCGAGCCCCATTCTCAACGCGCTGCTCGCCGGCATCGGCGCGATCTGGGCCTTCGTCTATAGCCTGCTCGCCTATGTCATCACGCAAACCAGGATCGCGACCGCGACCGGCATTTTTCTTGATATGATTTCGCTCGATTTCTTCGGCAATGGTCTGCCGCGCAAAGCCGGCGAGAGCGACGCGGCTTTTCGCGCCCGCATCGATCAGACTATTCTTCGCCCGCAAGCAACGCGCGAGGCGCTTTCGCAAGCGCTCGTTGATCTTACGGGACGCGCGCCGGTGATTTTCGAGCCGACCCGCCCAGAAGATACCGGCAGCTACACAAGCGGTGGCGCGGGCTATGGCGTCGCCGGCGGCTGGGGCGATCTCAATTTACCATTTCAGTGCTTCGTCACCGCCTATCGGCCACGGGAAAACGGTATCGCCAACGTTGCCGGCTGGAATGCTGGCGGCGGCTATGGTGTCGGGCCGATCGAATATGCCGATCTCGCTCTCGCCAGCCTCGGCATTAGCGACAGCGACATCGACGCCGCCATCGCCGCGGTGCTGCCGGCCGCGACCATCGCCTGGACCCGCATCAGCAACTGACCATCCGGCGCCGCAACGTCCGCCGCCAGAGGAGAACCCATGGACCGCAACATCGTCTATCCGGGCGCGATCCCGCTCGACACTGACATTCTCACCATCAATCGCAACACGCTCATCGCCCTTGGCTATCTCGTGCAGGCAACGCTCGGGAGCAATACCGTCGTCGATGGCCTCGCCTGCGCCCCGACCTCGCCGGCCTCGATGAGTGTCACGGTCGGTCCTGGCAGCATCACCACGCTCACCACCATCGACCCGCTCGCCTATGGCGCGCTTCCGGCCGATAATACCGATCCTTTGGTGAAGATGGGCATCAACACCACCCCGACGAGCTTCACGCTGACCGCGCCGACCTCTTCGGGCGAGTCCATCGCCTATCTCATTGAGGCGAGCTTCCTCGAAAGCGACACCGATCCCGTCATTCTTCCCTATTACAACGCCGCCAATCCGGCGCAGCCTTATAGTTCTACTGAGTCACGAATTCATTTTGCAGATTCGCTTGGCGTAAAGCTCTGATATTCTGCTGACTCACATTTTGGCGGAGTTGGTGGCGATGGAGAGCGAAGCGCGTTTTGCGCGATATATCGAGAG
>JAEHJW020008541.1_pt1 | contig 16336 bp, 20 predicted proteins | sample 9271431 | NCBI WGS metagenome assembly JAEHJW02 | reverse complement strand
TGGCGCAAGCTGGTGGTGGAGCACAACGCAAGGATGATACGTGACGATGTGGAATCCTATCTCATCGACATTCCGCCAGAACTGGAACAGCCATGAGCGCACACTGGTCAGACGAATACGCTCGCATGCTGGATGACTGCGAAAAGCGCGAGTCCAAGCTGTCCGATTGGGAAATTGGATTCATCGATTCGCTCGGCATGCAGATCGCTGCCGGGCGCATTCCTACCGCAAAGCAGATCGAGAAGCTGGACGCGATCTGGGAGAGGGTAACGGCATGAACCTCACGAAAGGTGAATATCAATCGATCGTTGCAAAAATCCAAGCATGTGCCGCGCAGCTAGGTGGCATGCACGCCAAGAATTACGAGTTGCAACGTCGTGGAGAACCGCTGTTCTACTCGCATGATGATTATCAATCTGTGCGCGCAGAACTTTTGCGTTTGGCGGAAGCTGTCCGAGGTGCGGCATGACCAACATCATAACCTACGAAGCCGCCCCCAACGACGAGACTCGGGTTGATGGCCCTTTAATCCAAACAAACACGAGTCATAACGTCGTCCTTCTTGAACGCAAGACAAAGATTTCGTCTTCTGATCAGCAAGCCCTAAACAATATCCTTCGCCTAGCTAGAGCTCTGCCGCGAATCTTGCGGTGATTGTTGCCCCGCTGCTTATGTAATCCACGTGCCGCCCGAACTGGAGCAGTCGCCATGACTGATGATTACGCTGAAATGCTTGCTGACTGCTCGTCTATGAAAGCTCGCCTTTCCACGTGGGAAAGGAACTTTGTTAAGTCGCTCCAAGCGCATATTGCTCAAGGGCACACGCCTACCGCAAAGCAGATCGCAGTGCTGACCAACATCTGGGAAGACCTCGATTGGCTTTACGACGAAGATACTAGTGGAGGTGCTCCAGAATGACCGACATCCTGACCTACGAAGCCCACCGCAACGAGTGCCGCATGGCACGACTGCGCGACCACTACACGCACACGCTGAAGAACCGCGAACACGCGGTTCTGGTTCTGCGCGGTGAAGCGATCAAGCGTGAGTGGGCTGCACGACCGATTCCGAAGCATCGGGCGCTGGTTCAACTGGAGAAAACGCCATGACCAAACGAGTGTGAGGCTTGGCCGGCTGGGGATTGGTGAGGTATGGCCAGTCAAGGCTGGGCCGGGCATGGCTAGGTGAGGGATGGTCAGGTGTGGCTCGGCATGGTGAGGTTCGGCGTGGCTCGACTAGGCGAGTTGGGGCATGGCATGGGGAGGCGGGGCTGGTACAGGTCTGGTGTGGTGTGGCAAGGCATGGTGAGGTGTGGCAAGGCGCGGTGAGGCATGGGCTGTTATCAGCGGCCTGCACGTTCGAGAGAGCGTGCAGTCCGGTGGCGAGAGCCATCGCAGGGAGCGGTGGGGCATGGCGAGGCTTGGCTGGTCTCGGTGAGGCGCGGCAAGGCATGGTGCGGCATGGGTTGCCGCGATGTTGAAAAAGGCGCGGCACCTTCTGCCGCAATCGAAATGGTGAGGGCACGACAATGAGCGCAAAAGTAGTGCAACTGAACGAGACTTCCAACGCGGCTGAGGAAATCATCGCGTCGGGTCGGCCATACCGCGCACTCGCGCGCGTGGTCGGTTCGGCGGACATCCTGTTCCACCGCTGGAATGTCGATGGCGTCGAAGCCAAGGCCAAGGCAGCGAAAGGGTCGAAGGCGAAAAAGACGGATGACATCGAGAGCTATGTGTACCGTGACGATGCAGGCGTGATCTGCATTCCCGGCGAGTACTTCCGTCAAGCGCTGCTGAAAGCGGCCAAGTACCGGCAAGACCCGCGCTCGCCGCGCAAGTCGGCGATGGACTTGTTCAAGGCTGGCATCGTCAATCTGACCCCGCTCGCGTCGCTTGGCGTGGGCCAGTGGGACTACGAGCATCGCGCGCGCGTGCAGGTGCAACGCAACGGGATCACGCGCACGCGGCCAGCGCTCAAGGCCGGTTGGCGGTGTGAGGTCGAGTTTCTGGTCGTGCTTCCCGAGTACATCAACCCGCAGTTGTTGCACGAGACGCTGATGGACGCAGGGCGGTTGGAAGGTGTGGGCGATTTCCGCCCGACCTACGGGCGCTTCCTGATCCAGCAGTTCGGATTGCAAACCGAGGAGTGAGGGCACTGACATGGCAAAGAAAAAACCCGAGTTGTCGCCGGTCGATGCGGCGGTTGAGCGGCTGATGGCCGCGGTACGCAAGCGCAAGGAAGCGGACGCGGTGGCGGCGCAATTGGCCGAAGTCGAGCGGGCGGCGCGCGAGGATGTGTTGGCGCTGATGGGCACCACGCGGTCGCTCACCTACGACGCGATCACTGTCACGCGGCTGGTGTCCACGGTGTATCGCATCGATGACTGGGACGCGGTGTTCGCGTTTGCCAAGCGCAAGGGCAACGATGACATCGTGCAACGTCGCGTCAGCACGGAGGCAATTCGAGCGCGCATGGAGCGCGGAGTGGAAGTGCCCGGAGTCACGGGCGCGCAAGTCGAGTCCTTGCGTGTGACGCTCAAGGGCTGAGTAACGCGCGGTGCATGGTGCATCGCGCGGTGTGCATGACAATCAAATGAGGCATTCCAATGGCTACGAAAAAGAGTACAGGGTTGGTGAAGGCATCCGGCAAGGACATCGCGCTGCCGCAGGAAATGCGCGAGCGGTTGCTCAAGCTCGCGCAGGAGCAGGTGGCGTCCGAGGCTGGCACTGGCTTGGAGGCCAACATCATCAAGGCTTCCAACAAGCGTTTCACTCATGGCGAGGACGTGGACCTTGGCGAAGCATTCGAGGCGGTGGTGCTGGACTCGGTGCTCATCAACAAGTTCTACGACGCACCCTATGTCGAAGGCGTGGTGTCGCCACCTGCATGCGCTGCGCTTGGGCGTGACCCTTCCACGCTCGCGCCGTATGCGCATGCGCCTGGCCGCGCAGCGGACAAGTGCGAAGGGTGCCCCAACAACGAGTTCGGGTCTGCGTCGAACGGGGAAGGCAAGGCTTGCACGAACCGTCGCCGCTTGGTGGTGATGCTGTTGTCGGATGCGCAGAAGGAAGGCTTCGACAAGGCGCCGTTGTACACGATGGAGTTGTCTCCGACGGCGCTGCGCGGTTGGGCACGGTACGTGCGCTCGCTGGCGCGGCAGTACACCATCCCGCCTGTCGCGTGCGTGACGGTGTTCGCGTGTGAGCCATCGGTGAAGTATTCGACGATTGTTCCGGCGTTCGGTCGCCTGCTGGCGAATCATGAAGTGACCGAAGCAATGACCCGGTTGCAGGAAGCGAACGAGCTGGCGATGAACCCGGTTTCGTTCGACGGGTACGAGGCGCCCAGTGCGTCGCGGAGCGGCAAGCTGGCAGGCAAAAAGGGTCCGGCGCAGCGCAAGGGTGCGCCGGTGGTGGCGAAGCGTGGAGGTAAGGGTCGATGAGTACCAAGGTGAAGAAAGTGGAAGCACCGATGACAAGTTTGGACGTGAAGAACGCAGCGCGCGCAGCGGGAGACAACATCTCGCTGCTTGCCGACTTGCTCGCGGGCGAGGTGGCACGTGAGGCGTTGCGAAAGGACGCGGTAGTGTTCCTGATGCAGCGCATACATCGGCTGCTTGGTTCCACCACACGCAACCGCGTGCTTGCTGACGACGAGTTGCGCAAGCGCGTTGGTCGCTTGAAAGGAACCGAGGTCATCAAGTCGGTGTACGCAGCGGGCGTTTGATCGCAATACGAGAATCGGCAGTTGTTTGACCACAAGGCGCTGCGTTATGCGCAGCGCCCTTTTTCGAGGGCACAATGATGGAACGTTTGACGTATCTGGATTTCGAGACGCATGCGATCGAGAGCCGCCCCACATATCCGCCGCGCCCGGTAGGCGTGGCATTGTGGGAGCAAGGCAACAAGGTGCCCCAGTATTTCGCTTGGGGCCATCCGGTCGGCAACAACTGCGGTGAACTCCAAGCCAAGGCGCACATTCGGGAAATCATCAAGCGCGGTGATGCGCTGGTGATGCACCACGGCAAGTTCGACCTTGAAGTGATGCAGGCGTGGGGCGGCTTCACCGTCGAACCCAAGCGGTTCCACGACACGATGCTGTTGGCATTCCTGTTCGATCCCTACGCGCGGGACTTGGGCTTGAAGGGGCTGGCCGAAGCGTGGCTCAAGATCGAGCCGCAGGAGCGGGACGAACTGCGCGAGTGGATTCTCGCCAACGTGCCCGAAGCGAAGCGCAAGCCTACGACGTGGGGCGCGTACATTGCGCGCGCGCCGGGCGAACTGGTCGGACGTTATGCCAAGGCGGACGTGCGCATGACGCGCAAGTTGTTCGAGTTCGTAGCTCCGCGCGTGCTGAGCGGCGAGTACGACATGAGCGCGGCGTACATGCGCGAGCGTCGGTTGGTGCCATTGTTGATCGACATGGAGCGCCGCGGCATTCCGCTGCGTGCGCGTGCGCTCGCGCGCGACGTGGAGAAGTGGCGACAGTCGGCCGAAGTGACTCGCATCGGCATCCTCAAGCGGCTGCGTGTGCGCAAGGCGTTGTGGGAGTCCTTCATGCTGTCGGGAGAATCATTGGCGGATGCTTTGGAGTCTCGTGGCTTTGTACGCGAGTGGGTGCTGACTCCGAAGGGTGCGCGGTCGGTGAGTTCGGACTCGTTGCGCGAGTGTTGCACGGACAAACTGATCGTCGATGAGCTGGAGGTGTACTCGCAGATCAACACGTGCATCAACACGTTCGCGTTGAACTGGCTCGACATGGCGAAGCATGAGGGGCGCATCTACACCACGTACTCGCAAACGCGCGGTGACGATGGCGGTGGTGCGCGCACAGGACGCCTGGCATCCTCACCCAACTTGCAGAACGTCATCCGCTCGAAAACGGACCCGCGCGTCCCCCGGCTCCGCGATTACATCGCGCCACCTGCCGGATGGTGGATGTTCGCGCGTGACTACTCGCAGCAGGAGTTGCGCATCCTCGCGCACTTCGAGGATGGCAAGTTGTTGGCGGCGTACCGCGAGAACCCGCGCATGGACGCGCACGAGGTCATCGGCGCCATCATCGAGCAGGTGACAGGACAGAAGTTGAGCCGCTACACCGTCAAGACGCTGAACTTCGGCACCTTGTACGGGATGGGCACGCGCGGCCTTTCGATGAAGTTGAAAGTCGAGGCCGATGTCGCCGCCAATCTCCGCAAGGCCCACGCGGCGGCGTTGCCCGGCATCAAGGTGCTGCAAGGCGCGATCAATGCGCGTGTGAAGACAAACTCGCCTGTGGTGACGTGGGGAGGTCGCCGCTACTACGTGGAAGAGCCGCGCATCATCAAAGGTGTCATGCGTACGTTCGAGTACAAGCTGCTGAACTACCTGATCCAAGGCTCGGGCGCGGATTGCACCAAGCAAGCCATGCTCAACTACCGCGACGCATGCACTCGCACGCAGTGGGAGGAGGCGCCGTTGTCATTGCAGATTCACGACGAGTTGATCGGCGTGACCTCGGGCGACGTGCGTGCAGTGCATCGGCGGTTGGCGGACGCGATGGCAGCGGTCAAGTTCGACGTGCCGATGTTGAGCGATGGCAAGTCGGGGAAGGTTAGCTGGGGTACGTTGAAGCCGGAGAAAGCGATATGAGGTTCCTGATTGTGTTCGTGGTGTGCGTGGCGGTCGCCATTTGTGCCGATGTTGCAAGAAACAGGAGAAGGTAGATGCCCGATTTCATCTTGAACAGTTGGTCGTTCAGCCGGTTTCGCAACTGGTCGGCGTGCCCGGCGCAACTCAAGTACCAAGGCACCTCGAAACAAAAGGTCACGAACGCTGCGATGGAGCGTGGCACGGATGTGCATGGGTCGTTGGAGGCTGCACTCAAGTCACGTGGGATGCCAAGGAAAATGCACCCGGTGGCTGAACTCGCACGCGGCACCGTCGAGGAACTGCGCGCGTTGCGCAAGAGCAAGGAGGCCGTGGTCAGCGCGGAGTTGTCTCGCGCGCACACCTCGAAGTGGAAGCCGACGCAATTCTTCGCCGCCGATGCGTGGCTGCGCCTCAAGCTCGATGTGCATGAGCGGCACAAGGACTACGTGGTGATCCGCGACTGGAAGACGGGGCGACCGCATCCCGAGTGGGACAACCTGCAAGGGTCGTTGTATGCGTTGTCCGAGTTCAAGGCGGACCCGAAGGCGATGGATGTGCGTGTCGTATTCCATTTCATCGAGCAGGACGTGTGCAACGAAACGTCCTACCAGCGCAAGCGCGATGAGGCACACCTCACGCGGGATTGGCTGGCTCGGGTCAAACCGATGCTGGCAGATCGGTTGTTCCGGGAGCGCCCCGGCTACCAGTGCCGGTGGTGCCCGTTTCGGAAAGAGCTGGGTGGCCCATGCAAGTCCGCATAGTCGAAGGCACGCCGCAGCCGGTGCGTGCGTACAAGCCGCGGCGCCGCGAGTCTTCGATTGAGCGCGCGGCGTGTCGCAAGTTGAAGGCGCTTGGATGCGAGGTGTTGAAGCTGGGGCACGACGGTTGGCCGGATCGACTGGTACTGATGGCCAACGGCGCGCTGGTGTTCATCGAGTTCAAGGCCGCGGATGGCCGGTTGCGGTTGAATCAAAAGCGGCGCTTCGCATCGCTCAAGCGTCTAGGGCACAACGTCATCATGGCAAAGACAGTGGAGGAAGCAACCCATGCAGCGCATCAAGTTCACACCCGAGCAGCAAATAGCCGTGCCGCATCTATTGCAGACGCCGTATGCGGGGTTGTTCATGGACCCCGGCATGGGCAAGACGTTGGCGGTGATCGAAACGCTCGACGTGCTGCGGGAAAAGAAACTGCACTACCGCGCAGTGATCGTAAGCACGCTGCGCGCTGCACAGTTCGTGTGGGGCGTCGAGCCGGGCAATGAGTTCGACAAATGGGGCTACAAGTTCACCCGCGTGGTGTTGACCGGTGCGCGCAAGTTGAAGCAGTGGGAAGCGATCAAGCGCAACGAGTTCGAGATTATCGTGACCAATTACGAGTCGCTGCCTTTCATCGCGGAGCGGTGGCGTGAGGTGAAGGACATCTATCGCGTGCTGGTGTTCGATGAAAGCACCAAGGTCAAGACGCCGCGTGCGCAACGATCGAAGTGCGCAGCCGCCATCGCACCCTCGGCAGTGCGTCGCATCATCTTGACCGGCACGCCAGCACCGCAAGGGTTGATCGACTTGTTTGGGCAAGCCTACGTCATGGACATGGGCGCCGCTCTTGGCAAGTACACCAGCAATTATCGCCGCACCTACTTCGAGCCGGCAGGCATGCCGATCTATGTGCCATCGATGAAGCGCACGATCCCTTCGGATTGGGTTCCACAGAAGGACGCGGAGCAGAGGATTCTCGCGCGGCTGTCACCGTCGGTGGTGCACTTTCCCGACAGCACCAACAATAAGCTCGCGCCACCACAGATGCTCACGCTCGAAGTGGTGTTGCCGGCGAAGGCCCGCACGATCTATGAGCGCGAGGAAGCCCAAGTCGCGGTCGCGTTGGAGAACGGTAACGAGGTCATCACGTTGAGCAGCGCATCGACAGCACTCACTCGATTGCGACAGATCGCCAGCGGGGGCTTGTACCTCCACGACGAGGCGACTGGCAAGCGCGAGACGCGGCACATCCACAATGAGAAGTCGGAAGCGATCGCGCAGTTGGTCGAGTCGTTGCAGGGGAAGCCGCTCTTGGTCGCCTACGAGTTTCAGCACGACCTTGATCGATTGCTCGGCGTACTCGGCAAGACTACGCCGAGGATCGGCACACGCAATGACGCCGAGGTGATGGCGGCGTTCAATGCCGGTCACATTCCTGTGTTGCTGGCGCAATCGTCATCGGTCGCACATGGGGTCAATCTCCAAGCGGCATGCTCGCACATTGCTTGGCACTCGTTGACGTACAACCTCGAAACCTACTTGCAGTTCAACAAGCGCGTGCATCGGCTTGGTCAGTTTCGGCAGGTTCGCATCTACCACGTCATCGCACGCGAGACGTGCGACGTGGACATTTTCAACGCGCTGATGGGTAAGCACGCAACCCAAGCCTCGATCCTTAAAGAGTTCGAGCGCGCGACACTGCTGCGTGCAAAGACTAGAGGGTACAGACAATGATCGAAGATGATTTGGCAGTTGTGCGGGCCGCCGGTGAGTTCTACGAGTCGCTGCGTTGCAAGAACATGCTCGGTGCGCTGGTTCTCAAACCCTGGGCGTCGATGTCCAATGCTGAGCGCATGCCTTATGTGAACTCGCTGGTCGGGTCGTTGGTCGTGCTGGGCGTCTTGAGTTCAAGCGACCAAGACGTGCACGTTGCCGCGGGTTCGTGCTAGTATCCGCCCCGGCCATTGTTGTGCCCACAACGCAGGCGTCAGCCTAGCGGCCAAGCCCGCGCCCCTCACAAGGCGCGGGCTTTTTCGTTTTCGGGGCGCTAATTTAGCAATCACTAAATTAGGTTTTAGGTTATAGACCTAGAACCTAGGGCGTGCTATTATAGGACCGTCGCAATCCGCGACTTTGCCCGAGAGTAGCCGCCATGCCCGCCAATGAATTGAACCGCTGCTTTGAAACGCATCATGCAATCGCTGGTGCGATCTTGAAAGATCGTGGCCTGATTCCTTTGTTGAGCACTCTGCCGCGTCAAAAGTTCTGGAGTGCTGCGAGCATCCATGAGCTTTTGATTAACGCGGTCGCTGGGGAGTTGGAGCCGCAACACTATTGCTGGTCAGCACGCTATGGCATTCGTGAGTACAAAGCTCTGTCTCAATCCGGGCATGACAACCTGATTGCCTGCCAACGCATCTGTGCGTGCTGCGGTCAGTATTTCCGTTATGACGACTGGAAGTCGCATCATCTTCTGGAACTGCCTTCTAATGTGCAGTCCATTCAATACCGCACCTTTAACGGCGCTCTTTGCAGGAATTGCATTTCAACTGCCTTTACAAGGACGGCCAACATCGATGTTGTAATCAACGAGCTTTTGGTGCCGAACGGATACGGCGTGCTGGTGTTTGGTGGCTTGACAGCCTTGGATGTGTGGCAGGGGTCTTATTCCGGGATCGTGGCCGAGCTGGACGTGGACCCGACCGAAGACTGCGTTGCGGAACTCGATGTGGAACGCGCGCGCGAGGCTGAACTCGAAGCGGAACGCGTGCGCGAGGCTGAACTCGAAGCGGAGCGCGAAGCTGAAGAGGCTGAACTCGAAGCGGAGCGCGAAGCTGAAGAGGCTGAACTCGAAGCGGAGCGCGAATTGCTGGATGAATCCGGCGAGGTGCATGGACGGAATGGCTACCACAACAGCCGGCGCGATATGTGGCCAAAAATGGCTGATGACATCGTAAAGGCCGGCGGCATTCCGATGGGCATCGAGTTGGAGACGCGCGCAACGCATTACGTGGACATCGACGATCTGTGCCTTGGGAGCGGTTGGCTTGCTGAAAGCGACGGTTCGCTGGACGAAGAAAGCGGGGTCGAGTTCATCACGCCACCGCTGAACATGGGCGAATGCGCAAAGGCTGGCAGCGAATTGCACAACTTCATTTTGAAGCTGCGCAAAAACCATTTCATCGGGTGGGACGCCGGGACTGACTACGGCATGCACATCAATGTGGACCGCGAGAGTTTCAACAACCACCTGCACCAAGCATGCTTCGCGCTGACGATCAACAACGCGCAAGCCTTGAGTGAGGTGGTGGCTGGGCGCCGCGAGACGCACTGGGCGACGTACAACATGAAAGCGACCGATGAGGCAATCGAGCGCGCGCGCTTTGCCGGTTCCGACCATTACTCGGCGGTAGCGATTCGCAGCAGGGTTCTGGAAGTGCGCATATTCCGTTCGACGCTGAAATGGTCATCGGTGCAGAAGAACATCCAGTACGTGCAAGCGGCTTTCGAGTTCGCCAAGAAGCAGGACTTGAAAGCCGCGATATCACAAACACGGTTCCGCGCGTACATCATGCGCCACGCAAAAGCCTACCCGCAGCTAGTCGAGTTCCTGAAAGAGAAAGGCCGCACAGATGCGGCATTCATTGGCGCCAACGATGGCAGCGAACTTCACACTGCCTGACCACCCAAACCAATCGAGGGCACAACCATGTGTTTAGTCGTTTTGAAACCCGCTGGTATCAAGCTCCCGCGCAAGCTGTTTCAGAAAGCGCACGTCGCCAATCCGCACGGCGCTGGATACAGCTACGCCAAGGGTGGCGCCTTGTATCTGAGCAAAGGCTATTGGGACATGAGCGTGATGTGGTCCGCATACCTGCGCGACACTGACAACCAGAAACTCCCTGCGCTCCTGCACTGGCGCTTCGCCACGCACGGGAATGAGTCCGATGAAAACACGCAGCCGTTCGTGATGAAGCATGCGGCCATCGCGCACAACGGGATCATCAATTGGGCGACGGGTGGTGCCACTGAAGATCGCAGTGACTCGCGCATTCTGGCCGAGGAAATCCTGTCCGACATGGACAAGACCGAATTGAAAGCAGTGGGCCGCGTGTTGGCACGGACTATCGGCTGGTCGAAGCTCGCGCTCTTGTTCCCCGATGGCTCATACCAGCTTATTGAAGGCTCCGAAGCCGGCACGTGGAAGGCGGGCGCTTGGTACTCCAATTTCAACCACGAAAGCACCTTAGGCCACCACAGCAATGCGTGGACGTGGCTAGACTCCTACACCAGTCGCAAACCTGTGTACAAAGGCGCCTTTGCTTCGGGTCCGACTTTGGCGCGCGGGGATTGGCGTCCGCTGTCACTTGACCTCGATGACGATGACGATGAGAGCACAGTGCGAGCCATCTCCGACTCCTTCGCGCCGCCGCACACGCTCGCGCACCCTTTCACCGATGCGGAGTTGCTGTCGATGGGCGTTGACCCCGAGGATGAGGCCGCAGTCGCGCGGCTTGAGACGTTGCCTTGGATCTAGCGCCACGCGCGCGAGTCAAGAAAGCCCGCGGACCTCGCGGGCTTTCGCGTTTCTAGGCGCCCGGCACCCTACCCCTAGGGCACTAGCGCCCCCGCCCCCGGCCCCGGCCCCGGCACCCTACCCGCTAGGGTAGGTAGCGCCCCCACCCTAGACGGGGCGCCTAGCGCGATCTAGGCGCCCCTAGGGGCGCCTTAACGGCCCGATCTAGGCCCCTACCGGCACCCTACCCGCTAGGGTACTAGCGCCCCACCATAGGCGGGCCGCCTAGCGCGATCTAGGAGGCTTCTCGGGCCTCTCTATCGGCCCCTACTAGGCCGCTACCGGCCCGAATCGGCGACCGAAGGGCTAATTTAGAAGACTCTAAATTAGCGCTTTTCGCTCCGGTACTTGAACACGACCGCGACGGATACCGTGCCCCAGATCGACACCATGCCGGTCGATATGCCGCCGTAATCCAGCGGTTGCTTGAGCACAACCACGGTCCATATGGACAACCCGAAGTAGACCGCGCTGCCGATGATGGCGAAGCCGATGCCAAACAGGCGCACAGGGCACCATGTTTGATTGTCCATCTCGGTGAACAGGGCGCGGAAAAAGCCGGGTGTGTTCATGGATGCACCTTATGGTTGATCGTCGGCAGCCTTGGTGAGATTGCCCGCGATGCGCTTGGCCCAGCCATCGCCGAAGTCGCGCCAGTCGCCGAGGCCCGCTAGGAAGACAAGCCGCTCGCCGTTGTACTTGCAGATGATCCGCCACACGTCCATGCGCGCAACCGCGGCGAGCGTTGCGGGTCCGATGTCACCGTCATCGGTGACGCCCACAGCGCGTTGTAGCCACCGCGCCGATTCGCCGGCACCCGAGTTGTAGGCGCCGTCGAGGACTTGGAAATCGAGCGGCGCAGGCAGTTGGTCGCCTTGCACCACGTCCCAGTAGAGACGTTTTGCAATGGCCTCGGCCGTCGCTTGCGGCAAGTCGCGCATGTCGCCCTCGTACCCGTTCGCGCGCGCGACCGCTTCGGTGATGCCCCAGTTCGTCGCGCCGCCCGGATCGTTCGGGTTGTCCACATAGCCGCCTTCATTGCCCAGCAGCGCGGCCCAGCAGGCGGAGAAATGATTGATGGACATGGCGGGAACCTCAATGATGCTCGTGGTAGTAGCGAGCTTGTTCGAGTACGGTGATGCGATGTTCGTGATTCGCTTGTTCGAGCAAGAGCGCGTTGATCTGTCCTTGTTGCCCGTTCACCACATCTTGCCCGTACGTGTATTGCTCCTGCATTTTGGCGATCTGTACTTCGATGTGCGTCAACTGGTCCCGTTGCTGAGAAAGCGCTGACACGATCGCCAAGCCGACCCACGCGATCAGCGTCGCGAGTGCGACGATCAGCAAGGGTGTGAGCCAGTGGTACAGGCCGCGCACGACTGCGCTGTCGTTTTGGGAAGGCATCAAAAAACTCCTGAGCAGTTCGTTCATTGACGTTGTTCGTGCGTGGCGATTACCCACGCTTGAAGTTGCCTGAGCTGGGCGTCGTTGGCGTGGCAGATGGTGTCTTCGCGGGAGTGTTGGGCCTCAACGTCTGAGAGCTTAACGGAACTGGGGGCTTCATCAACACTGCTGACGGGAGTGGGTACTGACATGCGATTTGCGTCGTTCCACAACCGCACAAAGCCAACGTTGATAGTGCAACGAGAGTTATCGTAGCGCGTGACATAGGTCGGTACCTTCTGGATGATGGTCGCGCCGCGCACGTACACCGTATGCAGCAACACCTTGGTCTTGGTCACGACGCGCGTGTCGATGACCGTTTGCACCTTGCGCGCCTTGGCGAGCGCGGCCATGTCCTGCGCGGCGCGCTGATTGTAGCCCTCCGCCCACCAGTGGTGATGGAAGTACCACGCACCGCCCGAGAGGGCTGCGAGAAGACTACCAAGAGCTGCAAGTTTCAGCATCAAAGACATGAACGTGATGTCCAGTTGGTGTGCAAGAGTGTATGACGATTTCTCATGTTGTTGTGAAGATGTCGTCCAAGCTGCTCTTTGCACTCGCGTGAACCGCGAGGTGCTTGCGCAAGCTCGCGTTCTGGTGTGCTTCGGCGTGGACATCATCCACCCATGTTTCGAGTTCAGGCGTTTCACCAAGCACGACCGCAACAGCGCTGCGGATGGTGGCGGCGATCATCGACAAATTTGAGCTGTCGGCGATGCTCATGGTGTGCCCGAAAGACGCTTTGATGGGGGCGCCGGACGCATCGACGCAAAGAATGCCCTGCTCGTCGGTTTGGTATGCCTCGACGAAAATATGCAAGCACCCGCTGTGGGGGAGCACACGCCGCGAGATGCGCACACGCGCGTAAGCGTCGGTGTCGAAGCGCACAGTCATTTCCGAGTTGTCGATCTTGATAATTTGCATCATGGCTTCACCGCAGTTGTGTTGTGGGAGTAGATGCGGCGGTCAGCGTTCACGCCTGCCGCAAAACTGATACCACCGAAGTGCATGCGGCAAACGTCGCGCACGCCAACATGGTCGATGCGTTCGATGGTGGCAATACCTGTGTCGGTGAGTACACGCTTGCCGAGCATTTCGGTTGCGAACGCCGTGCCACCTTCCAGAAGATCGAACGGCGTGGTGACGCTGCATACCAACTCGCATCCATCATCGGCGCGCATAAGAACGCACTCTGAAACCGCGCGCTCCATCGACTCCAGCGCACGCATGAAGCGCTTATCTTTGGAAGTCGGCCAATCGACGCAATCGAACAAGTCGCCTTGTTGTGAGTACATGGCGATACGGCCTTCGCGCACGTGCATTTCCGCTCCGACGCACCAGCCACCACCGCCTGACCCACCGCCACTTCCTGTGCCGGAAGTAGGGAAGGTGACAACGATCGACCCAAGGAACACGCGGCCGTCCGACACATAGCAATCCATGCCATTCGTAGTTGCCACCAGTGCCGGCGTACCACCGGCGTAAGTTGGGTCGTCGAAGTACAGAAAATAGGTCACTTGAGTACCGGCAGTACCGCTGACCGTAACGCTGCATGCGTTGTAGTTGACGGTGATGCTACCGATGACGTAGCTGAAGGCGCCGACACTGATCGTGGCGCTTGAAGTGGTAGCCGAGTAGCCAGGGTTTGGTCCGTTGTACTTGCTGCGGTAGTTGGTGACGGCAATCTGCGGCAGCGAGCGCTGATCCGTGATCTGCTTGACGAGCCGGATCGCATCGAAGGCGACGCTGTTGGTGCCGGGCGCGCCGTTTTTGATTTGCAGCACCATGCCTACCGTGTTCGCAGGAGCTTCGGCGACCACAGACCCGACATACCAACCAGACGCCGCGGCGGTGTTGGTGACATACCCTTCCCCGAGGATGTTGCTATTGACATCGAGGAAGTGCACCGAAGCAATCGCGCTTTGACCGACCGCACTCAGGTTATTGGTGGCCGCATACAGTACCCATCGGTCATTCGCTTTGGTGAGGAAAGTCCGATTGGCCGTGTAGCCGGCGCTTTGTGCACCAGTAAATTGCAACGACTGGTTGCCTGCATACTGGCTGCCGCCGGTCAAGTAACTGGTCGAAATCGGTGCGGTTGCTCCGGGGCCACCAGCGGACCAGCCGGGCGGGGGGAGCGCTGTAGACGCCTCGAAGTCCGGGTTGTCCAGCATCTCGGCGACGGCGACCGAATTGGTCAGGCGCACAAACACTTCGCCATCGGCCAAGTTGTCCAACGTCTGCGGCCCGAGCAACTGCCAGTTGGCATTCGTGGTGGTCGGTGGCGAATTGGTGCTTGGCGCGAGCGCGAGCCAGTAGTTGCCCGCGTAATTGACCTCGTTACCTTGAATGTAAGCAGTCGTCGAGTTCCAGTTGCCGAGAAAGTTGTAGGCGAGGCCGTTCGAGTTCACGCCAGCGCTGCTGACGTTGGCGTAAGTGCCATTGTCGGCGGAAATATCGGACGTGTAGCCGGACCATCCGCTCGACAGAAGGGGTCCGCGCGAGCGGATGCGATACCAGTAAGTACCGTTGCCGGTGATGTCGGTGAAGGTGTTGGCGGTCGGACCAGCAGCACCGATGACCGCGAAATTACCCGGAGCACCGCTTACATTCGGCGCGCGTTCGATGCTTGTGGCGCCAACGGCCGCAGGGATGGGATTCACCCACGAGAGGTAGGCGCCTTGCGTGACGATTGTGACCGCGAAACTTTCAGGCGTGGCTGGAACATCAGGCAATTCGATGTTGGTGCCGACAACATAGGTGTACTCAGTTTCTTCGGCAAGCGTCCGGGGTGTGCGACCAAAGGCGTTGAGGGAAAGGAACTTGAAATAGATTGTTTGCCCGATGATGGACGGATCGATCGGCACGCGAAAAATGGATTCATCGATGCGCGCGAACGGCGCACCAATCGCGTGCGAGGCGATGGCAGAAGCGTATGCGCCACGGCGCAGGTAGGTCAGGTTGTAGTAGTTGGAGTCGGGCGTGGCGTTCGTGAGCGTGCTGCTTCCGTAGCTCACCACTTCCGAATCAACGATGCAAATCGTGTCGAGGTTATTGGCGTCGGCATCCGTTGCACCCATGATGATGCTCGGCGTGTAAAGCTGGACGGCGAGCGTGTTGACGGTATCCGGGTCGCTGCCAACTCCCAACGCCGCAGTGAGCGAACCGTAGCGCGATGACTTGTTCGTGGTGCCAAGGTACTCGTAGGTTGAGCCATCACGCGACATGTAGATTTCGCACGCCCCCCAGATCGGGTTGCTGCCCCCGACCGCACACCAGATTTCCGGCTTGTTGTTGCTGACCAGAAAGCCCGGCGCGCGCATGAGGAAAGGCGCATTGACAGGGCCGGGGTCCGCCATCGGGTCGAGATTAGTGCCGTTGTTCGGTTGGGTGTTGTAGATCGCCGAGTGGCCGATCCCTTCGGGGAACTCTTCCGCGGTGATGTCGAGCAGCCCTTCCGCGTCTTCCGAGACGTCGAGCAGCCGCACCGGAAAGTTGGACAGGCCGGTGTTGATGTCCGTCAGCGTCACGATGTCCGTCGGTTCTAGGTAGCAATAGCGCCACGTCAACTTGAACTTGTACTGGTTGCGCACGTAGTAGGCGCGCTGCACCATGTTCTGTGCGATGAAGCGGGCGACCGGAGCGGTCACGCATCCATTGACGTTGGCCGTCTGCGTCATGCGCGCGCCGTTGGTAATCATGTCCTCGTCGATCGATGCGATCTGCGCGCTGTTGTGGTACGAGTTCGCGCGATCGACGAACTGGATTGACACGGCGTTGAAGGAATCGGCAGGCGCCTTGCGCTGCACCGTGACCGGCGACGCGTGTCCGGACACGATGAAGTCGCCAGCACCCAGGTTGACCAACGGCGTCACGTTCGGTGTATAGGTCACGCCGTTTCCGGTGACGGGCACATCGCCGAGGGGCGC
>JAEHJW020001296.1_pt2 | contig 16342 bp, 10 predicted proteins | sample 9271431 | NCBI WGS metagenome assembly JAEHJW02 | reverse complement strand
GCGGACCTCGTCGCCCATATCCCCCTCAACGGCCCGGAGCCCTCCATGCCGAGACCCGGTCCTGGCCATGCCCGTCTGCTGGAGGACGTCCATCTGCGGAGGTGGCACCAGAACGTCTCCCAGGGCTCTCTCATCACCGCGGACGTCTACCTCCGCCGATTGGGTGCCTTCTGCCTCCAGACGGGCCTGTCGCCCCAGGGAATGCTCTCTCTGGACGAGGTCGAGCTCCACGGTCGCCTCATCGATTTCGTGGCCCTGGAGCGACAGCGGGGCCGGGCGGGGTCCTACATCCACAGCACGCTGAAGTCCGTCCGCTCGTGGCTGGGACACAACGGGATCCGCATCCTGCGGCCTGTCAAGGTCAAGGGGAGCCAACTGGCGCCGACCTTGATCGATGAGCGGGTGCCCACCCCCCAGGAGCTCGGGCGCATCCTGGAACTGGCATCCCCCCAAGAGAGGGTATGTCTGGTGCTCATGGCCCACGGAGGATTGCGGCCCGAGGTCATCGGGAACTACACCGGGAAGGATGGGCTCCGGATCGCAGACCTGCCCGAGCTGGAGTGCCGAGGAAAGAAGGTGGCCTTCTCCCAGTCGCCGTCCCTACTCCAAGTGAGACCGGAACTTTCCAAGACGGGGAACCGGTACTTCACGTTCCTCAGTTCCCAGGGCAGTTCCTACCTTACCCGCTACCTTGAGGAACGGCTCAGCAAAGGAGAGGAGCTTGCCCCCACATCGGACCTTGTCACCCCCGTGGCCTGGAACAAGAGCTTCCTGAGGTCGACCAATGTGAGCGACGCCGTGAGACGGGCGATCCGTCGGGCGGGATTCTCGTTCCGACCCTACGTCCTTCGGGCGTTCTTCGACACGCAACTGCTCTTGGCCGAGAGCCGGGGAGAGGTACTGCACGACTACCGGGTCTTCTGGATGGGCCACAAGGGGAGCATGGAGGCCCGCTACACCACGAACAAGGGGCGCCTGCCGACCGAGCTCGTGGAGGACATGCGCTGGGCGTACCGGCGGTGCGAGCACCATCTTTCGGACCAGGTCTCCCTTCAGGGGTTGGCGGCGGTGTCGAAGATGAAACTTGATCGCGCCCTTCCTTCCGACCACGGAAATCGCTTCGACCCGCCCATCCAAATCTCTGAGACGCCCATGGGCCCATCGACGGAGACACGGCCGCCCCTCCGCAGAACCCAACGGTTGGTGCGGACGGAGGAGGTTCCCGGATTCCTCCAAGACGGGTGGACCGTGATCTTGGCCGTGGACCGGCACCGGGTGGTGATGGAGTCGCCCGACTGAGACCGGAGTCCTGCACCTGATGCATTTTCTCGATGGAAAGGACAGGGCATCAACACAGGTTCCGTTGACCAAGTAAGGAACCTGCCCGCCGGGAATTTGTTTCACCGAAGGTGAGGTTCTCGCGTCGGAATCAGTAGCGAGGGGAAATAGTAGTCCCGGAAACGCCTATAGGCACCAGGGTACTGTCAGTATCACCGGTTACTTGGATGCACCCAGACACCCAACTCACCAGGAAGACCTACCGAGAATCACCCCTAAATCTTCCGTTGGACCCATCGAAACCGGGTCGACGAGAGGGAAGATGACTCATCGCACGGACCATTCCGATCTACTGCGGGAGATCCTAAAACCCCTGATTTTGGTCACCCTGTTCGTCGCCATCGCCTTTTCGATTGCGATTGGTTGGTTTGCAATCAGTGGCTGCATGGCGCTGAACTGCGCCGGTTACTACAGGCTTCTTGATTTGCAGATTTACATAGAACTAGCCATTGTGGCATTCATACTAGTTTGTGTGGGGCTGTACGTATCACTGCCGAGCCTCCCCAAAGGCGACGTTCGACCCCCGCTCCGGACGTGATTACCCGGGCCCCTGGGAAAGCGGAAGAAACAAGGAACCTAAGTCCGACATCAGGTGCGTTCTCGGCAGGGCCGCACTTGGGCGGAAGTTTCATGGGATAACCTTTCCCATGTCGAGTGACCTGAAAGTCAAGAAGGTCGCGGCCCGTCTGTGAGCAGACTCCTCCGGGCCTGCCTCACCTGGCGAAGCGCCAGGATCAGGCCGCTAAGTCACCCGGGTTCTGCGGCCCGAGGAGCTTCCTCCTCCTTGGGCTGGTCCACCGTTTCCCCGTAGACGAACCGCTCACCCCGAAGGAGAGAGATGACGGCCGCCACCGCCGTAAGGGTGCCGGCAAACACGAAGCTGTCCCGGATGCCCCCGAGGAAGGCCGGTGCGATCGCAGACGGGAAGAAGTTCCGGGCCGTGAGCGTTCCCACCGCGGAGGGTGGGAGGTTCTGCCAAGCGGAGTTGGTCTGGGCGACCTCGAGGAGCAGTCCCATAGGATTCTGTCCCAGGAAGGCGCCAAAGAGCGCATCCGTCGGCTGGGACGCCGCAAGTCCCGTCAAGATCCCCGCGTCGGGGTTCCCGATCCCGGCCCCGGCCAGAGCCGACCCGATCGAGTGGCTGAGACCGGACGAGAGACCGGTGATCACGATGGTGAAGAAGAGCACCAGAGAGAGCTGCTGGCCGGTGTTCTGCAGCGTTGCGAGCATGCCCGAGGCGGCGCCCCGCTCGGCCGAGGGGACCGAGTTCATGACCGCCGCGGCGTTCGGTGAGGCGAACATCCCCATCCCGCAGCCCATGAAGAAGAGGAGCAGGGCCATCTGCCAATAAACGAAGTTGTAGGGGAGGAGTATCATCGCGAAAAACATCGCAGATCCGAGCCCCATCCCGGCGCTCGCCAAGTGCTTCGCCCCATGGCGGTCGGAGAGGATGCCGGAGAGCGGACCCATGACGAAGAACCCGCCCATCATCGGCAGCATGTAGATGCCGGCCCAGAAGGGGGTCTCCGCGAAGGAGTAGCCGTGGAGTGGGAGCCAGATGCCCTGGAACCAGATGATGAGCATGAACATGACCCCCCCACGGGCCACGGACCCGCAGAGGGCAGCGGCGTTCCCGATAGCGAAAGCCCGGGTCCGGAAGAGGTGCAGGCGGAACATGGGTTGCGCAACCCGGGTCTCCACGAAGAGGAAGACCATGAGCAGGGCCGAGCCCGTCCCCACGGCCAGCCAGACCCACGGGTCGGTCCATCCCATCGCCTGCCCGCCGTAGGGAAGGAGCCCGTAGGTCAGTCCGACGAGGAGGAGGGTCAAGGAGACCGCGAAGGTCACATTGCCCACGATATCGATGCGTTGCCCCTTCCGGACGGGGGAAAGGTCCCGGAGGTTGAGGTAGGCCCAGAGGGTGCCGAAGGCCCCGACAGGGACGCTCATCAGGAAGATGAAGCGCCATCCCGCGACCGTGAGGGATCCCAGGTGAACGGTGGGAAGCCCGGCAAGAAGGCCCCCGAGGACCAGCCCAAGAACGCTTCCCCCGATGAAGGCCACCTGGTTGATGCCGAGCGCCATCCCCCGTTCGTGAGGGCCGAAGGCGTCGGTGAGCAACGCCGAGGAGTTGGCGAAGATGAAGGCGGCACCTACCGCCTGCACCAGGCGGAAGGAGACCATCTCCCATCCGCCGGTGGTACCGGTGTTGGGGGTCAGGAAGATGAGGATCGAGCCGATGGTGAAGACCAGGAACCCGAGATTGTACATGCGGGCCCGGCCGATCATGTCGCTGATCCTCCCGGCGTTCACGAGGAGCGTGGCGGTGACGATCCCGTACCCGAGGAGGAGCCAGATGAGGATGGGAAAGCCGTCGGGGTTGAGGAACGTGATCCCAAGCCCCCCCAAGATGACCGGGAGCGAGATGAGCAGGATGGAGCCGTTGATGGAGGCCATGAGGGCGCCGAGCGTGGTGTTCGAGAGGACGATCCACTTGTACTGCACCATCGCTCCCGCTTCCTCTCAGATGTTTGGCTTCCCGGAGGTACGACCCGGTAGGTAATTAAAGCCTAATCCGAACGCGAAAGGGGACAGTCCCTCGCTGCTCGCAAAGAGGGAACGAGTTACCACGCGGTGGACCGAGCAAGCGCAGAGATCCTGCCAGACCAAGGTCCGCCGAACCGCTTCAGCCCTCAAGTACACGGAGCCCGAGGACCCGGGCCACACGAACCTGGGTGGAGTCGCGCGATACTATGGCTGTGCGTTCTCGCCGAGCCAAGGCGAGGTAGGATGCGACGTAGACGGTGATCTCATGTTGCTGGGCAATTTCCCAAGCCGACAAGAGCAGGGGCAGGTGCGAGACCAGGGTGAACCCCGTCTCGCTGAGTGCATGGACAATACGCAGGGCCTCCTCTGCTTCTTTCTCGCTTATCCGCCGTTTGCGAAGGGCCATGAGGACGGCGTTCGCTGCTTCCACGGGGAGGAGCTCTATCGAGTGGGGCCGTTCCCGCAGGAGCCCTTCCACCCCCTCCCATCCATCCTCCCGGAGAGCGTAAGCCACCAAGACCGACGAATCAATGACGGTCACGGTCCTCCCGGACAAGGTCGGAAGCGAAACCTCGAGGTCGGGGGGGATGGCGAGCATGCTTCGTATGAATCTCATCGAGTAGGCGCTCGGTCTTCCAGCGCCTAAGACGCTCCCGGATGAACGCACGAAGTTCCTCCGGCCAATCGATATCCCCTTTCGTCCGGCGCACCTCATCGAAAAGGGATGGAGGGACCTTCACGCTCACGACGGCCGTATCACCCATGGTTTACCGAAGGTAACACTTTCTGATAAACTCGTCGTAGGACACAGCGGGAAGGGGACGAGACTTCCTCACTTGCAACTTGTTCGCGGTGGGGTCGCAAGGCCCGGCGAAAGGAATCGGGAATTGGCTTGTGGCACGTCGCACACTTCGAGGTCCACCTGCCTTTGGGATACCACTTGAGCGTCATACAATTCACACCAATACCCGAAACCTTCCTTCTCGGGCGCACCGAATCTTGGATTCCCGCTCTTCCTCAGATCGGCTTCAGTTACTGACCCGCAGGTAGAGCTCAGTGCGGCGGGTCGTCATGTTCCCTCCTCAAGGGCCTTTTCTCAGCGGGTACCTTGTCCTCCACCATTGCCTTGCGGGTCGTGGAGGGAAGCTTCTTGCGAAAAAACAACCTCCCTACGCCCACCCCAACCTCTTGCAAAAAAACCAAGAGGGCAGAGCGCTTCTTCCGCCTCGGCACATCGCCCATCGCAGGGTAGTCGGTTATCACGTTCGCTCCGGTATCTCCTCCCCGCATCTCCGACCGGGAGGGTGGCCCTCGGGCGTGGGTTTCCCGTACCCGGCGCACGGGGAATGCCTGCGACCGCGGGGATGCCGGATGAGGGGGGTCATGGGCTTGTCTCGGAAGTTTGCGGCTTGGTCGATTGTCTCTGGAGGACCCGAAGGACGTCTACAAGGTCGTAGCAATCGGCCCCCTTCTCCCGGAATCCTCGTGCGACGAGAACGCAGCGGGGAGGTCCCACCCTTCCAGGGAAGTGCTCCGCCTTCTCCAGAAGCCGGTCACGTTCCTTTTCCGCATCGACACGATCCCCCCACTTGGCTTCCACAAAGGTAGTGGGCTCCCCCTGTCCTCCCTCTGCGACCGCATCGATCTCTACACCTCCATCCCAATAGGGACCCAAGCGGCGATAGCGACCTTCGAGCAGTATGGGAAGGAACTCCTCCCGCACCATCTCCTCGAATCGGTGGCCCGCGAACGTCTCGAAATCCTGGCGTAGTATCGCCAGGGGTCGGTCGAGATGCTCGATCTCGAGATCCGACTTGAAAGGTTCGCAAAACGTGAACCAGAAGGAGAAGAAATTGTCGGCGATGCGGTACCGGGGCTTCTTCTGCCCTCGGTCCGTGACCTGGTAATCCCTGCGCACCAGGCCTAGGCTAGCCAGAAGGCGAAGGTACTTGGGCATGTCATGGGCAGGGATCCCCACCGCGTTGGCGATATCAACCAGCCGAGCCTTTCCCTTGGCAATCGGGGAGAGGATGGCCTTGTAGAAATCGGGTTCCCGGAACTCCTCCCGGAGAAGGAAATCCACCTCCTCGTAAAGGCCTCCCGACCGGGAGAGTATCTCCTTTTGTGCGTTCTCCAGGGCGCTCGTCCCGTCTTGGAACCGGGCCAGATGGTGCGGCACGCCCCCCAGGATGGCGTAGATGCGCATGTTCTCGGCGGGAGCGTTGTGAGGGAAGAAGGAACCAAGCGTTCGGAAACCCATGGGATGGATCCGGAGGTGTCCCGTGGAGCGTCCGTAGAGGGGGCTACCTGCCCCGAGGACCTCCCGCTCTATCATTCCTACGCTGGAGCCACACAGGATGAGCTTGAGTCGGGAGTCGGGAAGGACCTCGTCCACGATCCGCTGGAAGAGAGAGGGCACTGCATCATCCTTCTCCGCTAGATAGGAGAATTCATCGATGACGACCACCAAGGTGTCTCGACTCTTCTTCGCCAGATTCCCGAGAATCGTGGCAAAATCCGAACTGGCCACAGGAGGCTCACTTAGCAGCGTCGCTACCTCTTCTCGGAACCGGACCGCGTTACGCTCGGTCCCCCCCCGGTCGCACAGGAAATACAGCCCGTCCTGCCGTTCCAAGAGCCTCTTCAACAGGTAGGTCTTGCCCACCCGCCGCCGACCGGAGACCACCAGGAACTCGAACTTGGGGGAGCGGGTCCAGCCCTCCAAGGTGCGAAGCTCGGATTCCCGGTTGACAAAGTTTAGGACCACAATCCTAAGGAATACACTCCTACTATATCAGGCCTGCGCTACCTCGGCCCATGCCACGTTCGCAGTCGCTGTCACCCTTGGCACGCCGCTGACCACACCTTCTTGGACGAGAAGCCAGCGTGGTGAACGACAGAAAATGTCGATCCCCGTGATTTGACAGGGGAGCGAGCCTCCGCTAGCGGGCCGTCATCCCTATGTACGGGCGGCCGCAAGATGGCAAGATGAACGAGACCCGACCAAGTAGAGTAGGAAGCGAGGTTTTCCCTGCCTCCGCCTCCTACTCCGATTGTACACCCGGGTGTAGAAATCTTGCGCACCGAAATGGTATCAACTCAGTCTTTCGCGCCGTTAGAGTTGAGTCTTGGACGTGGTACGATGCACATTAAGCAAAAAGACTAATCTACGTTATCAGTTCTCAGGGTTCCTTGATACATGTCCGCCAAGAGCATCCGAAGGGCAAGGTCTGGGATTGTTGTGGCGATTACATTTTTGTTTCTCTTCCCAGGGTCGATTTTGTTGGGTGGGATGCAGACCCCGTCCTTTCATGGCAAGGTCCTTGCCGGCCAGCACCCGCGAGAGCAACCTTCGATTTCAGAGTGTTGCCCAGCATCAAGTGGGCGAGCACCCAATCTTCCCAACGTGACGCACACCCTCGTCCTGTGGAATAATACTCTCCTTCCAGGCAACGTTCTTTCAAGCAATGGGCTTTACCCCGTTGCTTTGGCGTATGACAGCGGAAAAAGGGAGATCTTCGTCGCTAACGACCTCTCCGACAACATTGTTGTGATCTCAGATGCCAGTAACAGAGTAGTCGCCACCGTTCAAGTGGGAAGCGGACCCTCTGGGGGGCCCACCGGTTTGACGTATGACAATAAGAAAGGGGAGGTCTTCGTGGCCAGCTCTGGCTCGAACAACGTAAACGTCATCAACGACACCTCCGATATGACGGTCGCCACCATCCCCGTGGGATTGTATCCTATTGATGTAGCATATGATAATGGAAAGGGTGAGGTCTTCGTCGCAAACCGGAATTCGGGAAATGTCAGCGTCATCTCCGATGCGACCAACACTGTGATTGCCACCGTGCCAGTGGGGTCTGGGGTTAGTCCAACTGGTATTGCATACGACAGCGGGAAAGGGGAGGTGTTTGTCGCGAACTCGGGCTCGTGGAACGTGAACGTCATTTCGGATGCGACCAATACCGTGGTCGCCTCCGTCAACGTGGGAGCGTCCCCCGATGGTGTGGCGTATGACGGCGGAAAGGGGGAAGTCTTCGTTACGAACATGGGTTCGAACAAAGTGAGCGTCATCTCGGACACGACCAACACCGTAGTCGCCACGGTCACAGTGGGGGCCGCACCTTGGGGTGTGGTCTATGACAGCGGTAAGGGCGAGGTATTTGTTGCAAACCACAACTCGAACAATGTGAGCGTGGTCTCGGATGCGAGCGATGCTGTGACTGCTATCGTTCCCGTGGGAGTTGACCCAACGGGTGTTGTGCAGGACAGCGGTAAGGGAGAGGTCTTCGTAGCTAACTATGGTAGCGAGAATGTGAGTCTGATCTCAGATGGAACGAACACCGCGGTGGGCTCTATCACCGTGGGGGCTCATCCAGATGGTGTTGCGTTCGATAGCGGTAAGGGAGAGGTCTTCGTGGGGAGTTTCCTTTCGGAGAACGTGAGTGTGGTATCGATTTCGAGCAATACGATAGTCGCCAAAGTCCCTGTGAGATTGGCTCCCGAAGCGCTGGGCTATGATGGTGGGAAAGGTGAGGTCTTCGTAGCTAACTATTTCTCAAACAACGTGAGCGTTATCTCGGATGCGACCAACACCGTGGTCGCCACGATCCCCGTGGGACAGCAACCCGATGGCGTGGCATATGACGGCGGGAAGGGGGAGGTCTTCGTCGCAAACAGTTACTCGGACAGTGTGAGCGTCATCTCAGACACCACCAATACTGTGGTCGCCACAGTCTCTGTGGGACAATTGCCCTACAGTATGGCTTACGACAGCGGAGATGGTGATGTCTACGTGGCGAATTCAGGTGGTAGCGGGGACAACGTGAGCGTCATCTCGGATGCGACCAATACCGTGGTCGCCACCATTTCCGTGGGAGCCTCCCCCGATGGCGTGACGTATGACGGTGGGAAGGGGGAAGTCTTCGTTACGAACATGGGTTCGAACAACGTGAGCATCATCTCGGACACGACCAACACTGTGGTCGCCTCCGTCAACGTGGGATCAAACCCCTGGGGCCTGGCCGAAGTCAATGGTAAGAGCGAGGTGTTTGTCGTAAACCAGGTCTCGGGAAATGTCAGCATCATCTCGGAAGCGACCAACACGGTGGTTGCCACCATCCCCGTGGGAGCTGGCCCGGAGTTTGCCACGTACAGTGTTGCGAGTGGTTACGTTTACGTCAGCAATAGTAATCAAGGCACGATTTCCATCATCTCGGTCGGAACGGCGTCACCAAGCACATTCAGCATTGGATTTGCCGAAAACGGATTGCCCCCGGGGACGCCCTGGTCAGTGACACTGAACGGGACCACTCATCCCTCGACGACTTCTAAGGTCGCATTTACCTTGCCCAACGGCACCTATGTTTTTACAGTGGGGAATATCAATGGCTTCACGCCAAGTCCCTCCACCGGCTCCGTGACGGTGGCTGGTTCAAACGTGACCAAGGTGATTACTTTTACAAAGAACTCCACCATCAAGGCCACGTACACAGTGAACTTCACCGATTCCGGATTGCCCCCCGGGACTTCGTGGTCCGTGACACTCGATGGTACATCGAGATTCTCAACCACTTCCACGGTTTCCTTCACCAGCATGGTCAACAATACTACTGGCTATGCGTTCTCCATCGGCCCGGTGAGCGGTTATTTGGCCAACCCATCCTCGGGGACCATAGCCGTGGATGGTGCAAATGTCACGAAGTCCATAGCGTTCACAGTCATCTCTCCGGAATCTTACAACGTGACCTTCAATGAAATAGGATTGCCGACTGGTACCAACTGGTCTATGACCTTGGCTGGAAGGACGACAAGTTCGACAGGGAATACCATCAACCTCGCCGAGAAGAATGGGACCTACAACTACAGTGTGGCCGCTCCGACGGGGTACACGGCCTCTCCATCCTCCGGGTTTCTGACCGTATCGGGAATGTCGGTCAGCAAGGACATAACTTTCACGATTGCCCCCCCTCAACAGAATAACAAGACTACATCCCCAGCGACTTTGCTTGGGCTACCAGGATATGATGGTTACATCCTCTTGGCCGTGATTATCCTTGTGGTTGCGGCCGCCGTTGTGATTGCACTGACACGTCGTAAAAAGACGGAGGCGTCACCCTCTCCACCGACTGGATATCAAGGATATCCCGAGCATTCAGAATACTCCCAGCAGCCCCCGTACCCTCCCGCGCAATAACTCCTCGACTGGCTCGACCCCCGTTGCGAGGATCCCGCACAAATCGGGCACGCATGCCGGGCTGGTTGGAGGGCCACTCCAGCATAATCCGAGAGTTCATCCCATACAACTTCGAGGAGGCCACCAGGGATCCCCTGGATTTTCTGCGCTCCATGCGAGACGCTAAGGACTGTTTGGTCGGGCCGGACTTCGACACAGCTACCATAACCGTACCCGCCGGTATTCCGGTGTAAGTTCACCCCCCCCTCGTATACTACACACCCAACCCGGTCCAGCCCTTATGGAAGGCTTCATCATCCAGTTCCACGGCGTGAATGATGGCCCTCTGTTCCGCCGTCCTGACTTTCAGACATCTGCGTCCTGAAGACTCCGTTCAACGGCGAAGAGCCCTCCCGAAAGTGTGACCTCTGTACGTGTGACACGGGCCCCGCCTAAGCAGGGATCTCCTTCTCTAGCCCCAGTTTCGGGATCAGCCACTCCGCCAGCGGACCGTGGTTGGACACCTTCCACTCTCCCCTCTTCAACTCGTTCCGCTGGGCGTGGCTCATCAGCCCCAGGTCCAGTTCGTCCAGCGCCTCCAAGAATTCGCTCTCCCTTTCCTGAATCCCGGCGTCCAGAATCTGCTTTCAGGTCAACCGCCACAACTGCGACCCCATCACCACCAAGAAGGAGTGGGCAGTGAAACTATAGGAGCTTCGGGTTCGTCTTTGCCACGAGCCCACGCAGGAGGAGATGCTTACGGAATGGAACGATCCAGTCACAGCGGGCCGGGCCCTCCCGCCCGGGGGAGATGAGTGGCTTGTGGATATCTTCCGGGCATGAGCGAGATCGATGATAGGACCTTCTTGCGGTCCCGACACGGGTGTTGCGGCGCCCGGGTCTCGACCTCGCGCATTCGTGCGAACGATGGACGAGCATATATATGTTAAGTGTTTAGTTTATTATAGTCCAATGACTTCATCAACACCAGCAACTATCGACTTCACAGCGCCCACCAACTACCGGGTGCTCCGGAACATCTTGACCTCCAAGCACCCGTTCCTCCAGAACGAGGTCGCCAAGCAAGCAGTTGCGCACCCCCCTCAGGTGAGCACGGTGGTGCGGTGGCTGCAAGCGCATCAGCACGTCATCCGACGGAAGACCGATGGGCGTTACGAGGTGACCCAGCCCTCGAGCCTGGTTGTCGCAGTATTCCCATACCAGCGGGTCATGAATCGGACACTAGTGGGGACCGTGAATGTTCGGAGCGCCCCTGACGAGGTCTGCCAGCTGCTGACCCGGGAGGGAGCAACGCTCTGTCTTGAGAGCGCACTGTCCGTTCACAGCGAGTTCTTCCGACCTGATCGGGTCGCAGTCTACCACCCGAAACCCAAATGGCTCCTCAAGCAGATTGCACCCAATGAAGGGGGGATGCTGCCCATCTCGGTATACGAGCCAGACATTCCCTTGGAGGGGGATGTGGAGGAGCCGGACTCCAACAGTCCCTTCAGGCGAACGACTCCGTTCCGCACCTTGGTGGACCTCGTGTGCGACAACCGGGCGTATACCGCAAAGGATCTCTTCTGGACCTTGTGGGGCGTTCGATTTGGGTAGCCCGACGTCATCTTCCGGCGTGTCGTCCTATCTCACGGAAGAGTACTCTCGCGAAATCACGGGCATCAGCTACAAGGAAATCGAGCGACTTGCCATCTGGGCCCGGATGCGGGGACCACAGTTCTATCTCATTGGAGGCTGGGCGGCTTGGAGCTACCACAGAGGATTGGGGAGCAAGGACATCGACGTGGTCTTCCTCAACCAGTCCCTTCTCGAACCGTTTCTGATGGAATTCTATCGCGAGAACGGGTACGAGCGGATGCCAGGCTTGATAGAGAGCTCCTACCGGAAACCAGTGCAGGTTGGTTCGCGAACACTTTACATTGAGATCGATGCGGCTCAGATCGACCGGGGCCAACCCTTCCACGAAAACCGTGCTCTGAATCTCCCCTACTCCCTGCTACAGCAACACCACCAAACCTGGCGAGCGGGTCAAGAGGAAGTGCTCAGACCCACCGTAGAGTTGTTGCTCCTTCAGAAGGTGAAGGCTCTCAGGGATCGCAGTTGGGATCTCGATCACTCCAGCCCGGACGCTGCGCGGACGCAGTACTTGCGGGGGAAGATTCAGAAGGACATCTACGATATCCAGAACCTGAGCACGCATCTGGCCGACTGGCAGGTAGTGACTCAGATTGCCGACTCACATGGATGCCGGGACATCGTCTCGGATTCATTGAGGCATCTCGGGATCGCGAGCCCCCTCTGAGGAGAGAAGAACGTGGTGCAGAAACTCAAACGTCGGGGAACACGTTGGAGCCCCTCCCATCTCCAGAAACTCATCGAGGAGACTTGCCTGGATGCCTGCTATGAGTCAAAACAGGAGGGAGGTTTCCTCGTGGGACTGGAGGAGCACTTCGACCGTACCTACCCACCACTAGTCATCGGAGAAGAGGTGACGGTCCTTGGATTCGACATCGACAAGAGTTGGCGGGGCTTGGTGGCAAGGATTCGTCGAAAGGGCAAGAGATGTCAAGTAGACTTCACGGTGCTCGAGCGGCCCAGGCGCGTACTGGACCCATGAGGTCCGGCTCTGGGCGAAAGAGAACCGGGTGACCCGGTTTCCCTCGGCGACCAACGTCAACTGAATGAATCCGGTGGAGTGCCATGCCCACCACCTCCAAGAGACAGCGATGGCCGGGACCGTGTATCGCTCCTCGGGAAAGATCCGCGGGTCCCTCCAGAGGGCGGCGGCCCTAATCAATCGGGAGCACAAAAGGCGAGGCAAACAATGTCGGGATACCCAGGACGGTCGGAGGAAACACCGACGGCCGCTCGGGTCGCGTCCCTAGGCCCTCGCGGACGGTAAGATTAAGAACCCGACCGACTGTGGGGCGAGGAGTGGGTCCGTAGCTCAGTCCGGTAGAGCAAGCGGCTCTTAACCGCTTGGTCCAGGGTTCGAATCCCTGCGGGCCCGTTCCCGTCAGTCTGAGATACCATAGTCAGACCACACCCTAGTTAACCATTCGACACGAAAGAGACCCAATAAGTAACCTATTCGAAGTGCCTCTAACCCTAGCAAAGAATAGAATATCTTATAACCTCAACACATCTACGACACACGATGAGGGGCCACCCGAATCATCCACCCGTCCTGAACTCCAATTCAAGGAGCACTGCAGGGGTAGTGAAGTCAAAGGTCAGTGCTGTGGATTCCCTCCAAGATAACGTCGGAGTCTCCATAGTTATTCCAGCCTTCAACGAAGAGGAGCGGCTTCCAGGGACGCTTGAGCGATTCATATCTGCAATGGAACAAACGCGAATAGATTTTGAGTTCATAGTTGTTTCAGATGGAAACAAGGACAAGACTGCAGATATTGCACGTGGCTTCTCGCACAGGAGGGTCACAGTGCTCGAATTTTCAGAAAGATTAGGAAAAGGGGGAGCCATCAAGGCGGGCGTTGATGCAGCGAAATTTGACTATGTGGGCTTTATGGATGCGGATGGACCAGTGCTCCCACAAGACCTCTTCCAGATCTTGGAGAAATTGACCTCTTATGATTGCGTCATAGCTTCCAGGTGGGTAGACGGAGCTCAACTAGTCGTTCCCCAGCCCAAGTCACGAATAGTTCTAAGTAGAGGTTGGAACGCCCTAGTAAGGAGTCTCTTTAGATTGCCGTTGAAAGACACTCAATGTGGTGTTAAGTTTTTTAAGAGATCATTGTCGATGCCAGTGCTTCGTGCTGTAATGATTACCAATTGGGCATTCGATATAGCTTTGCTCTATCACTTCAGAAAGATGGGTCACACAATTACAGAAATCCCGGTCACTTGGAGCGACTCTCCTGGTAGCAGACTCAAGGTCTGGAGGGATGTCCCTATAATGTTTATGTCCCTGATAGCCGTACGATTCATAAATTCCCCGTTCGGGGCAAAAATGCCCAAGGAAATAGTAAACTGGTTTTCAGCGGTGGTAGACTCTGCATGAAATAGTTTTGATAAAACGCCTTGGTGTGATGTCGCATTAGGATGCCACCTTGAGTGACAGTAGTGGCCTCGTGCTCCTTTGTGTAATCGGGTGCGTAGCCGCCTTCAACAATTTCACGCGAACTTTGCCTTTCGATATCAGAACAAGTATTTCAACCATAGCAGATTTCTGCCGCACGGGTCTGAACCGGACTTCGACAAATTGAGCTTTTGAGAGGACCCCCCACGCCGATGTCGGATTTGTTGTAGTATACGTGCTATCGTCTACAGTAGTATACCCTTATATCTGCCGGCGCCTTGTCCCTCTCCATGCCCCAGCTTGACTTGGACAGCCCAGGCGGAATCTCTTCGAGAAACCTGTAGCCCATAACGAATTGGACCCCTTCTCACGAGGGGATGTATCGGCCTAGGTTCAGGCGAGTGAAGACCAGCGCCTCCTCCCGTCCCATCTGCTCCAGCACCATCTTGGGACTCCCGTCCGCCGTCCGGACCAGCACCACCCGGATCCGTTCTAGGAGTTCCACCAGCTCTTTCATCGACAGGTGTAGTTCCCGCAACTCCCACTGCAGGTAGCGGAGCAACAGCAACCCCATCACGCAAAGGAAGACATGGCCTGGCACCGTGGCGTCATGCCACAGGTAGAAGGGCTTCACCGACACCACATGCCGATCCTTCAACCACTTGAAGTCCTCTTCCACCTGCGATCGCGCCACGAACCCTTCCACCACCTTCTCGTCCGGCAGGTCGCCCGGCTCTAGGTCCGTGATGATCGCGGTCTTCCCGAAGGAGTCCCTGAGGCGCGCCTCCGCTTCCGGGACCACCCGCACCTGCGGTAGATACCCCTTCCCCGGCTTCCCGCGACGCATCACCAGAACCTCCTCCACCTTCACTTCGAACTCCGCTTGGAAACTCCGGGGGATGAGTTGCGTGAGCTTCCGCCAGAGGGCCTTCTCCTTCGCCGCCGGATGCTTCCGCCACGCCTCCACCTGGGTCAGAACCCGGGACCGCACGTCGCTCCATGTCTTCTCCTCGTGCTCTGCCGTCCCCTTCCGCCACGTCACCAGCACCCGCCAGTCCTGCCCGAACCCCTGCCATCGGGTCGGGAACCCCTTCACGGGCTTCCCCTCTGAGTCTTTCGCCACCTCGTCGAACTTCTCCAGGGGGATCTGGAAGAGCTTCTGGGCCTGCTGCCGGTTGAGGGCCGCGATCACGTGCATCGCCTCCCGTACCTTGTCGAAATTGTCCTTCGAGTTGATCCCCCGGTCGAAGACCATGATGAGCTTCTCCGTGGCCACCTCGAGGTCGATGAGACGCTTGACCAGGGTGTCGAAGATGTGGGAGAAGACACGGGCGTCCCCCTCGTTCCCCCGATAGGTCTCGGTGAGCACCGGGAGGCTCCCCAGCGTGACCAACCCCAACCCGACCTGGTTCTTGTCGTAGCGCTTCTCCTTGCTGTGGCCCCGCTGAAAGAAGTGTCCCGCCTCGTGATAGGCGAAGAAGTTGGTCGTGTCGAAGAGGAGCCACTGGGGGTCAATCCCCTTGGCGAGGAGGGTCTGGAAAACCCTTCCCTCGATCCGATGGGTGACGGCGCGGGAGAGGAGACCTTCCCCTCGCTCGTCCATCTCTCCCACCCCGTAGAGCCGCTTCAGGTAGCGGCGAAGGGTACGGGAGGAGGGATGGCCCACGGAGGGAAGGACCAGGGGAAGGGCCGAACGGGAGATCCAGGGGGCCATCTCCTCGCGGCTGAGAGGTTTCTCCACGCGGGCGGCGAGCTGGAGGAAGAGGATGTTCTCGACTGCGTAGCCGTCAAAGAGGCTTCGAGGGGTCTCCCGCTGGAAGGCCTCGAGGAGTCCGGTCTCGGTGACCGCGTGCAGGAGGCCCGCGGTCTTTCCGAAGGGGAAGGAACGCAGGGGAGTGGAGGGAGGGCTCTGGAGCTTCTGGAAGAGGGAGTCAGCGGTGCCCACGTAGATCTGGCGGACATTGCGGGGCCCCTTCTCAGTGCGGCGCTTCTGGACGAGGCACATGTAACGGTAGCCGCGGGAGTTCTTCCACTCGAAGGCCCACGTCATCACTCATGTGCTACAGACAACAGGGTATAAAACGTCGCAGGTCGAGGTAGGAAGGGGACACCGCACCACATCCCTCCGGTGTAGCGGGGCAACAACCGGTGACTATCTGGTCAAATAGTACAGGTGCTACGAGATTTCACGCCGCAGGACGGGTCCCGCTGTCCAGGTAAAG
>JAEHJW020006411.1_pt1 | contig 16345 bp, 22 predicted proteins | sample 9271431 | NCBI WGS metagenome assembly JAEHJW02 | reverse complement strand
ATATTATTCCAATCGATTTCCCCTTTTATTTCTTGTTTGAATTGATTGGGTATGACTTTGTTGTTGGCGTCACGGATCGGTACTTGTTTGTTTAAATAAAAGAAATTTTGATCACGTAATTGTTTGAATTTCTTTAATGCCTGATCGACTACTTCGGGTGAATTTCCTTGTTGAATAAATTTTGCACGTGCAGTGTTGAAATCTTCCATGATTTGTAGTAATTTTTTAAATTGATCACTATGCATTACAATCTCCTTGTTTAATAATGTATTTAGCGTTTTATTATTTTTTGACAACTCGTAAATAAAATGAACTTGCATATCCGGGAATTACCAGTTTTTGTACATCTACTTCAAAATCTACGTTGTAAAATAACCCAAGATTTGACACAGTGTCTCCCAAGTTGTTTAATTTTTTTGAAAAGTTATTAAATGATTTCATGGTTAAGTTTGTTCGATATACCGCAGGATCGTGTAAAATATCACGCGATGACCTAGAACGATCTTCGCAAGATGCCAACGATACCACAATCGATGCATCATTTTTGCAAACTCTATATAGTTCTCGCATACAATGAAAAAAGCCATCATGTGTTAAGTATTCGAAAATATACTGAGCGTAAACCTTTTCTAATTGATTGTCTTTGAATGGCAATCGATCTTTGTTTAAGTTTATCACAAAATCTGGCCTAACCGACCAATCTAAATCTATATTGACACATGGATGCTCATGTAGTGCAGTTCCACATCCAATGTTTGCAATTGTTGCATTTTCTGCTAAGTTGATTGGATTCATTTTTATTCTCCTCGTTTAATGTATTTAATATTAGAATTTTTCTACCAGATTTGACATCCTCCCCGCCCTAAAGAGACGGGGTTTTACTGCGGATACTGATAATGAAACCATTATACACCTTTAAAATATCTGCGTCAAGAGTCATATTATTTCTCCACTTTTTGTTTCACTTTTTGTTTCACTTTTTGTTTCTTTCGGTTTGCATCGTATTCGTCAAGATAATTATTAATTGTATGAAGCAACAGGATTGTGCCAGCGTTCGTCATTGCTATTGTTGGTATACTCCAAATCATCTATCATTTCTCCTATATTTTTGTCGAATGTCACTCTTTTGTTGGAAGATAATTCACACATATAAGATGATCTTATCATGGTCTGCAATTATTGTCAGTACAATTCTCTAAATATATATGGAGAAATATATTATGCACTGGAATGATGTGTTCGCGACGGCATCGACAAATTTAACAAAAAGCGACATCCATGTACCAACTGCTATGAGATATCTAAGCGATTTAGTTAACACGGTCGAAATAAAAACCAATATACTGAAATACGAGAAATATTGTTCGGCATTTTGGTTATCTTAAAAAAAGAGATATTTGAAGGAACAGAAAAAGATTCAGTTAACCGACTAAGATTAATTGCTGATCTAATTAAAATATACGATGTAAACAAATACAACAGTTTTAAATCGATGGTTGAAAATTTGTGTAAAACAAAACGTGAAAAGGGTGTCCAGAATTGTTAAGCGACAATTTAGAATTCGTTAAAAGAGAAATGGAAAAATTAGAAAACCATTGACCGATTTTAATTTTTCTGTTATTATTTTTAAATAGCATTTGGATTCGCAGCATATGAACGACCAATTAAATGACATTGCAGAGTTGATGTATGATTCTATCGACAGTGGAAATATTGAAGAAGTCAAAAAACTTCTCGATGCAGGGGTTAGTGTGCAGATCACCTATGATTATTACCACACATCTCCGTTGCATACGGCAGCATGTAATGATCAATTCGAAATAGCCAAATTGCTCATTGAACGTGGCGCTGATATTCATATGAAGACTGAATTTGGATATACACCATTATATTCTGCACTTTCTTTAAGTTTGTCATTAAAAGAAACCGATGAAAGAGTGAAATTAACAGATACAATGAAATTGCTAATAGAACATGGAGCAGATATTCACGAAACCGACGCACGTGGCTTAACTATACTAATGCATGCTGCAGGATCGAGCAATAGTCAAAATATTAAAATGATTAAAATTTTAATTGATATGGGATTACGCACTGATGTCACGGATGATCATGGAAACAATTTAATCCACCTATTGGCATCAAAATACTATTGTAATAACGTTCATAACCAAGACAACCAATTCAAATTAATTGAATTATTTTTGTCATGTGGGGTCGACATGAACGCTAAAAATAACGAAGGGTTGACTCCATTGGCGATATCTGTTAAAAATAAGAAATACGAAATTGTACGATTTTTAATCGACTGTGGTGGAAAATTTGATATTTAAAACGAAATTCGTCTTCAAAATATCCTTAAATTTTCGTGACCATTCAGTTTTTTAATGTCAATCTGCGTGAACATTTAATCATCTGTGAAATTAGGCTAAGAAACATACTGTATTCTTTTTTTTGACAACGATATATCTTTAAACTTCTGGAATATGCAGCATGCACATGGAATTAGAGTTTTCGTTTTTTCGTTCTGTTTCATCTATATGAACCGAACCAAACCAAACCTAATCTTAGTCACTCACAAACGAAACCAAACTCCTTCATGGACGTGATGATGTCAAAGACTCGTATACCCTTTCATCGGCAAAATATGTTCCGTAGGAAGATCACCACGTAGAAATTCATATTTTGGACACGATTTAAGTTGCTTGTGTATTTCTCTCACTGTCTTTCCTTCCCATATACCTAAGACATGTTTAACTTTAACCCACTGCATATTGTTCTCTGGAAAGCCACCGTAACACGATTTAGTGTGTATACAGTCACCAAAGTCAGAATAAGTTAGCCATAACGGACGACACCAATCATTTCCGTCAACAAGATCGTTATCTTCTAAAATTGTTACGTGTTTCATTTGTTTTCTCCATATACAAGGTGTCCTGCAAAACTATCTGCTTCGGATTCTAAAGAAGATACGTGTCGTTCCAACTCAGCAATTGGATTTTCACCTGGACAAACAGTGTGAATAAGGTCAACAAGAATATTGACAATTTCTTGTGCTTCTTCACTGTTTTTTTCCAAAAATGTAGAAAATTCTGGAATATGCAAATTCACATAGTCGCTACCCGACACAAATCCACGATTGATATCCACAACAAGCCCACTTTTCTTACCAATACTCATGATACACCCCTTTTGTTAGTTTTTGATAATTTCAAAACAATCAAATCTGCAATAACCACTCTGCAAAATCTTGTTCTGTTCCTGCGCCTTTTTTTAAAACATCGCTATACATCGACCGTAAATCTGGTGCATATTTTGCGATAAAATTACCAACAAAATCCAAATGTTTGTAATAATTCATAACGACATACGCACTAATATATGTTTTAATCAATTGTATTAAATCGTTTAATTTTTCTACAAAATATAAGTCTATACATAAAGAGTAATTCTGTTGTTGCTGTTGTTCAATAACAACATTTGTATCGACGATTAGCTGTTCTAGCCAACGCTCAAATAAGATAGAACGTTCGCTTATTTGCTTCAAGAAATTCGTTACTTGTGTGTCATTGCAATAAAGATGATAAAATCTATGCGAATTCAGAGCATCTTGTACTTGAAAAAATTTACCAAACAATCGCACCTCATATTCCACATACCGCTTTCCATTAAAACGGATATAGTCAAAATATGAATACATGTCATTTACTCTTCCTCTTTTTTCTAATATGCGTTCATAATCAGGAAATCGCACTGTTCTGAACATGTTGGCATATTGGCGATATAATTTAAAATTTCTACGTAGCAAATGCTCAGATTCCGGAATTCTGTTTTTTGTTGCTATGGCATAGGCGACCATCAATGATGCATGGTGCTTACAATCCTCATACATGTATTTATACGGATCTGCTTTTCGTTCAATTATTGTAATAACGTATCTCTCTGCCAATCTAGGTTGATGCTTTTGCAAAAAATCCAAATAATCAGAATCGTATTTCTCGGAAATAAACACAAGATGGTTATGTATAATCCGAATGTGCAATTTTCTAACTTCCAACAAAAACGGATACAAATCATTAACAATTGAAGTCCAAGACACATAATTCTTCATAAGATGCGACACAATCGTTGCTATTGATTTTAATATATCACGTTTTGTGGTGCTATTCACACAGTCATAATACGGAGGACTGGCAATAGACCGAAGTGCGTCTTTAACTTCATCTAAATCTTTTGTTAAAAGACATCCAACGGATGCGTCTGTTAACCGCCATAATGTATTTCGCTGATTGTTCATTGTTTGTCCTTGCTAATATTAAAATTACACCACATTATACCACAAAAATTCAAACTTGCAATAACCATTCACAGAAATCTTGTTCTGTCCTTCACCATTTTTAAAACATTCCGACCTAAATCGAAGTAGTTTTACTGCGGACACTGATAAACCTCCTTATTTCTTATTCGTTGATCGTGAATCTTCGTCAACTCATTCAATTAAATTCAGTATGTACAATCATATAGAAAAAATAAGAAAAAGTCAACAATCATGTATATTTTTAAAAATATCACGTAACCATTTGTTGAATTTTTGTAGATAAGTTTGATGTTGATTACATCCGTTGGTTGACACAATAGGCTTATACAGTTCGTCTCTGAAGTAATTATACCAAATTATGTTAAGTAATTTTTCAGCAGATTTATCCAAAAGATATGGTTCGGAAGAACTGTGAGTAATAGTAAACGCCACATCTTTTTCATTGAACTCTCTATTGAATGTTATTTTAATTTCTTCATTGTTATTGTCCTTTGTAAAATAAGACAAACACATAACAAACGATTTATAATCATGCGCGATATTGGATAACATTGTACCATAAGAAGAAAAAATAACATCGATAGTGTCAAAATAATCACCAATAAATTGCAATCTAGGCATCTTATACTCGTAATCAAATACAAACTCTAACCTATTTTCTTTTTTTCCAAAAGCAATATAATATACATTATTTGCTATTATTGCGTTTTCGTTGAATTTTGTATTATAGACTGTACTATTTTTGTGTGATTCAAAATCTATTACATTGTTGGTCATAAATCACCTATTTTTTACATTTTTACATCATCGACTTCGATTGTGTGTTCCGCTATTAAAGTGGATAGTATTTCTGTTCGATCACTCAAGGTTTCGGAAAAAATTGTACAATCGGTATGACGTGCAATACAATAGTACACTTTTTTTCACGTTGAAATCATCACCGCCCTAAAGAGATGTGGTTTGCGATGTCACATATCTCGATCAGATTTTGAAATTTTCATAATACACCTACAAACATGCCATAACATCTATCTGAACAAAAAGCATAACTACCTTCACCGCTTGCTTCATTTTCATGAATCTTTTTCCCACAGTTTGAACACTCCAACCACCCATCGAATTCTTCATATTCTGCAGCAATTCCTGCTGTTGGAAACTGCTTTACGGATGGATCTACAATTTCTTTGGTGTGGATATTTTCACACCACCAATGTTGTTGTTTTCCCCAGATCGGACAATGATAATATCCACGAACAATCCGTAAATTTTTGTTATTTTTCACAAGGGCTTCGGACATTTCCTTGCATTTGCCACGATATTTCTGATAGTCAATCGTCATTTTCCTTACTCCATAGTACGCATAGATGCATCGATAGCTGCATCTGCTTTTTTCTGAATTTCTGGATGCTCATCATAGTCTGGAAGATACCTACGTGCAACCGCTGCCAGATCTACGAGTGCGTTAACTAACAGATCGTGATCGATTTTTAGGCGGTCAATCTCGACTTGTAACTCATCTTTCACCTTTAGGTATGATGTCTCCCTAACTTGGTCTGTTGGGTCAACTATTACATCTTCTTGGCGTAGATACCACCACATATACTCATCATCTATCCTACCACCTTCTTTCTCATTTAGCAAGTGTGAAATAGGAACATTGCATCCATCGGCAGTCAACTGTTCTTGCGTTGGCAGTGACCCATACACTTTTCGGAAGTATTCTCCATATTGGTCGTACTCGTTATATTCACAAGTCAGCACATATATTTTTACTCTTGTGTTCATTTCCATCATCCTCTCTTTTAACGTGATGTAGGTTGTCATTATTGTAACCAATTACGTTTTTGTTAAAAAATAAACACCAATGGAAAACACCAAAGACACTAAACTGAATATACCCAACAGCATTAATACCACTGTGATATTTTCAACAAGGTATGCGTATTTTTTATCAGTGCCCGCCGTAAAACCACGTCTCTTTAGGGCGGGGATATAAGGCGGTTGTTAATGACCACTATCAACCCGATAAGTCAAAACAAATTTTACCAAAAACACAAAAAACACTTGATAAATTAACAAAAATACAATATAATCACTAAATACATAAACAAAGAGACACACAATCAAATGGCAACAAAAACGTTAAAAGTTCGAGTTAAAGACAAACACATACCTGATCTTGAAAAACAAGCAAAATCGGTTAATTTTGTCTGGAACTACGTTAATCAGTTGTCGAACAGATCAATCAAAGAAAAAGGTAAGTTTCTTTCTACATATGACATCCATGAATATACCACTGGTGCATCAAAATTACTTGGTTTACATTCACAGACCATTCAGTTAGTAACCAAAGAATACGTAACAAGGCGAATTCAATTTAAAAAAGCAAAATTGGCATGGAGAAAATCATCCGGTGCACACAAATCACTTGGGTGGATTCCATTCAACACAGACGCAGCGGAATGGAAAAACGGACAAGTTTATTTTAATAAGAATTATTATAAAGTATGGGATTCATATGGGTTGTCTAAGTACACATTTAAATCTGGTTCATTTAACGAAGATGCACGTGGTCGTTGGTATTTCAATGTTGTTGTTGAAGTACCTGACACCAAGTCAGAAGGTACTGGATCAATAGGCATCGATCTTGGGTGTAAAACAGCTATTACCATCTCAGATGGACAAACATTAACTGGCAGACATTATCGTTCATATGAACAAAAATTAAAGATATCACAACGAGCAAACAAGAAGAAACAAACACAAAATATACATGCAAAAATTAAGAACAAAAGAAATGATGAATATCAAAAATTAACTACAAAATTAGTCAAAGAAAATTCAGCTATTTTTGTAGGAGATGTATCAAGTACCAAACTTGTCAAGACAAAACAAGCAAAATCAGTACTAGATGCTGCTTGGGGTAAATTCAAAACCATGTTGAAATACAAATGTGATAGCGCAGATGTGGTTTTTGATGTCATAGACGAGAAGTATACAACCGTAACCTGTAGTTGCTGTAAAAAGCGATCTGGTCCAAGTGGATTAGAAGGATTACGAATAAGAGAATGGGCTTGTTGTGAGTGCGGTATCACTCATGACCGCGACATTAATTCCGCAAAGAACATTCTCGCGCTCGGACATGAGCGTCTAGCTGTAGGAATCTCCGTTCTTTAGGACGGGGAGGATGTCAAATAGAGGGTGTAATTTTAATTCAACAAATAATTCTACTAACATATATACAGTTGATGATATTGGTGATATTAGAATTAAAGGAATAGTTCCAAGAATTGATCGTAGACCAAAAGATGTTTCTAAGTTATTGCACAAATTGTCCGATATGTATTTTAAAACTAAATTTGGAATAGCGTACCGCAGTAATTCTTTTTTCTGCACTGGAAATAAAAGTTTTGCATCTGATTATGGAAGCGTTTGTTTGATTTTCCCAATTGGTGATTTTAATTTTTGTTGGTCGCCTGCAGTTCATGATTTTTACAGTCCAAGTTTAAATGATGTATATGAACGTCATGAAATTGATTGTATTATTGCTGTTGAAAATGAGTTTGATGTGCGAATGGAGTATGATGGTTCTTGGATTGATAACGTTACTAATGAATATTTGGGATACTTTGAAGGGGAAATAATGCACGAAATTGTAGAAAATGAGTTGTTTAAAAAAATATCAACGTACATGGATAAAAAAGAATACAAAAATACGGATTTGAGTGCTGCGATTTTATCTGGAAATGAGATAATGCTTTCTTGTAAAAAAGCGTTTTTAGTAGATATGCCAAAAGAAGATATGGGGTATTTTTTCGATGATTTAAAAAGGATGATTAGGGGATAATATAAATGACAAGCAAATTAGAAGAAGTTTTTAATTTAGAATCGATAGAAATGGAAGTTACCAAGAAAATAGATTTGCCAGATAAAACTACCAATAAGATTGAAGATAATATAGAAGCAGTTAACACATTAGACAAAATAGATTCTGCGTTGCCTATAGTCACTGGTCTAGAAGGTTCAGATAAAGAGTTAGATGAAATAGCAGACTTGGCTACAGATACTTTTAAAGATTTTAGAGATTTTGCGATGAATTCAGATCCACGTGTTGCTGCTCAGGTTATGCAAGCAGCGTCATCACTTTTAGGTCATGCAGTGGCTGCAAAAATAGCAAAAGTTGATAAAAAATTGAAAATGATTGATTTGCAGTTGAAAAAAGAAAAATTGGATTCTCAACTCAAAAAAGGCGAAGAAGGTGAAAAAGAAGTAAACGGTACGGCAATGGATAGAAATGCTATTTTGCACGAGATATCTTTGATTAAAAAGAACACTTAAACACAAAAAATAGTAAATACAAAACAAAACGCTAAATACAATTATTACATTTGTATTAACAGGAGTTATTTATGTTTAAGCCTTTTTTATCTTACATGGAAGAATACGAGAAAAAAACATACAATTTTCGTATAAAAATTGCAAATTATGAGTTGACAGAAGAAGTGGTTGACAAAATCAAGCATGCGCTAAATCGATATGATTTGGTGGAAATGGGAGATTTGAATAGATTGCCACTTAGAACAACAGATGAAAGTTTTCCTTATTTTAGAACGCCAGAAATCGTTCAGTTTGATGTATCTTTAAAATATCCATGTATTCCAGAAGAAGTAAAAGAAACTTTAGCGTATCAAGCAAGAATACCACAAGCATCCGTTGTTGTTATTCGACAATCAATGATCGAAGATGAAGAAAACATGCTTACTGACGAAATAGAAGATGCTCAAGATTACGTTGGTGAAAATAGATTAAACAAATTAAAGGAATTAAAAAAACGCAAATATGATTTTTCTGATAAATCTTTGGCTGATCAAAAAGCAGAAACGACAAATGATTTAGAAGTAGGAAAATTAGGACCAGTATCTGGTAAAGTTCATGATTCATTAACAAAAAAATATGATAACAAAGACGCAACAAATAGCCCATTGACAGCAAGCCCAAGGAGAAAAGCAAATGCCAAGTAAATCTAAAAAACAAGAACGTTTTATGGCAGCTGCTGCTCATAATCCGAAGTTTGCAAAAAAAGCTGGAATTCCTGTGAAAGTTGCAAAAGAATTTTTCAAAGCAGACCAAGAAAAAAAGAATATTAAAGAATCCATTGGGACTAGGTTCACTTCTTATACTTTAGAAAATTTAGAAAAGATTTTAGACGTTTATCCACAAGAGGCAAGAAAGTTTATATCTAGTGGTGGAAATGAAATGGCAAGTGATCTTTATAATGATATTTATGATTTTTTGAGAAATACTAAAAAACTGTCAAAAGAACATATCATGGGAATGAGAGAGCCAACTGACAGATTTATTAAAAGTTTCGTATACAAGCAAATTAAATCTGCGCCTGATTTGTTTAATAAATTTAGAAGAGTGGAATCACAGGAAGAAGAGGCAATTAACGAAATATTTGAAATGTATCCACAAGAAGCACAGCGTTATCGCAACACTAAACAGATCAAGCGTGATGGAGAACTATATCGTCATCTTTTTGAATACTTTGCAAAATCAGGATCGATGCCTTATAACATGATAGATGATGAATATTCCGATGATACGTATCGGTGGATTATTGGTAAATTGGAAGGTGAATCTGCTTTGCATAACAATGGAGAAGATTTTTCAGAAGTAGTAACTATTGAAGAATCAATGAAAGAGGAAATTCTTATGGAAAAGGATATTAAAAAACAGTTATTAAATGCGCTTACTGCAATTGGGTACACTGAAGGGTTTGATTTTGATTTCGTAAGAAATGATCATTTGTTAGTATATGGCGGATCAAAAGAAGTAAAGGTGGCACATGATGCAGCAAAAAGCAAAGGAATATTGCTTAGTGTTATTAAAAAGAGTGCAGATGGAACATTGTGTGGATATGAATTTGATACAATTGGTGATGAAATTGATGATCAGGAAGAAATAGAAGAAGAAATTTTAATGGAAAAAGATGAAAACTTGAATGGTACAATTAATGATGTGCTTAGTAGGGTTGGTCTTTTAGAAGGTGATGATTATGATTTTGTGACTGATCAATTAATGGTGGTTTTTAGTGAAGACACTGTTAGAACAGTTGTAGATGCATTGGACGAGCATGATATAGAAGTTTCACCGTTGCGTCGTAGAGGTAGAGGAATTGTTCTTAGATATTCTGAAAAATTAAATAAATTATCAGAAAGTGAAATTGTTGTTAAAATCAAGATACCAGACGAAAACAAAAATAGTTGGCTAGACGATTTTGATGAAGAGCTTGCTGATTCTTATGCGGAAGATGCAATCGATTATGGATACAATTACGGTGACGAAGCCCAAGAGTATGAAGATGAATGTGTCGATGGTCAATGTGATTTAGATACATACTATGATGAAGATGAATATTATGATGAAGATGAATGTGTCGATGGTCAATGTGATTTAGATACATACTATGATGAAGATGAATATTATGATGAAGATGAATATTATGATGAAGATGAATGTGTCGATGGTCAATGTGATTTAGATACAGAGTTCGAAGTTGACGTGGACAATAGCTATGACAATTTGAATGATTTGCTTGCTTTGTCGGGTATTAGACCGATCACAGTTAAAGAAGATACCGAATACTATTCGCCAGATCACTATGATAATGAACCTAACCCAAAAAAATATATGGATATTCCAGATATGCAAGAAAGGGGAAACGATTTAAATCGTCCAAAAAATATGTATAAACACAGTTATAAACAGGGCGATAACCCGATAACGATGCGTAAAAAATCAAAAGATAAATTGGCAAATGTAAAAGATATTAAAAGGAAATGATTAATGAAAACGGTAAAAGAGTTTAAGGAATATTTACCAGCTAATTTTTTATCAGAAGATTATCCTGTTTCTGCAAGTAACTATGGGGGATTTAATGTTGATACTTTAAGTCCCATTAGTGGAAATAACATTCCTTGGACTCGCCCAGACCCTACCAAAACGGTAGATGGTAAACGTGAGCTTTTTCCTGGTGATCCTGTAAAAATTGTAAATCCAAAAGAGTTTAATTTTGGTACAATAGGAAGAGTTCAGAGAACTGAGAAAGATCATTCTATTGTTGTTGTTCGTTTTAAAAATGACAAAATTTATTCTTATTCTTGGAAAGATGTAGAGTACTACGATTTGGGTAAAAAAGATAATACTAAAAATGATAAAGATAAAGAGCTTTATAATTTGAAAGTTATGTCTGGTATCATTAACCCGAATAACACAGAAACTCCAAACAAGGACGATGATTAATCATGACAAAAAAAGCAACTGATAAAATTCATAATTGGCACACTTCTGCTGTCCCACCAACAACAATGTTGCCGACAGTTGGGCAATATTATGATTTGTATCGTTTGGGTTTGGTTATGGCATCTGTTGGTAGAGAAGACGATACAGGAATTCAAACGCGTGGTGCATGGGAAGATAAACCAGTTGTCATTGCTTATACTGACGCAGATGCAGAAATAATAAATAAGACAATAAAGAAGATGGGATTACCTAGTATAAAAATTACAACTTCAAAAAGCAAAGAACCAGACGATACACACAAAATTAGTCCACTTCCTTTGTTTAAAGAAACTCCAAGAAAATCATAGGTGATAATATGCCACTGCCTGAACTTAGTTTAGTCAAAGAACCATTTAAAAAGGAAAATTATACAAAAGATCAATTAGTAGAATTGGCACTTTGTTCGGATAGAACTACAGGACCAATGCATTTTTTGCTTAATTATTTTTATATTATTCATCCTACAAAGGGAAGAGAGATAATAAAACCATTTCCATACCAGTTAGGTTTGTTGGATGCAATGAGCAAACATAGATTTTCGATTAATCTATTAAGTCGTCAATTGGGAAAATGTGTTTGTTATGATACTTATGTTAAAGTTAGAAATAAAAAAACTGGAGAAATTATGGAAATACAAATTGGTGATTTTTTTAACTTAGTTAAAAAGGATAATGGGCATGTTGTTGAGTGATTTGTTCGAGTCTCCATTACCAGATGAATGGGACAAAACCGTATTTTCTAATAAAACATCTTTTAAAAATAGATTGGAATATCTATTAAAAAATGCACAAAAATTAGGAAAAGGAAGTAGTAGAATAGCCGTTGAAATTCCATATAATGGAAGAATGACTGTTTTAAAAGTTGCTTGTAACAGAAAAGGTTTAGCTCAAAATTTTGCAGAAGCAAATGTGTTAGGGGACATATATGCTCCGTCACATCTTATACCTTTAATCGACTATGATACGGGAAACGGAAATACGGTGTATTGGATTCATACAGAAAAAGCAGAAAAAATGACTTCTGGTTTTTTTAAAAATTATTTTGGAATAGATACTGCCGATTTTGCTAATTGTTATGCGTATAGATTTAGGAATACCCGCTATATCATGCTAGAACCTGATATATTTAATGACTTGCGACAAAAAGACATAGATAAATACAATTTAGTTAATGAATATTTAGATGTTATTCATGAATTGAAAGAAAACTTCATGGTAGACCCACGTGAGTTTATAGCATATGATAATTGGGGAGTTTTTAATGATGAACCAGTTATTATTGATGTTGGGTATACTGATGAAAGCAAAAAAGCATATGGGCATTAAATATGGTAAACATAGCGGATGTCACTGAAAAACCAGAATTATCTAAACTGTTAGATTTGGTTCACAGCAAGTGTTCTGATGCGTTTAGATCATTTCTTAGGGGTGGAACAGTTTTATATCGAGGTCACGTAGTATCGACCGATAAGTGTGGTTTTGAAATTCGTCCACAGGACTATAAAAGAAAAAGCAAATATACTGCAAATTATTACACAGTGTTATTGTCGCAATTGCCATCTTTTGCGAATTATCCACCGAGAGATAAATCGTTAATATGCACAACAGATTTTGAAATAGCAAATGGATTTGCTCGTGATTTGGATGAAAATTTGTATGTTGTTTTTCCGGTAAATGGGACAAAAATAGGCATAGCAAATGCGCCAGATTTATGGTTGGTACGTGATAAGTCATTATGGTATTTTTCAGAAAAAATGGAAAGATATTTTGGTGGTGTATGCTTAGATACATATGAAAAACAATTAGCTCTTGAAAAATTTAATAATACGGGAACTGTGTATAAAAAAGCGGTAGAAACATGGAATCCAGAATTGTTTGGTTTTGAGTTAAAAACCACATCGCAATTATATAATAATTCTGTTTCTCAAAATACGGAAGTGTGGTTCTCGAACAATGCATACATGATCAGGTATAATAGTTTAGAAAAATATAGGAGATAAAAATGTTTGCGTCTATTAAAAAAGCAATAAAAGATATGTTAACAGAAAATGATAATAGTACTTACTGTTTGGCTAGAGTTGCAGCAGCATTGGCAATTATTGCATTTATGGCTGGTACGGCTTATGACATGTCCATTCATCATAGTTTTATGTATACTAATTTTGCAAATGGTATTATGCAAATTTTGGGCGGTGGCGGAGCAATGATAGGAATGAAACAATTTACAAGTGGAACAAAACAGTGATTGATGATTTTAAAAAATTTGTATCAATTGAGGATTTAGACGATTGGGAAGTCATGACAGATTCTGGGTGGCATGATTGCTCTGCTATCGGTGAAACTGTGCCTTATCAAATTTATAAACTAGAATTGAATAATGGTATGAGTTTAAAATGTGCGGATACACATATAGTTTTTAAATACCCAACATTTGTGCAAGTATATGTTACAGATTTGCAGATAGGTGATAAAATTATTACAGAAGATGGATTTTCTGAAGTAAAAATATTAGAAAAAACAAATGATTTTGAACATATGTTTGATATTCAAGTCGACCACGACGATCATAGATATTATACAAATGGAATTCTTAGTCACAATACAACAATTGCTGCTGGATATATATTATGGTATGCCATGTTTGTGCCAGATTCAACTATATTGATTGCTGCACATAAATATGCTGGTGCATTGGAAATTATGGGAAGAATTAGATTTGCTTATGAGAACGTACCAGATTATATAAGAGCAGGGGTAAGAACTTATAACAAAGGTTCGATTGATTTTGACAATGGATCAAGAATTGTATCAGCAACCACTACAGAAAATACCGGACGTGGTATGTCGATTACGTTGTTATATTGTGTTTCTGGAAAGACTGTTGTTACTGTTCGAGATAAAATTACTAAAAAAATAAAAACAATTCCGATAGAAGAGTTATATCGAGATTTGAAATATATTTAATTTAAATATACTACTAAATAGCATAATACTGCGTTAACTGTAAGGAGAAGGTTATGAAATATAAAAAAATGTTAAATGAGGATTTTAAAACAGCAAGGGTCAAGTTTGAATTGCAAGGATATGAACCAGAAGATATTGATATTGCCTTTGATGCGTTTAAAAGATTAAAAAATAGCAATGTTATTACAAAAGATGAAGCTAATATTGATTTATGGGCAAACAAAAGATTATCTGAATTGTTGACTTTTATTCGTGATAAAGAAAAAATACTTGAAAAAAACAAAGAAGAAAAAAGAATTTGGAATGAAGAACGTGCAAAATATATTGTTGTTGATGATAACGAAACATATAAAGCATTAGTGCCGTGTTCTGAATTGGCATCTTTGAAATATGGTAGTAAGAAATGGTGTTGTTCGTGGCCTACAAATTCAGAATTTAATGCTTCGTTTTGTTCTGAGGTAGTTATTATTTTTGTAACAATAAAATCGACAAATGACAAATATGCATTGATTACTGTTGATCGGGAGATTCCGTCTACATATGTAGAAATATGGGACGAAAATAATAAATATATTGATTCTAGTACTTTTACTGCAAGAACAGGGTTGAATGCTATTGATATAGTCAACAAAACTAAATCAAAATTTCCTGAAATAATAAATTATAAAATACGATTAAAAAACCATTTCGTATCCAACGGAATTCCAATTCCGAAATTTACCGAATACGAACATGAGGATAGGCTTCCAGAGGATGATGAAAGCGAAATAGCAAAAAATCCTCTTGCAGCTGCAGCCTATGTTATGAAAGTTCTTAATCGTTTAGGAGTTGAAGTTCCTGACGTTTTCAAAAGATCAATACTGTCTGACAAGATGGCATATAGAATGTTTACCAACTATGGTGGTCATTTTTGATAGTTTTACAGCACCGTTGTTATCAGTATCCGCAGTAATACTGCGGATATAATAACCACTATCAAACCAATAAGTCAAAACAAATTTTACCAAAAACACAAAAAAACATTTGACTAAATGTAATATAATCACTAAATACATAAACAAAGAGACGCATAATGGCAACAAAGACGTTAAAAGTTCGAGTTAAAGACAAACACATACCTGATCTTGAAAAACAAGCAAAATCAGTTAATTTTGTCTGGAACTACGTTAATCGGTTGTCTCACCGATCAATCAAAGAAAAAGGTAAGTTCCTTTCTACGTATGACATCCATGAATATACCACTGGTGCATCAAAATTACTTGGTTTACATTCACAGACCATTCAGTTAGTAACCAAAGAATACGTAACAAGACGAATTCAATTCAAAAAAGCAAAATTATCATGGAGAAAGTCATACGGTACGCACAAATCACTTGGGTGGATTCCATTCAACACAGGCGCAGCAGAATGGAAAAACGGACAAGTTTATTTCAACAAACAATATTATAAAGTATGGGATTCATATGGTTTGTCTAAGTACACCTTTAAATCTGGAAGTTTTAACGAAGATGCACGTGGTCGTTGGTATTTCAATGTTGTCGTGGAAGTACCTGACGCCAAATCGGAAGGTACAGGTTCTATAGGCATCGATCTTGGATGCAAAACAGCTATTACCACATCAGATGGACAAACATTAACTGGCAGACATTATCGTGCATATGAACAAAAATTAAAGATTTCACAACGAGCAAACAAAAAGAAACAAACACAAAATATACAC
>JAEHJW020001635.1_pt1 | contig 16357 bp, 18 predicted proteins | sample 9271431 | NCBI WGS metagenome assembly JAEHJW02 | reverse complement strand
TGTTCGATGTGGGCCTGTTCTTGACCTCGACAGGGGCAGGCGGCCCCGATGCCGCCGATCAAAACACGCTCCACGTCGCCGATCTCACGAAGATCGTCAACACGCTAGGGGATGTGCCCCAGGTCGGAGCTGGCTCCTACATCGTCGTCGGCATGCCACCGGCGCTCGAGGGACACCTGGTCGTGGCCATGTCCGGAAGTTCTGGATCCGGCACCGTCACGCTCGCCGACAACCTGATCAACTCGATCGCCGTCAATACCCCGATCTGGCAGGTCTTGCAGACCGACGATCAGCTTCTGTCGGCCATCATCGCCGCTCAGACGCACTACAGCACCTATCGGCCGCGCCTGGTTCGCTACACGATCGAGATCGTTGCCGGCCAGGATACCTACACGCTGCCAAGCGACTGGATCGAGCCCGACCAGGAGTCCCTGGACCAGGCGATCGGGTCGCGATCAAACGCATCGGCGATGGGTTCGTACTACAACTTCACCTATGACCTTTCCAACAGCTACGCCCTGACCGGGTTTGGCTCGGCCATTACCTTCGGGCCCTCGGCGTTCTACCAGTACAGCCCGATCTTCGGCGACATCAACGACAACCCCAACAGCGGCATCGCGACGAACAACCAGCCGCTCGTGCTGATCTTCCAGCGCGAGACTCCCCCTAGCCTCGTCGTCGAGCCGATGCCCAGCGGTGACACGAGCTGGGATATCTTCTACCGGGCGGTCTATCCGGCGCCGACGCCCACCGCCGATTTCGTCGTTCGCCAGGAGGACGTGCCGTATGTCCTCGAGTGGGCCAAGGGGCTGCGCTATCTGGCTCTGGCCGCAACCCGGGCGGGCCTCTCGAGTCTCAAGGCCGGGGGGATCGAGGCCAGCTATGTCAAGAGCGCAGATCAGTACCAAGCCCTGGCCAAGGCCGCCTTTGACATCTTCAACCAGAACCTCCGGGATATCCCGTTTGCGGCGCAGGGTTAACGATGGACGAGCAGCCGATCATCACGGCGTCGGCGCAGACCTACACCAATAGGGCGGCATTGCGGCTGGCTGCGGCCACCTGTGCCTGTGGATCGCCGGCGTTCGGACTCGTCAGCGTGAGCTTGTCTGGCAAGGCGGTCACCGTGCGTTGCCAGGCTTGCGGGCGGCTGCGGCAGACCGCCCTGGAGAACACCTGAGCCATGCCGAGTCTTGCCTACCTCCTGGCGCGCTTCGCCGAGACCGTCACCGTCACCCGCCAGGTGTCTGGCCTGCTCCTCGTCTTCTCTGCGCCCTTCGTGGCCGGCAACCAGATCTCGCTCTTGGTCAACAACACGGCGATCGCCCCGGTGGATTTCACCACCGACAGCCCGACGACGCTCGAGGCCTTGGCCTCAGCCATTGCGGCGGTTCCGGGCGTGCAGTCGGCTATCAGCGACGGCAACCTCACGATCACGGTACAGCAGGCGCGTTCGGTCGCCATCACGAACGTGCTGGTAGCGGGCGGAGCCAGTCAGCCAACGGCAAGCCTGACCGGAGGCTGGATCAACGGTGCCGCCATCCCGAATCCGCCCCAGGCCCTCGTCGTTTCGGCAACCGTGCAGCCGCTATCGGGGCACGATCTCTTGATCCTGCCCGAGGGCGAGCGCACCACCGAACGAATCTGGCTCTACACCGACACAGAACTACAGACCGCCAGCGGAGCACAGGGGACCACGCCCGACGTCGTGACCTGGCGGGGGATTCAATACCAGGTGCAGCGGGTCGATCGCTGGCAGGAGACCGCCTTGGCTCATTTCCGGGCGATGGCCGTGCGGATCCCCCAGCAGATGGTGGGCGCATGAGCTTCTTCGCGGCCTTCTCCGGCACCGCCATGGCGGCCCTGGCGCTGCGCCTCTTGGATCTCCTGGCTCAGCGGCGCCGCGAGCGCATCGAAGACGCCATCACCAGGGAACTTGAGACGGAACTCCTGGACGACCCGCCCGACGAGCCGGCCACTGCGCCGCAGGGCGTCCCCTTTACCGCCGTACCCAAGCGCAGCGACGGCTTCGTTCCGCGGATCGGCTTGACGGTGATCTGCCCCTGCGGGGCGGTGAGCGTCCGTCACTACGCCGTGAGACGCCAGACCGTCGCGCCGGTATGCCCCATCTGCGGCTGTCAGGGCAAGCCGGTCGAGATCGAGGTGGAGTAGATGCCTGCGCCCTCCGATCCCGTCCTGCAGGCGTTGCGCCAGTGGATCCTCGCCGCCACCGGCCTGCCGGACAACAAGGTGATCCTGGCCTATTTCGGTGGCGCTCAGCCCGAATGGCCCTACGTCACCATCGATCCGTACTTCCAGGTCCGGCCGACGAACCCCTACGAAGACGAGATCATCCAGGGCGACGGTGATACCGCCACCCACATTCACCGCGACGTGTTGACTTGCGCGGTCAACAGCTACGGCGATGTGCGGATCGGAGACGGTCTTGCGGCGGCCCAGGCGGCTTATCGCGGCGTGGCGGCAGCAGCAATTCGTGACGCCCTGAACACCGCTGGGCTCGGGCTCATCGACCGGGGCCATCTCGAGCACCTGAACTTCGTGATGGAGACCGAGTTCTGCGAGCGCTACCAGTTCGAGGCCACCTTCAACCTGGTGACGACCACGACCGAGGAGATTCCCGCCATGGCTGAAGCCAGCCTCACCGGGACGCTCGCTGCTCCTGAGGGTTCGACGACCGTCATCACCGACACCATCACGCCCTAACCCGGCCCCATCGAAGGCGATCTGTCTGGTCGCCTGATTCCGCGCGACCAGAGGAGGACACATGGCCAACGTCTCTGACTTCATCGCGATCAGCGTCAGCCTGGTCGCCACGGCGGTACAGAGTCCCGCCTTCAACACCCTACTCGTGCTGGGCACCAGCACCCCGGCGGTCAGTTCGGCAACGGCCCCCAATAGCTATACGAGCCTGTCCGCAGTGGCGACCGACTACCCGAGTTCAACCTCGGAGTACAAGGCCGCCCAGGCCGCCTTCGCCCAGAGTCCAGCTCCCCAAAGCATCAAGATCTACAAGGCCCCCGCCGTCGTGGCCGGCGTCAGTACCTTGACCGTGGGCGGCACCGAGCACACGGGAGACGTCCTGTCGGCCACGATCAACGGCGTGACCTCGACCTATACCGTGCAGGCTGGTGACACCACGCTCGCGGACGTGGCGACCAACTTCGCCGCCAAGATCACCTCGGACCACACAGCGATCGGGGACCTGGCCTCGGCCAGTTCCGGCGGCACGGACGTCATCACGATCGACGGCACGCTCGGCTACGACCTCTCCGTCACGGCCAACCCGGTGACCGGCGCGGGCGCCACCACGACCCTGGCTGCGGCCGTCACCACGGCGTCGGTGACCCTGGCGGGTGACCTGAATGCCCTGCTGCTCGTCGATCCAGCCTTCTACTTCGTCGCCATCACGACCGACCTCTACTCGATCGCCAATGTCTACAACCTCGCGGGCTGGATCGAAGCCAACAAGCGGCTCGCACTAGTACAGGCGGGTGACTCGGGAATCCTGGATCCGAACAGCACCACGGATGTCGCAAGCGTGATCAAGACCTACACCCGCACGCGCGTCTTCTATCACGCGTCGGCCAAGGCCAGCGAGTATCCGGACGTCGCCCTGATGGCCAACCGCTCCACGTATCAGCCAGGCCAAACCATCTGGGGCTTTGTCTCCCTGGCTGGCGTCACCCCGGACGCCCTCACCGAAGCGCAGATCCAGACCTGCCGCGGCGTGATCGGAACCTCGAGCGGCAAAGGCGTGTTCACCTACACGACCACCGCAGGGGTTGCCATGACCGACCAGGGCGTGGACCCCGCCTTCCATTGGTTCGACCAGACCTGGGGCATCGACTGGCTGGAGGCGACCGTCCAGGACGACCTCCTGACCCTCTTTGCCCAGGCCAGCCAGGCCGGGCGCAAGATCCCCTACACGGATGCAGGGGCCTCGCTGGTGTCGGCCACCATCTACAAGAGCCTGGACAAGGGCATCACCGCTGGAGTGCTGGCGAACGACGGCAGCGCGAAGGTCACGATCCCCACGGTCGCGAGCCAGAGCGCCACCAACCAGTCCATGCGCTACTTTGCCGGGATCACCTTCACGGCGAACCTCGCGGGTGCCATCCAGGGCGCGGCCATCCAGGGCACGCTCGTCGCCTAGTTCCGAAAGTCCAGGGCCCGGTAGCTAGCCGGGCCCTTCCCTGTTTGGCCTGCGCGCCGGAAAGGACACCGCCATGCCCAGTTCAGCGACTTACGACGTCGCCAAGGTTACGGTATCGGTCAACGGCGTGCTCATCGAGGGCTTTGCCGAAGGCAGCAAAGTCCGGTGCGGTCGCGACGTGGACACATGGCAAAAGAACGTCGGCACCGATGGGACCGTGGCCCGCGCCCGCAACAACGACATCGGCGGGAAGATCACCATCAGCCTGCAGCGCACCAGCCTGTCGAACGATGTCCTCTCGGCGCTGGCGCTCCTCGATGAGCTAACCGGCGCCGGCCAGGCTGCGGTCGTCGTGATGGACCTGCTCGGCACGACGTTGTGGAAGAGCTCGGACGCCTGGGTCACCAAGCCCCCGGAAGAGGAGTTCGCCACGCAGATCACCACCCGCGAGTGGATCTTCGATTGCGGGCATCTCGACTGGTTCGAGGGAGGTAACGTCTAGTGGCTCGGGAAAGCACCACCGTGACCATCGCCGGGGTCGAGTACACCATCACCGATCCACCCGCTCCGCGCGCACTGAAACTCGCCCTCGAGATCGCCAAGCTCACGCGGTCCACCGCACCGTCGACCGGCTGGTGCGCGGCCAAGCTCGAGGATGGCTCGGACTGCGGTGGCAGGGGAGTGGCGACTGGGCCCGATGGCTTGGCGCGCTGCGCGGGCCATGCCAAAGAGAAGGACACCTGGCCCGAGGCCCAGATCGACATGGGCGCGACCGCTGCGTTCTTGGTGGGCGGCATGGAGACCGCCGAATCCATGGCCCTGCTCAAGGACCTGGTATCCTGCGTGACGGTTCCCGGCGTGGGGCAACTGGACGGCAACAAGTTCGAGGTCCACTTCACGATCGAGCATCTCCCGAACCTGCCTGAATTGGTCAAGGAGGTGCTGGAGCGCAACTACCTCCCTTTCATTCGCGCCACGAGCGCTCTCGAGCCGAAGGGCTGACCCGCAAGAAGGCCGCAGAGATTGTGATCCCGCCGGATCTGCCCTGGCTCATCTGGCGGATCTGGGCCCGGGGTCGCGCCACGCTCGAGGAGATCGAGACGCACTGGAGCCTACTCGACGTGCTCAGGGCGAACGATGCCCTGGACATCCAAGACGAGCTCGACGCCATGTCCGAAGCGGCGCGCATGCGGGAGCTATTCGGGACCGCGGGGAAATAGCACTTGGTCGCTGGCGGCCGGTCGGGTATCATCTCCATGTGCCCATCGTCATGGCGATTGCCCTTGTTCTCGGGGGCGTGATCGAACTGGCCGAGAACATCGGCTGGCCGGTGACGCTCCTGGGGATCGCCGCCCTAGCCCTGGCAGTCTGGCAGATGCTGACTGCGGCGAGGCGTCCTCCGGTCGTGTTGCCGCCGGTCACGATCCGGGTTGCCGAAACCGGGCCACGGTGCATGCACTGCGGGCGCCGGGCGACCAAGCAGAGCCGCGATCGGCTGTTTACCTGGTGTGATGAGTGCGCCGGGGCGGACGACGTGCCGATCGGCACCCCTTTGCTCGTGGCGCCGCCCTGGCGTTTTGGAGATTCGGCCTGGCGCCAGGGAGATGGGACTCCGCCTTGGCAGCCTAACGCCTGACGCACAGGAGGCCCCGATGAATTACGATTCCTTCGGGGCCCTGGCGGCCGAGTTCGGGAAGATGGCCAAGCGGGCCCCTGCGGCCTCGGGTTTTGCCGTCAAGCACGGTGCCGAGTCCCTGGCCAGGGCAGCCAAGAGCAAGCTGGGGACATACCAGCAGGGCTGGCCCCAGCTCAAGGAGTCCACCCAGCGCGAGCGCACGCGGTTGGGGTTCACGGCCAACGACCCGCTATTCCGATCAGGCCAACTCCAAGCGGCGATCCAGGCCACCTCCGAGGGGGATACGGCCTTTGTCGGCGTAACCGAGGGCCGGACAACGCTCCATGATCGCGATCGCGACGTCGATGCTGCCCTGGTGATGGCGGTCCAGGAAGTCGGTAACGAGCGCGTGCCGGCCCGCCCGGTCTTCGGTACGGTCGTCGCTGACGACCTCGAGCGAATCTCGGACGCCGTGGCCATCGAAACCCTCGCCCGGATCGGGCTCATCTCGGAAGAGGGCGCTCCGCCCGAGCGCTAGGTCCTCCTTAAAAACTTGGCGGATAGCCCCCTTTGAAGTGGAGCCTATCCTCCCTGATTTCTTTGTTCGATTCCCGCAGGCCAGGAGGTAGTCACCCATGCCACTGGTTCGCAAAGTCGGGATCGAATACACCGCCAAGGGCAATCTCGAGAAGACCCTCAAGGGCTTTGCCACCAGCCTCAAGACCGCCCACACCCTGAGCGAGAAGTTCCGCACTTCGATCGCCACGCTCGGCAGCCAGAAGACCTTGGCCGGGCTCGACAAGACGGTCGCCGCGATCGACAAGATCGCCGCCGGGGTCAAGGCGATCAAGTCGGTCCAGGTCAAGCTCGTCAGCGAGCAACAGAGCCAGACCAAGGCCACGCTCGACACCCTCAAGGCGCGAAAGGCCGAGGCCCAGGCGCTCAAGGCCGAAGAACAGGCCATGCAAGCCATGGCCAAGGGCGAAGAACAGCAGGCCCGAAAAAAGGACCAGGAGGCCAACAAGGAGCGCCAGCGCGCCCGCCAGCGCGCAGAGTGGCGCAATCAGGCCGCCAGGGCCGAGCAGCAGGCGTACGAGGCCCGACTACGGCGTGAGCGCCAGCTTACTAGGCAGTTCGCCCGGGACAACCAGCGAGCGCTACAGGAGATCCGCGCCCGCGATCGCGTCCAAGCCAAGGCCGATCAGGCCGAGGCTCGCCGGATTGCCAGGCTGAACCACGAGCGTAGGGAGGCCCGCACCACCCTCTTGACCCTCGGGACGGGCTCCTACTGGCAGGCCGGGCAGATGGTCGCAGGCGGCCTGGGCGATCTCGTGAACAACGAGGCCATGCGCCACTATCTGATCGAAAAGCAGGGCCTGGTCAATATGGGCCTTGGCAGGCAACAGACGGCCCAGGCCATCGCCGCCGGTCGACAGATCAGCTATAGCGGCATCCAGGGCCTGAGCCACGCCAACGAGATCGACCTGGTCAAGGACGCGATCTTGACCTTCGGCAAGAACCCCAAGACGGGCAAGCTCTCGAGCGAGGCGCTGAGCCCGGCCACCTTGCGGCAGATCGCCAAGTTCTCGGTAGCTGCGGGCACGACCTACGGCCTCAACAACGGCGAGGTCTACAAGGCCGCCAAGGTGGCAGAACTGCTGACACCAAACCAGAAGTACATCAAGGACCAGAGGACGGGCAAACTGCGGCTCATGACCGCAGCCGATCGAGCAGCGGCCTTCTCGCAGTCAATGAATCTGGAGTTCAAGGCGCTCGGTGGTCTCGGCGGAAAGGTCAAACCGTCCGAGCTCTATCAGTTCATGCGCCGGGCCAATGCCGCCAAGTACGGACTGACCCCCATGGGCCTCATGCACATGCTGCCCATTATCCAGGAGACTGGCGGTTCGGTGGCGGGCCGCCAACTCATGAGCGTGGAGCAGAATCTCGCCAACGGCCGCGGGCTCAGCTCGCCCGCCGCTAAGAACCTAATCGCCATGGGTCTGCTCAACCCAAGCATGGTTCATATCTCAAAGGCGGGAATTGTCAGCCAAGTGCAGGCCGGCGCCCTCAAGGGCGACAAGGAGTTGCGGGAGGATCCCTTCGCCTGGTACGAGAAGTACCTAGCCCCCAAGCTCAAGGGCAAGAGCATGGCCGAGGCCCAGCGGACGGTCTCGTCGATCCTAAACAACCGCACGGCCATGAGCCTGATCATGACCTACTTCGCCCAGGACGCCCGGATCCACAAGGACACCGCCCTGGCGGTGGGGGCGATGGGCGTCAACGCCTCCTATGTCGCCCTCCAGAAGAGCTATCCCATGGCGGTCAGGAATTTCGAGAAGGCCTGGCAGCGCTTGCAGGTCGATCTCGGAAGCACGATGCTCCCGACCATCACCAATGGCCTCAACGCCCTCGCGGCGGCGATCGAAGGCCTAGACAAGGCCGCCAGCAAGCACCCAACTCTTGCGAAGGGGGTACTCGGGGCCGGCGCTGCTGTCGGCGGCACCCTGCTCCTTGCAGGCGGCATCCAGGGGGCAAAAAGCGGAGTTCGGCTCGTTCGCAACGCCTTCGGGTTCGACGGAAAGGCGCTCGCCGCAGGAGAAGGTGCGGCCACGGCCGAGGCGGCCGTAGGGGGAGAGGCGAGCACTCTCCTGGCCGCTGGACTGGCCGCAGCGCCCCCAATTGCGGTGGCCGCCGTAGGTGCCGCTGCAGTCGCCGCCATAGCCGGTGGGCTTGATTACGCCATGACGCACGGCGGTCCGCAGTGGCTCGCTCGCCATCTCAGGTGGGCCGGCTCCGCGCCGTCTGGCGGACACCCGATCGTGCATCTCCCCGGCTGGAAGGCGTCCCGGGCGGCGGCAAAGCCAGCGTATGCGGGGCGCAATCAGCATCCCTCGGTGCGGATCTCTAGTTGGGGCCACATCCCCGGGGATCTCCAGCATGTCGCCATAGGGGCGTTCGGATCGCTCGGGCAAGTTGCGGGCCAGATCGTAGTAAATCAGACCTTCAACGGTCCTGCCGATCCCGACACCGTAGGACACCACACCAAAGAGGCGATCCGGCAGGCCATGGACGAGCACGCTCACTCGATGCTCCTCAACCAGCCCAGGATGCAATACTGATGGCCCTTGTCGTCATCACCTTCCCGGCTCCCTACGAGGCGCTGGTAGTCGACGCTACTACCTACGAGAGCCACGACCTGCAGTCGCTCGTCACCGAGCATCCGGTGGAGACGGGGTCGACGATCTCGGACAACATCCGCCCGCTCCCGCGCAGCTTGACGCTCGAGTGTCTGGTGAGCCCAAGCCCGCTCGGGAAGCAGTACCAGCCGACACTCTCGGTGAATGCCGCGAGCATCCCCGGGACACCAGCCACCGTGATCCGCAACGACACCGCAACCCTGGGCATCGCGCAGGAGCTCAACGCGATCACAAGCTTTTTGGGCGTGAACCTTTCCCTCCTTGAGCCCCGCACCTGGAAAGGTCAGGTTATCTGGGAGGGGACCACGCCGATCGTCGGCGGCACGCCCATCTGGCTTCCAAATGGAACCCCCGAGCCGTATCGCGTGAACTCCGCCTATGTCCGGCTCTACGCGGCGTGGCTGAATGGATCCGCCCTCGCCGTCACCACCGACCTCGCCACGTATCCGGCCATGGCCATTGCCAACTTGTCGATCCCGCGTCGGTCCGGGCTGAACGCGAACCTGTTCTTCACCGCGACCCTGCACGAGATCCTCTATGCCACGGCGCGGACGACCTCGGTACCCAAGAGCGCGATCAAGGACACCCGGACGCAAGACGCGATGACCAGTCGCGGGCACCAAGGGCAAAAGCCGCTCACGCAAGCGACCGCGACCTACAAGAGGGGCTAGCCATGGCGCAGTGGATCGTCCCGATCGCATCGCTCCAGGCGTTTGACAGCATCGATGTCGCGCTCTCGGGTGTCGCCTACCGGCTGCAGTTCTACTGGAATGGCCGCGACGGATCGAACAACCCAGCTGGTGGATCTTGGAATCTCTCGCTGCTCGACACCTCGGACAATCCGATCGCCACCGGGATCAAGCTGGTGCTCGGTGGCTATCTGTTGGCGCCATTCGCCCTCGAGAATCCGCCCGGCAATCTGTTCTTGGTCGATCAGAGCGGGCAGGATCTCGACCCCGGCTTCGGCGATCTGGGGTCGCGCGTCCTCATGGTCTATGACGACCTGGGGGTTGCATGAGCCTCGCCCCGCATGCGCTCTTTGGGCGCACCGCCAAGATTGCCATGGGGCCTGCGGGAGGACCGGAGGGCTCGGGTCTTGAGTGGGACATCACTCCGACGACGGGCCTCCGGATTCGCTTCGAGGTCAAGAAGACCGGCGATGCCACCCCCAATGACGCCCTGGTTACGTTCTACAACCTGTCCGAGCCGCACCGCAACTTTGTCGACTCCTACGACAAGGCCACCTGGGCGATCCAGCTCTTTGCTGGCTACCAGGACACCGGCAACAACCTCCTGTTCAGCGGATCCATGGAGTTGGCCTCCAACCTCAAGGCTTCGGTCTCGAAGGCTGGCCGGATCATGCTGCACTACAAGCAGGGCCCGGACTGGATCACCCAGATCCACGGCAAGGACGGGGTCCGGAATTACCGCTCCACCGTCATGGCCAAGAGCTTCAAAGCCGGCGTAAGCCAGCGCTCGGTGGTAGAGGAGATCGCCAGGGCGCTTGGCATGACCCGGAAGTCGATCAAGTTTGACGCCATCCCGGAGACCGCCGTCCTGCAGAACGGCATCGCCCTGTGCAAGCCTGCCCGCGACGAACTCGACGCCATCTGCAACCGCTTCGACGCTCGGGCGTCGATTCAAGACGGCGTGCTGCAGATCGTCCCCCGTGGCAAGTCCCTGGATCTCGAGGTCTTTGTACTGTCTCCGCAGACGGGCCTTATCGGATCGCCAGAGCGCACCGAAGTCGGCGTGCGGGTGACGAGCTTGCTCCAGGGCGGGATCAATCCCGGGCGGCTGATCGAGATCCAGAGCCAGTACCTATCGGGGCTCTACATCGCCGAGAACGTGGAGCACGTCGGAGATACCTGGGAGTACTCCTGGTACACCACCGTCGACTGCGTCAAGGCCTAAGGAGGCGGCATGCCGACCTATTTCAACCGCCGGCCGGCGTTTGAGACGAGCGTCCGACGCTACATCGAAGGCGAGCTGCTGCAGGTCCACGTCGCCATCCCCGCAGTGGTCGAGGCCTACGACCCCGACAAGCAATGGGCGGACGTTCAGCCGCTGTTGTACCAGGCCTATCTCGATGAGAACGACCAGAAGATCCTACTGCCCTACCCGGTGATCCCGAACGTCCCGGTACAGTTCCCCCGGGGCGGCAATTTCTTCATCACCTGGCCGCTGCAGCAGGGCGATCCAGTCACGCTGGTCGTGAGCCAGCGCAGCCTCGACAACTGGAAGACATCGGACGGCAAGACGATCCTGGATCCCCAGGACACCCGCCACCACCACCTGTCGGACGCCATCGCCATCCCCGGGGGCGCGACCGCGCTCAACGCGATCGCCCTGTCGAACTCGAGCGACCTGGTGATCGGTATGACGACCGGCGAAAAGGCCGAGATCCACATGCGGGCCGATGGCCGGATCTGGCTGACCACGGCGGCGAACGGAGCCGGTTCGCCGTCCGCTGGCGACGCCCTGGTGCGACAGAGCGACCTCAACGCGGTCGTGGAGTCGTTCAACAGCCATGGCCACGTCGGCAATCTGGGCGCACCGACCTCTGGCCCCCTGCTCGGTCCGCTCGGGCCTATCCCCCCGACCGCAGACCCAGGATACCCAGCCCCGGCAACGGGCAGCGCCCTGTCGTTCTCGGACTAGTCGATGCCAGAACTCAAGATCGACCCCAATCAGACGGTCCAGACCGTTGCCGTGACGCTCTCGGGCGCTCCGGTGTCCGGATCGACGATCGCCATGGAGATCAACGGCCTGGCGATCGGAAACAAGGGCGACGGCGTGCCCTACGATGCGAGCGCGAATCAGACCATGGCGGACTTGGCGCACGCCATCGGCCTCAGCCCGGCGGTCTCGAGCGCGGTGGTCGACCAGACAAACCCCTACCAGGTCGACGTCACCATGATCAGCGGCCAGACGGCGATCTTCTCGGGGGCGTCCGTCACCGGCGGCACGAACCCGCCCACCGTCACGATCAGTTACGCCAACGCCGCCAATCCCAACTACGGCGATCTCCTGATCGCCAAGGGAAACCTGGTACTCACGGACGACGCCTCGGGCGAGACGACCAGCCAGTTGGTCGCATGTCGGCTACGGCTGTTCCTCGGGGAGTGGTTCCTCGATACCAGGCTCGGGGTCGACTACCTCGGCCAGATCCTGGTCAAAGACCCCGATCTTGCCGCCATCGGGGCGCTGCTCAAGGCCGCCATCCTCGCCACCCCGGGGGTCGCCAGCGTCACGAGCTACAGCCAGACGTATGACAGCCAGAAGCGCAGCTTCAGTGTGACCTGGGCGGGCACCAGTACCGGCGGGGCGCCGATCGGAGGAACCCTGTGACGATCGCCTATGGCTTGACGGACTACGGCTTTGCGATCAAGCCGATGAGCGCCTGCCTCACCGAGATCCAGGGCCTCCTTCAGGCGGCCTTCGGCAACGGGATCGATCTGTCCGGAAATGGGCCTTACGGACAATTGGCCGGACTTGTGGCTGAGCGCGAATCCCTCCTGTGGGAGCTGGCCTTGGCGCTCTACGGGGCCAGCTTCCCGCCCACGGCTTCGGGGAACGCCCTGGCGCTCGCCGTTACGACCTTGGGCCAGACCAAGGCGAGCGCGACCCCATCAACCGTGACGGCCCTACTCAAGGGGACGGCAGGCACCGTGATTCCCTCTGGCAGCCAGGCAGCAGTAACGGGAACCGGCGCGACCTTCGCCACCGGCGCTGACGCCACGATCACGAACTCGGGCTATGTTGCCTTCTCGAGCGCTCCGGTATCGGGGGTCACGCTGACGGTCACGGTCAATGGCACCGTCATCAGCCAGGCCTTCGATACCTCGGCCAGCAAGACCATGGCCGATTTTGCCGCCCAGATCGCGGCCTTGCCTAACATCTCGAGCGCAACCACCGACGCCAGCAACCCGTACCAGGTCGACGTGGTGGCCAGCGGAAGCGCGGGTTTGACGCTGACGAATCCCGGCGCGGGCGGAGGGATCACGGCGACAGCGGCCGTCTACTCGCCTGCCCAGATCCAGGTGACCATGACCGCCACCACGACGGGGCCGGTTTACGCCCCCGCGGGCACGCTCACGACGATCCAGACGCCGGTCTCGGGCTGGAGCGGGGTATCCAACCCCACCGACGCCGTAGTCGGACAGGCCGCCCCGACCGACGCCGAGGTCCGGGCCATGAGCCCTGTCGTGGTCGACGGCGGTACCGAGCGAGGGATCGAGAACGCGATCCTGGCGGTGCCCGGCGTGTCCTTCGTGGCCGCGGCGCAGAACACCACCGACTTCACCACGAACACCAGCTCGTACCTCGGCCTCAACCCGAACGCCACGCCTTCGAACGGCTACCTGCTGCTCTCGGCACCGCCTGCCAGCGGACAGACAATCGCCGTGACGGTCAACGGGACCGTCGTAAGCCAGACCTTCACGACGGACGCCCAGACGACCATGGCGGCCTTGGCCAGCCAAATCGGGGCCATCGCCGACATCCAAAGCGCGGTGGTCAACACCGCCACGGGCAGCGGCACCGCACTGCCGAGTCCCAACACCCTGATCGACATCACCCCGACGCAGGGTACCGCGCTGAGCCTGACCAACGCGTCCTTCTCGGGCGGGACCGCGACGGTGGGATCCGGATTGCCGGCTCACTCGGTCGAAGCCTTCATCATCGGGGGAACCGACGCAGAGGTAGCCCAGGCCCTTTGGGACGCCAAGCCGGCGGGGGCCCAAACCTACGGTCCCTTCTCGGCCCAGGTCCAGGATTCCGAGGGCAACGAGCAGATCGTGTACTGGTCGCGCGGTTCGACCACGCCGATCTACCTGGCGGTCCACGTCGGAGCGCTCCTGTGGGACTCGCTCTCGAGTGCCGATCAGCAGACGCTTACGACGAACCTGCAGAGCGCCCTCACCTCCTATGTCGCCACCCTCAGTAACGGGGCGACGATCTACAACTGGCGTCTGCTCGCCGCGTGCGCGGGCGTGGCGGATCTCACCGCCCTGCGGATCGACCAGGGAACCTCCCCTCCCGGGGATCCCCAGACCGCCGATATCGCCGTTCCCGCCAACCAGCTACCGACCTTGGCAGCGCAGAACATCACGGTGGGCGCGTAGATGGATTTCGGCGCCATCGACTGGAGCCAGACGCTCGGCACCTCGGGCCACATCCGCACCCACGTGGCCGACGCCCAGAGCCGGCTCACCAGCCAATTCCAGAGGCCCAACCTCCTGGCCTTGGTCGGCGCGCTCGTGCAGGGCTACCAGGACATCGAGGACGCCCTGTGGTCGATCATCACAGGCAGGCCGTTCCCCAATGCAGTGGGCGACGCGCTCAGCTGGTGGGGGCAAGCGGCCGGCATGCCTCGCCCCAGTTCGGGGGCCGGATCGTACTTCGATAGCTACGCTGTGACACCCTCGGGCGGCCAGTACGGCGGCGGGCAGCTCTCAGCTGGGAACGTCACGGCGATCGCCCTGACCGCCAGCAGCATCGTCAACGGGATCGTCACCAGCGTTTCGGTGGCGCCCAGCTCGAGTTCGACCTCCTGGTCCGACATTGCCCAGTTGATTGCCGCCCAGCCCGGGATCCTGGCGGCCACCGCCCCGAGCTTCACGGCGACCAAGACGACGGACAACGCGGGCTGCTCGATCGTCTCATGCGCCGGCAGCGCGACGGTGGGGACGGTGGCTGGGAGCTATCCCCTTACGCTGTCCTGGTCCAACCCCGAGGGGACGACGACCGTCCTCCCTTACTCGGTGGGAGTCGCCAACGGGACAGGTGCGCTCACAGAGGCCCTTGGCGGCACGATCTACTCCTGCACCGGAACCGATCTCAATATCTACGAGACCCCGGTAGGCGGATCGCCCACCCTGTTGATGACGGCGACCCTGGCCATGACCCAGGTCAACGCCGTCCGGTTCGACCCCACCAGCGGAACGCTGTTCTACGTTGGCTCGAACTCAAGTTCGGCGGCAATCCTCGTTTCCGTGAATCTCCTCTCGAAGGCCGAAACCCTTATCGCGTCAGTCGCAAACGCTGCCGCCTACCAGCTCGACATCGCCAAGGGCGCGGCAGGGATTGTCGACGGCACCGTCTTCTTCTCGGTGGTCTTTGGCAACAACAGCTACGCGCTGTATCAGGCCGTCCCCGGTTCGCCCTACGCGCTCACGGAAGTTACGACCGCCCTAACCTTGAGCCAGGTCCACTGCACCGTGGCGGTAAACCCCCAGAACGGACACGTCTACGTCCAGGGCGCAGCGGGGAGCTACTGGGTTTACGACGTTTACGGCGGCACGGTATCGCAGATCTCGACCGGCTTGGCGGCTCCAGGGGCGGTCACCTGCGATCCCTCGGGCAACCTCTATGTGGGCTACGGCGACCAGGTCCTGTTCTACCCGTACGCTAACGGAGCCCTGGGCGCTTACTCGACCTGGAACATTCCCGTCGCAACCGGCGATCAGGTGCAGAACGCCTGCTGGTCGAGTCGGCTGGGATCGGTTCTATACCTGAGCAGCCTCTCGGGCCACAACCCCTACGTCGTCGCGGGACCCGGTGCCGACAATTTCCAGTGGACCTGGGGCACCGCGACGAGTTCCGTCTTCCCGGGCTGGCCAGCAAATCAAGAGATCAGCCTCGACGGCGGCAGTGATGGGGTTCTAACGTTCGCGGTAGACGCGACGGAGCCGTCTTCCGTCACCCCGTACGCATCTCCGGTATCGGACGCCGTGACTGTCGTGCAGAAGGGCACCGCGATCGAGATCCAGGTCAAGCCCGGATACCAGGTAGAGCTCTCCCTGGCAACCACCGGAGGCTCAAACCAGCCCTCCTGGTCGGCGGTAATGACGACCGACGACAGCGCCTACCATGCGGCCGTCCAGGCGCAGATCATCGCGAACACCAGCCCCGGCACGTCGAACACGCTGATCGACATCCTGAAGAACCTCGGGGCCACCTCGGTCTCATACTCCGAGCCAGGGCAATACGGTGTGCAAGCCGCCTACGGTGGCACGCTCACCGTGTCCGGCTCCCAGGTAGCGGCCATGCTGACCGCCGCCGCCCCTCCGGTGTCGCTCTCGCTGCTGCAAGAGGGCAACACCCCTGTTTTTCGCTGCGATACCGCTGGAGCTGGCTGCGATGCTGGCTACCTTACCAGCGTCATCCTCTAGAGGAGCGTCATGTCCACCGGAACGAAGCCATCGATCGTCGCGATCTGGGATTCCAGCCAGACGAACTGGGCCCAGCCCAATTCAACATTCCAGACAAGCGGCTATGCGACCGGAGCCACGGTCCCCTCCCAGCACTTCAACTACCAATGGAATGCCGCAGGACTGTGGCAAGAGTGGCTGAGTACCGCCGAGTTCGGCT
>JAEHJW020000176.1_pt1 | contig 16370 bp, 22 predicted proteins | sample 9271431 | NCBI WGS metagenome assembly JAEHJW02 | reverse complement strand
TATTGCCTCATCAGCGTAGGGCTGAGATATAGATCCTGCAGATTAGCCCCTAAAACCTTAAGCGATGCCCCAAAGGCTTCTGCTTGTGTTTGCGTTGTCCAAAGTTGGCGCGATAGCTTCTCGAAACCAATCTCTTGCTTTCCAATTGAGTCAAGAAATTTTGCAGTTCCGGCCGTGGCTGAGACCAAGAAGGCCGCCACTCCTATAGAAGCCTTTGTAAAAGCCTTCAAGGCTTCTCCGCCAAAGCGAGTTATGCCTTTTTCGATGCCACCCATGGCCTTATTTGCATTTTTAAACGAAGCATCATCTACCGAAAAGCCCATGGACACCAGATAGCTTTTAATGACCTCCATATTCATAGCCAACTCTCCCTTCTTGTCAGAATTTGTGCTATACTGTGAATTAACAAAATATGAGAACGGGAAGGCGATTTTATGTATTTATTAGCGATTCTCTTGCCTCCGCTCGCTGTTTTAATGAGCGGTAAGCCATTTCAGGCAATTTTAAATGTGATACTTACGCTATTCTTCTGGTTTCCAGGAATTATTCACGCATTATTCGTTGTAAATGCTTACAAGGCCGAAAAGCGTACGAAGCGACTTCAAGAGACTATAATAGCTGCGTCTGCCGTACAATTAAGGCACCAGTGATTAACGGTCCCTCTCTGCCGCTTCATTTGCTCTAAATTGGTTTTCATTACGTACTTGGAGTATTTCATGTGCGTCCAATAGGTCGTCAAGAGTAAATATATCGTCGACAATGTCCCTGTGTGTCCATAGCCCACCAAGCACGGGGGCGAATAAAAACCCGTCTATGTTCGCTAAATCTACTACTTCGTAGACAGAATGCCGCCGAGCAAGCCCGATAATGGGCTTCCGACGAAAAAACCCATTAGGTTGTGCATCAAGGTATGCACCATCAAAAACATTGCGGTCGCTACATCGTCGTCCATCTCGGGCTGTGAAAATTCCCCGGTATCATTTAGTATCGGCACATAACCGGAGGCAACCTTTACCCCACAAACGCCTAAGCATTTAGCCTGTAAATACTTAAAGTCGGCTTCTGCCATTTGGGTGAGTGGGGCAACAAGCTTAGAAATCTCAAAATCACCGAGCTTGAAATCTTCAAAAGATTCGGCCGCGGTGATTTCTTTTATTTTGCCGCTACTCATTAACGCCTCCACTATAGGTGCCAAAATACCGGCCACCTTAAGGAGTATAAATGAGCCATCACGAGCGCCAAATTTACCTATACGGTACTCGCGGTCTTTAATTAGGACGGTCTTAAACTTTTCCAACAGGAAGGCCTCCTCAGTACGCTAAATTCATTTCGTTCATATCGGCCACCATCATATTCCATGTTATCTGCTGGCCCTGTGCCTGATACGGGCGCGTTGCCTTATTTTGAAACGACACGCCGGACATAACATTGATGTCACCCATGGTCGAGTTGCTAATCGTGACAGTAGCCTGCGCCCAGGCTGATGCCGGTGCCTGTACAAGATAGTTAAACAGGTTCAAAAGCCATTGATTTAACCCAGAGGTTTGCTGTATTTGGAGCGCTAGTGTTCCGTTATTACCCTCGATCTTGCTTACCATGATGCTTCCATCGGCTGCCACGTCATGCGCCGTGCGTTCGGTAGACGGAGTAGTTGTCGCAGCTCCGATTCCTTCTCCTTGAGCTGAATATCTTCCAACCGCAGGATGATAAAAGACAAGAGAGGTGTCCGCAAAACTATAAGTAGTAGTTCTAGGCATTCCTTTTTATCTCCCTTCTTAGTTGCTGACCGCAAGGCCAATGACCAAGTCCTCCAATGCTCCCGCTAGTTTGCAGCAACAGTAAATAGGTGGCGATTTTCTTGCGGAAATATCCGATGCACTTTGATTGGCAATCGTGTCCGCCAAAACGATAAAGCCGTTAGGCAATGCAGTTCCCGGAGAAAGCCCCAACACCTGCCCACCATTCCAAACGCCAGGCGCAAGGATGCCTTGTTTAACGGCAGTTTGAAAGTATGCCGACAACTCGTTAACGATAAGCGCGACTCCCGTATCTGTTTGGGCTATCTTGACATTACTAACAAGCGCATTTATGCCAACAATTTGGACATTTGTTGCCATAATATCGATATTCAAGACTTGGTCAAATGGCGTACCGTCTGCCATCCTGCCGTTCGCGAGCAGGTTGTAGTTATTGCCATAGGTCGTGTACACATTTCCATTGTAGCCAAGGATTGTAGCGACCTGGATGCTCGTTAGTGTCTCTGGTGCGACCCCCACAAGCGGCTTTAAGGCTAGCGTGAACGCAAAATTGGAAAGTCCCGTATTCAAGCCCATCGCTGCCCCTAGCATTGCAGCGCCAGCATATGCGGTCGTACTAAAGATGCCGATTGAGCGGCTATCTTTCGCGGTCTGTAATGTCTCCATTACATTTCCCGCGGTACCGCTTGTAATCGCCGCGTCTTGTGTGTCATAGAAATACGTTGACACGGGCTTTAGGCTTTGCACGTAGGCGGCCACAGCCTCAATATCTGCATCGGCTGCCCCACAAGCATACACGCCATACCAGAGATTATTACTTGTTCTGCACGCAGTAACGGCGGCTAGAATGGATTCCGTAGCAGTTAAGTCTTGCCTCCCTATTACTACCTCGGCCGGAGTCGGTACTTGGTCAAAATACAACTGCGCTGCTTTAAATTCAGGCTCGATGCCCGTCCACCCAGCGGTCGTCATATCGGCCGTACTTCCGTAGGATACCGTGCGAGTCGTAGTAGGTATAACGGTTGACGTACCAACGATTAGCCCTACGTTTAATGCGTTAGCAGCAGGAGTTGTTGCCGATACCGTGACGCTAACCTGCACTATGTTGTCTAAACTTTGTGATGCCAAAAGGCTCACCTACCCTTCTATTAGTTGAATGTCAGGCGTAGTTAAAAATGGAACTAGGGATTGCCTCACAACCTTCTCATTGAACTTCACGCTAAGGCTAGCCCTATTCCACCATTGCCCATTAAAGAGTTCGGGAATACGAATCGGTGAGGGAATATCCGTTATTAAGGCTAGATTGTTTTGTTTAAGCAGAAGTGTCGTTGGGTTTGAGACAAGATTAAATCTAATTATGTCTGAGTTATCGAAAGCGTTAGGCCCATATATCTCGAGAGAAAGTAGGATCACAAGAGTGTAAGTTAGATTCTCCGTGACGTTGCTTAAATCTCCAGGTGCATAGTCTCTGACCATTTGACGAGTATAGGGGTCGTCTGCATACGTAACCTTTAGAAAGCACACATCCTGGCTAATCTCCCACGCAGGAGCGCCATCCTCCGGCCACGATACCCGAACTGCGCTAGGGTCGGTTACTCCCAAGAACGAGCTTATGAGTGACTGGAAAAATGTTTCAAGTTGATCCTGTTTTAGTATCGTATCAGCCACTTAAGCCCACCACGCTTCCCGGGTCCATCTTGACCGCGATAATCTTATAGTATCCGTAGTCGATATACGGTCCCTGCTGTGTTGCGCGATACCTGTTACCATGCCAAACCACCTCGTCTGACGTTCCGCTCGTATTGCTAATAAAAAGCGGAGCTTGTGAGCGCACTGCGATTGCGCCTCTTTGCCTGTCACCCTCAGACAATTGCTCAAGGTCAAGGTCGTTAGCAACAGTTATAACGCCCTGCATAGTAATGGCGGATTCGGTGCCCACCCATTTACCGGCAATGAAGGAGCCCGATTTTCTGTAGACCGTGAAGGATTGGGTCAGTAGCGGGCTATTTAAGACACGTCCAACATTAATCATTTTTTCTCCTTCACCACATAGGTAATACTGTTTCGCAGATTGTCGGTATCGATTAGTGGTCGACTGCTTCCTTTTTCAGCAATAGTCTTTGGAGAGTTTTGAGGCCACCGATTTAGCGGATTCGTAAACCAATCCCCTACAATGTCTTGTCCGACCATGCCCGCTTTTTTCAAGTTGTCAGTTGGGTCCTTACCACTTAGCGCTGTTTGCGCCGCAATCTTTAGCTGATCCGCAACAAGCTCCTTGCTGTTATCCAATGCTGGCTCAATAATCGGTCTCGGTGGCACTTGCCACAATGGGGAACCATGCTCGTGAATGTACATATCGTAGGCCGCGCTATAAGGTATGCCCTTGTCCATATTTGACAGAAATCGGTTGTAGCCTATACTGAAGGGCGCGCCGCTCGGGTCGAGTTGCATCATATCATCCATACTCGCCCGCATAGATGGGGCGCGCACGCCATGAGTCATGATATAGGTCAGTTGTGCATTAGAAATGCCTTCATGACTACCTATGTCTCCTTCAGGTATGCCTACATACACATCCTTGCTACCAAGAGCGCGAAGGGACTGCTGAATGTCTGCGGTAAGGTCTTTGCCGATTGTTACCTTTGGCAATATCTTTATCATGCAATCCCTCCTTTCTCAGTAGACGAACATGCCGCCCTTACCCATCAACTTACCGATTGTTGCTAATTGTTGCCCATAAACCGTTAAGTTCCATGCGGCCCACCCCGGCACGCTTGCAATGTTAGCATCAGACGAATAGGACACATCACCTGCGGATTCGCTTGTAATTACGCCCTGCGCTTTCCCCGCTTCAAAAACCGCCACTGCAGTTGGTGCGTAAGTGAGGGTTTGCAGATAAAGCGTACAGAAATGGGCCACATAGAGACTCATTGCAAATTGCCAACCTGTCTGCCAACGCGTTTGCTGCAGTGATGCATTCGCCATACTGATAAACGTCTGGATTATTGATTGATTCGGGCTGCTTGCAAACTGAGGATAGAACGCCAGAAAGTCCGAAACTGCATAAGAAGGGTTCGTACCCTGTTGGATATTTGATCCGTCAGGGTACGCAAAAAAACCGTTTGCATCCACGAGGCTAAACGGCGGAGTTAAGCCCATAATTATTCACCGGCTTTCGGGACAACCTCTTCAGTAACAATATCAGGGGTTGTGGTTGAAACAGTCTCTTCAGTAACAATATCAGGGACTATAGTCGGGGAAACTTTTGTTGCCTTACGAAGATTTGCAGCCTTGATGTTTTCGTTATCGGCAGCAACCTTTTCTACAGCCTTAACTTCCTTGGGCGTTTCGCTTACGGTGATCGTCCCATCACTCTTTGCTAACTTGAAAAACGGAAGCTCTCCCACCCAACCTGGGACGTCGGCAAAGGCGAGGGCTTTTACATGTACCGATGGTTGCTCTTTATTTGGATCGCCGAAACGGAGTGCCTGCTTACTGAATATCCTCATAGTCAAACCTCCTAAATCCCATCTACGTAAAGGATGGTCGAAGGACGCAACACCTTTACCTGTCCAATTTGGGCAGCATATGCGGTTAGGTAAGCCATTTCGCGCACGTCTGGCTGAGTCATTACGCGAGACAATGGTACGGTCAAATCGAAGTTGACACTGTCCTCGTCATTATGATAAACAACCATTCGGTCAGTACTGCCAACACCTGCGCCAGGACAGAAGCGGGAGGGGACTATGGCGAGCTCTACGCCCTGATTGCGCGCAATGTTGTTCTGTAGCAAATAAGTCAAGATAGAGATGTTGCCTGCGCTAGATACGATTTGATTGCAAAGATACGCGTATTGCTGCGGTGGGATTTGGATGTGGTTAGCCATATGATCTACAGCGTAGCCGGAGTTTTCCCACTGAGTTGTTACTGCACTGTTCACGTCATTTAAGATTTCATCAGGCGTTTTCTTCGACCAAGTCGTTTGCCCTGACGCACCAACAACGGCGGTAGATGCAGTTACATTTGGATTATTGACAAGTCCGGCAATCCCGAGAGGGGCGATGCCGATGTATACGATGTTATCAATGGACTTGTTGTAATTAAGGCGGATGCCTTTATCAAGGATGTCGTCTAGGCTTCTTCCGATACCTTGCAGCTTTTGTTGATCCACAAAAGGCACTTTAAGGATATTGGCAAAGCTAAACACTTGCCATACGTCTTTATTGACGTTGGCCTGCATAATCGGAATATCGTTTGTTTCGCCGCCGATAATGCCGCTAGCTTCTCCGCCAGTCGTTGCATAATCCACAAAATAGTTAGAGCTGTATTCAACCCAACCCCCGCCAGTTTTAGCGACAATGTCGCGCATCCACGTAACGGCCGTTAATGGTTCAAGTAAGCGCGGGTCACGCTTTTCAAGTTCTGCATTTAAAAAGGCCATGCCGGAAGCAATGGAAGCATCAGTTACCCTCATTCTGCCGCCACTAAGGCCATCAATGGTATATTGCTTTTGTCCAGGTTGTATTACTGACATGTAATCAATCCCTCCTTATGCCTTATTCCGGCTTAAAATAGTCAATTCTGCAACGCCATTTGCATCAACGCCAACAGATTTCCACTGAGCATTGGTAACCTCTACCGCTGCGGAGCTTGTCCCAGCAGGGGTGGCAATAGCAATAAAGTCGCCCACGGCCGATACTGCACCAGTGCCAGCGACAGTGACGATATAAACCGCTCCGCCAGAAGCAGGGGTGCCCTCGGTACAATTAACAGTCAGTGAACCGCGCTCTGCTACATCACACGGTTGGCCCGGCGCATAAGAGCCGCCAGTGGCCGGGAAGTAGGTAGTCGCTTGTTGCACCTCGCGGATTGCAACGCCTGCGAAGTCGGCGGCAACATTGGAAGCCCCGAACAGGGAATAGGTGTTATTGCCGTTAAGAACCACAGGCGCGCCAAAAGGGATGCTCGCGGTATCCGTTGAACGAACGGGGCGATTGGTTATAATCGCATCTGCACTTCGAGATATATTGCCTGGGTAACCATTGTTAAGGGTTTTGCCTACGACAAAGCCGCCGGATTGTGTGTATGACATTTTTCAAATCCTCCTTACGCTTGTTTTTTGTAGTGTGGATTGAACTTTTCGGCCCATTGTCTGCCTAAGCCGGAAAGGTCTTGCTGTTGCGCGGGCACGTCTTTGGCCGCATCCTTAGCCTTTTGCCTTGTTGCCTGATTGATCTTGGCGTAGGTATTGGCTCCCGACTTGCCGTTAAAGCTTGCAATTGCCGCGTCAGCAGCCTTCTTGCGCTCCGCAGGGTCTGGAATTGCTGCAATTATCGGTTTGATTGCGCGAAGAGCAGCCACGCGATAAGCCGTGTCAATAGTCTTGAGCGCATCTTTTGGGCGGTCACCCTCTGGGGCCACAACGCCAGCTTCATCTTCGATCATTCCGGGGTCAATGGTGTGCGATTCTTCCTCGTTGTTTTCCTCTCCGCCGGCAGCGCCTTCCATCGCCTTGATGGCATCTTCAATGGTGTCCTCGGCAGATTTGGCTTCACTGTTTTCAGCGGACGCGAGTTTTTGCACCATTGCGGTTAATTCGGCGATTTGCTTTTTGAGGCCGTCTATTTCTGTCGGTTCACTTGCGCCTTCGTCCTTGGTCTTGTTCTCGTTGACTACTCCTTCTTCGGTCTCATCAGCCTTTTCCTCGGCCATTGCGTCAACAGCGTCCATCAATTCTTCTGGTTCTGCATCAACGGCAAAATGTTTTAGTCCTACTGCAGCGAGGAAGTCAGTCACGCGTGATCTTTTTTGGGTCGGAAGTTTCATTGAGTCTTTCCCCTTTCTTGTCCGGCCATCATCCGGCTTGCTATCATTACCTTTTTCAGCGGCTATCTTACCGGCAATTTTCTTCGCATCTTCTTCACCATAGCCCTTGCATTGAAAATACTTAACGGCGCCATCAAAGCCGCCCTTGAATGTGCCGTCGTCATTTTTAAACTGGTCGCATGGCGCGTCCTTGGTTTGACTGGGATTATTCGCGCTGTCCTTAATCCTCACGCGTTCGCCTGCCCTCCCTTTGTCTACGACCGCGATATGGTTGCCTACGATGCCGTGCTGTCGATATGTTCCATCGTCTCTAGGTTCATAGTCGCATTCATATCCAGAGCTCACCTCTCGCTTGCCGTCCTCGATTTCTTTAATGAGTTGCTCGTCGTAGATAATCAAGTCCGCGAGAAGTAGGTCTGAATCTTCGCCGCTACCGCGCCGGATGTTCTGCGCAGATCCCTTTGCAAACGTTTGCGAATTAGAGGGTGTAACTCCGTCTGGGTCAGAGGGATGATTATCAGTAACGGGCTTGCCCTCAAAGCTCGCCATTGCGGCAGGATTAAAAACATCGTCCGGGTCACGGTGTACCTTGACGATATCTGACCCTTCTGCCCCTATCTCGTGTGGTAGATAGTCATACCATCCGGCTCGACCAATTGGCACGTTATGCGCCACCAGGAAGCCCTCGGGCGTTCTTGTCATATTTGGCGAGAATCGACTGCCATAAAACGCTTTCACCTTCGTTCTCACCTCCTTTCAGCGGCAAATAAAAATAGCCCGAAGGCTATGCGGTCTGCATGTATTGCTTTTCAAACTGCTTGCGAGTTATTGAGCTAATCTTCCCATACTTGTAAAGCTTTGCTGGCCACTCAATAAAATCCAGCGAAATAATTGGTTCAGCATAACACCGACAATTCCATATTCCTCCGGCATGATAATGGCCTACGCTCCGTTTATTGATTAACCTTTCGGGGCTTGGGGGGTCTGTCCATGCTATCAAAACTTTGTCCATGTGTTTATGAGAGTCTCGCACACGTTCATCCTCGCTTGTGCGCCATCTATACCACTCGATACCCAAAAGTTCGCTGCGAGAGCGTGTAAGCGCAGTTGTGGTTTTGGCCGTTTCGGTACGGGCAATTAGGTTTGCCTTTGTATCGCTGATATGTGGGTACAGCTTTAGCAAGTCCTTCGCTATGTCCTCATAACGATTACCCGTCATAGAGCTCGATAATATATGTTCAGTAAATTGCCTCGCAACGTCTGCCGGGACCGACTTAATATATGTGGCATTCCGCTGTATTTGTTCGTTGACAGCTATTCCAAGTGGTCCATCTATTTCGGCCTGCAATGCCCCGTGTATCATGTTGCCCCTACTGTTAACAAAAGCTGCTTCTCGCCACGTCCTGCCTGCATCGCTAAAAAGTTGGGTTACAACCTTCATTGCGGTTGTCTCAGCATAATCTTGGAACCAAGAGTCGTATGTAGCTGCGAAAAGTCGCTTAACGATTTCGTTTGGTTCTGTTAAGCCATCCAGTAAAACTCCAAGCCTTTGCATCGCTTGCTTTATTGCGTTCCGGTACTGCAGTTCTATTCGTCGCCTGGGAGCCCATAATTGATCCGAAGGCTTCATTCGGCACCGCCTCGCCCACATTAGTAGAATCGTCTGCATTTTCTATCTGCTTGTCAGTGATGTTGGTAAACATGCCTGTTGTATCGCCCAATTGCCTAAGCTCCTGTAATGCTGTTTTTTGCGACAGTATACCTGCATTAACAAGGCTAACTATTGCGGTTGTTTTCTGCTGGATTAGTTCGGCAACTTCGCCATCGTCGGGGGTTTGAATCGGATTGAAGGAATAGTCTAGGTCATCAGGAATCGCGCCCCATTCACTCATACACATAACCGGCAATACTTTATTGATTATGGGAGCTAGCATTGATTCCTGATCCTGCTCTACTACTTCGTAGTAATTCTGCATATCACTTTCACCTGTGGCATTCATGCCGGCAGGAGAGCGGCCAAAAAGCTTTGTAACGGGCATTCGGGCGGCGCCCGATATGTCCATCATGAAAGACTCGTAAATCTCATTGATGCCACTAAAGCTGTACTGATGCGTTTCCATGCTGTCCGCCGCATCCATGACATATAGCCCCATGTTGCTCATTAACCAGTTTTGAGCCTGCAATGTGTTGTATAGCGCAGACTGCGCCTTTGAGTCATTGACTGCTAAGTCTTGCCCCAAGTCAGACATTTTCAGCACACGGAGATTGGCGAGGAAAACTAGGGATGCAATATTAAAGCTTGTATTGTCGCGCTTTTTAAGTTCCTCGTAGATAACTTCAATCTCGGACTCTCCCCAATAGACTTCAGCGAGCATCTCCCAGTAAGGCAACCTCTTGCCAACAAAGCGCAGCACGCGCGAATGATGCACTCGGAGCAATGTTCCAGTTGTTAGCGTAATCTCGTAATATTTCGGCAAGCCAAATTCGACATCGTTGATATTTTCTTCTAGCTCTTCGGACGGATAAGCGCCCGCCCATCGGTCTACTACCATGATGTTTTTAAAGCTTCCGGGCATAATCATATCGAAATCAAGGGGCTGATCTAAAATATCCTCGTGGCCTTCGATCATTAAAAGCCCCACTGCGCCACCGTATAGCCTACCCCACTTCAACCCATCAAGAATGCGTTCCTTGAGCCTGCGTGTCCGCCACAACTTATCAAGCTGTTCTAGTTGCATTGGGTCTACCTGCGTCTTGACTGTAATCCAATTACGGCACATGTCTTCGGGTATCGTGTCGATAACGCGCCTGGCAATCCAGTTATTGCGGTAAAGACTATTTAAAAGCTGGTAGTTGTTCGTCAATCTTGTTAGTGGATATTCAGTGCCCTCTAGCAAGTTTGGTGTACCGTAACCTAGTCTTGCTAAGACATTACTAAACGCGTCGGTGGTTAGCCCGGGTGGCATCTTGGCTCCGTCGTGTTGGATGCCTGATACCGCGCTTTTCACAGTTGCAGCTTTTCTCTTCTTGCTCAACCTCACCCCTCCTTTACCCGTAAATTCTGTGCTTGCGTATCACCGTATAAACGAAATAGCGCAAGTCGTCCATGCAGTGGTCGTTTTGCTTGATGGGTTGTTCTACCCCACGCGCCGCTGCTTTTTCATCCCACGAATAAGACGACCTTTCCTTTATCAGATTCGGGCAATTCCTGCGATGCACTCTGATTTTGCGTTTTGCTATCATGGTTGATACCGCTCGGATACCATCTGCTACGTCATTGTCTGCGTCTTTAACGCGAAAACCACGCTTTTTTAGCGTGGCCTTAAAGCTTGCTGCTGACGGGTCAACTATTATGTAGCGTGGGTAATCGGTGCCCACGAAGGATTCCAAATCATCCGCATACTCGCTATCTTCCTTCTGCCTACCCTTGGCTCGCCCATCGTAGTAATACTCATTCATTACCCATACCGTGTCGCCGTCGTCGTAAATGTCGTGGTATACCATTGGGTTAAGTGTACCATAGTCGACTGTGATATACCGTGTTGTGGATGGTTGGGCGGTCATCGCCACGGGCACATCTTCGTCGTCGAATGTGTTTAGGGATTCATCCCACATGTCGTAAATGATTCCTTCGGCTATTACCCAAAGCCCTAGGATGTATCGTTTGAAAAACACGCCGGAGTACATCTTCCGGTAGCGTTCCTTAGTTGCCGCAGATAGGCTTGGGTTGTCATCCATGGTGCAGTGGAGGTGTATGGCATTGCGTGTGTTGATTGCATCAATCCAGCCGAGCTTAAACCAATGGTATGGACCGGCAGGGTTGCAGTTAAACCAGAACTTTGCACCTTCAATGCTACATCTGGCAGTGGCTTGATTGACAAAGCTCTCTGGCATTAACGCTACTTCGTCGAAAAACATGCCGGCTAAGGTAATACCTTGAATTAGGTCTTGTGAGCGTTCGTCGCGTCCCCCGAATAGGTAAAACTCATTAGTTCTGCCTTTGTAGCTTATCGTCATGCTGTTGGCTGTTAGATGTTCCTGCACGCGGTAGCCACGACTTTTTAGCATCTGCTTGAGCGGTATAATAACATTTCTGCGTAGTGCAGCTATAGTCTTTCCAGAAAAGCCAAGGTTAACCCCGTCAAAGGTTTGCATCGCCCACATGACGTATGACAACGACATGGTCATTGTCTTGCCCGCCCGCACTGAGCCGTCGGAAATTATAATGTCTTTATCCTTGTGTGGGCTGCTTGGCATCCACCATGTTAGGATTTGTTTTTGCTTGCGACTAAAGGGGTGAAAGTGAAAATTAGCCATCTTTGTCATCCCAAACTTCGCTGGCACTGGCATTTAATGCGTCAATGAAGCCGTCGTCGCTGTCGACCTCAATTCCGCTGGGATTGCGCAGTTTTTGGATTTCAAGGCCTTTAATCTCAACATCCTTTTGCATAACCTGCAGCTTAAGCTTGCGTGCATCCGACTCGTCAGCAACAGCCATGAACTCTTTAATCATTTGCCGAAGCTCAGCTTGTGCCCTGGCCTGTGCCTGCATGAAGTTAGCATGTTTGTTAAAAGATGTGTATATGGACCACGTAGTCGAGTTTTCTGAATCGCTTGAAAGTATTTTTGTATGATCGTCTTTATCTTTAACATACATTAGGTTTTGTGCTCGGATAATCGCCGAGTATGCTATCAGGATATTTGCCCAAAGGATATCCGCCGGGTTAGACTCGTCAAAAGTGCGCATAATCTCGACCTGCTCAGGGGTAATATATTTCGATAGGAGCCCCCACTTTGTCGCGTTTTGATTTCCCTTGGGCGCTCCTGTTGATTTACCGCCGTGTAATCGGCAACGACCATTCGGCATAGCCGGTTGTTTGCACGTCCCGCCGCTACGTGTTTTCGCTCCACAATGTGCCATTACCACCACCTCTTTGACATGGGGTTGATTTTAATTTTTAGTTTTAACAAAGGTTGTCGGGCGGTGTCGATTTCTGTCACATTGGCCCATCTACACCCTTGTTATCGCGCATCATCCTGTTGTATATGTCAAATTTTGGAGTATCCTCATATTTAACCTTACCTTCACACCCCTTATTTTTAAGCCTATCGACGCAATTCTTTTTTACACAATCCTTACATGTTTTCACGCCACACCTTCAATCAAAAAAACACTAAAAATGCACAACACATGTTAATGTGTAGTGGTCTCTGTTATATTGGTCTCTGTTAAGTGGTATTAGTTAGTTGGTCTCTGTTAGAGGTACAAATTTGTACCTACTACCAAGTGCATTTTTGCATCTACTAGTAGGTGCGTTTTTGTACCTACTTTAGTGTAACTAGGTGCATTTTTGCATCCGGTTAGCAGTTCATGCTATCGCGCCAAATTGCGAAGTTTTTCAGGTAGTAAAGGTTAGGTTTTCCCCTGGCTTTTTGTATTTCGATAAAGCCCATTTGCTCCAAGTCTTGCAGGTGGTCCCATGCGGTTCGGCGATCAAGTGACATCGTGTCGCGGCATATTGTGTCGAGCGAAGGGTAGCACTTAAGCGTGTCCTTGTCTGCCCTGGACAGCAGCATTATGTACAGTAGCAGGTCGATGCTGTCCATCTTAGTTTTGTATTTTACTTCGCCAGTTTTCTTGTTGACACGTTTCGATTCTGTTTTGCCGTGACAACCTTTATCCCTTAGCCACGTTAAGTACATGGCGTTTATGGGTAAAATGTTTTCAGTTCTCATTTTTAACCCTGCCTTTGGTTACTTGCCTAAAATAAATTACCGGGCAAGCGGTTAGGCATTACCGCCTTTAGGGAGCTACCCTAGCCCGGTAAAAATCTGCATGAAAATGCGACCCCGAGAATAAGTCCCGAGGTCGCTATAGAGTGAGCGAAAAAGTTGTGCGCTAGGCAGTCTTGCTCACTTACTATTTTATCATGTTTTACCTCCCGAAAAGCGACACATTTGCGACAAGATTTTACATGGCTTCTGCTCCGAAAAAAGCGCGAATCAGAAAGGCTAAGGCGTCGCCGTGGTAGCGTTGACATTGCCTTGCGCTGAAGTTCACAGCCTTGGCTATCTGTGTCCAGTTCGCCGGGTGTGGTTGGCAGTACAGCATTTTGATTATGGTTTGTTCCGGTTCGAGCAGGAGTGATATTGCCCCGTCGATACCTCGAAGCTCGCGCTTGGATATTTCAAGGTGTCGCTTATCCTCCTGAAATCGCCTGTTGTCCGCTAGAATTGCGCCGGGGTTTGGCTTTTCGATGTCGGAATGGCCTATGCGTTCGCCGTAAGGCGGGACAACGTTAGTGGCCGTCTCGTAGGTGTCTTGTATGCGTTCCTCCGCCACTTGACAGTAGTAGGTTAGCGCACGGTAGCCCCTAAGTCTTTCGCGGGTTTTGGTGATGTATTGTTGTCGGGTCATTCGTTCACCTCTCCCAAGGCTAATTTTGTCGCTTCCCAAAGTGCATCTATGAGTTCATCTTTGACAAATCCCCATTCGTCGCACTTTGGATTTAAAAAAATTAGCACCGTCCATCCTGAGCATGACGAATTTATATCTGTCAGCCTATAGTCGAGTATCTCTATCATTTGCCCGACAGAGAGTAGTGGTGCTGCCGAATCAAACGGTTTGCGTCCATCCCATGCAAATATTCTGTCGGCGGGATAACCCTTACTGGCAGATGTAAATATATCCCCAATTTGGCAATGTGATTCCCACCAAAGCTTTAACTTTTTCAATTGCGCGGGTCTCAGTTCTTTGAGTTGTCTGGGGGTTATGTGTTGCTTCATGGGTTTGCTTTTAAGGTCAATCATTTTGTACCTCCATTATTACTTAGCCCTCTTATAATCGCCCTTGCCCTCGTAAGTACATCGTGGCTCAAATTCACATCCCGGGCAGTCGCGGTCGCCGAATCTTACGCCGTTTAGGCAAGTCGTGGGGTTTCTGTAAGGTTCAGCTGGCCTTACTGGCTTAGGTTCACTTATTGACATACAAGCATATTGTTCGCGACTAGGAAGTACTACGGGCAGAATATATAAAACCTCAACCCTAACACTATCGCCGCTGTAGGAATCTGTTGAATGGTCATATTCATGCAATTCCAAGGTGTCGCCTTCCTGATAATTTCGGTCGTCTTTGCGAAATTCAAACCGCTTTATGCCGCCTTTCACGGCTTGGAAGTATTCCGGCCAGGTTTTCAGGATGTGATTCATTTGACTTCCGTTCTTTCGGCTTTAAGCTTACGCGCCTCATCAGGTGATAGTCCTGTATCTTCGTATTTGCCCAATCTACTCCTAAGTTCAGCATGTCCGACCGCCATGTGGTAGACCAAGGCAACGGGACAATCGCAATCCATATTTTCCGCAAAATCTTCAGCTGTGCCCTCTTGTTCAATACCACATTTTTCTTTACATTCTCGTTTACAATAGTCCACTATGCTTATGTCGGCACCATCATTAAGTTCGCGAAGATAAACTTCATGGTCTTTAATGAGTGTCATATTGTGTAGCCACTGATAATTCCCCTGTGGATTGTCGGTAACTAGGTTTTTTGGCTTTTCCATCTTCATTCCTCCAATTCCTCACTTTGAATAAGCTCCCAAATAATCTAACGCAATTCCCCCCGCAGATTCAACCTCATCAAAGCTCGCAATTTCCGCTATCGGGATGCTTTTCCGCTCGCGCTCCTTTGTGATTTCGGCCAGCGGCACTCGATAAATTTTGCCCAATGAAGTCATCTCAATAAGGAAAAATGCGTCGCCCTTTTCTTGCTCCCATCGTTGCAAAAACGCTATCTGGTGTGGTTCGACGCGGCTCAGCGGGAAGCTGGTCTTGTTGTGGCACTGTTTGGCGTCAAAGGCAATCGGTACGCCGTTTTGCAGTCCTATATAATCTACTGTGGATTTCTCCGCAGGGAAAGCAGAGACTATCTGCTCCCCCCGGCGGATCACTGTCCATGGTGTGGCTATTTTTTGAATTAAGGCGATACCTTTTTGGCGATACTGCGTGTTCGATAAGTTAATTAAGGTTTCAAGGCTTTTGCCCTTGTTGGCGTAGTTGACCTTGCTTATTGCCACGACCGCATCCTCCAATTTGGCTTAGTCGTAGTGTTGTAGCATCCTACGCATTCACCCTCGGTTGTCCAATTGTCTATGTGCTCGCATGTCTCACAAGCGGTGGGGCTGTCCTTCGAGCCGTTGTATATAGCGAGCGCGATTATTGTCATGCAGACAAGGAATAGGACTATTAATACTGTTGCCATCTGTCCACCCCCTTAAGATGTAATATCGTAGCCTACAAAGCTAGCGTATCTTCATCGGCTCCCTCGACATCTAGCTCAATTTGAGCCTTAGCCAACTGTATCGCTAACATATACGTTTGCTCGTGCTTGGTGCCAGCGTGGGTTTCGTGGACGGCATCCTCAAACTGGTCAATATCACCTGAAAAGCAACCGCAGGACACATAAATTTTATTAGTCTTAATCCGGAAGAAGGTTGTAAAATCACTTCGCGAACCGATTGCCCCTAGCTGGAATAAATGAGTAGATTTGAACACCCTGGCATCACCGTACACCCTGGCATTACCGGACACCCTGGCATTACCGGACACCCAGGCATTGCCGGACACCCTGGCATTACCGGACACCCTGGCATCACCGTACACCCAGGCATTGCCGGACACCCTGGCATTACCGGACACCCAGGCATCACCGGACACCCTGGCATCACCGTACACCCAGGCATTACCGTACACCCAGGCATCACCGGACTGGTCAAGGTTTTCTTCGCGCTC